>Ga0209341_10004356_pt1 | contig 13065 bp, 9 predicted proteins | sample RifCSP13_2_FD_184020 | JGI IMG/M metagenome (GOLD analysis project Ga0209341, IMG submission 184020) | Soil microbial communities from Rifle, Colorado - Rifle CSP2_sed 13_2 (SPAdes) (version 2) | ecosystem: Environmental > Terrestrial > Deep subsurface > Rock core/Sediment | place: Rifle...
ACGGCCGACGGGAGAAATCGCGCGCCTACACGCCTACCCCAAATAGCACTCATGCTCACCTGCCTCCTTCCACGCCGCCTCACTCCGGGATATCGAAAATCGGGGAAGGGTCGATCCTCCCACCCTGGTCTCCCGCCCGTGCCCTCTCCACGATCGTATCCCACCAGAACTCGGCGGTGTTGTCGTCGTCTTCCGGCCGGAGGCCGCTGTCGTTGATGGCGGCTTCGACATGGGAGTGGGCGCCGTACGAATTGCCCGAATTCCCGATGTTGCCCATGTCGCCGCCTGCGTCGAACGCCGATCCGTCATTGGGGACGCTGGAGGGATCAAGATGCGCGAACATCAGGTAGGCAGACTGGCCCTGCTGAAGGTCGATTCCGTCCTCCGCCAAGGCGTCCAGGTCGGCCTGGGTCAGGTCGGCATACGCGTACTCGACGATGGCCATCGCCCCATAGCCGTAATTGTAGTCCTCGCCCGTCTCTCCCTGGGCATTGCCGGCCTCCGGGTCGTCTTCTGTGCAGGTGGCACAGGCATCGGATGCCGCAATCGTGCCGTCGTATGCGGCGTAGATGTTGGTGTCGCCGCTGCTCGAATTGATGTCGATCCCGTAATGCGTTTCGCCGAGGCTCCCCGTCTCTTCCCAATCGTAGCCGCTGACGTAGGCCGTGTCGACAATCGTCGGCGTCTCGCCCCCCGAAGCCGCCGCGTTGCAGTCGCCGGCGGCGAGCCAGCCTGCCGCCATCCAGCCGCGGGTGCCACCGACGTCCACGTTGTACCACGTATAGCCCTCCCCCTGGCGCTCCTCCGTCCCGATCCTCGACACGGAGGTCCTGGCGCCCACTTCCACCAGTATCTCCGCCGAGGTCGTGGCGTCGGAGCGAAGCCGCACGCCGTCGGTCGTGCAGAAGAGGGAGAGCTCCGGCGTGGCGGCGAGCGTCGCCAAGGCGACGGTCGGCGGGGCGGTCACCGTCAGGGGATCGGGGCTCGGCCCGGCCGTCATCGTCATCACGATCACCATCGGAGGCGGCAGCGTCGGCGCCTCGAGCGTGTCGATGTGCGGCCCGCCCCAGCAGCCCGCAAGCGCCAGGGCCAGCCCGGACAGGAGAAGAAAGCGGGGAACGTTGCGAAGTCGGGTCATCGGTTCACCAGCCTAGGGCGATGGCAGGCATCCCCCACAAAGCGAGTTCCAGGCCCGGATGGCCTCGGTCGGGACGGATTGAGACGAGCCCGCGCTCGACCCGGCGATCGCGATCTCTGCGGGCGCGTCGAACACCACCTCTTCGGTCCCTACTTCCACAACGCAACGACCGACCAGGCAATCCAGCGTAACGCCGTCGGCCAAGAGGGACAATCCGACCGTGCCCATCCCCGACGCCGCAAAGCCCACCCTTTGGCCACCTGCGTGCACCCACGTCTCTCTGGTCCCCCCGCCCCGGTCAACGAGAAGCCGTCCGGCCTGGAGCGTGATCACCGTCTGCGGGGTTTGCACGCCGAGGTCGACCGTGGTGAGCTCCAGCTGTCCCCCCGAGGCGAGGTAGAGCGTGAGGGCGGAGATGTCCCCGCCGGTGTTGGACCGGGTTTGAAGTGAGAGCCTCAGATCCGAGAGCGCCACAACGCTCACGCCGGCGGGTATGGTCCCGAGGTTTCCCACGGTCTGGCCCTGGCCGTCCTGAGCCGTGGTCCGCGCTGAGCCCTCGACGACAACCGCGTAGCCTAGATCGGCCGGGGCCCCCGGCGTAGGAGTCGAAGTGAAAAGCGGCGCAACGAGGACCCCGGCCACGCCGGCAAGCGCCACGAAAACGGCGGCGCCGAGAACCGCGAGCGGCCAGCGCGATCTCTCTTTTCGGATGGCGACCTGGATCACGGCCACTGAGACGTTGTCGAGGACGTCCCGGCCGAGGGCCATGCTGATCAGGTGGCGGGCGGCCTCGAGCGGCGGGTTGCCTTGCACATGACGGGCGACGTCGTTCGGGTCCACGTAGGGCCGGCTGTCTTCCGGGCTCACCTGGGTGAGCCCGTCCGAGGCCAGCACGATCTGATCCCCCGGCATCAAGGCCAGCCCGTCGGGCTCCCCGGCCCAGATGTCGACCGAATCGGGGCCTCCCAGGAGCCGGGAGTCGATCGGGCCGATCGGAGCCGTCCTTGCCTCGCGCACGCGGTAGGCGCGCGTGTGTCCCACCGAGGCGACGTAGGCGCGGCCGCGATGGATGGCCACGGCCGTAGCCGCGACGCTCGCCTTCCCTTCCCACTTTTCCGCGCCGTGGTGAAGCGCACGGCCTCCGGCTTCCAGCCCCTCGCGAAGGGCCGAAGGAAGGGAACGGGAGGCGGTTTTCTCGACGGCCTGGAAGACGTTCTGGATGACGGCCTCGGCGGCCTCGCCGGCGCGCCGGTGGCCCTCGCCGTCGGCGACTACGGCCAGAAACACGCGCTGCCCATCGGCGGCCCGGACGACCTCCAGACGCACCCGATCTTGCTGGGTCGCCTGCCGGCTTCCGCCCAAGGCCTGCTCGCTGGCGAACGAGATCGAGCCCAGGCGGCCGCTCATCCCTGCCTCCGGCTAGAGGGAAGATGTCGAGAGGCGGCTGCAGCCATTCCATCGCCTGGCTTCATGTCTTACCCCTTCTCCTCGACCTCAGGCGCCGGCAATGCTAGCTCCCGTGAGCTCCAAAGCAGTCGGCGATGAAAACCGGGAGCACAACCAAGCGCCGCATGGGGCGGCGGATAAGGCCCGACAGCAGCGTCCTCATGGCTCCGGCGGGTTGTGCACGGTCAGATGGTAGGAATACTCGCCCGCCGGATAAACGCTGTAGCCGTCATTGAGCCCGGTGCTCAGCGTGTAGGTGACCGTCAGGGTGGCCAGCGGCGCGCTGCCCCACTCGGTGAGCATCGTCGCCCAATAGTGGCAGCTCCACTCCTCCGAGGCCGCTTCGAACTCGCGAATATCCGAGGCGGCGACCCCTACGCCGCCGATGGAGAATTCCACGGCGACCGACGGCAGGTTTTCAGCCAGCCTCGCTTCGTCGGCGGCGCACCAATAGAAAGGCCAGACGAGGGGCAATTCCGAGGCCGCATCCACCGAGAACTCCCGCCGGCCCGGCTCTCGAAGATCCAGGCCATCCGAGATGGCGTAGAACTCCCAGATACTTGTGCCCTCGCGAGCCTCCCGTTCATTGGGGCGGGCCGTGAGCACAGGCTGCGGAGCGACAGTTGAGGTCGGCGATATGATCTCGACCGTCGAGGTCCACTGCAGAGGGAGAGGCAGGGCCGTGAGGCGGCGCTCAGGGCTCTCCGTCGGCTGCGGCGTGCGCCCGCATGCCACGGGGGTCAGGATTGCCAGAATCCAGAGCGCCAGGCGACCCTTCATGCGCAAGCCCTCACGAAACCGCCATCCCGGTGCATCGCCCTTCGATCGACGTGAGATACAACGGCCGCTAATCGCATATCACCAGCGGAAACACCAGGCCCTGCACCACGAGATACATCAATCGGGCCCCGGTGGCGATCCCAATGGCCATAAGACCAATCCTCCGTAGGCGGCCAACCGGCAGAGCCGCCAGACCCCCGAGGAGGAAGAACGGAGCCACGGTGCCAACATCCGGAAGGAGCGCATGCCTCAGCCTCAGCCCTTCGGGGACAAGGAAGGCGGATTGATAGACCGTCCACTCCACATTGAGCGCCGGATTGTCCCTGAGCGGGGACGCCAGGTAGTCGTCGCAGTTGTAGTCGGTCGCCGGAATGCCCACCAGGAAGTCGTCGCTCAGCACGCCGAGCAGATGCCATCGCACGAGGTAGAGGCCCACGACCACGGCGGCCAAGCCTACGAGCGAGCCGGCCGCGAACCGGGCCAGCGAAGGCCCGAGCCCTCCAGGATCTCGATCCCCTGCCCCAGTCAAGGCACGTTACCTCACGGTGTGGGAGGCGGCTCCGTAGTGGGCACCGGCGTATCGCTCCGCTGCGGCGTGCGCGTGGGCCGCTCGGTGTGCGTAGGTGGGTCGGTGCGGGTGGGCACATCGGTACGCGTCGGCACATCGGTATCCGTCGGAATGTCCGTCGGCGGCAATGGTGTAGCGGTGGGCCCGGGCGGCGGCGGGGGCTCCGGTTGGGTGGCGCTGGGCCGCGGCGTGGGCGGCAGCGTGGGCGGCACGTAGAGCGCGCCGAGCGTCCGCGTCGCCGGGACCGCGTTGCCGCCGCCGGAAGGCGCCGGGACGAGCCCGCCGCAATAGTTGGCAAAGGAATAAAGGTCGTTGCGCGAGGCGTCCGTCTGGCTAGGGCTTCCGTCCGGAGCCAGGAAGACGTGCTGCCCGGCGTTGATTGTGATCGGAAGGCGGCCGCTGTCGAGGTCGATAATCTCGCAGGCGCCTGTGAAACAATCGACGTCCATGCGCGGCAGGAACGGGTCGAAGGTCACCCCCATCACCGAGCCCAGGATCCGGCCGCTGGAGCCGTCGGCCGCCGTGACGGCGACGACCTGGCCCATCACTCCTTGGGCGGCGACGACGACCGTCCCGCGATGGATAAAGAGGGTGGTCTCCAGGGTCTGCGCGCCGTCGGCGATCGCCGCCAGCTCGATCTCCGTGTCGGGGCCGAGGTAGACGATGGATTGATCGGCCAGCCCGAGGCGGAGGTAGGAGCCCGCGCCGGCGGTGCGCAGGACGACGCCGGGCCCTGCGGCGACAATCTCCTCGGGCCTCAGCGGGCGGGCGGCGGCGCCGGGGACCTCGACCTCCGCCCCACCGGCGATCTCGGAGACGAAAGCCACGCCGGAGGGCAAGGGCGGGATGGTGGGCGTCGGCGCCGAGGGGAGCATCGAGCCGATGACGCGAGGCAAGAAGACGATCCCGGCGGCGACGACGAGAAGAAGCGCCAGCCCGGCGGGGATGGCCGGATGGAGGCGGAACGGTGCCGCCGCCCGCTTGCCGCCCGGCATCTCGAGGACGACGACGGAGACATTGTCATCGACCTTCGCCCCGAGGGCCCGCCGCACGAGGGTCTCGGCCGCCTGCTGGGGAGGCCGGCCGGCGATCAGCGCCGGGATCTCGGCTTCTTCGACGTAGTGAGCTTCGGGATTGTCGTGACGCGTCTTGGTGAGGCCGTCGGAACAGATCACCACCTGGTCGCCGGGGCGCATGGGAAGCCCCTGAGCCCTCACCGCGTCGGCGCCGCTCTCTTTCCCGCCGCGAAGCCAGAGGCCGAGATCGACGTTGAGCGTCCGATCGAAGCCCACCGAGCGGACGATCTCCTCCCGGCGTGGGTGACGGGCGGCCTCGGTCGGCGAGAGGCGCCCCGTGCGGACGACCTCCTCTTGCCACGTGTGATCAATCGTCAGCCGGACGACATGCCCCTCGCGAATCAGGTAAATCCGGCTATCGCCGACGTTGGCCACGTAGAGCCGGCCGCCCACGATGGCGGCCACGGCGGCCGTCGAGCCCATATTGAGCTTGCGCCGGCTGCTGCGGGCATCGACGAACACCCGCTTGTTGGCCTCTTCGAGGGCGGATTCGAGGAGCTTGGGGACGTCGCCCTCCGTCGACTTCCCGCAGTGCTCAAAGACCGAGCTGACGGTGATCTCGGCCGCCCGCTCCCCAGCGTTGGCGCCTCCGATCCCGTCGGCCACCACGCCGAGCGCCAGCTTGAGCCCGGCCGCCGTCCGGATGTTCTCGCCGCGCGAGCGATCCTCCAACAGGGTGCGGCGCGGAGAGGCGCCGATGTTGGAGAGCGAGGCGGCGAGCACCTCGCCCGGCTCAGGCGCAGCGCGGGGCGCAGTCGGCATCGGTTGGCGGCGGTGCTTGGGAGACATGCGCTTCGGCCTCACCCTTTCCAGGGCAATTTGCGGCGCAACCTGGGCGGGCGCCTCACCCGCCAGTCGCCCGAGTAGCGCTCGACGAAGCGTGAAAACTCAGGCATCGTGACTCGCACGCGTGGGTCTTTCGCCAGGCAAGCCTCGCCGATGAACTCATCGAACTCTCGGGGTATATCCTCCCGCTGCTTCTGGATGGGGATCACCTGCCCGCGCATGATAGCCGAAGTGATGCTGCGGTCGGAGACGCCCCAGAACGGCTCACGCCCCACAAGCATGCGGTAGACAAGGATACCCATGCTCCAGACATCGGCCTTGGTGGGATCGACGGCGGCCTCTGGAGGGCTGGGCTCGCGCAGCTCGTGCAGGCGCTCGGGAGCCATGTACACGACCGATCCGTCCACTTGATGCTTGACCAGCTTGGCGGCGACCCCGAAGTCGATCAGCACCGGCTCAAGGCGCTCGCCGACGTTGAGCGGCCGCCGGAAGAGGACGTTGTCCGGCTTGACGTCGTTGTGGGAGAACCCGCGGGTGTGCACGTGGACCAGTGTGACGGCGAGCTGATGAGCAATGGCGCAGGTCTCGCCGAGGGTGAGATTGCCCAGACCTCGCGTGTAGGACTCGAGGGAGCCGCCGCGCAGGCACTCCATTCCGAAGAACCACGGGCTCTCGACCAGGCTTACGGCGCGTTCCTTATACGGATTCTTCCCGTCGGAGACGCGCACGATGCGCACGACCCCGCGGTGATCCAGCTTCTGCAGGATCTCCACTTCCTTCTGGATCGCGGCGAAGAAGTAGGTGCGGTTGGGCCCGGTCCGGCTGATCTTGAGGGCCACTTCCTCGCGCCGGCCCTGCGGGCGGGCGGCGCGCACCACGCGGGCCATCCCGCCCCGGCCCTCCGGATAGAGCTCGAGCACCTCGAACATTCCGATCCGATGGCCGGGCTTGAGGTCGGCCAGGGGAATCGGCTGCGCCTGGGCAACCTTAGGATTCATCCGCAGCGTCCTTGGCGCCGGCGGGCTGCGGGCGGCGGCGCGGCCGGGTGTGGCGAAGCTCGTCATCCGTCTCGGGCTGCGACCCGTCGACGCTCGCCACCTGGAAGAGGAATCTCAGGCCCCCGCGCTCGAGAGGGGCGACATCGATCGTGTCCCCATCCTGCAAGACGACGGCGGAGAGCGGCGTGAGCTTCTCACCGTTCAGGTAGGTGCCGTTGCTGCTGTCTTCGTCGCGGATGGCGAAGTGATCGTCTTCGTCGAGGATGGTGCAGTGCAGCCGGCTGATGGGGCTGTCTTCCTCGTTGATATGAAAAAGCAGATCGGCGTGGCGCCGCGATCGCCCAAGCGCGGTCGTGCCGTAGACTTCATAGGATTTCGTCTGCGGCTCCTCGAAGCCTTCGACGGGGATCAGGTAGGCCCGGGCCACCAAGGAGCTCCGCCTGCCGGTGACGCGCTCGACGAAATCGACAATTCCCTCGCCCGCCTGATGGAGCGCGGGGCCCAGCTTCTGCCGGTTGATGAACAGGAAGACTGCCAGGCCGAGCGCGACGAGGGCGACGCCGATCGAAACGTAGATCAAGATGTTCTCGGGAAGATCGACCCCGAAGGGCTTGAACTCCACGGCCACCGTCACAGGCGTCGAGACGGCCTGAAGGCCGAGCTCGTCCTCGATCTGAACGACGAGCACGGCCGGCACCTGGGCCTCGGCCTGGTAGTTGCGGATGTCCCAGGTGATCTCGGCCCCGGCCTCGGTGATGCGGGGCTGCCCGGCGGGCAAATCGTTCACCAGAAGTCGTGCCGCTCGCAGCGTGCGCGGAACGCCATCCGGCCAGATCACCTGCGCCACAACCGTGACGAAATTCGGAACGGCCTCCTCGGGTGTGCTCGACCCGCCCATATCCAGCCGCGTGATCACGCTGCCGGGCCCGGGGGTGAGGATGCTCACCTGAGGCGACTGAACCGTCACCGAATACTGGGTCGTGGCCGTGAGCACGCCGGCCGAAGTGGTCAGATCTAGATTCACCTGCCTGGTGCCGGAGGACGATGAGGCGGAACGGTAGGTGAGGATCGACTGGCGCCGCAGCGAGATAACGTCGTTGAAGAGGGCCTCCATCCCGCTGATCTGGCTTGTGGCCATGAACTCTCCCATCGCCGCCTCGGCCAGGGGACGGAGAGCCTGCGACCAGTATTCCGTGTAGGCTTGGGTCGCCGGAGTCCGGATGAGAACCACGTAGATGGGCACGCCCAGGCCGAGCGCTCGCTCGGCGACGTCGGCGTAGTCGGCCAGGCTGCCGCCGCTGAATAGAACGATAGCGGCCAGCTTATCCTGGCCGGCGGTGGCGAACTCGATCTCATCGAGGGCGCGCATCAACGCGGCGCGGGTGTAGGCACCGTGCTGCGGAGCGTAGCGATAGTCGGCCGTGGGCGCGTAGGCCTGAATGTGCTCCAACGCTGCTTGGCCGTCAACCGTGAGGGGGACCAGGATATTGGAATCGGGCCCCTCCTGCACGATCACACCCACTTCGTCGACCCCGGCGGACATCCACGGGCGCCCGGCCACATACCACTCGATGTTGTCGGCGGCGGAGGAGACGACCGTGGCGAACCGGATTCCGGTGCTCCCGTAGCCATCGCCAGGCTCGGCGACGAAGATCACCCGGACTCCGACTTCGCTCTGGGCGACGGAAGAGATCGGGAAGGGCACCCCGTCTTCCGACAACGCGAAGCTAGAGGCGAGCACGTCGACGGGATCCGCAGCGCTATCGACGGCCGCCACCTGCAGCCGCACCTCGGGGAACAGCTCGGTATCGATGTGTGTGATTCGCAGCGAGGCCGGCTCGGTCTGTGAGAAGGCAGGCGCGGCCTCCGCCAAGAGAAAGAGCGTCAGAGCCCCCAGCGTCAGGCGCAGCTGCCACAAGGTGTAACGGGAAGATGGACGGGTGATCAAGGTCTTCACACTCAACTCCAAGAGTCAACTATCGGCCGGCCTGGCTTCCTGTGAGTCCCAGACGAAGACCAGCGTCACGTCACCGAAGCGCACCTCGTCACCATCACGCAGCGCCACCCGCTCACCGGCATCGAGCCACTGCTCGTTGACCGCCGTGCCGTTGGTGCTGCGCAGATCCTCGAGGAGCCATTCGCCGTGCTGGAGGAAGATGCGGGCGTGACGCCGGGAGACGGACGGGGCTCCGGCCGAGTCGAGATCCGTGAGGTCGACGCCGAGGACGGTGCGAACGATTCCCGCCGCCGCGTCCACTCGCCCCACGACGACGGCCTTCCCGCGGAAGGGAAAGGTCTTGCTTTCGGAGGAGATGAAGCCCGGGCCGCCAAAGGGAGGAGGCCCCGCCCCGCCGACGACCTTCACGGAGATAGGCTTGACCATCAGGAGAAGCTGGTCGCCGTGGACAACCCCCGCGGCCTCGAGCGTGCGATCCGGGGAGAGCACCTCACCCGAGAGCTGGTGCTTCAGGACAAAACGGACGGGGATGTCGGGGTCGGGCAGATCCGGATGTTGGATCGCGTAGGCAATCGAGGGGGCCAGGCCGCGAATGGGAATATCGCCCGGGAGCTCCAGATCCCGATTCGAGCCTTTCCCGTCCGTAATCGTCACCACGACGGCAGCCATGCAACCTCAAAGGCGCGGCCCAGGGTCCCCCCGCCCCGGGGAAATTAGCCTGGTGGTAGATGAGGGAGGGCGTCGGGCCCCCATCTTACAATAGCTTCCAGCCGCTGGCAATTCGGAGCAATCCCCATTCCATCCCACCCGCCTCGTTGGCGGGGGTGAGGCATGGCTGCTGGAATTCCCACCTTCCAGGGCGAAAGCCCCGAAACGCCAACCACGCGCAAGGTATCACACCCAGAACCGACATGCAACGGCCCGGGGCCCGTGCTACTGAAACGACACGCCCCCGGAACGGCTTTTGCACACAGGAGGGGCCTTTAGGACCCAGCTCCTATGGTCGGAGGAGGGGTGAAAGTGGCCGCGTCTATTGATTTCCCACGGAACTATGCAAAAATGGGATTAGAAACCCGACCAGGCTGAAATGGAGGACACCCATGCCCGTCTTGAGAATTGATGTTGAAACCGTAGAAGCACTGGCCGCTCGCGTGAAAGCCGAACGAGACGGCACCGTGAACGACCTGCTTGGCCGCCTGCGGGCGATCAATGCAGAGCTGGATTCCGCGTGGGACGGGCCAGCCCAGTCGCAATTCCAGGCCACGTACGGCGACTGGATCACCCAGCTCGAGCGCTACAGCAACACGCTGAACAACGTCTATCAGTACCTGGTCAGCGTCGCTCAGAACTTCCGCGAGCTGGACGAGGCTGCCCGGCAGGCCGCGGCAGGTGCGGCGGCCGCCAACTAGCCGCAGACAACCTCACAACGTAGCTGGTAGCCCCCGCGCCCTCCCGGCGGGGGCTATTGATTCGCAGCCTGGGCCGGCCGTGTGGCCGCGCTCCGGACGGCTTCCACCCAGGCAGCGATGTCGGCTGGCAGGCCGGGCCGCTCAGCCGTCGCCTGAGGTGAGGCCACTTGAAGGACGATGGAGTCCGAGGGCCCGAACAGGACTGCGCGCCCTGCCGGAAGCGTCTTCCCTTTCAAGGAAGCAGGGACCTTGAGCCCGGCCATCATGGCGTCGGTGGCGTCGGTGGACTTCAGCCACAGCCCGCTTCGGGCGGCCTTGAACTGGCGGAGGATGTTGTCGCCGCCTGCCAGGAAGCTGGCAGGCGCAGCCAGCACGGTTGTGAGTGAGGTGTCCGGCCCTTTGCGGACGATCGCCTCCAGGCGCGTCATCGCCGCCGCCGAGATCCGGTTTGAGAGCAGGTGGTAGTCGTCAATCAGCAGGACGATCGCTTCCTTCTGCTTACTCGTGGCGTTCTTCTCCAGCGTCGCGGCACGAGCCTCGAGCGCGTCGAGCAGCGGCTCCATCTCACGCTCGGTCTGAGCGACGACCAGCGTGTGGGGGAGCCCTGCCAGGGGCGCAAGAGGAACCCGTTCCGTCCGGTTGGGTGCGATAATCGCCAGCATCAACTTGGATGGATGGTTGCACGCGGCCAGGCTGAGAGCCAGCGAGGCCAGCGCGGTCGTCTTGCCCCCCTCGGGCGAGCCGGAGACCAAGACATATGGCCCGCGCCGGGCCAGATCCAGGGCCACGGGCTTGAGGTGCAAGTCATCCAGCCCGATTACCGCCGCCGGCCCGGCGTTGATCGGCCAGCGCTGGAGGGCGTCGGCCGGCAAGACGTCGCCAAGGGCAACCTCGTCGACGAGGAGCCGCACCGCCGAAGGCCGCGGTCCTTTCCAGGCCCGGCTCATCTTCTTCCCGAGATCTTGCAGCGAGGCCAGCTGGCGATCCGGAGATCCCTTGGTGGGCAAGGCCACCTGAACCTCGACCGGCGGCTTGAGGCTCACGAATCCGCGGCCCGGCTGCGGATCGAAGGTGCTCAGGTCCGGCCGTGTGCCCAGGATCACGGCATACCACGTGGGATCGGTGAGGCGCAGGGTAATCCGCGAAGGGATCAAGTCGGATACGCGGGTGATCGGCAGCCTGTCGGAGGTGATGACGAAGTAGAGGCCGTAGGCGGCGCCTCCGCGCAGCAGCTGAGTCCATCCGGCAAGCTCGTCGACAAAGGCCTCCTGGAAGCCGGAGAAGTTGTTGATCAGCGTGATGATCGCCGGGAGCCCCTTGCCCTCCCCGGCCGCGCGCCGATACCCGGCGAGGCTGGCCGCACCGGCCAGGGCAAATCGTTCCTTGCGGTCTTCGAGCTCCCCGTCGAGAGTCGAGAGCAGGCGGCGAATCCGATCGGGCTCGCTGGCTGCGTAGACGCCGGCCACATGCGGAAACTTGGAGAAGGCCGCCTGGAGTTGATGCCCCCCAAAGTCGATCAGATGGAAATGGATGCTGTCGGGTGGGAAAGTGAGGGCCAGGCTCGTGATCAACGTCAGCGCGAGCGTCGTCCTGCCGGAGCCGGGGGCCCCGACGACGAGGAGATTGCCGTCTTGGGCAAGATCGAGCAGGAGAGGCGATTGGCGCTGCCGGGCGGGCTCATCGAGGAGGCCGATCGGCGCGGCCATGCCGTCGTCGGCGGAGGGCGGCGGCCAGACCGAACCATCCCACATCTTCAGGCCTGACCCGTCAAACAGTGATGATAGAGGCATCGAGGAGGGCAGCGGCGGCGGCCACGGGCTCGGGAGGCGCTTGATCCCCATCCGCTTGGCGGCCTTGCTCGCCTTCTCGACCAGGAGCTGGGCCTCGGTGCGCATCTCCCCCGGCTCGGACTGCGGCGCCGTCTCCTCTCCCACATCCAGGAGCGGGATGCGGCGGCCGTCCGGCCCCACCTCGGCCACGGTCACCCGGCGCGCCTCCAGCGCCTCCCCAGCGCGTCGCTGGAAGCCCGCCACACGCGCTACCTGAAAAAGGTCGAACTGCTCGTTGTTGCCCACCTGGAAGTAGGCCCTTCCCGGTGGCCGCGCCGGAAGCAGATAGGCATCCGGGCGCCCCAGGACGTTGCGGCTGTCTTCCGCCCTCTCGACGCGCAGGCAGGCCCGGAACTTCATGTTGGCGCGGATGCTGTCGTTCACCACGCCTTCCGGTTTCTGCATGGCGAGAATCAGGTGGACCCCGAGGGCACGCCCCTTCTGGGCGACGCTGACAAACTCCCGCAGGATGTCGGCCAGGTCGTTCTTGAAGTGCTCCTTGAGCTCGGCGAACTCATCGATGACGATGAAGAGGTAGGGGAACGGGTCGGTGTGGCCGAGGACGTGATACTTGTCGATATCGGCGACGTGGTAGCGCGTGAGCATCTCCTCGCGCCGGGACATTTCGCTGCGCAACGCCACCAGAGCGCGCCGCGTCTGCTTCCCGTCGAGGTCGGTGACGACGCCGACGGTGTGCGGGAGATCCTCCAGTACCGACATCGCCGTCCCGCCCTTGTAGTCCACCAGGACGAAATTGACCTGGTGGGGATGGTGATTGAGGGCGAGCCCGGCGAGGAGGCTGAGCAGGAGCTCCGACTTTCCGGAGCCCGTCGTGCCTGCGATCAGGCCGTGAGGCCCGTGCCCGCTTTGGCGGAGGTCGACGACCAGCGGCCGGCGGCCGTGACGCATGCCGAGCGGGGTCTCGAGCGTCGGCGGCTTGCTGAGGGCCTCAAGCCAGCGGCTCTCCAGATCCACGTCTTCGAGATCGCCCATGCCCAACAGGTCAAGAAGGCGGATCTCATCCGGCAGGTCTTCCATGCCCGGTCCGCCGGTCGAGCGGATCGGCGCCAGCGATCGG
>Ga0209341_10004358_pt1 | contig 13060 bp, 13 predicted proteins | sample RifCSP13_2_FD_184020 | JGI IMG/M metagenome (GOLD analysis project Ga0209341, IMG submission 184020) | Soil microbial communities from Rifle, Colorado - Rifle CSP2_sed 13_2 (SPAdes) (version 2) | ecosystem: Environmental > Terrestrial > Deep subsurface > Rock core/Sediment | place: Rifle...
GGCGGAGCACGGCATCCTCTTTCGGGGGGCCGAGGCCCTCGAAGTGACCTCGAAGCTCACCGCGGTCGTGCTGGACAAGACCGGCACGCTGACCCGAGGGGAACCGTCGGTGACCGACATCATTGTCCGACGTCCGACGTCCGACGTCCGGATACCTCAGTCCTCAGTCCTCAGTCCTCAGACTTTGGACACGCAACAGCGGGAGCTGCTGCGCCTCGCGGCAAGTGCGGAACGGGGCTCGGAGCATCCCCTGGGGGAGTCGATCGTGGCGCGGGCGAAGGCGGAGGGGTTGGCGCTTGTCACCCCTGAAGGCTTTGAGGCCATCCCGGGTCACGGCGTGCGGTCGACGGTGGAGGGGCGGCGCCTCGTGCTCGGGAATCTCAAGCTCATGCAGGAGCAGGGGTTTCGACTCGACGGGTGGGCGGAGGAGGGTGAGCGGCTGGCCGCCCAAGGGAAGACCCCGGTCTTCCTGGGGGTCGACGGGGCTTTGACCGGGATGATCGCGGTGGCCGATACGCTCAAACCGCATGCCCGCGAGGCGGTCGCGGCTTTCCGGCGCCTGGGACTGCAGGTGGTGATGATGAGCGGCGACAGTCGCAGGACTGCAGAGGCCATTGCGAGAGAGGTGGGGATTGACCGGGTGCTGGCCGAGGTGTTGCCGGAGGAGAAGGCCAGCGAGGTGCGGAAGCTGCAGGCTGAGGGTCACGTCGTGGCTATGGCCGGGGATGGCATCAATGACGCCCCCGCCCTTGCCCAAGCGGATGTGGGCATCGCCATCGGCACCGGGACCGATGTCGCGATCGAGGCCTCGGACGTCACGCTGATCACCGACGACCTACGCGCCGTGGTGACCGCCATCGCCCTCGGCGCACGCACGATGCGGACCATGAAGCAGAATTTCTTCTGGGCCATGGCTTATAACGTTGTCTTGATCCCGGTGGCCGCCGGGGCGCTCTACCCCGTGCTCGGGCTGCTCATGAGTCCGGTCCTGGCCGGGGCGGCCATGGCGTTCTCCTCGGTCTCGGTCGTGTTGAACTCGCTGCGGCTCAGGGCATTTCGGCCGACACTGTACGCGTAGGACGCGACTGAAGGGAGGGCGACGGTCATGCCGGCGGCGAATGAAGTCTATGTCTGTGCGCGGTGCGGCCTGGAGGTACAGGTGCTCAAGGCCGGCCACTGCATCCCGCAGTGTTGTGGTCAAGAGATGCGGCGCAAGGGATGACGCCGCTCGATTGCATTGACGATGGGTCCGGTCGTATGAAAGATACAGCCGTATCCGGCCGATGGGGTCTTGCAGGGTAAAGGGGGTTGGATCAATCATGATGCGCAAACTTGGAACGATCAGCCTGACCGCCGTGATCGCCGCAGCGCTGGTGATCTTCTATCTTGAACTCGGCCCACCTGCGGGCCCTCTGCGCGAGTCACCCCCGACGCTTCCCGCCCTCTCGGCGGCGCCCCGGGTGGAGGGACTGAACGAGGCGGAGCAGGTCATCATCCGGATCTATCGCGAAGTGAGCCCGGCGGTCGTCCACATCACCAGCACCGCGGTAGGCTACGATTTCTTCTTCAATCAGGTTCCCCAACGCGGGACCGGCTCGGGGTTTATCGTCAACGCGCAAGGGTATATCGTCACCAACAACCACGTGGTCGAAAATGCGGAGAGCCTCGAGGTCACGCTGGCGAATGGCAAGAAAACGCCGGCTCGGCTCGTCGGTCGAGATTCCTCCAGTGACCTGGCCGTGATCAAGATCGACGTCCCGGGCGAGACGTTCCAGGTCGCCCGGCTCGGGAATTCCGAACAGCTACAGGTCGGGCAGATGACGATTGCCATCGGCAATCCCTTCGGCCTCGACCGGACGGTGACCACCGGCGTGGTGAGCTCGCTCAAGAGGACCCTCCGGGCTCCCAACGGGCGGGAGATCCGGGACGTGGTCCAGACCGATGCCGCCATCAATCCCGGCAACAGCGGCGGCCCCCTCCTCAATTCTCGAGGGGAAGTGATCGGGATCAATACGGCCATCTTCAGTCCGAGCGGTGGTTCCGTCGGCATCGGGTTCGCCATTCCGGTCAACACGGCCAAACGCCTCGTTCCGGAGTTGATCTCCAAGGGGCGGGTGAGTCATCCCTGGCTCGGCGTGCGCGGGGTCAACGTGACGCGGGAGGTGAGTCGATTGCTTAAGCTGCCAGCCGAGCACGGGGTGCTTGTGGTGGTGGTGGAACCGCGTTCGCCGGCGGCCCAAGCCGGCATTCGTGGAGGGGACCGCCGGGTGCGGGTCGGCAACACGATCCTGCTGCTGGGGGGCGACCTGATCGTGGGAATCGACGGCCAAAAGGTAGAGAACAATGACAAGCTCGTCGCCTACCTCGACGATCACAAGCGTGTTGGACAGACGGTGGAGCTCGAGATCCTCCGGCAGGATCAGCGGCTCAAACTGAGCGCCACGTTGGGCGAGCAGCCGGAGGATCAGCGCCTGTGATCGCCCACCGGCGCCCCATCTGGATCCTCCTCTGCCTCCTCCCCATCTTGGCTGAGGCCGGGGGCAGAGGAGAGGTGCGGATCGGGAATCGGGTAGCGGTGACGGTCGAGGTGGCGCGGACCGAGGCGGAGAAAGTACGGGGGCTCAGCGGTCGGGACCGGCTCGCGCCGGACCGCGGGATGCTCTTTGTCTACGAGGCCCCGGTTCGTCCCCTGATCTGGATGCGGGATATGCGTTTCCCGCTGGACATCCTCTGGATACGGGACGGACGGGTGGTCGATCTCGTGCGGGGAGCAAAGGCACCAGCCCCCGGTGAGGCCCCCCAGGAATTTGCACCACGTGAAGACGCCGAGTACGTCCTCGAGGTCCCGGCCGGCTTTGTGGACCGCCATGGGATCGTTCTGGGCGATCGGGTAGAGACACGCCTGAAGGAGGGGAAACCGCGGTGAAGCGGCGTAGCTGGGTGATCCTCGGATTGGTCATCGTTGCCCTCCTAGGGTTGCTCTTCCTGAACATCAACATCTTTATTCCCTCCAAGCCCAGAGAGCTCGAAGTCTTTGAGACCACGCTGGATAATGGACTGAAGGTTCTCCTCCTGGAAGAGCGCAAGGCGCCCGTCCTCACCTTTCATGTCTGGTACCGCGTCGGCTCCCGGAACGAGCAACCCGGGCGTACCGGTCTGGCCCATTTCATGGAGCACATGATGTTCAAGGGGACCCCGCAGATGGGGGCCCAGGCGTTCAGCCAGGTGATCAGACGGAACGGCGGGCGCGATAATGCCTTCACCAGTCAAGACTACACCGGGTACTTTGTGACGTTAGCGGCGGATCGCGTCCATCTCCCCCTCGAGATGGAGCCAGATCGGATGGTCAACCTCCTCCTGGGCTCCGATGAGGTCGAACGGGAGCGCAACGTGGTCATGGAGGAGCGAAGGCTGCGCACTGAGGACGACCCCACCAGCTCGTTATGGGAGAAGGCCCAGGCGGCCGCCTACACGACGCATCCCTACCGCAATCCGGTGATCGGCTGGATGGAGGATATTCGGAAACTCAGCCGGGAAGATCTCCAGGCCTTCTACAAGACGTACTATGCCCCGAACAATGCGGTCGTGGTTGTGGTGGGCGACTTCAAGCGTGCGGAGCTCCTCCCCAGGATCCAGAAGGCGTTCGGTGCGATTCCTCGTGGCCCCGATGCGCCGGCGGTCCGCAGTGTCGAGCCGCCCCAAACCGGGGAACGCCGGGTCACCCTCACGCGGGAGGATGCGAAGCTTCCGTTCACTATGGCCGTCTATCACGTCCCGACCCTGACGGATCCGGATAGCTACCCCCTCGAGGTGCTGGAGGTCATCCTGGCCGGCGGCAAGAGCGCCCGCCTTCACCGGAGCCTGGTCTATGAAAAGCAGCTCGCCCTGAGCGCAGGTGCGTATTATGCCCGCGTCTCCGCTGACCCCGAAGTCTTTTCCGTGTATGCCAGCGCGCTCCCCGGCAAGAGGGCCGAAGAGCTCGAGCAGGCGCTCTACGCCGAGATCGAGCGGCTCAAGACCGAGCTGGTCTCACCACGGGAACTGGACAAGGCTAAGAACCAGATCGAAGCCTCTTTCATTTTCAGCCAAGACTCGATCTTCAGTCTGGCCCGGCAACTGGCCTCGTACGAGATCGTGGCCGGATGGCGGCACTGGAAGGCTTACGTGCCGGGGATCCGCGCCGTGACGGCCGCGGATGTGCAGCGGGTGGCGCAGAAGTACTTCACGGCGGAGAATCGAACCGCGGGGGTCCTCATTCCGGGCCGCGCCGCGACCGGCGGTGAGCAGCCCGCGACCGGCACTCAGCCACAGACCGAGGGCGTAAGCCCGTAAGACGTCAGCAGAAACCCGTGAGTAACCGAAGCCGTACGCTGTTCGAAGAGTGTGCCGTGCGTAGACGCGTGAAGAAAGCCGGCGTGGTCTTTCTCCTCCTCGGCCTGCTGCTCTGCCCGCTGGTAGAGGCGGTGCCCCTGGGACGCCGGGCGGAGATGGAAAACGGCCTGACGCTCCTGGTGGCCGAGCGGCCTACCCTGCCCATGGTCACAGTCCAAATCCTGCTCAAGACGGGCTCCGTGCTGGAGCCGAAGGACAAAGCCGGCCTGGCTCACCTCACCGCGGCTCTCCTGCCCCTGGGGACCGTGAGCCGCACGGCCCCCGAGATCAGTGAGGCGATCGAGTTCGTCGGAGGTGGCCTCAACGCCGATGCGTCTTGGGACTCCAGCACCCTTTCACTGACGGTGCTGAAAAAGGACCTCGATATGGGCATGGCGCTTCTCGCGGATGTATTGCTCCATCCCACCTTTCGCGAGGCCGAGATCGCACGCAAGGTCCAGGAGCTCAAGGGTCGTATTCGCCGAAAGCAAGAGGATCCGGGGACCGTCGCCCGTGAGACCTTTGCCGGAACGCTGTTCGGCGACGATCCGTACGGCCGGCCGGTGGAAGGGACAGAAGGGAGCTTGGACCGGATCACGCGGCAGGACCTCGTCGATTTTCACCGGGGCTCCTACGTCCCGAACAACAGCATCATGGTCGCGGGTGGAGATGTCACGCTTGAGGAATTCAAGGGCTATGTGGAAAAATATCTCAAAGGCTGGGCGCGAGGGAGCATCGGCCCGGTCAAGGCAGCGTCGCGTGTACCGCACCCGCGCCGTCAGGTGGTAAAGATCGATCGGGGGGTGGCCCAGGCCAATATCGTCTGGGGGCATGTCGGCATCGAGCGGCAGCATCCGGACTATTACGCCCTGTCAGTCATGAACCAGATCCTCGGAGGGGGCGGTCTGACCTCGCGCCTGATGCGGAGCATCCGGGAGAAGCAGGGGTGGGCCTATGATGTGCACAGCGCCCTCGGGGCCCGCCGTTTCCCGGGGCCATTCCTGGTGGCGTTACAGACGAAGAACGAGACGGCGTCCCCCGCCATTGAGGAAGTGTTCAAGCAGATCCGGGAGATCCGGAACACAGGGGTGACGGCGGAAGAACTGGAGGAGGCCAAGGGGTTCCTCACCGGGAGCTTTCCCCTGCGGTTCGACACCAATCAGGACGTCGTGGGCCTTCTCGCGGGCATGGAGTTTTACGGTCTCGGGATGGACTACCCTGAGCGGTATCCCGAAATCATCCAGGCGGTGACCGGTGAAGATGTCCTCAGGGTGGCCCGGAAATACCTGCATCCGGATCGGGGAATCCTCGTCGTGATCGCCGATCCGGACAAGGCCAAGCTCCCTTTCTAGCTCCGAAGGGGTCATTGGTCCGAAGATTGCAGCCAAAGATGGATGAAGATGGATAAGGTCAGCGACATCATGGTCGAGAATCGCCAGCATCCCCGGTTTCGACTTCGCATGCCGGTGCTCTGCGAGGGCCCTGCGGTCCACGACTACCGCGCCCTCGGCGTCACCCAGAATGTGAGCCAGAGCGGGCTGTTGATCGAGGTTCCACAGCTCGTGGCCCTGGGTACCGCGACGAATCTTCGTCTCCTGACGGGAGACCGGATCGCCCGGGCGGAGGCGCTGGTGGTCTGGACAGCCGAGCCCCCCCTCAACCTCATGGGCGTGCGGTTCAGCGTGATGATCGGAGGCGACTCCCTCGCCTGGAAGCAGCTCCTGGCATTTCAGGGAGGCCCCACCCCGCGGGACTCCCTCCGCATGCCCATCGATCTCGACATCACCTGCTTGATCCCGCCGTACACCCGACTGAGAGGCCGCATCAAGAATCTGAGCGATAGCGGCATGATGGTCATCTTTCCTCGCGAGGTTCGAGCCCAGACGCGTGTGAGCGTGGCGGTCCCCCGGTGGCTCAATCTTCCCCCGGTAGACGCGGAAGTGGTGTGGACCGGGGCCAGCTCCGTGATCCACGGCGTGGTCCACGGCCTTCACTTCACGACGGACGACATGTCCAAGGAACTCTTCCTCATCGGTACCCTCCTCCGCGAATTGCTTCACTAAAGTAAACGCGCTACTTTTACTTTACCGGCGCGAGCCCACGATACACGAGAGAGCGGGAGAAACGCCAAGTGTCCACCCGATCCCTGGGGCGTCACGCGGGAGGTGAACCCGAGGCCGAGAGGCCTACGGTTCCCGAGCCGACCTATGCCGAGCGGGCCAGGACGCTGCTATACGTTGGCCGTGTCGGCAGCCTCTCGACCCTTTCCCGAAGACATCCGGGCTGGCCGTTTGGTTCGGTGATGCCCTATGGACTCGATCCTCTGGGCCGGCCCATTGTGCTCATCAGCGACATGGCCGTCCACACCCAAAACATTGCCGGAGATCCCCGCGCCAGCCTCCTGGTGTCCCAGCCAGACTGGAGCGGAGACCCACTCGGGGGCAGCCGTGTGACCCTCATGGGGAATGTTTCCCTGATTCGGGCCGAGGAACGAGAAGAGGCACGCCGGCTCTATCTGGCTCGTTACGAGACCGCGAGGTACTGGGTGGACTTCCAGGACTTCGCCTTGTACCGCATGGAGGTCCTGGACATCTATTTCGTCGGGGGCTTCGGCGTGATGGGCTGGGTCTCAGTGGATGAGTATGCTCGTGCGGAGCCCGATCCGCTGGCGGACGCGGCGCCCGGGATCCTCCAACATATGAACGTCGACCATGCAGATGCCTTGCTCCTCCTGGCCCGGGTTTTCGGCGGCGTCGATGCCGACGAAGCGGCGATGATTTCGGTTGACCGGCTCGGTTTTCATGTGCGGCTCAAAAAGGGATCCCGGGTGCAGGGGGCCCGCATCCCGTTCAGCCGCGAGGTGAAGAGTCCGGAGGAAACGAGGGTCGTGCTCGTAGAAATGGTTCAAGACGCAAGAAGGCGGCCCTGACGCGACGCGAGGTCTCGCTTTTTCCCCGTGATGTAATCCTTACATTCTTTTCCATGTAAGCCTTACATCTTTCGCGGCCCATGGAAAACGGACTGTCCTTAAACTCCCGTTTTGGCGTTTTGGGGGAAACAAGGAAAATCGGGAAGATGCTGCCGTACGCGCCGGACCGCCCCGAACCTGGCATGGAATCTGCCTTATAGGCACACGCGTATTTCTAGTGATCGGCAGGCGAGGAGGGTTTTACCCTCTTCTGGGGGTGGATAAGATTAAGATTGTAGATACTGAGAGGGGAGCCGGGATGGACTATCGAAACCTGACGTCATGGGTGGTGAGACCCCGGGTCGTATGTTCGGTGGTATCGGCCTTCAGCGTGATCATAACCGTTTCGAGCTGCGCGCCAGTGTCCCCACCAGACCCCCAGGCCACGCTCATCGCGAAGGGAAAAGAGATCTTTTTCAACGAGACGTTCAATGGCAACGGGCGAACCTGTGGGACCTGTCATCCGTTGCAGAATAACTTCACCCTCGACCCCGCCTTTATCGCAACCCTGCCGGCTAATGATGCGCTCTTTGTCGCCGAGTTCAACCCTGACCTAAAGAAGAACTTCGAGAACCCGACGCTGATGCGGCAGTTCGGGCTCATCCTGGAGAACCTGGACGGCTTCGACGACCTCGAGAACAAATTCGTCATGCGTGGCATCCCCCATGTGCTCGCCCTCCGGACGTCGGTGAACAGCCCCCAGGGTCCCCGCACCGGCTGGTCCGGAGACGGCGCGCCGGGGGATGGATCGCTCCGGTCCTTTGCCACCGGCGCGGTCATCCAGCATTTCACCAGGACCCTGAATCGTATCCCCGGCGTCGATTTCCGCCTCCCGACCGACGAGGAACTGGATGCTCTGGAGGCCTTCCAGCTCTCCCTGGGCCGGCAGCAGGATCTCACCCTGCCGCTGCCGCTGAAGGGTACCGTCCCGAAGCGGGGGCAGGCAATCTTCCTGGACAATGGACTCGGCAAGTGCAACCTCTGTCACGTGAATGCCGGTGCGACGGCCAACTTCGGCGGCGGCAACATCGGAAATGCCAACTTTAATACCGGGGTCGAGAACCTGCCCGACCAGCCCGCGGACCTGACCGGTGAGCGGAACCCGCCGGATGACGGCCTCGGAACGCCGGGCGACGGCACCTTCAATACGCCCCCGCTCGTCGAGGCGGCGGATTCCGGTCGATTTTTCCACAACAACGCCATTGAAACCATTGAGGGGGCGGTCGCCTTTTACGATGGAGAGGCGTTTAACAATTCCCCCTCGGGCCGTGCCTTAGCCGCCGCTGATCCGAATAAAGTGGGAATCGAGCTGGACGGAACCCAAATCGTGGCCATTGCCGCCTTCCTGAGGGTGATCAATGCCCTGGAGAACATCCGGGAAACCATTGCACAACTGGAGGCGAGTCTCGAGAAGCGTGGAGCCGAGGCGAAGGAGCTCTTGGATCGCGCCGTCAGTGAGACGGGCGATAGCATCCGAGTCCTCGAAGGCGGGGGTCTGCATCCCGAAGCCGTGGCCCGTCTGCAAGAGGCGAAGAGGCTGACGAAGAAGGCGAACCGGAGTATTTTTTCCCGACGAAAATTGACTCGCAAGACCATTGAGGAGCAGCAGCGGGCTAGAGCTTTCCTTATCGAGACCTCGTAGCCGTCTCCGCGTCACGTGGGACGAGAAAGGGGGGGCAGTCGTGAAGCTCAAGCGTATCATGGGTGTGGTCGCGATGGGCGTATGGCTCTGGAGCGGAATGCTGTCTGCCCATGGACAAAAGGCGACCGAGATGTTCATCCCGATCGGGCAGTCTCCAGGATTGTCCAACAAGGTCAGTATCATCGGAACGATCGAAACCATCGATCCCCGAGGTCACACGATCACCATCGCCGGACCGTCAGGAAGCTGGAGTGCGACGATCACGGGTCGCACTAAAATCTGGTTAGACAAGAGCAAGCTTCGTCTGCCCAACCAGAAGGGGTCGTTCGCGGACCTCCGGAAGGGACTCTTGGTCGAGGTCAAGTACGAAGACCCCGAGGGAAGGAGCAAGGCGACGGGGTCCGCCGACTGGATCAAAGTAGAGATGACAGAGCCCAGTGCGAAAGCGGGGGAAACGCGCCAATAGTCCTCTCCAGAGCTTGCGAACGCCCTCCCGGAGTTCCGGGGGGCGTTTTCCTTTTCAGGGACCGGCTCGCGTTCGGACGGGCCCTTGACTTGCCACAGACACGTGGTGCAGATTGATATCGTGAACCCGGGGTGGCCAGAGGGACCAAGGGCGGGAGATTCTGTGGTGACGATTGAGGAGCTGATCCAGCGAGCGACGGCCGGACAGAGGCCGGAGCCCCGTGCGCTGTTCCGGCCATCCCTGGTCTATCAGGTGCTTCACGATCCCTTCTGGATCTGGTGCGAATATCATGCCCCGCGCGCCGAGGCCGTGGATGAGACGGGTCGATATGACGAGATGCGCCGGCAGCGGGGTGTCGAGTACGAGCAGGCTTGGGTCCGGGAACACTTTCCCCACGCGCTCCGGGTGGTGCCGGACTTTGGGTTGGAGGCGCTCCGGAACAGCCTGCAGGCGATGCGGGAAGGCGTCCCGGCGATTTACCAGCCACAGGTCTGGGATCTCGGGGGCGAGACATACGGCAAGGGAGACCTCCTCGTCCGGAGCGACACCCACCCGTCCGATCTCGGTCCGTACCACTACCGGGTGGTGGAGATCAAGCGGGCCCGCACCGTGCAGGACCACCACGTGCTGCAAGCCGCCTTCTACAATCGGATGCTCGGCAAACTCCAGGGATACACGCCGGGCGAATTGACCGTGGCCCTCAAGGAGGCGACCGAGGTCGTCCCGGTCCCCCCCCGGGGGACGGAGCTGGACGAGATCCTCACGACGTGGAAGGCCCTCCGGGACGGGGCCGTGATCCCTGAGCCCGGGCGGCCGCCCGATGTCACCGATTCCCCATGGCGGGTGTACGGGCAGAAGCTGGTCGAGAGTCGCAGGGATCTGGTGCTCCTGGCCGGGGTCGGCGCCCGGGAGCGGGGGAGACTGCGGGCCGCAGGGATTCAGCGGGTCGATCAGCTCTGGTCCGTGGGGCTGGACCAGGTCTGCGAGATCCTGGGGGAGCAGTCAGGGCCCCAAGCCTACTACGTGGCCCAGGCCTACCGGTCGGGCCTTCCGGTCCCCAAGCCCAACGCCAGGCTGACGATCCCGCGCGGCGCACGGCATCTGTACGTCGACTTCGAGACCTCGGACGAGGTGCATCCAACGGAACCGCCGCACGTCTATCTTATTGGGGTCTGGGATGCGGAGCGGCGCCGGTACGACAGGTTCCTCGCCCGCGGGGTGCCGGAGGAGGCCCGCATCTTCGAGGAGTTCCTGGGGTATGTGGGGGAGGACGAGGGGGTGTGCCTCTATCACTGGACCGATTTCGAACAGGGGCAGATGGCGAAGGTCGGCGAGCGGTGGCCTCGTCTGTCCCTGCCCTTGCGACGCCTCCTCGCCCGGTGCGTGGACCTGATGCGCGTGGTGAAATCGGCCGCCTATCTCCCCGTCCCCTCCTTCTCCCTCAAGTGCGTGGCTCCTGCGCTCGGCTTTCGGTGGAGGCAGGAAGGGTTCGGTGCCTTTGAGGCAATGGTCTGCTACTGGGATTATCTGCGGAGCGGGGATGAGTCCGCCATCGCAAAGGCCGTCGCGTATAACGAGGACGACTGCCGCGCCATGTGGCATGTCGATCACGAGTTGACGGGGCGTTTCTGTCACTGAGAACAGCAGCAGGTCTTCTCTGACAGGGCCGGGGACCATCGCCGCCGTGGGCCTTCCACAGGCGTCGGTCCCGGAGGCCATTGGAGGTGTGTCGCATGGTCAAGAAGGTGTCGAAGTCCGAAGAAGAGTGGAAGCAAGAACTCACCCCGGAGCAGTTCTGGGTGTGCAGACGCAAAGGGACGGAAAGACCGTTCTCGGGCCAATACCACGATTGTAAAGAGGATGGCATGTACCGATGCCTCTGTTGCGGAAACGATCTCTTCGATTCCGAGACCAAGTTCGATTCAGGCACCGGGTGGCCGAGCTTTTGGGCCCCGATGAGCCCAGAGCAGATACGCACCGAGGCTGATAACAGCCTGGGCGCGCAGCGGGTGGAGGTGCTGTGCAAGGCGTGTGACGCCCACCTCGGCCATGTGTTCGACGACGGGCCCCCGCCCACACGCAAGCGTTACTGCATCAACTCCGTGGCCCTGAAGCTCGCAAAAACTTGACACTCCGTGGCCCAGTCAGGGATACTGGGACCCCCTGGGAATCAGTGACGGTGTCGGGGCAGGACGTGGGGGTGGGGGGCAGGCGATGAAAACCGTCAGACATGTCTTGCAGGTGAAAGGCCGGCAGACTTGGTCGATTCAACCGGATGCCTCAGTCTATGATGCCCTGAGATTGATGGCCGACAGGGAGGTGGGGGCGTTACTGGTCCTGGACGGGGGAAAACTGATCGGCATCATCTCGGAACGGGACTATGCCAGAAAGGTGATTCTCAAGGGCAAGTCGTCGTTAGAGACCCCTGTCCGTGACATCATGACCCCCAAGGTGATCTGCGTGCGCCCAGAGCAGACGATCGAAGAATGCATGGCCCTGATGACGGATAAGCACGTGCGCCATCTTCCGGTAGTCGTCGGTGACGAGGTCGTCGGTGTGATTTCCATCGGGGATCTGGTCAAGGCCGTCATCGCGGAAAAGGATTTTATGATCAAACAGCTCGAGGACTACATTACAGGCGCCCGATAGCAGTCACGTCACGCGTTCCAGCCCCATCCCCCTCCGGTCCTAACGCCAGTACCTTGCACGGCCTCGGCCTGATCCCCTGAGAGTTTTTAGAGGCATCAAGAACTCCTTCAGGACCATCGCTCCTCCCCTGCCGAGTTGGCCAGCCCTTGGACCTCTTCGAACTTCCCTCGAGCGGCGCCTAGATTAATCCTATTTTCTCGAGTCGTGGCGGAAGCCAGTTATCCAGGGGTTTTTGGAAAAAGCGGCTTGTGTAAAGGCTTTTACAGAAGTCTGCTGGCCTCCGCCCTATCTTTCTAGTGGACGATGAAAGGAGGTGCAGATCATGGATGGGATCTTTTTCGGCCCAGCGGTCTTCGCAGCCCCCGGCGTTTTTGCAGCGGGGATACTCGTGGTCGCCATGTCGGTGGGTGCGATGGTTCTCGGCTATCTCGCGGACGAGGCCAGAGCGGGACGGCCCACCACGTGGCCGGAGTTGCCTCTTCCGGAAGTGACAGCGTCCAAGCGAGCGGCTGCGGAGGTGAAGCTCTCGCGGGCAGCCTAACTTGCCTGCTCGGCTCACGGCCAGAGGTCTGCGGAAGAAAGCAGACTTCTGGCCCTGCTTTTTACATCGCTGATGCCATTGCCAGAGATTACAGGAGCCTTCCCGGGAAATCAATACGGGCCCTCCTAATACTTTCAACTCGCAATATCCGATTTTTCCGAGCCGGATTATCACCTCTCGTGACGACGATCGCTTTCGGAGGCGGTGATTCCTTCCTCAAGACCTTTTCATGCCATCCGATAAAACGAACGTTTGCCAGATCACCCACGGGTCTTTTCGTAAAGCGTTTGGTTTTGTGAAAGCTCTTACAGAAACTCCCTCACCTTCGCCGTATCTTTACAGTGGACGCTGAAAGGAGGTGAAGATCATGGAGAGCTTCCTCAATACTGACGTGGCTGTGGGGCGTCTACTGGTCATGCTGGC
>Ga0209341_10004359_pt1 | contig 13058 bp, 12 predicted proteins | sample RifCSP13_2_FD_184020 | JGI IMG/M metagenome (GOLD analysis project Ga0209341, IMG submission 184020) | Soil microbial communities from Rifle, Colorado - Rifle CSP2_sed 13_2 (SPAdes) (version 2) | ecosystem: Environmental > Terrestrial > Deep subsurface > Rock core/Sediment | place: Rifle...
GCGGTGGGGGACCGTGTGCGCGCGGTGAAGGACGGCGCCTCCCGCGAGGGGGTCGTGATGCCCCACCACGGGTTCAGCGCGGGGGACATCCTCACACTGAAGCTGGACAACGGCTACAACGTCGGCGTCGCCGTCGAGGGACTTGCGCTGACCCTGGTGGCCAAGGGAGGCACCCCGTCCGCCGCGAAGCCCTCTCCCGCACCCCGGGCCGGCCTCCCCGTGGTCGCCTTCCTCGGGACCGGGGGGACCATCGCCTCCTTCGTGGACTACCGCACCGGGGCCGTGCATCCCGCGGTGACCGCCGAGGAGCTCGTCTTCTCCGTGCCGGAGCTCGCGGCGATGTGCCAGCCGCGTGCGCGCGTGCTCTACTCGATCTACAGCGAGAACATGGCGCCCGCACATTGGGAGGCGCTCGCGCGGGAGACCGCCGCAGAGCTGAACTCGGGCGCGTCCGCTGTGATCGTGCCCCACGGCACGGACACCCTCGGCTACACCGCCGCCGCGCTGTCCTTCCTCCTCCGCGACCTCCCCGGACCGGTGATCCTCGTCGGCTCCCAGCGGTCCTCCGACCGCCCGTCCTCCGACGCGGCGATGAACCTGGCGTGCGCGGCGCGCGTCTCGGGAGCGGACCTCGGAGAGGTCGTCGCGGTGATGCACGAGGGGACGGGGGACGACCGCTGCTCGATCCACCGCGGGACGAAGGTGCGGAAGATGCACACCTCGCGGCGCGACGCGTTCCGGAGCATCAACGCGCCCGCGCTGGGCCACGCGACCCCGGCGGAGGTCCGTCTCGAAGGCGCCCGGCCCCGGGGGAAGGGGCCGACGCGCGTGGAGGGACGCCTGGATCCGGAGGTCGCCCTCGTCCAGTTCCATCCGGGGCTGAAACCCGAGTGGCTTGCGGCGGTCCTGGAGAAAGTCCACGGGCTCGTGATTGCGGGGACCGGGCTCGGACACGTCGCCAGCGACCTCCTCCCGCCGGTGCGCGACGCCGTGCGCGCGGGGAAGCCCGTGGTGATGACCTCCCAGTGCCTCTACGGTCGCGTGGGCATGTACGTGTACGACACGGGGCGGGACCTCCAGGAGGCGGGCGTCCTCGCGGCCTCCGACATGCTCCCCGAGACCGCCATGGCCAAGCTGATGTGGGTCCTCGGCACCTTCGCCGACCCGGCCGAGCGGGTGCGCGCCTTCTCAGAAAACCTCGCCGGGGAGATCAACGAGCGCATCGGCCTGGAGGACTACGCGTGATCGGGGGGGACGGAGGGTGAGGATCGACGCGGTGGGAAAGGTCGGCGAGGCCGTCACGGAGGCCAACGTGCCGGTCCTGGACACGGGGGAGAAGACCATCGGCTTCCGCGAGCTGGAGTACTCGTTCCTCCGCGGCGCCCTGTTCAAGAAGACGCTCGTGCCCTGGCGGAAGGGCTGGGTGTACCAGACGAACAAGCGCGTGATCTGCCTCGACGACGGCTGGGAGGAGCTCGGGGGCGGCGCGCGGGGGAAGCGCATGCACGAGGTCGCCTTCGACGAGGTCCTCCGCGTGGAACACCGGAAGCGCGAGGTCCTGATCCACATCGCCACCGCGGAGGGCAAGTACACCGCCGCGTTCCGGCCGTTCGGAGCCTCGGCCCGCCTCTTCGACTGGCTGTCCAAGGAGAAAGAGAGGCGCGTGGTCCTGGAGAAGGGCCAGGCGGAGAGCCCCTACCGGAAGAGCCGGGAAGAGACGGGCTGACCTTCTCGGGAGGCCCCGGGGAGCGCCTCCGGCGCGCTGAATACGGAGGGCACGCGTGGGCCTCCGAGGTGAGGAGATGACCTACGTGACCACGGACGCCGCCGTCACGGTGAACGATGCCGCGGCGCGGGTCGTCGCGGCCTACCTGGACTACGCGGCCCGTGTCGTCACCGCATCCCTGGGCCGGCAGGGCTACGGCGGGGACCGCTTCCGGGAAATCGACGACGACCTCGTCCTGAAGCCCCGGGAGCTCGTGGACCTGGTGAACCGCGTCCAGGCCGCGCTAGCGCGGATCGACGACTGAGCCGGGCACAGCCTTTTTCACCCGCCCAGCCCTGACCGCGGCGATGGACTACGCCGCGATTGGTCTGAAGGCAGGGCTGGAGATCCACCAGCAGCTGGACACGCACAAGCTCTTCTGCGCGTGCCCCTCGGTCCTCACGGAGCACACGGGCCCGACATTCCAGCGCCGCCTCCGGCCGACGCAGTCTGAGCTCGGCGAGGTGGACGCCGCCGCCATCGAGGAGGCGAAGCGCGCCCTCACCTTCATCTACGAGGCCGCGGGAACCTGCCTCGTCGAGGCGGACGAGGAGCCCCCGCACGCGGCGAACCACGAGGCCCTCGAGACCGCGATGACCGTGGCCCTCCTCCTGGACGCGCGCCTCGTCGACGAGATCCACTTCATGCGGAAGATCGTCATCGACGGGTCGAACACGACGGGCTTCCAGCGCTCCGCGCTCATCGCGACGGACGGGCGCCTCGAGGTGGACGGCAAGGTCTTCGGCATCCCCACCATCCTCGTCGAGGAGGACGCGGCGCGCAAGATCACGGAGAGGGAAGGGGAGGTCGTCTACCGCCTCGACCGCCTCGGCATCCCCCTCATCGAGGTGGCGACTACACCGGACATCCACAGTCCCGAGGAAGCGCGCGAGGTCGCCTTCCGCATCGGCTCGCTCCTGAGGGCGACGCGCCGCGTCAAACGCGGCCTTGGGACGATCCGCGAGGACCTGAACGTCTCCATCGCCGCCGGCGCGCGCACGGAGGTCAAGGGCGTCCAGGAGCTCGGGATGATTGCGACCTTCGCGGAGAACGAGGCGAGTCGCCAGGTCGCCCTCGCGGAGGTGTCGCGCTCCCTCAAGGCCGCCCGCGCGCGCGTGGGCGACATCCAGGATCTCACCGCCATCCTGACGGACACCGCCTCGAAGGTGGTCCGCACCGCGCTCGACCGCGGTGGGCGGGTGCTTGGCCTTCCGCTGGTGGAGTTCGCGGGCACCCTGAAGGGGAAGCTGGGCCCGGAGCTCGCCGCCCGCGCGCGGATCGCCGGCGTCGGCGGCCTCTTCCACTCCGACGAGCTCCCCGCCTACGGCATCACCGCGGTGGAGATTGAGGCGCTACGGCGCTCCCTCGCGCTCGGCGACGCTGATGCCTTCGCCCTCGTCGCGGACCAGGAGACCCGGGCCCGCGAGGCCCTGGAGCTCGTGGCGGAGCGCGCGCGGCAGGGCATCGAGGGGGTCCCCCCGGAGACCCGAGACCCGAAGCGGGACGGAACGACGGCGTACTCGAGGCCGCTTCCCGGGCGGGCCCGCATGTACCCGGAGACGGACGTGCTGCCCATCCGCGTCACCGCGGAGTGGATCGCGCGGCTGCGGGCGGCCCTCCCGGAACGCCCCGAGGCCAAGATCCCCCGCCTTACGGCGGAGTACGGGATACACCCCCAACAGGCGCGGCAGCTCGTGGAGGAGGGGTGGGACGAGGAGTTCGAGGCCCTCGCCGACGAGAACCCTCCGAAGACCGTAGCCACTACGCTCCTGTACACGTACGCCGAGCTGCGGCGGGAGGGCGTGCCCGTGGACACCATTCCCCTGTCGGAGACGCGGGCCACGTTCAGCTTCGTCCGCGAGGGGCGCTTCGCCAAGGAGGCCATCCCCCAGGTCCTCCGGAAGGTGGCGACGGACCGCGTGGACGCCGGGTCGGCGGCGACCGCCCTCGGACTCGCGGGGATGGCGCGGGGCGACGTGGAGCGCGAGATCGACGAGATCCTGGAGGCGAAGCGCGACCTCGTCGTGGAGCGCGGCGAGGCAGCAGCGGGCGCCCTCATGGGTCTCGCCATGGAGCGGCTGCGTGGGCGCGCGGACGGCCGCCTCGTCAGCGAGGTCCTCCGGGAGCGGCTGCGTCGCGCCACCGCCAATCGTAAGTAGGCACACCGCCATCGCGGCCCCGATGGGGGAGAGCGTCGAGAGCGTCCACCTCAAGGGGGCCGCGCAGAAGGGCGTGGTCTCCGGGATCGAGCATGCCCTGCGGGCCCGGGGCTGGACCGACGCGAATCCCGCGAACCTGGACCCCGAGGACCTCGTCGCCGGCGTCTACCGCGCCTTCTACGTCGCGCCCGAGCAGGACGGATGGGTCTCCTTCTTCCCGAACCGCTGGGACTCCGATGTCGTCGCGGAGATCTCGCGCCTGCTCTCCTGCCCCGTCCTTATGCTCACCCTCGTCGAGGAGGGCGCGTTCCTCTACCATTTCTTCCAGAAGGGCGCGCTCGCGGACACCTACAAGTCGGACGTCGGCTACCTCGACCTCGACGGCGTTACGGAGCAGGACCAGCTCGCCGCGCGCGCCGACACGCAGGCCCTCAGCCCCGTCCTCCCCGCGCCGGAAGCGGCGGGGGAGATCGACGGGCTCCTCAACGCCGCGGAAAGGCCGCCAGGCGCGCAGCTCGCGGAGGGCCTCGCACGCATCCTGCGGATCGCGCGATGGCGAGAGACCTACACGACCCTGGCCGTGTCCGACGCGCGCCGGGAGTGCGCGCACGTCGCGTTCCGCAAGCGGTGACGGACCCTCCGCGATAGCTTCATACGGAGAGGGGGCATTCGGCGCGCAGTGATGGCGATGGCGGCGAAGAAGAGCGCGGAGAGGAAGGACGACTGGTTCGACGCGCTCGAGGTCGACCTCCAGCGGAAGAAGGAGGAAGTGAGCCACGACCTCGTCGAGCAGTCCGGGAAGCGGGCCCAGATCAACCGCACAATCATCGAAGACTTCTGGAAGATCTGGCGGAAGTTCCACGAGATTGGCGTCCACTTCACCCTCGAGCCCGGCTACGAGTCGTGGGCTGTGTTCTCCGACACGTTCCCCAACGGGGCCTGGGAGTGGCGGCAGGGCTTCAACCCCGCGGCGGTCCCCCTGCTCCAGCTCGTCGACCGCACGCAGGACCAGGGGCGGAGCGGGGACGCCCTGAAGTGCGTGTACTACGACGCGGAGGGCAAGCCGCGGTTCAAGGTGCTCTTCGAGTACTGCGAGGGCGAGCACTACTACAAGTACTCGGGCTGGAAGCGCCTGTGGTCCCAGCACACCCTGTACGACGCCTCGGTGGAGCGCGTGGACAACGAGGAGCTCCGCCGGCTCTTCGCGGACGTCGTCCGCGCGTGGTTCGAGAGCCACCTCCGCCGCAACCGCGACTTGGTCCTGAAGCACATGAAGAAGGCCTACGACCGCGTCGAGACGTTCAACCAGTAGTCAGGGGAAGATACGGATCGTGAAGTGGTAGAGCAGGGGCGCCCCCTCGACCACGTAGTTGCGCAGGCGCACGAAGCGCGGCCCGTACAGGGCGTTGTCGATGATCCCCCCCGGGTCGACGTCGAGCGTGAGGTTGACCTTCTGGTCCCAGGAGACGTTGAGCTCGTCGAGGAACCCAGAGCCCTGCGCCTTGAACGGGTCCTCGAGGGTCACGTTGTACAGGCCGTTCCCGCCCGTGAAGATCCGGGCCTTGTCCGCGGGGTCCGCGAGGGCGAGGGGGATGACCCGCGCATTCTCGTACGTCCGGTTCCCCGACCACACGGAGCCGCCGATGAAGGGCGGCGGGGTCACCGTCCAGCGGGAGACGTCGAACATGACACCCGCGCGGTAGACGGCCTCGGCACTGTAGGTCGCGTAATCCGCGCGGTGGTCGAATGTGCCCCAGATGCGCTCCTCGAGCGGCGAGCGCGGCTGCGCGAGACCGCGGAAGCGGAAGGCCACCGTGAGCGTGAGGTTCTCCCCGATGCGGACGTCGGCGTCCACCGCCATGCCGGCCCACCACCGGCTCTCCTCCTCCGGCGGGGGGTCCGCCAGGAGCACCCCGTGCGCGCGGTTCTCCGTGACCCCGAAGGCGCCGAGCCAGGCGGGGAGGATGAGGGCGAGGGCCACAGCAACGGGGACGAGGCCGCGGAAATCGGCGGCGTCGCGGGACGCCGGGGTCCGGACGAAGGCATGCGCCGCCGGCCGCGCGGCCACCGCGTAGGCGAGCGCGGCAAGGCCGAGGAAGGCGGCGAGGTAGGTGAGGACGGGGGACCCGCCGGCGCCGAAGCCCGCGGCGACGGGGAGGGCCAGGAGGAGCGGGAGGATCCAGAACAGGAGGAGATACAGCTGCTCGGGGCGCCGGGTGAGGGCGTCGCCGAGGAGGGCGAGGAGGTGCCGCGAGATGGCGTACATGGCGGCGATGGCCCAGAGGGCCCCGGCGGCGACGAACCCTGCGGCCAGGGCGGGGGCCTTCAGCAGGACGACGGCGTTCGCGGTGTCCCCCCGCAGCCCGGGGACGGGGAGCGCCCCGACGGCCATGTAGAGGAGGGTGTGGACCAGAAGGACGGAGAGGAGGAGGAGGACGAAGAGGCGCGGGACGAAACCCCGCACGCGGGGGTAGAGGAGGAGGACCGCCAGGCCGAGGAGGAGCTCCACGGCGATCCCCGCGAGGTTCACCGCGACGGAGGCCCAGTCGACGGCGCCGTAGGCGGGGGCCGCGAGGTAGACGTAGGCGGAACCCTGCCCCGGGGAGAGGTAGACAGCGTAGAAGGAGCCGCCGAGGGCCATGGAGAACAGCCCGTGGCCGAGGACCTCGTGGGCGGCGACGGCGAGGAAGCGCACGACGACAACGCAGGGGAGGATGAGGAGGGCGAAGGCGAGGGGCTCGCGCGGGTCGCGCATCGTCCCGTTCGCATCCCCGCATCGCTATTTCTGCATGTTGGAGCGGCGCGTTGTCAGAGGGAGACGCCGAGGTGCTCGAGAGGGCCGCCCTGCGTCCCCACGGCGAGCGAGGCGAGGCTTGGGTTCCAGGCCAGGGCGACCACGGCCGCGGGGTAGGCGCGCTCGGCGAGGCGACCGCCCCCGGGGGCGAGGAGGACGAGGCGCCCGTCCCGCGTCCCCGCCGCGAGGACGTCGCCCCGGGGGTGCCAGGCCACCGCCGTCACCCAGTCCTGCGACAACTCGTACTCCGCGGCAGGGCCGCCGGAGCCCGACCAGAGGCGGACGCGGCCGTCCTTGCCCGCGGTGGCCAGGGTGGCCCCGTCGGGGGACCAGTCGAGGGAGAGCACCGCGGCAGGATGGGGCAGGGTCTCCTCCTTCCCCGACGCGGGGTCCAGGAGCACCACCCCGGCATCCCCCTCGCCCACCGCGAGGCGGCCGTTTGGGGAGAACTGGAGGCGGTGCAGGGGCTGGGCCCCCTCGCGGAGGATGCGCGGCCCGCGCCCGTTCCGATCCCAGGCCCGTACGCGACGATCCCGGCTCGACGCGGCGAGCGTCTGCCCGTCGGGCGACCAGGACACGGACTCCACGCTGCCCTCGGCGCCACCGAGGTCGAACACCGCCTGGCCGGAGCGCGTCCACACCTTGGCCGTCCGGTCCGCCGACGCCGTAGCGACGAGGGGGCCGCCGGGCGCCCACGAGGCCCCGTTCACCTCCGCGGTGTGGCCGCGGAGCTCCCCGACCGGACTCCCTCCGGCGTCGAGGAGGACCACCGTCGCGGGGTCCCGCGACAGCGCCGCGGCGAGGACGTGACCCTCCGGGTCCCAGGCGGGCCACCAGAGGGACTCCGAGAAGCTTTCCAGGCCCCAGAGGCGCCGCACCTCCATGGGCCGCCCATCCCTCGCGGCCGCGATAAACCATCCGGTCAGAGGGAGCCCGCGGGGCCCGGGAGGACGAAGGTGCGGATCTCCCCGATGGGGCGGAACGTCAGCCGCTCGTAGAGGGCCCGGGCAGGATTGTCAAGATCCACCCACAGGGCGAGGTGCTTCTGCCCCGCGAGCTTGGACTCCTCGACCATCGCGCAGAGCATGGTGAGCCCGACGCCGCGGTTGCGAGAGGCCGGCGCGGTCCCCACGTAGTCCACGACCCCGAGGCCCCCGCGGCGGTGCAGGCCGATCGTGCCGGCGGGCTCCCCGCGGAGGTAGGCCACGAAGCAGAGGCACCCGGACGAGCCGATCTCGAGGTCCCCCGCCCGGAGGAGCTGGTCGGCCACCTCTGGCGGCCATTCCGCCTCCACGACGGCACGGCGGACGGCCCGGAAGTCCTCGTGGGCGGGCGGCACCGCACGCACCTCGACCTCCTCGTTCGCGACGCAGGTCGCCTCCCCGGTCTGGAGCATGACGAACCCCCCGCGAGGCACGTAGCCCGCCGCGGCGAACTCCCCCTGCCTCGCGTAGGCGGCGCCCGCGTCGGGGAACACGAAGTTGCGGTGGAGGGACGGGGAACCGTCGAAGGCACGGTCCCACCATCCCTGGAGCTCCTCGAGCGTCGCGCCCCCCGGCGGGTCGACCCAGGCGAGGTTGCAGTCGTAGACGAGGGGGAGCGCGTCGTTGCGGACCGCGCGGAGCCCGCCGACCTCGACGACCTCCCCGCGGAACGTGGCGAGCCACCACTCGTACTCGACGAACTCCCGGAGGAGGTCCTCGGTGCGCACGCGTCGTGGATGCGGCGTCGCTATTTGAGGCGACCGCACTTTCACCGCCCCCTCGGCGCGGTTTAAGTACCGCGCTCCCTTCCATGTACGGGGGACACCCGCCGCGGGCTACCTGTAGCCGGGTGGAGGCAAGTGCCCCCTCGTCCCTAGACAACCCGGGGCAAGACCCAAACCGCCCCAAGGAAAAGGGATCGAAGATGGCGACGAACGAGATGGACTCCCACGTGAAAGAAATCGCGAAGGCCCTGGGGAACCGGGTGCCGGAGCAGGAGATCGCGCGGGAGCTGGAGAACTACGTGAGCGTGTACCGCGTGTCCGTGGACACCGCGAAGCGCTCCATCGTGAAGAAGCACGGCGGCGACCCCGCGGGCCTCCTGAAGGCCGCGGGGAAGACGGTCCAGGAGCTGCGGGCCGGGGACAACGCCGTCAGCCTGCTCGCCCGGGTCGTGTACGTGGACCGGCGCACGGTGAACGTCCCCGACGGGGCGAAGGAGATCCTCTCGGGGATCCTCGGGGACAACTCCGGGACGGTGCCCTTCACCGCCTGGGAGGCGAGCGGCCTGGAGCTCGCGAAGGGCGACGTGGTCCGCATCGCGAACGCCTACACGAAGGAGTACCGCGGCCGCGTCGAGGTCCACCTCGGCGCCCGCGCCGTGATCACGCGCGAGCCCCCCGAGGCGCTCCCCTTCCAGCCGCGCGCCCCCGCGACCGGGGGCGCCCCCGTGCCCGCGACGGTCTCGGAGATCCGCGAGGGCGTCGGCCTCGTCACCCTGACCGCGCGCGTCCTCCAGGTGGAGCCCAAGGGCGTCACCGTGGACGGGGCGACGAAGACCGTGCACCACGGCCTCCTCGCCGACGCGACCGGCCGCGTGCAGTTCACCGCGTGGAAGGACTACGGCCTCGCCGCGGGGGACGCCCTGCGCATCGAGGGCGGGCTCGTGAAGACGTTCCGCGGCCTCCCCCAGGTCTCCTTCGACGAGCGCGCGCGCGTCGAGCGCCTCACGGAGTCCGACCTCCCGGGCCTGGAGCAGCTCTCCCAGTCACCGCGCGCGTGGATCGAGGACCTCGCGGAGCGCGGGGGCGCCGTCGACGTGACCCTCCGCGGCATCGTCGTCGACGTCAAGGAGGGGAGCGGGCTCATCCACCGCTGCCCTGAGTGCAAGCGCGTCCTCGTCAAGGACAGCTGCCGCCTCCACGGGGTCGTCAAGGGCGTGCCGGACCTCCGCGTGAAGGCCGTGCTCGACGACGGGAGTGGCGCGCTCAGCGCGATCTTCGACCGCGAGCTCACCGAGGCCCTCCTCCAGAAGACCCTGGAGCAGTGCCTCGAGCAGGCGCGCGAGGCGATGAGCGTCGAGGTGATCCGCGACGCGGTCACGGACGCCCTCGTCGCGCAGCCCATCGAGGTCCGCGGGAACGTGACGAGCGACGAGTACGGGCTCATGCTCATGGTCCAGGAGGCCCGCGTGCTCCGCGTCGACGTGCAGGAGGAGGCGCGGGCGATGCTCGGGGAGCTGGAGGAGAGCTCGTGATCCGGGAGGTCGCCTGGCGGCTCTTCGCGGGGGAGTACAACGACTCCCGCAAAGAGCTCTCCGACGGCGGCGACCGCTCGCCCTCGTACGTGCTCACTCCCCTCGGCGCGAAGGTGAACCGCCTCCTCGTCTCCGGCGTCCTCACGGATATCGAGAACCTCGGCACGGAGACCGAGCCCCACTTCCGGGCGCGCGTCTCCGACCCCACAGGGATCTTCCACGTGTACGCGGGGCAGTACCAGCCCCTCGCCGCCGCGGCGATCGCGAAGATCGCCCCGCCGGCCTTCGTCATGGTCGTCGGGAAGGCGCGGACGTACACGACGGAGCAGGGCAACGTTTATGCGAACGTGCGGCCCGAGCGCATCCGCGTCGTCAACGCGGCGATCCGGGACTACTGGGTCCTCGAGTGCTGCCGGTTCCTCCGGAAGCGCCTGGACCTCGCGCGCGCCGCCCACGGCCTGGAGGCGCCGACGCGGGAGTCCCTGCAGAAACTGGGCTGCTCCCCCGCCGCCGCGGAGGGCTTGGAGGCGGCGCTCCAGGAGTATGGAAAGGTGGACCTCTCGCGGTACACGGCGATGCTCGTCGAGGGCCTTCGCTACCTTCTACCGGAGCACCGCGAGCGCGCGGAGCGCCCCGTGGAGGAACCCGCGGCGCCGACGGCGGAGGCCGAGGAGAAGGTCCTCGGGATCCTCACGGCGTTGGACACGGACGGCAAGGGTGCCGCGTGGGACGCCCTCCTCGCTGCCATGGCGAAGGCGGGCATGGAGGCGAGCGACCTCGAGGCCACGATCGACGTCCTCCTCGACCGCGGTGCGATCTACGAACCGGTGCTCGGCCGGATTAAGCGGATCTGAGGTCGGCCCGCACAGGGGCGGGGCGGTGTTCTCCCCCTTGAGAACCACCCGGGAACGTACTAATACGGAGCGCTCGGGTCGTCCGCGCGATGCCGGACTGGGAACGCGCGCTCGCCTCCCTCGGCCCGGGGCACTACGCCCTGCACCACCGCGGCCCCGCGGCGGCGTCGCGGTTCGCCGCGCGGTTCTCCGCCGACGGCCTGGCCGCGGGGGACGCCGTCGTCCTCGCCGCGGAGCCGGCGGAGCTCGAGCGCATCGCCCTGGCCCTCACCGGCGCCTCCATCGACGTCGAGCAGGCGCAGGCGGGGAACCATCTGCTCCTCGTGCACGCGGACGCTGTGCAGGCCGAACAGCTCGCGACCGGGCTGGCGAGCTTCCTCGGCTGGGTCGAGGAGCAGGCCGCGGGCCGGCCCGTACGCCTCTGGAACCACTGGGCGGGGGCGCTCGCCGAGGCCGGAGACTGGCGCGGGGCTCGCGCCCTAGAGGAGGCCATCTCTGGCCTCGGGACCGGCGCCATCGTCGCCTGCCACCTCGACCTCGACCGGATCGGGAACGTCACACCCTCCCTCCTCGAATCCACCCCCATGCTCCACGACGGGCTGTTCCTGACCGACCCGGAAGGGGCCGTGGAGTTCACCGGGCGGCGGCTCGTCGCGCCGCTCTCCTAGCGTCAGAAAGGTCTTTATCGCCGCCTCCGCATGCGACGCTCGATGTCCGGGATGCCTCTAGCGGAAGGGCAGCACCTCGACGACGACACGCCGGACTACGTGAACACCGCCCCCGTGCGCAAGATCCCGACGGGGATCTCCGCCTTGGACAGCATCGTGAACGGCGGGCTCCCGTCCGGGTCGACGGTCCTCCTCCTCGGCGACGCCGGCGCGGGCGGGCAGGAGTTCGCCTACACCGCGGCGGCGAAGCTCTCCCTGGCGCGGGCCCGGCCCGTAATCCGCGAGTGGCTCCTCGGCGCCGAGTGCCGCGACTCCGTCCTCCCGAAGCACATCTCCTACGTGACCTTCTCTCGCTCCCGCGACTCCGTGCTCCAGGAGTTCGCCGCGTCCTTCAACCAGGAGTACTACCGCGCCTTCGTGACGAACACGGTGTTCAAGGACCTCAGCGCGGCGTACTTCCGCAACACGCCCGTCCCCAGCGGCTGGACGTTCACGGAGAACCCGTTCGAGGCGAACGGCGAGGGTCTCCTCGAGGGCGTCATGAACTTCCTCGACGGGCACGCCAGGGACACGGTGGTCTTCGTCGACTCGCTCACCGACCTCGTCGAGGCGCAGGCGGTCGAGGAGCGCGACCTCATCACCGCGGTGAAGGGGATCACCCGCGAGGCGAAGGCGTGGGACGGCCTCGTGTACTTCCACCTCACGCGGGGAATCGCGGACAAGCGCCTGGAGCAGTCCCTCGTCGACAGCGTGGACGGCTGCATCGGCTTCGAGTGGCACAACTACCTCAACAGCAGCAAGCGCCAGCGCTACATGCACTTCGACAAGTTCACCTCTGTGCTCCCGCACCTCGCCGAGAAGAAGATCGCGCGCTTCCCCGTCCGCGTGATGTCCCGCCAAGGGCTCGTCGTGGACTACCTGGAGCGCATCGCCTGAGGTGGGTGAGATGGACGTCTTGAGCACGGGGGTCGACGGGCTGGATGAGATGCTCGACGGCGGCGTGCCCCGCGGGCACACCGTGTGCGTCCTCGGCTCCTTCGGGACCGGGAAGACTACGTTCGCCCTGCAGTTCGTCATGGAGGGCCTGCTCGAGGGGGACAAGGCGATCTACGTCACCCTGGAGGAGGACGTGGACTCCATCCGCGCAAGCGCGGCGAAGTTCGGCTGGGAGATGGACAAGTTCCTGGAGAAGAAGACCCTCGCCATCTACAAGCTCGAGCCTGCCGACCTCAAGGCGACGGTGGCGAAGCTGAAGTCCGAGCTCCCCGACTTCCTGAGGAAGTTCGGCGCCGGGCGCGTCGCCATCGACTCCGTCTCCCTCCTCACGATGATGTTCCCCGACGAGGCCGAGCGCCGCGCGCGCCTCTTCGCGCTCACGGAGCAGATCAAGAAGGGCGGGGCCACGGCGGTGTTCACCGCCGAGGCGAGCGACGACAATCCGAAGGCCTCGCGCGACGGCCTCGTGGAGTACGTGAGCGACGGGGTGATCGCCCTGCGCCTCCACGAGCGCCCGAACGGCGAGGTCCAGCCCCTCATCCAGGTCGTGAAGATGCGGCGGGTGAAGCACCAGCGCCGCGT
>Ga0209341_10004362_pt1 | contig 13049 bp, 8 predicted proteins | sample RifCSP13_2_FD_184020 | JGI IMG/M metagenome (GOLD analysis project Ga0209341, IMG submission 184020) | Soil microbial communities from Rifle, Colorado - Rifle CSP2_sed 13_2 (SPAdes) (version 2) | ecosystem: Environmental > Terrestrial > Deep subsurface > Rock core/Sediment | place: Rifle...
CCGGGAGGCGGCGGCCGCTCGGGGCGCCCGCGTGGACCGCGATCACGCGGCTGACGCCCCCGAGGCGGAGGCAGCCGGCGAAATCATCTACGAGTAGGCAAGCTGCCCGTCGGCTGGTGATAGCCCGCTGCGCCGACAGCCGAAACGGGAGGGAATATGCCCACCACGCCAAGAGCACAGACTCTGAAGATCGCCGAGCTGGTGGACTATCAGGACGGCTCGGTTGTCAGCCGCATCGTCGTCAAAGCCGAGACTGGCAACGTGACACTTTTCGCGTTCGATGAAGGCCAGGAATTGAGCGAGCACACCGCGCCGTTCGACGCGCTTGCGCATGTGCTTGACGGCGAAGTCGCGATCAAGATTTCCGGCAAGCTCTTTCACTTGAGAACAGGCGATGCCATCGTCATGCCCGCGGGCGAACCGCATGCGGTGAAGGCGGAGGCAAGATTCAAGATGCTGCTCACGATGATCAGAGCATAGGGGAGGGGATGAGGGTCAGGTCTTGCGATCCGACACCGCGAGGGTGAAGAAATAGCCGACCAGGCCCCAGGCGCAAGAGAGTGTCGCTAGGGGAGCTCGCCAGCTATGGCGTGAGCTACTACGCAATGGGCCGCCTCTCAGCCAGATGCGCTCGGCGCATTCGCTTGCAAACCGCGCAGAACCGAACGGGATTCTTATTCCCCCGATCGACATGCTTCATCCGGGCGGCGGGATTGGCCGGCACCTCGAGCGGTGAAGGCGAGGGTGCGCACGGTCGGCAGGCATGGGTGCACTTCTGTCTAAAGGACAGCGGGTTCCTCGGATCGCTCGTCCAGCTCCTAGCGCATCTGCGCTATTGAAGCGGGGGCGGCCGATCTTGCAACGTATCAAGGCAGGGGAGAAATGAAGAATAGCCGGGGGATCGGTTCTCCACCATGATGAGACGGGCCGTCCGCCCTCGGCGCGGCGCCGCCGGCAGGCGGACCGGCGCGGCAGCGCTCCAGGAAGGGTGGGTCATCGCCAACCATATCCTGGTCTCGTTCCATGTCGCCTTCATCTCGTCGGTGCTCGCGCTCCCGCCGAGCGCCGTCGCCAAGTGGGAGGTCCTTCGGTTCGTCTTCGCCAGCCCCGAGACGCTCGTCTCCGCGGCCTTCATGTTCCTGAGCTTCCACATTGCCGTCGCGCTCCACGAGATGGGCCACTTCCTCGCGGCCGCTCGTCTCAATGCGCTCGACGAACGCGCGCTGGCCCACGTCAAGGAGCGACTGGCGCGGCCCCTCCCGCTCCGATGGCTCTACTACCTCGACCTCTTCGTGAGAATCCCGTTCGGCGCCGCCCCCGGCGTGACGCGCGAAGGGCTCAACTACTACCCCGACGCACCCTATAACCTGGCCGTCGCGGCCGCGGGTCCCCGCGCGAGCCGGAACGCCGCCTTCGCGACGCTGCCGGCGGCCGTGGCGCTGATCACCGTTGGGCTCTGGAGCGGACCGAGCTTGGCAATCTACGCGGGTCGCCTCCTGCTGGGCATCGGCCTTGTCTCGTTCCTCGACTTCATGCTCGCCGACCCGGGGAAGTACGCCGCCTTCCGCGCCCGGGAGCGGCGAGCCAGACAGAAGGCGCAGTCAGTGGGCGAGACATCCGGTTGGCTCGACGAGGCTCGCAAGATCAGGCAGCGGATGCTCGACGGGCGCATGCAATCGGGGACGCACCACCGGCTCGGACCGGTGACCGCGCCCTGGCAGTACCGGAACTGCGGCATGGGAGGGCGCCACACGGAGGCGGAATATCCGGAGTCCAACGTCAGCATGCAGGAGGCGATGTTCCTCATCCTGGGCGCCGCCAGCTACCAGGAAGCTCAGGAGCTGACGGTGCGCCTGCAGACGCGCCTGAAGGAGATCATCGAGAACGAAGAGGGATGTCGCGTCATGGGCATCGGCCTTGAGGGCGGGCTCGCCCCCTATATCGACAAGGGGCCCTACCCACTCCCCGAGGTGCGGCTCTGGGTGATGATGAAGCAGGCCATCGCCGAGTGCGCGTGCCGCCCGGGCGTCGATGTCGCCATCGCGCTTGACCCCGCCATGAGCGAGCTCGAGCTCGCCTACCGCGCCGAGTTCAACCTGCCCGACAGCGTCGGCACATATCTCTTCTGGCGCGACAAGGCCAAGACGGTGCTCGACCGCGACGGCGTGCTGGACCTCTACGTCTCCGCCATCGAGCGCTATGAGATTCCGATCCTGTCCATCGAGGACGGCTTCTCGGAGCGCGATCACGAGGGCTGGCGTCTCCTGCGGCAGCGGTTGGGCGAGCGCCTCTTCATCATCGGGGACGATCTCGTCACGACGAACGACCGGACCATAGAAGAGGCCGCCGGCCAAAGCCTGATCAACTGCGTGCTCATCAAGGCGAACCAGATCGGCACGCTCTACGAGACGCTGCTGGCGATGCTGGTCGCCCTGGGGAAGGGCCTCGAACTCGTCGTCTCTCATCGCTCCAAGAGCCCCAACGACGACATGGAGGCGCACATCGCGCTGGCCGTGAACGCGCTCGGCCTCAAGGCCGGCGGCGGCGCCAACACCGAGCGGCTCGTGAAGTACCAGGCTGTCACGGGGCTGCTCCTCAAGCTCGACGAGACGACGGGGTCGCGCGGCCTCGCCGAGGGCGAGCAGGCCCTGATCCGGAAGATGCGGTCCTACGAGGAGCCGACGAATGCCGGCATCCCCACCGTGGGGACCACCGTCGAGGTGTCGCTGCCCTCGACCGGGGTGTCCCTGATATTCACGGGAGCGACTCCGCTGGGCACGTCCGCTGGCGCGGGCGAGGCCATACACCTCGTGGACGCGACGGTCGAGTACGCGGAGCGCAAGGAGCTCATCGATCGTTTCCCCGCCTTGTTCGAGGACGTGGAGCTCGGCGTCCACGCGTTCAAGCGGGGGGTGGACGAGGACAGAGTCCGGAGCGAGGCGGACGACGGCCTGGCGGATCTCTTCCACCGGACCCAGAGGTACGGCGGCAAGGGCTGCCTCAACGCCGTGGATAGCGTATGGCAGATTCTCGCTCCCTCGTTCGAGGGGAAGAACGTCGCGGCGCTTTCCCTGCTCGAGGTCGACCGGACCCTGCTCCAGCTCGAGCTCCGCACGGCGCGGCGCCGGGGCAAGCTTGCCGACGACGCCGACGAGGAGGCGAGGGTTCGCGTGATGCAGCGCAAGCAGAACGTGGGCATGAACGCCATCCTGTCGGTCTCCCTCGCGCTGGGCCGCGCCATCGCCCGCGTGCACGGCAAGGAGCTCTACGAGGTTCTGCGTGAGGAGATGCTGTCGGTGATCGATAAGCTCGCCGTGCGCTATGGCGTGGCGCTCCAGGGGAACACGCTCTCGGACTACGTCGCCGCGCTCCGCGAGGTTGCCCGACGGGTGGAGGAGGACGGCTTGGCGTTACACGCGGTGCTGCGCGCCGCTACCGGACTGTACGGGGAGCCCGGGAGCCAGCCACAGCTGCCGGCAAGAGGCCCGGCCGTGTCCGCGAGTGGCCTTCAGGCCACTCGAGCCCTCCCGGCAGCGGTCGGGCGTGAACGCCCGCTGCCGACGCCGCGGGTGCCGGACAGCGAGGAGCCCGCGCTGGCCGAACTCGACGAGGCGCTCTACGGCGCCCTCGCGGCCAGCGCCGAGCCCGACATCGACCAGGCCGTGCGCGTCTACCAGGCCGCGAAGGCCCGGCTCGCGCGACTTGACCGCCCCTTCGGCATCATCAACAACCGCCTCTTCAGGTCGGACGGGCTTCTGATCATCCCGTACCTGATCGACGGAGTTGTGGATCTCCGCGTGGTGCGCGACGGAGCCGTCGCGGAGCGGATGCGCCACCGCCTGCCGCCCGGCAGCATCCTCACCGACGGCCTCATGCTGAGACTCGCCGCCGAAACCGGAACTGCCGTCGATCTGGAAGGCCCGCTCTATTTGTTTTCGGCGCAGCGGACCCCCGTCTACGAAATCGCGCGCATTCGCGATGCCGCCGCACTGCTCGAGCGCGTCAACGCGACCGGCAACCGCAATCAGGCCGTATTCTGGTTGAGGTGCCTCGCCGCGAGGCTGTGCGACCTCTCCGCGAAGGACTTCCTCGGCGCCAAGAACCTGCAACCGGAGATCCACGAGCTGACCGCCCAGCTGAACCGCTTCCTGAACGGCCCGCTGCGGCGCCGACTCCCGCTCCTGTCCCGCCTCATCATCCGCAACCTCTCGACCCTGGTGGGCAAGCCGAATCTGATAGACCGGCTGTGGACGGACACTATCGATCTCGCCGAACGCTACATACCCGGGAGCGACATCGTCAACGAGCTCCGGCGCACAAGCCATCACGCCCTGGGGAAGCGAACCCTGGCGATCGCCCGGGCCTATCACGCCTATCTCGCGACAGGGGCGAGGGACGCGCTCATCGGCCTGGGGCTCGGCGGCCCCGCCAGGGCGGATATCACCGCGGAGGGACGGCCGGACCTGATCCGCATCCTCGGTCGCGTCTCGGACGATCTGCAGCGGCTGCTTGGCACGTCCGAGATCGTCACGCGTATCGAGGAGTGGAAGGAGGGGTACGACGAGGCCCTGTTACGATGCGAGTTCGGCAGCTCGGTCGAGGCGGAGCTGGGCACCATCCTCGCCGAGGGAGTGCAGGGGCGCAACCGTTGGATCTACTACCATCACCTGCGCATCCTGGCAGCCAAGGCCGGGAGCTTCGGCTGGCCCGAGGGCCTCGGTGCCGATCTCACGCCGCGGCTCGAGGCGGCCCTCGCGCGCAGGCCCGACGCCGACGACTTCGACGACGCCGCCGCGGCGCGCGAGCTCACCGAGGGAGTCGCCGCCTTCGTGCGCCGCCTGCGGGAAGCCTATGAAGCGCCCGTGTTCGGCGCGCTCGAGGACGTGATCGGCGCCTATCGTGCCGAGCGCTTCGTGGAGTCGTTCCGGCGGGCCCGGGCCGTGCGCGGCATGCTCGCCGAGATGATCGAGCGAGGCGGCTTCGACGAGCAGCGCTACCACCTCTCTCAGATCGAAACCCTGCTCGAGGAGATGGGCTATCTCGCGCTCGGACATGTCGCGACGGGATATCAGGAACACGGAGTGAACGTGGGCGAGGCGCTGGAGATCATCCGTCTCTCGGCCCTGAACCTCCGTTACGACGGGCTGGAATCCCGCGAGCTGAACGACTTCGTGGCCATCCTCGGCGATCCGACGAAGACCGACGGCGAGCTCCTGGACGTTCTCGAGAGCATCGAGCGGGTGCATCACCGCGTGCGCCAGCGGGTGACGGTGCCCTACGAGAGGCTGAAGGACCGTCTCGCGCTGGAGTCGAACAACCTGCGCCTCATCCTCGCCAACATGCAGCGGTACCTGCACGATCTCAACAGCATGATGCAGTTCACCGATCTCGCCGCCACCGTCATCCGCGAGCGCATCGCCAAGGGCTCCGCCCCGCCCTCCGTTGCCGACGAGCGGGGAGCGGCGCCGGCCGCCGACCGCGTGCTTCACCTCTCCCACCGGGACGAGATCGCCCGCTGGGTCGAGAATCCGCCGGACGCCGGGAACCTCCGCGAGCGCTACGGGGCCAAGGGGAGCGGGCTCCTCTATATCAGCTACCTCAACCTGCCCACCAGGGACGGGTTTGTCTTCCCCACCGCCTTCGCGCGCGCCGGCCTGCACCGGCAGGATCCCGCCCGCCTGCGGAGCGAGGTCGCCCGGCATCTGGACATCCTGGAGCGGGACATCGCGGAGCGGGATGGCGTCCCCAAGCGCTTCGGCAATCCGGACAATCCGCTCGTCCTCGCGGTGCGGGGCGGGTCCGTACTGTCCATGCCCGGGATGCTCTCGACGGTCGTCTTCGTCGGGATGAACGACGAGATCGCCAAGTCCCTCGCGGAGGATGGCCCGTGGCGCGCCTACGACTCCTACCGCCGCTCGCTCGCCTCCTACGCCATGGCGGCCTGGGGCGTGGACCTCGAGGACTACGGGCTGGTCGACAACGCCAAGCAGCGACACGGCGTGCGCTACAAGCAGGAGCTTCCCTGGGAGGCCATGCGCGAGATCGCCGAGCGGTCCAAGGGAGTGCTCCGCGAGCTGGGCTTCGGCCCCCAGCTCCAGGAGATCCTCGACAACCCGTTCGCGCAGCTCGTCGGCGCGGTCAACGCCGTGATCGATTCCTGGTCGCGGGATCGCGCACGGCGCTACCGCGCGATCAAAGGCATGAGCGACACCTGGAACACCGCCGTGATCGTGCAGGAGATGGCCTTCGGCAACGGTGTCAACGACGCGGTCGAGCCTGGCATGGACGAGACGCGGGCGTCCTTGACCGGTGTGATCACGCGGACGTACGTGACCGACGAGGGCACGCGCGCCTTCGAGGGGGAGCTGAAGTTCTCCGCTGCGGGCGACGATCTCGTGGGGGGCATAACCTTCTCAGGCTCGGCCAGGCCCATCCGGGAGCTGGACACGCTGATGCCCATGCTGGGACGCCGGCTGAGGCACGCGGCGGCCAAGATCCGTCGCTTCCTGGGGACCGATCAGGAAGTGGAGTTCACGGTGGACCGAGGCGTGCTCAGCATCCTTCAGACGCGCCGGGCGGAGACCTCGTTCGATCGGGGCACGGAGCGGTTCCTTGATCCGGGCGATCCGGCCACCCGCGGGCTCGGGGTCCGCGGGGGAGGGTTTCGCGGGCTGGCGGCCTTCGACGAGGCGGATGTCGCGGAGCTCGGCGCCGTCGATCTGACCGAACGCGACGACGTGGACGGCGTGCTCCTCGTCATCGAGAACCCCACGCCCGATGACATTCCCCTGATCATCTCCGCGGACGGATTGCTGACGGCCCGCGGCGGCTCCACCTCGCATGCGGCCGTCGCCATCAACGCGATCGAGAACAAGAAGTACTCCGGCGTCATGAGCGCGGCCAACCTCCGCGTGCACCTGGATCGGCGCGAGGCGGTGATCCTCGACAGCCAGCAGGGAGCCGGCTGCCGGATCCGCAAGGGTGACATCGTCTCGATCCACGGCACGACGGGAGAGGTCTATCTCGGGTCCCGTCGCCGGCAGGTCGTCGCGGAGTAGCCACAGGCGTCGCGACCAGCTACAATCGGAGCCTCAGAGAGGAGACACAGTGAGCCAACAGCACGAGCCCCATCACCATCACGACCACGATGACGACGACGTTCAGGGGCATCGCGAGCACGGTGCGCCGCTGACCGAGGTCGAGCTGCGTGTGCGCGCGCTCGAGTCATTGCTGGTGGACAAGGGTCTGGTGGACCCGGCCGCGCTCGACGCGATCATCGACACGTATGAGACGAAGGTCGGCCCGCGCAATGGCGCCAAGGTTGTGGCCCACGCCTGGGTCGATCCGGACTACCGGCGGCGGCTGCTCGAGGACGGCACCGCCGCGGTGGCGGAGTTCGGCTTCGTCGGCCGGCAGTCGGAGAAGATCGTCGTCCTCGAGAACACGCCGACGGTCCACAACATGGTCGTCTGCACGCTGTGCTCCTGCTACCCGTGGGCAGTGCTGGGGCTGCCGCCGGTGTGGTACAAGTCGGCGCCCTACCGTTCCCGTGCCGTCATCGACCCGCGCGGCGTGCTGAGCGAGATGGGCGTGACCGTGCCTGCCGACACCGACGTGCGCGTCTGGGACAGCACGGCGGAGATCCGCTATCTCGTGCTGCCTGAACGGCCGGCGGGGACGGAGAGCCTGACCGAGGACGAGCTGGCCGCGTTGGTGACCAGGGACTCGATGATCGGCGTCGCCAAGGTCCGGGCATGAACGGCGCTCACGACCTCGGCGGCATGCACGGCTTCGGACCGGTCGAAATCGAACGGGACGAGCCGGTGTTCCTCCACGAGTGGGAGCGCCGGGCGTTCGCTATCACGCTGGCTGCCGGGTTTCTCGGCAAATGGAACATCGATATGTCGCGCTACGCTCGCGAGCAGATGCCGCCCGCCGAGTACCTGGCGAGCACCTACTACGGGCACTGGCTGTTCGGGCTGGAGAAGCTGCTGGACGACACGCGGCTCGTCAGCCGCGCCGAGCTGCAGGCCACGCTGAAGGGCGGCGCGGTGCAGACGCCTGTGCCGGCGGCCGGGGTGCGGGTGCTGGCGGCCCGCGACGTGGAGGCGGCGCTTCGGAAGAGCCGCGAGGCGAAGGCCGACGAGGACGTGCCGCCCCGCTTCCACGTCGGCGATCGTGTCCGCACCGTCAACATCCACCCCATCGGCCACACGCGGTTGCCGCGCTACGCTCGCGACCGGCGTGGGGTGGTCACGCTCGACCATGGCGTGTGGGTGTTCCCGGACACCAACGGCACCGGTCGAGGCCGCAAGCCCCAGCATTGTTACAGCGTCCGTTTCGAGGCGCGCGAGCTGTGGGGCGCCGACGCCCCGTCGCGCGACGCGATCCACATGGACCTCTGGGACGATCACCTGGTGCCGGCATGACAACGCCCGACCTCTCCGCACTGCCCGCCATCCCGCGCGACGACGAGGGCCCGGTGTTTCGGGCGCCGTGGGAGGCCCAGGCCTTCGCCATGGCGGTCACGCTGCACGAGCGCGGGCACTTCTCCTGGAAGGAGTGGGCGGCCCGGCTCGCCGACGAGATCGCGGCCGCCAGCGAGCGCGGCGAGAGCGACGACGGCCGCCGCTACTACCATCACTGGCTGGCCGCGCTCGAGAAGCTCGTAGCCGACAAGCGGATCGTGCCGGCCGATGAGCTGCGCACGCGGCGCGACGCCTGGGATCAGGCGGCGCGCGCCACGCCTCACGGCCGGCCCATCGTGTTGCCCGGGCGCGGATACGCCCCATGACCGCCATCGCCTTCGACATCCCGGTCGAGATCGAGCGCATCACCACCGGGCTCGAGCGCTTCGTCCGCGCGGAGGTAATCACCCGACACGAGAAGCACCTGGAGCTGCTGGAGGACCCGCGGAGGCGATACGGGGCCGATGGGCGCTACACGCCGGAGGTGGTCGAGCTGATCCGGCAGGTGCGCATGGCCTCAGCAGCGGCGGGCTACTTCAATCTGTGCGTACCGACCTCGCTCGGCGGTCTCGGCCAGGGCTACCTCGCGTACTACGTCTGCTGGGAGATGATCAACCGCCTCTGCGGGCCGCATCATTGGCTCGGGACCTTCGCCCTGAGCCACTGGGCCTTCGGGCCGAGCCCCGTGCTCGAGCAGGTGACCACCGAGGCGCGGGAGCGCATCCTCGGCGGCCTGGTCTCCGGCCGGCAGTCCATGTGCTTCGGGCTCTCGGAACCCGGCGCCGGCTCCGACGCCACCATGATCCAGACCCGCGCGACGCCGGACGGCGACGGCTGGCGGATCACCGGCCGGAAGATGTGGACGAGCAATATCACCTTCGCGGATTGGATGATCGCGTTCGCCGTGACGGACCCTCCCCGCGCGGCGGCCAAGCGGGGCGGGATCAGTGCGTTCCTGGTGCCGACGAGCGCGCCCGGTTTCACGCTGCAGCGGGTGACGCTCCTGCACGGGGATATCGGCGGCGTGGAGGGCGAGTCGACCCTTGACGGCGTTCGCCTCGAGCCCTGGCAGCTCGTGGGCAGCCTGCACGAGGGTTTCCGCATCGCGCTGCTCGGCGTATCGCTTGGACGCGTGTACAACGCGGCGCGGGCGGTGGGCCTCGCCCGCTGGGCTATCGAGAAGGCGGTGGCCTATGCGGGACAGCGCATCGCCTTTGGCGTGCCCATTGCCGACCACCAAGGCGTGAGCTTCCCACTGGCCGATTCGGCGATGCAGGTGCACGCGGCTCACCTCATGGGGCTCAACGCCGCCATCCTCCTCGACCGCGGCGCGCGCGCGATCAAGGAGCTGTCGATGGCCAAGGCCTATGCCGTGGAGGTCTGCCTGCGCGCCGTGGACCGCGCCATCCAGACCCACGGTGGCATGGGCCTCACCAACGAGGTCGGCCTGGTGCACGCCTACAACACGCTGCGGGTGATCAATATCGCTGACGGCACCAATGAGATCCTGCGCCGGACTATCTACCAGCAGCTCGCCAAGGGCGACCTCGAGCTATGAGGGAGGTCAGCGAGCAAATCGACCGCGGCAGCTCCTGCTGGGATGAGGGTCAGGACGCGAAGCGCGCCCGTTTGGACCGCGATTACGCGGCCGGCGCCCCCGAAGCGGAGGCAGCCGGCGAAATCATCTACGAGTAGGCAAGCTGCCCGCCGGCTGGCTAAAACCCGCCGGAAGACGCCCAACGAGAACGGGGTGGCCTCCCAAACTTGTAGCCGGCCATCGCGATTTTGTGGCTTCGCTCACCGGAATAGAGACCTCAAAGTGGCCGATCGTTGTGAATCCGGTCAGTTACGCTCGGCTCCCGGCTGGTATCCGAGTTGCTTCCCTGCCTTGTGGGCGAATCCTCGGCAATGGGAAGGAACGTGTCGACAAAGCCCGCTCGGACTGGGAGGACGGGAGGCTGGTACCGGACGCCGGAGTCCTGGTTCCTGCTGGCCGCCTTGGTGCTGCCGCTGGGCTGGATGCTGCCACTCTGCCGGTTTGCGTGGGTGCGCGTCATCTCTCAACGTGGAGCGCGAGGAGGAAGGCCGGCGTCATGATCGCCGCTCGACCACCCGTCGGCACGCCACCCCGGCCGGAATTCTTCGCCGACGACTCCGCCCCGGCGTGGCGCCGCTACGGCGTGGCCGTGGTTTCCGTGATCCTCGCCTGGGGACTCACGCGGGCAGCCCCGGGGCTCCAGGGCGTGCCCATAGCAGCCTTCTTCGCCGCGGTGACCCTGTCGACCTTCTATGGCCATCTGGGACCGGGGCTGCTGGCCACGGCCCTGAGCATCGCGGTTCTCGACTACTCGTTCCTGCCTCCGATCCGGGACCTCACGGGGGGCATCGGGGAGACCCTCCGCGTGGCGACCTTCGCCCTGGCTGCCGCCCTCATCAACTTGCTCCACGAGCGCCGGCGGCTGGCCGAGGCGCAGCGGCGCGAGAGCGAGGCGCGTGAGCGCGAGAACCTGGAGGCGACGGCGAGGGAGCTGCAGCGCGCGCATGAGGCTGTGGCCCGCGCGCTGGCGGACAGGGAAAATATCATGGAGAGCGTCGCGGACATCCTCTACACGCTCGACGGGAGCGGCATGCTGAGGGGCTGGAATCGGCGGCTCGAGCACGTCACCCACTTCCAGCCGGAGGAGCTGCGCGGGCGACCGGTGCCGGAGATGTTCGAGGAAGAGGATCGGCCCGCCGTTGCGGCTGTCATCAGGGCGGCCGCCCACGGGGGACACGGGGAGCGCGAGGCGCGGCTCGTCCGCAAGGACGGCACGCCGATCCCCTACCAGTTCAGCTGCGCTCCCCTGCGGAACAGCCAGGGAGAGGTGATCGGGCTTACGGGAGTGGCCACGGACATCAGCGAGCGCAAGCGGCTCGAGGAGCAGCTCTGGCAGTTGCAGAAGATGGAGGCCGTGGGGCGCCTGGCCGGGGGAGTGGCGCATGATTTCGGCAACCTCCTGACCGTCATTCACGTTCGCGCCCAGCTTGCCCTGCACCGCCTCGGCCCGGCGGAGCCGGCCCGCCAGGACATCGAGCTCCTCGACGCCACGGCGGCCCGCGCGGGAGGCCTCGTGCGCCAGCTTCTCGCCTTCAGCCGCAAGCAGGTGCTGCAGCCCAGGGTCCTGGACCTCAATGCCGTGGTCCAGGACGCCGAGCAGATGCTGCGGCCGCTGATCGGCGAAGACGTCTCATTGGTCAACATGCTGACCCCCGGGCTCGGGCGGGTGAAGGCCGACCCCATCCAGCTCGAGCAGGTCCTGATCAACCTCGCCGTGAACGCGCGGGACGCCATGCCCCAGGGCGGCGAGCTCACCGTCGAGACCGCCGAGGTCGAGCTGGATGAGGCTTTCATCCTGGAGCACGCCGGCGCGTCGAGCGGGCCCCACGTGGTGCTGCGGGTGCGGGACACGGGCACCGGCATGGACGCGGCGACGCGGGCACAGATCTTCGAGCCGTTCTTCACGACCAAGGAGGTCGGCAAAGGGACGGGACTCGGACTGGCGACCGTGTATGGGATCGTGAAGCAGCACGGGGGCTATGTCGCGGTCGACAGCGAGCCTGGGCGCGGGTCCATCTTCGCCGTGTACCTGCCGCGGGTTGACGAGGAGCCGGAGGCGGACGCGCCGGTCACGACGGCATCGAGTCCGGGCGGTGAGACCGTCCTGGAGAAACCATGAAGGCCATTATCGGACGGGCACGTCATCGTGTCGCACGTGCCGGAGTTGAGCCAGATGTTCCCGCGCCGGCTGTACGGCGCCTGCTTCTGAGGGGGCTTCAGTATACCTGCGGCGCTCGGTACTCCCCGAACACCTCGCGCAAGACTCCGCAGATCTCGCCGATCGTCGCATAGGTCGTCACCGCCTCCACGAGGGCGGGCATGACGTTGCCGTCGCCGGCCGCGACGGCCCGCAGCGCGTCGAGCGCGCCGGCCACGCGGCGCGCGTCGCGCTGCGCGCGCAGCGCCCGGAGCGCGGCCACCTGCTCGGCAGCCACCGTCTCGACATGGCGGTGGATATCGACGCGCCAGGGCTCGCCCTCGACGAAGCGGTTCACCCCGACGATCACCCGCTCACCGGACTCGATCTGCCGCTGGTGCTCCCACGAGGCATCGGCGATCTGCTGCTGCGCCCAGCCAGACTCGATGGCGGCGGTCATGCCCCCCTGCCGCTCGATCTCGCCCATCAGCGCGCGGGCGCGCGCCTCGATCTCGCCGGTCAGGGCCTCCACGTAATAGGACCCGGCGAGCGGGTCGATCACGTCGGCCACGCCTGCCTCATGTGCCAGCACCTGCTGGGTGCGCAGCGCCAGCTTGACCGATTGCTCGGTCGGCAGCGCCAGCGCCTCGTCGTAGGCCGCGGTGTGGAGAGACTGGGCCCCGCCCAGGATGGCGGCCAGTGAGTTGAGCGTCACGCGAACGATATTGTTCTCGGGCTGCTGGGCGGTGAGCTGGCTCGCGCCCGAGCCCGCGCCGGTCCGGAATGCCCAGCTCGCGGGCTTCTCGGCGCCGAACCGCTCGCGCATCAGCCGCGCCCAGAGACGGCG
>Ga0209341_10004366_pt1 | contig 13040 bp, 23 predicted proteins | sample RifCSP13_2_FD_184020 | JGI IMG/M metagenome (GOLD analysis project Ga0209341, IMG submission 184020) | Soil microbial communities from Rifle, Colorado - Rifle CSP2_sed 13_2 (SPAdes) (version 2) | ecosystem: Environmental > Terrestrial > Deep subsurface > Rock core/Sediment | place: Rifle...
CGCGGAGACGCATTCCGTGCCCAAAATGTGGCAATCCGATCCAATCGGACACATTGCGGCACGTCGGCAAGAAACAGTGCGTAGGCGGTAGACAGTAGACGAGATGGGAGAGTCATGGACTAAAGGGGATCGGTTCTTACGGCAGCATGGCGCAATCGGTAGCGCATCGAACCATAGCCGTATAAACCTGAGGTTCGTCAGACGGACACAGTAGCGGAATGGGGACTCGAAGGTTTTCGGTTCAAATCCGAATGCTGCCACTGGTCGTGGTTCACTGATACGCACTATCTTTTGGCCACGACAAACCCGCCCCCCGAGGGATTTTGTGCACCCCGGGGGGCGGACTTACTCTAGGTTACAGATGGGAGGCTACACATTGTCCGCATCGGACACTCGACTACCGATCGAGCATCTTCGAAATGCAAATCCTGCTTGGATTCGCAAAAACATGGGAAATCTTGACACGCTTGCGCAAAGCATGAACGGTAAAGGCAAGCTTGGCGGCCAACTAATGCCAGTACTGGTTGATCCGTCCTATCGAGTTATCGACGGGGCTAGGCGGATCGAGGCAGCGACAAAGCTCGGCTGGTCTGAGGTCAGCGTCCTGTGCACCGCAGACTTCACGGTTATTACGGAACAGATGCAGGCCACCAAACCAAGTGCTATGCCCATGTCCTGGCTTGAAACAATGGAGCTAATTGCGCTGCTCCGCGAGATCTACCTACCGATCTCCCGGCAGCAGGCAGTCATCACCAAGCAGCTAGGACTTAAGACTGTCCGCGGGGGCAACTCGGGAATCGGTCTTGCGCTTCCGCGTGCTATAGGGATGCCCAAGAAGGTCCTCGTTGAGCTGAGTCGAGCCTGGTCGATGATTAATGACCAGGCTACATACTCCCCAGCGGCGCGCGAGCGAATGCGTGCCGTCGTGCCGGAAGTTGAGGTGAAGGGTCAGCCTTACGGTTTGATCGCGACGATGAAGCGTGCAGCGTATTTGTCGACTCCAAAAGTGTCCGACAAAAGTCTCATAAAGGATCAACGCCTAGCATTTACTGGCGCCATTGCGGGACTGCAGGGGACAGTGCTCGCGCTGCCACCGCCAGACAGCCTGGATCCGGGGCACGACCGGGAGGAGCTGGTCGCCTGGGACAAGTCGATAACGGACATCCTTCAGCGAATCTACACAGTCCGTAAGGAAATCCGGAAACAGTACAAGCAGAACGTCACCGAAGGGGACCGAGAGCCAAAATGACACCACCAAAGATGCCTGACTTCTCCGAGATCGTTAACGAAATCGAAGAGGAGGAAGACCTACAGAGCGACTTCCGTCTTGTTGCAGTCGATCGGATTGTGATTGACCACAAGGTGCAGCGAGCGAAGCTGAATAAGCAAAAACTCAATGCAATGGTCGCCAAGTTCTATGCACCAGCCCTCGGGACACTGGTGCTGTCCGAGCGCAAGAATGGAACGTTCATCGCGCTTGACGGGTGGCATCGAAGCGAGGTATGCAAGCTGGTTCCAACCGCCCCCGCCGCGCTCCACTGTCGTGTTTTCCATGGCCTGACACTTCAACAGGAAGCCAGACTGTTCAGGCTCCTAAATCAGTCCACCACTATGCACGCTGTGGACCTGTTCCGTGCCGAATCGGTGGAAGGCTCAGAGCGAGCCCAAAGAATCATCTCTATCATCGAAGAGTACGGAGGGAAGATCAGCACCGATTCTTTCAGTGCAGTCAAAACCGCACTGCGAATCGTCGAACGACCAAACGGCTTCGATCTGCTCGACAGGGCACTTGACATCATCTCTGATGCTTGGACCACAGTGGATAAGCGATCGCTTGATGGGCGCATCGTGGAAGGGCTTACAACCTTCCTGGAGTACCACGGTGAAGTCGTGGATGTCAAATGGTTCAAGGGGAGCCTGAAGAAGCTAGGCGCTGACGGCGCGAAGCAGATCGTCGACCTGGCGAAGCCTTACCATGCGGCCAGGGGTGGGCGCGTCGCGGTAGCGGTCTGTGACGTTCTGACGGGCGTCTACAACAAGGGCAAGCGTGACGCGGCTAAGTTGCCAGACTATCAGCGCAGATAAGCCCCTTGCATGTGAGAGGCAACAGGCAGTATGGTCGTTGAGTGTTGCAGCCAAGGCGCCTTGGAGCTATCCCCCTGGCTGTGTTCTTGCCTAGATACAGTCGTTCCCCATAGTGCAGGTAGCGAGATCACAGGCTCTCGTCTGTACTAGACTGCATCTAGGCTACAAAAACGTTGCAATGACCGCGATCCCTGATCAGTCTCCAGGTCGATCGCCTGTCCACTTCAGGCCCCGTCCAACGCCGCACGGGGCCTGAAGTGTCTCTAGCGAGATGGGAGTGTCCGATGAGTACTGAGAAAAAGTTCGCGGTTGGTGATGCTGTCTGTGTTTACGGTCGGCTTCGAAGGTCTGAGGGATTTAGTGTCCCTGGCGTTGTCACCAAGATTGGCCGAACTTTGGTGACAATCGAGTACGGCGCCGAGGGAGACATAACAACTGTCGAGAAGTTCAGAATCACTGACCAGAGAGTAAACGACCAATACGGCCAGCGTCATTTCATGACCTTGGAGCGGGCCGAGATGTATCGGCGCCGCGAGTCCGTACGCGACACGCTTCGCACGCACGGAGTGTTGCTCTCGCTTGGGCATGACTTGACTCTCGAACAGATGGAAGCGCTGGCAGCCGTCTTCAATACCGAACCACCACGACGCGAATCCGCTGCTATTAGCGATCAGGGCCAACGGGATCATATGCAAGTTCTTTGGGGTATTCCCGGAAAGCATGGTAGCAACACCGAAGGAGACCAGTAATGGCAAGATATCGACTGCCTGACGTGCTCGGCGGGGGAGAAATAGAGGCCAACGAATATTGGCCCGGGTGTGCGGGCGGCTGTCCTGGCGGGTCAGCCGAGTACCGGACTGCCACAGGCATAACCATTACCATGCCTGAAGGTATGACGTTGAAGCAGATTACTGCTCCAACACCCGAGGAGCCGCCGTTCGGGTCTGTCGTGCGTGCGGACTTCCGTCCGAGCGACCATGAAGACAAAGAGTCGTGGGTGTTTGAGCGCCATGGGAACGGCTGGTATGGCGTGGGGCGAGATGAGATGCACTCATGGGCTCAGCTATGCGAATTCAGCACCCCTGTCCTTCTTGTGCCAGATCGATTCGAAGAGGTCTGGAATTCGGACGAACGTCGATCCGAGCTATTGAACGCCTATGCGCACGCCCTGGCTGAGAGCTGGGGCTTCACCAAGGACCTGGATGAGAAGGACTTGGCCGAATGGATCAAAAACCAGTCCAAGCTCGACATCACAATACGACAAGTCAACGTATTCATTGACGCCTTAAAGTCCTTTTACGTCACGACGACGAAGGCGCTCTAGCGAAAGCCGTCCAGTGAGTAGGTCATCAACATCGACTAGACGTTTCTTGTCACATCCGAGCCGTAAGGTCAGCCCATGAGAATCAGCACCCCGCAACCGACCAAGCCCGCAAACATCATCAACCACATCGGATTCGTACTGGACGCCTCGTCGTCCATGCGATCTCTGGCACCAGCACTGATCAGGGTCGCTGACGAGCAGGTCAAGCACCTTGCCCGTCGCTCACAAGAGCTTGAGCAGGAAACACGCATCTCGATCTGGACGTTCTCCTACCGGACTGAGATCCATTGTGCAGTCTGGGACATGGATGTGCTCCGCCTTCCCAGCATTGCCACCATGTATCGGCCTGCGGGTAACACGGCCCTCATCGACGCGACCTTGAAAAGCATCAGCGATCTGAGCGAAATCCCGACCCGCTACGGGGACCATTCCTTCCTGCTGTACGCCTTCACGGACGGGGAGGAGAACGACAGTCTGGGCAAGCCACACGAGCTGGCTGAACGCATCCTCAGACTTCCGGACGACTGGACCCTAGCCGCCATGGTGCCTAGCGCGCTGTCCAAAATGCAGGCCAAGAAGATGGGATTCCCGGCAGGCAACGTGGAGGTTTGGGATGCGACCTCGACGCGCGGCGTGGAAGAGGTCGGCGCCGTCATCCGAGCCACCACCGACAGTTATATGACTGCCCGCGCGTCTGGTGTGCGCTCCACCCGAACCCTGTTCTCGACAGATGCGTCGGCCGTCAACGCTTCGACCATCAAGCAGGCAAGTATGGTCCCCCTGGCGCGCAACAAATACATGCTAATCCCGGTTCCGAGCGACTGTGTCATCAAAGACTTCACCGAGTCATGCGGCCAGAATTACGTCCTCGGGCGCGGCTACTACGAACTGTCCAAGCCTGAAGACATCCAGCCACAGAAAGAGATCGCGATCGTGGAGCGCAACTCCAGCGGAAACGTCTACATTGGGGGCGACGCTCGACAGATGCTTGGACTGCCGGACATGCAGGTGCGCGTGAGGCCCTCCTATAACCCGGACTACACGGTTTTCGTACAGTCGACCTCTATCAACCGCAAGCTGAAGGTTGGCACCAAATATCTCTACTTGATCTGAGGCGCGCTACCCGAACTGTCAACTCGAAAACGGAGAAATGCCACATGGACGGTTTTCGGCATGCGCCCAGAAGATCTAGTGAAAGCAGATGAGACAGGTCATGACTGAACCTTCCGGCCAGCGAGTAAAGATCGATCTCTCCTGGTAAAGTCGCCTCATGACTCATTGAGGGACTGAGCCAGGGGCGAGACGACGCATCCTGAGTGTGAGCATCCATGACTGTGAGGTCCAGACTTTTCGCTCTGGCGGCAGTGGTGGCCAAAACCAAAACAAGCGCGACACCGGAGTCCGGGTTATTCATCACCCCTCCGGTGCTCGTGGCGAATCCCGCGAAGAACGCAGCCAACTTCAGAACAAGAAGACCGCCTTCATGCGGATGATCAAAACTCCAAAGTTCGACCTCTGGCTGCGGATCGAAACCGGCCGCACCGTGGTCGCAGAGAACAACCTGGACAACTTCACCATCTCCGATCACGAGGTGAAGATCGAGGTTCGAGTTGGGGGCCGGTGGACCGAAATAGAAGCAACTTCGCTAACGTAGGCCACAAGGAGACAGGTCATGACTGAACCTTCCGGTCAGCAACGAGAAGACGTTGCCGCCGTCGTCGCGACCTTGCGTTTGATCGCCCGTTTGGGCGACGCTCGACCTGTCGACGATCAGGGATGGTCTGGTCTGGCCATCGCGGTTGAGCATCTCGAATCCCTTGGCTTTCTCTGTTGTCCCCGATGCCAGGAAATCACATGCGATGGGGACTGTTCACCTGAGTCGACCAAACCGAGTCAACCTTCCGGCCAGCAACGAGAGGATGTTGCCGCTGTCGTCGCGACTCTGCGCCAGATCGCCCACTGGGGTGTTGCTCGTCCTGTCGACGATCAGGAGTGGCTTGAGCTGGCCGGTCAGGTTGAGCAGTTGGATCTGACTGCCGAGGCTGACTCCTTTTCCTGTCCCATGTGCGAAGAAGTCATGTGCGACGAGGATTGTCCGCTCTGGCCAGCCAGAAGTCAGCAGCTACTTGACTATCGGACTGCTCACGAGATGCGGTTCGAGGATGATTTCGATTTTGGCTGGAGGGATGACGCCTGAGTGGGAGATGACGGCGCTTTTGCCTCCATGCTAGACTTCAGGGGTACATACACATGAGATCTTGAGGTCATGGAGGATGAAGTGAAGATCGCCCCCACGGTAAAGAAGCTCCTGATTGTAGGTGTCGCGATCATGGGCGTCACCTTCACCAGCGCTTCAGCCTGCGAGAGCGCTGTGGACGACATCATGCGCGTCCTGGGAAACACTCCTGGCACCTTCACCAACTACGGCGCGGACGGGCAGGTCGTGTTCGAGGCCAGGTGCGCAAGTCTAGCCTTTGCGCCAGATGCCGCGTACGACCGGCACGATGCCAACGGCAAGAAGATCGAAGATTCCTCAGTGATCAAGGTGAATTGCGGCAATCAGCAGTTCTCGACAGTAGGCTTCACATCCGTTTACATGACGGATGGAGCCAAGGACAATCTGATGGCGAACTCGCAACAGTTCGCCGATGTCCGGATCAAGAACAACAATCGCAGCGTGCCGTTGATCAACTTCATCTGGCGGGACATCAAGAACGTCTTCACGGGCACTGCTCGGGTGGCTCAGATCTGCGATCAAAACAACAACCCGATCCTGGCTTTCGGCAGTCAGCACGTAACGCCCACTGCCACCAATGTGGACAAAAGCACCATGTTCAAGCTAGACGACGACAACAACGACGGGTACGTCTGGGTTGCCAGGGGCTCCTATACTGTCCTGGACACAGCGCTCTTGGGCTAGCCTGCCCACATTGCGTGCCGCCGCGGTTTTCACTCAACGCGGCGGCACGATATTTTCAAACTCTCAATTCAGGAGTCGACAAGCATGCCAAGACCAACTCCGCATCCAGTGAACCCGAGTTCGCCATCACAACCGAAACCTCCACCACAACCTAGGCCGAGACCAGATCCCAAATAGTTACGGCGTCGTCGGTAGGAGAAGTTGACAATGAATGATGAGCAGCGTAAGCGTTGGGCTGACACGCTTGGCGGGGAACCACCGAGCGACGGTGCTGAAGTGTCCGCGATGAGTTATGTCAAATGTGGCTGTGGCTTCGAGGCACGTGGTCTCGACGAAGAAGAACTAACCGAAATGCTGACGGTTCATAACTGCCCCCAAGGAGGGTTGCCATGGTTCGGGGGCGCCATCATGTTCATTTTTTCGCCCGTAGTGTTGGTCATGGTGCTGATCTGTGTGTTGGCATGGCTGGAGCGGTGAAGGCGTGCGGAAACCGGTAGAAATGGCCAAGCCAAGGCCGAAGCCGGAGCCAGTTAGCCCAAAGCCCCCAAAGCCGTGGTCAACGCGACCTGCCTGCCCGCCCACCCCTCCACCTCGTCCGAATAGGTGATCAAAATGGCTGGAGTGTCCGAAAAACCAGTATGGCTGCTCGACATCGATGGCGTGATAAACGCTACCGTAGGCTGGAAGGGGAAGCCCCCAACGCAGGTGTGGGCGGCTTCAAACTGGATCGACACAGTAGCCGCGGATGCCATACAGTTCCGGATTCTTTCCGCGCGGCCAGTCATCGAGTTCGTAAAACTAGTTCATGAGACCGGGCGCGCGGAAATCCGTTGGCACACAACGTGGCAGCACAGTGCGCAGAATGTCGCCGACGCGCTCGGATTGCCGCACTTCGAGGTTCAGGATGCACCTGAATTCACGGATAGGGCATCATACCTATCTTATGACATATGGTGGAAGCTGCCTGCGGCTTGGCAAGTGATCGAGATCGAAAAGCGTCCACTCATCTGGACGGACGACGAGATTTGTGGTTTGAGTTACATGCAGCTAACCAGCCTGATGGCTGCAGGTCCCGTTCTCCCTGTTGCGCCTTTAGGTGAGACCGGACTCACCATGCGGCACCTTGCGCAGATCGAGGTATTTCTGTCCGAGATGGGAGCGTAGTGAGGATGACTATCACTCTGATTCAGGGCGACGCACGAAAACTGGCCTTGACTGATGCGTCAGTAGATTTGATTGTTACCAGCCCGCCTTATTTTGCCCTGCGTTCCTATACTGATGACGGGAAGTGCTATTCAGGCCAGGTTGGCTGCGAATCCACGCTAACTGAATATATCGCTACGCTGACCGACTGTACGCGCGAATGGATGCGTGTACTTAAGCCCGCCGGGTCGATGTGGATAAACCTTGGCGATAAATACAACGCCTATAATGGGAACCGAGGGGACGGCAACCTTCAGACAAATAACCATCGGCAACGTGTTAATGGCGGAAATGGACTCGACGTAAAGGGTATCAAGTCAAAATCTTTACTCGGCTTACCCTGGCGGTATGCACTGGCTTGTATTGACCAGTTGGGCTTGATTCTGCGAGCTGAAGTTATCTGGAATAAGACCAACGGAATGCCTGAGTCTGTAACTGATCGAGTTCGCCGCAATCATGAACAGTGGTTTCATTTTGTCAAGCAGCCACGCTATTTTGCTGCGGTCAACGAGATCCGAGAACCCTACGCTGAATCAAATAGTTACAGCGCGAAACAAAACGACCTTGGCAAACTGCCCGGATCGGTATGGACGATCGCAACTCAACCGCTTGTCGTACCAAAGGGACTAGGCGTCAGTCACTCCGCCACGTTTCCGATGGAGTGGCCACGACGCATCATCTCTGGCTGGTCGCGGCCTGGTGGAATCATCGTTGATCCATTTGGAGGGACCGGAACAACCGCACTGGTCGCGTCAGCGCTCGGTCGACATGGCATTTCTGTCGACATGTCCGCCGATTATTGTCGGCTAGCTCGATGGCGCACCACCGATCTTAGACAGATTGAGCGAGCGAGGCGCCCGATCCGGGTTGCCGCAATGGTTGACGAACCGAAAAAGGAGTCCAATGACTGAGCAGAGGGCGAACTGGATAGTTTTGCCGCGAGGAGTTGTGGAACCTCGCACAACCTGGCGTTCCAGACTCGTTCGAGCTTTTATGTGCCGTTTCCGCTCCCGGAAAGGTTACTACCATCAGGTGCTGTTTGGCCTGCATGGCGATGGAGCGTTGCTCATCATGATACTTACCCCTGATGGTGAGATCGTTGCTCAGTGCGGAGCCTCCATCGAGTTAGCTCAGTCGATGGCTGATCAACTTTTGCGCGTAATCGCGCAAAAGAAACTCAGGGAGGTCTGACATCAACAGTTGGTTTCATGCGCAGTCCGCTGCGAAGAAGTGGGGCGGAGAGCCCGAAGAATACATTGACATCGAAGAGTTCATTGACTCTTCGAAAAAGATCATCGGCGACGTCAGGCACCGCTCCATGTACCATCACACCGCGGGCGTTTGGCTGTGCCAGGAGATTTTTGGACGTACCCGAGCTGTAGGTGAGCGTGGAACACTGGTGCCGGTTCGCCTGATCGCTGAGAGGCATGTGCTCGAAGACCTCGGCTGGTTGCCGTCAGCCAAAGATTACATCGACGGCATGGTGATCGAAACCTGGATGTCCGGTAAGCAGCGCAAAGAACTCCCACTATCACATCTACTTGGAGGACGGGAAAAATCGTGAGCCAGTCAACGGACACTCCGACAGGAGACGCCCCACCATCCAAGCCAGTCAAAGTCGTTCTTTGCGGCTCCACGCGCTTCGTCAAGGCATTCGATGAAGCCAACTTTCGTGAAACCCTTGCAGGACATATCGTCTTGACTATCGGTGTCGACATGCGCGCCCGCGCCAGCGAGTTCGCAGACAAGACACCCGACGAACTGGCCGACATCAAGGCGAAGCTCGACGAGCTTCATAAACGAAAGATCGACGATGCGGACGAGATACTCGTCCTCAATGTCGACGGCTACATGGGCGCGTCCACCCGATCCGAGATCCTCTATGCAGTCGCGGCTGGCAAGACGGTTCGCTATCTCGAACCTGACGCAGCCCCCATAGCAGGCGACACCTATGGTGACTGGACTATAGACGCATTCAGGATTCCCGGAAACCCACAAGACTGCCTGGTAGTGCTCAGTCAGGCTGGCATCGCGGTCCGCAAGTTTACTTGCCCCATCTACCAGATTTGGACTGTTCTCGCCCATTGGCGCGACGATATCTAGGCCAAGATTACGCCCTGTTCGAGAAACGGAAAGAAATCATGACTCATACCAACTTTTTAGGAATCCCGGTCGAAGGTGACATCTCCAGGGGGGATGTGCGCATACCTCAACGCCCGCTGTCCGAGCTGGAGCCGATTATTCGCACAGTGGTCGATGATGACACCATTCACTCGTTCGGGTGGCATCAGTACACGCCCTACTTCAACGATGGCGATCCATGTATCTTCAGTGCATACGGGTTTTGGATCAAAACGGTAAACGATATCGCTGACGACGCTGACGACGATGATGGTGACGACGACTACGGTGACTACAATTCCAATTCCTATGGCCTTGAATCCAATGAGCATCCGACCCTAGGGTCCCGTGAGTACGACTATGCGACCAAGACATACAAGCCCTATGAAGGGCCAGACGAGGATCGCTTCGATCGCTGTCTGCTGCTATCGAAGGCCATAGAAGGCGGCGAATTCGAGAACGTACTCCTGGAAGCCTTCGGCGATCACGCTGAAATCACAGTCAAGCGGACCGGTATTTCTGTGGAGTTCTACAGCCGTGACTAAACTTTCGGGCAGTCAGCTCGCTGCCGCATTGCATGGAATAACGCAAAATGAAAACTATCCCGAAAAGTTCCGGTTGCAGGCAGCGCTCCAGGTGCTTGACGCCTACGAGACGGAGGCGGAAATGCGAGGCGGCGTGACTCCCTCCGAGCTTTCCAAAGAACATCAGGCGATCAGATGGCATGAGGATGAACGCGAAAGGCTCCTAATCCTTGTTGGCAACTTGACCGCCGAACGTGACGCGCTGCTACGGAGTGTCGATGCGCATCGCTCTCTAGCCAACGACAGCAACAAGCGTCTGCGGAGTCAGCTTCTTGCCGCGCTTGGGGTCAAAGACGATGGAAGGACTTCACTCGATGAATACGTCGCCGAACTCGTCAGACTTTACTACGACTACCGCGACCGAATTTCATGACAAACTGAAGTCAGCGGTCATCGCGCGCCTGGAATTAGCTCAGGAATGTGAGCGCAGACTATGGTCCAGAGTGTATGTAAATGGGAGCACCCAAGGCATGGACTAGCTATGCAGAACTGGCGCATATCGCCGCTAATGGCCCCAGTGTAATAATCCGACATTGCGAACGGGATCTGAAGACACTTGAACGTCACGCGCCGATCCCGGTACATACAAACATTGATCCGGAAATGCCTGCCTGTCGCTATCTCTGGGTAGGCGGGGATGGCTGGCTTGAGCAATACCCCTGTTTCGACATGCGGGACTTAGCGGAAGCTTACGACCTCACATGGCTAGTGCCCGCGCCGCCAGAACCCACGAAGCTACATGAACCATACAACGATGATGGCGTAACTTACTGCGGCTGGAGGATTGACGCTGGGATACTCAATGGCTGCGGTCATCTTTGGCCATGTCCCGAAGTGATGGCTGTTGAAAATCCGTGCTGGTCGCTGACAGCTCCCATAACTGAGGGGGATCGACCCGAAGCCTGTGAAATCGAGGACGCGACCTGACGCATGCCACTACCAACGGCCCCAGTACCATAATCAAGCACTGCGAATTGATTGGAGAATTCCATGAGCGATAAGCCTAATACCGGTCGCCCAGATGGCATGCCCGCAGGAGACGGTGACAAGAAGCCACGAGGACCCTCGACTGAGGGGCCGAACAGGGGCGGCAGTCCTCGCCCAGGGCCGCGAAAACCGCCAAAGTTCTCCGGCAAGCCTCCGCGCCGTCCTGGCGCCTAGCTAACACTGGCATTGCGGATATCCGGGTAAGATCGTATAGTCAGGGTGTTGGCCGGTCGAAGCCAATGAGGGAGGCAGTAACCGCGGTGCTCGGCGCAGGCGGGAAGGCGTCGACTGGCGACGAGACCGGTAAGCGTTAACATCCTGGCCTGCTGGCATCAGCAGGCCAGGATGTTCGGGATGTAGCTCAGTTTGGTCAGAGCCCTGGCTTTGGGAGCCAGTTGTCGCAGGTTCAAATCCTGTCGTCCCGACAAGGTCAGCGTGAATCCGGATCGTCAACCATGGGCGCGTTCGGAACACCCCACACTAGGCCGAGTGCAACAACAACCGCAGACGCCACTACGATCCATTCCTGTGAGGTGATCTGACCGTCAACGAGTGCGGCCCCAAGGGCGGAGAGTCCGCTCACCAACGCGCCAACAATCGCTTTAGCATACTTGTCCATGATGACCTTCTTTAGCCGAGAATGATGGGATGGAAATCTTGTGAGCGCAATTATTATACCGCCCAGGAGTTTGTCCAACCCAAGTAACATGTTTCGGGTGGCTGAATACTCTGACTGGTTAAGCTTCCGTAACGGCAGCGCCACTGATTACGAGTTCACTGAGCACAGTTCGCATCGGGAGGCCGCGCAGGAGAAGGATGATCGAAACTTGTCGCACCCCTAACCCGTACAGTTAGAGGTATCGCGCAGCCCGCGCGAAACCGTGCGACCGGCAGGGAGTTGAATCCCGGGCTGCGCAACAAGTTCGCCGAACTCGCTGCGCCCGACCAGTACATCGAGCGAGGATCGCAACGAATCCAGGGGCGAGAGCGTCACTTGACGATGGGAGAGCATGATGATCGATTTGTATGATCAGGAGCATTCCGAAACGGGCTCCAGCAACATCAGCAAGGCCAGCTCGGAGTGGAGCAAGATCCTGGAGGAGGCTCGGATCGTTCAGGGGGCTGATCGTCCTGATGACTACGTGTTGCACGTTGCCTACGATTTGATACACTCGCAGGTCAAGCATGGGATAGCCTGGAACAAGTGCGGCAATTGTGGCACACCCTACCGGCTTGACAGCACGGGAGCCGCGGCCGATCATTGCTCAAGCGACTGCTTCAACGCGGTGATCGCTGACCTGCTCGGCTAGATGGGAGAGGGCATGATCGAGGTTGTGGTGGACGGTGAACCGCACAGAGTTGAGTACACCTCCTCAGCTCCGCGAAAAGTTGTTCTGACGTGCGAGTGTGGACTCAAAGCCTGTTCGATTACACTGAAAACAGCGACCGCGAAGCTGGTTCGCTGGCACCTGAAGTTCGGATAGAGGCAGACTCGGCCGCGAGTGCCGGTCGTGGAAGATCAGGACGATCTCCTATCTCGTCCTCTTCCTGTGCCGCGTCCACGCCTACCTGGACGCGGCACAGCACTCTCAAGCTTCTCCGCACATGTGGAGAGGTAGGCTGACGGATCATCTGGTAACAGTTGTCCTCACGCACGTGAGGGCAGCAGGAGGAGGCATGGTATGACCAAGAGTGCAGTGGCTGACGAGCTTGCCGCAATGCGGAAGATCGTAGCGATTCTAGACAAGCTGGAGGTGGACACTCGTACGCGCGTGCTGGCTTGGACGTACAGCCAGTATGCGGCAGGCTCTGGTGT
>Ga0209341_10004369_pt1 | contig 13035 bp, 7 predicted proteins | sample RifCSP13_2_FD_184020 | JGI IMG/M metagenome (GOLD analysis project Ga0209341, IMG submission 184020) | Soil microbial communities from Rifle, Colorado - Rifle CSP2_sed 13_2 (SPAdes) (version 2) | ecosystem: Environmental > Terrestrial > Deep subsurface > Rock core/Sediment | place: Rifle...
AGGTAATTGTTCCATGGGGATAACCCTGTTTTTCCTGATATCAAGAACGGACAGGCCATTTTCTGTTCCATTCCAGAGCAGACTATCCTCCACGATCATGACACAATAAACAATATTTCCGGCAATTGCTGGAGAATCGTTTTCAACGGATAAAAAATGCGTAAACCTGTCATGATCGCGATAATAACGGTTCAATCCGCCTCCGTTGGTGCCCAGCCATATATCCCCGGATGGGTCCTCACAAATTGACAGTATCCTGGAATGGCTGATGCTGTAACGGTCGTGCTGATCGGGCTTGTATACCCTGAAAGCATAACCGTCATATTTATTGAGACCGTCATCGGTACCAATCCACAACAGTCCGCGGTGGTCCTGGAAAATGCAGTTGGGAGAACTTTGCGACAGACCGTCCTTGATGGAAACATTGTCGAATTTGATTGCTGATTTTCCGGTTTGTGCTGATACCGGGAAACAATAGGCAGAATCAGAAGCTTCTTAATAATGCCGTTTAACAGTCGGGTAGAAGAAGGCATGTGAAATCTGAATTTCGGGCAGGGTTATTATATACAATTTTACAATACATACAGTTTCCGAAAATTACAAAAGTTTTTTAAACCGCAATGAATTATTATCAGCAGTTGGCAACAGTTGGGAGCCGGAATTCACTAAATTTGTTTGTTTATTATTATCAATGAATCTGCAAGCCATATCATTGTTGAACTTTAAGAATTTCGGAGAAGCTGAAATTACATTTTCACCCCGTATAAATTGTTTTGTAGGGAACAATGGTGTGGGAAAAACAAATATACTTGATGCAATCCATTACCTGTGTCTGTGCAAAAGCTATTTTAATCCTGTTGATACGCAGAACATTTTGCATAACCAGGAATTTGCAATCATCCAGGGGATTTTTTCCTCAGGCGTGAAATCAGAAGAGGTATATTGCAGCATACACCGTAACCGGAACAAGATCTTTAAACGGAATAAAAAGGAATACGAAAAGTTGGCGCACCATATCGGTCTGTTCCCGGTAGTGATGATCTCCCCGGAGGATTCTTCACTCATCATGGAAGGAAGTGAAGAACGGCGCAAGTTCTTAAATAGTGTGATCTCACAGTACGATAAGTCCTACCTGGAGGATATGATCACATACAACAAGATTCTTTCACAGCGTAACAGGTTGTTAAAGGATTCCAGGGGGAGCAGTTTTGATATGGATATGTTGCGTGTTTATGATGATCAGATGGTTAACCCGGCAGGAAGGATTTTTGCCAGGCGGGCCGAATACACCAACCGGATGATCCCGATATTCAGGAAATACTATCATTTTATTGCCCCGGAACACGAAGATGTCGATCTTCAGTATCATTCACAGCTTGAAGGACAGGATTTTGCGTCTCTTATGGCCGTTTCCCATGAAAAAGACAGGATCATGCAGTATACAACCCAGGGCATCCATAAGGATGATCTGTTGCTTAAACTTAACGGGTATCCCATGAAAAAGACGGGTTCACAGGGACAACAGAAGACCTTTCTGGTAACCCTGAAATTAGCGCAGTTCGATTTCATTAAGGAGATGAACCAGGCCCGGCCCATACTTCTGCTGGATGATGTTTTTGATAAATTTGATGAAATCCGTGTCAGACAAATCATTAAACTGGTCTCTGATGAGCATTTCGGTCAGATTTTTATTACACATACCGACCAGGGCAAAATGCTGTCGATACTGGAAGAGATGGATACGGATTTCAGGCTTTTCAGGATCAGTGACGGCAAAATTGAGGTTGCAGGACTTAACTAAATGTACGATGCGTAAAAGCCAGACTCAGAACATCAGGGATGTAATCCGGGATTGCCTGAATGAAATGCGAATCGACCGTAAACTCAAGGAAGTGCAGCTGGTGTCGCAATGGGAATCTCTGATGGGGAAAACCGTTGCCAATCGAACAAGTCAGATTTACATCCGCAATCGTGTGCTTTACATCAGGATCACCTCGCCGGTTCTTAAAAATGAATTGCTGATGATGCGGCAGGTGATAATTGAAAGGTTGAATGAGAATGCAGGGGAGAGTTTAATTGAGCAGATTGTTATCCGGTAGGGTTTATGGTTTGAGGTTTTCCCGGGCAAATTATCAGTAGCCTTTTCTGCCGTTTCAATCCAAACCCGCAAGTGTTCGCATATACGAAAGGTAATGAAAAGATTGATTTTCATATTGCAGGCCCTTATTCTTTTTACATCGGTATTGTCTGCTGACCTGTCATTGGTTAAATTTGAATACCTCACCGTTGATGATGGATTGTCGCAGGGTACCATTGAGGATATTCTGCAGGACAGGCAGGGATTTATGTGGTTTGCCACACGGAACGGACTTAACCGGTATGACGGTCAGAAATTTAAAATATACCTGAATGACAGGTACGACCAGAACAGTCTGGCTTCAAACAGGGTCTGGAGTCTGGGCGAGGATACCGAAGGAAACCTTTGGATCGGATCAACCGGATTAAATATTTATGATCCAAAACTGGATAAAATGACCCGTGTTCCTGTTGATGAGGCGAATGAAAACGCTTTTCATGGGGGAATTGTATATGATATCAGAACAGACAGGGACAGTACTTTATGGCTATCCACCTCAAAGGGACTGGTCCATTATTTTCCCGGGAAACAAATCTTCAAGACTTATGTCCATGATCCGGAAAAACCAACTTCTCTCGGAAGCAATACTGTTTTCTGCACATTAATTACAAGGGACAACAAACTGTATGTTGCCACCGACACCGATCCTGTTTTTGAGTTTAACAGGAAGGACAATTCTTTTATTGAAATCCACTATAAAATCGCTTACGAAGGCGCCAATTATTGGAAAAACATGCAGGAGGATTACAAAGGGCAGCTTTATATTGCTTCTGAAGGTTCAGCCGTGCATGTGTTTAATCCATATACCGGGGAGACCAGGCTTATTGATATGGCAAAAGGAGAACTCAACTCAACAACTGTAAAGACAGAGGTTCTTATGGTGGCCAGGGATGAGATCTGGATAGGTACCGATGGAGGCGGAATTAATGTTTATAACCCTGTTACCGGTGATATGCAGTATCTGTTGCCGAATGACCGGAATTCGAATTCATTAAATAATAAAGCCGTATTTAAACTGTTCCGGGACAAAGATCAGAATATCTGGGTCGGTCATTTTAGTACCGGTATCAGCATTTGGAAAAGGAACAAGAAGAAGTTTGTATCGTATCATCACAATCCTGTTAATCCACAAACTATCAATAAGGAAGTTGTCTGTGCGATTTTTGAGGATTCCAGGGGCAGGATCTGGATTGGACAGGATGGAGGAGGATTAAGCCTGTTGCATGAAGATGATCAGGTTTTTGAACATTTCAGGCATGAAAGGGACAATCCTGAGTCTCTGACTGCAGATGTAATTCTCACAATCCGGGAAGACCCGGATGGGAATCTTTTATTGGGCACCTATTCCGGGGGGCTTATGATATTTGATCCCGATAAAAAGAAGGTTATTAAATCTTTCGGCCAAAAAGACGGACTTCCCTCCAGTCATGTATGGAATATTTTCGTTGACAGCAAAGGCCGGTACTGGATGTCTTTACTCCGGTCAGGAGTAAGTATTTACGATCCGTCAGACAGATCCTTTGTGTATTATACACCTCACGCTGAAAAAGCAGCCATATGCTCCGATATGGTGATGCACATAACAGAGGATGATATGGGAAGAATTTGGCTTGGCTCGGAAAATGAGGGTCTCTGTATTCTTGATGTTGACAAAGGAACACGCATAAATTACCAGCATGAGGAAAACAACTTTAACTCCCTTTCGAATAACGACGTTAATTCTGTCGTTTTCATCGGTGACTATGCCTGGATAGCCTCAAACGGGGGTTTAAACCGGTTGGATCTGAAAACGGATTCATTCAGGATCTTTACCATGGAAGACGGATTATCTTCCAACTCCCTGATGGCCATGCTCAGGGATAAGAAAGATAATCTGTGGATCAGTTCGGTTCACGGACTGATGAAATTCAATACCGTTAACGGTGAGGTCGTATCATATGACAAATCGCAAGGTATTCAGGGTACTGAGTTCAAATATAACGCCCAGCTTCAGTTAAAGGACGGAAGGATGATGTTTGGCGGTATGAACGGTCTCACGGTGTTTTACCCCGACAGTATCACAAACAGCAGTCTCAGACCCAATGTTGTTTTAACAGATTTCAGGATCTTTAACAAATCAGTGGTTCCCGGTGTCAGGGGTTCCCCGATCAAAAAACATGTCAATTTCACCGAATACATAAAGCTTAATTACAAGCAGTTGATGTTTACCATCGAGTTTGCATCGCTCGACTACAATACGCCGCAGAAGAACCAGTATAAGTACAGGCTGGTAGGATTTGATGATGAATGGATCGAAGGGGGTAACAGGAATTTTGCGACCTACACCAATTTGGATGCCGGCAGATATACGTTCCTGTTAAAAGGATCGAACAGTGACGGCGTGTGGAATGAAGAAGCAGTTACCTTGAGAATCATAATTCTACCTCCCTGGTGGAAAACGATGTTTTTTAAAATAATTGTCGTATTGTTTATATTAGGTGTTTCAATGGGTTTTTATTTTTACAGAATCAGTGTTTTAAAGAAGCAACAATCGATTCTTGAAAGCCTTGTGAAAAAACGAACCAGCGAAGTCGAGGAAAAAAATACCATGCTGATAAAGCAAACCGAAGAATTGAATGATATCAATACTTTAATGGAGGAACGTCAGCAACAAATTGAAGAACAGGAAGAACAACTACAGGCAAATAATGACCACCTCTTCCAGGTAAACGATATGTTACTGGTTGAACAGGAGATGGTTCTTAAACAAGCAGATATTTTAGCCGAAACAAACAGAAAGCTGGAAGAGGCAAACCAGAAATTAACAGTACTTAATTCTACCAAGGACAAATTTTTTTCAATAATAGCCCATGATCTAAAAAATCCCTTTAATACAGTTCTTGGTTTCTCTGAAATACTGTTGAAGAATTTCAGGGGTCTGACGGAGGAAAAAAAACAAAAATTCGTTGCGGCAATTTATGATTCATCACATAGGATATTTAAATTGCTTGAGAATCTTTTGCAATGGGCCGGTACCCAAACCGGAAATGTTCTACACAGTCCCGAAGTTTTTAATTCAGGTGAGGTAATAGATGCCAATGTTGAATTGGTTCAGGAAGCATTAAAAGAAAAGGGGATTGTTCTTACGAAAATCCTGCCTGAGGATACCCGCATTTTTGCCGATCGGAATATGTTCGATACCATTGTACGCAATTTGCTCGGCAATGCAATAAAATATACTGAGCACGGAACCATATCAGTTGTTTTTGAAAATAATACCAGTTATCAGCAAATAAGCATTGCAGACTCGGGTACCGGAATTCCTGAAGATAAGATGAAAAATATATTCGAAATTGATCAGACAAAGTCAGCCCAGGGGACAAGGGGTGAAACGGGCAGTGGGCTTGGACTTATAATTTGCAGGGAATTTGTTCAAAAAAACGGCGGTGTAATAACTGTGAAAAGTATACAGGGAAAGGGAACTATTTTTTCATTCACAGTCCCCCGGATGGCAACACATTAACATGAAAAATTCTCCCCAGCTCCTTATCACTTCATCACTTCATCACCTCATCACTTTTTAGTACCTGTTAAGCCATCTGTATCTTCTGGCATTGTCCCCGAATTTAACCGCTGCCATGATTTCGTGTGATCCAAGGGTACGTGCACCCAGGGCGTTGAAGGTATAATCAAAGGAATATCCGATATAATACTTATCAACCTTAATTCCACCCATAATCACAGCGGCCGAACCTTTTCCATTCATCGATTCTTCAGCAAGACCATAGCTGCCACCGGTGCGGTAGGAGACCCCGGCCCAATAGTTTTCATTGATGTACATCTTGATGTTTACATCGGCCTGGGCAATAAACTGCCCGGTAGCTTTGAGCAGGAAAGAGGGCTCCAGCAAAACATCACGGCCGATTTCAAACCGGTATCCTGCAGTTAGAAAATAATGACGTAACATTTTGTATCCGGGGCCATCGTTATCAGCACCAACTTTCAGGGGACTCTGGAACAACTGCATGGCCGAGATGCCCGCATACAGGTGCTGATCGGTATAATAAACTCCGAAATTGGCATCAGGTACGAAAGCAGATCTTTCGGTATTCATCAATAATTCGTCATTTTCATCCAGTAACCTGATATTGGCATCATTGATACTGAACTGATACCCTGTTAAAGACACACCAAAAGAAAGCTGTGACTTATCAAGCGGGATGTGGTAGCTGTAGGTGCCCTGGATACCTGTGCGGCTGAATGCTCCGGACATATCCGTAAATGCATAAAGGCCATGACCAACTCGACCGCTGCGCGACATGACGCGTTTGCGTTTACGTATGGAAGCAGAGCGTGAAATATAACTGTTTTTCAAAAGACGGGTTTGCGCACTCACGGCATAGGTTCCCGGAGCATCTTTCAAACCAAGCCATTGCTCACGTGCGGTAAGATTTATTGCGGTATACCCTTCGTGACCTGCTACGGCGGGATTAACAAGAAAGGCATTCATCATGTACTGGCTGTAAACAGGTAATTGCTGTCCGGCCGATTTCAATAAACTTATTATTATTATGATGCTTACTAAACCTGCTCTTTTTATCATCGCTTTTGTTGTCATCCTGAATTGTCGTTTGTTTACAGGGTATACTGAAAACACGATCTTATGTTCAGATTGTTTGACAACAACACAAGCGTTGATGTACATCAACGATCGGGATGAAATACAACAATAGCTCTCATCCTGAATGAGTTACGGTCTAATGAGTTGATTTTAACCGGATTTGACGAATAATCGAAACATTAGGATGAAAAATTCTCCCCATCTCCCCCTCTCTTTATCACTTCATCACTTCATCACTTCTCTAATACCTGTTCAACCAACGGTACCTTCTGGCATTATCCCCGAATTTCACAGCTGCCATGAATTCGTGTGATCCAAGGGTACGCGCGCCTATGGCATTGAAAGTATAGTCGAAAGCATAGCCGAAGTAATATTTGTCAACCCGCAGGCCTCCCATAATAATAATGGAGGAACCTTTTCCATTGAATGACTCTTCCACTATACTGTAGCTGCCCCCTGTGCGCCAGGAAAGACCGGCCCAGTAATTCTCCTGAAAATACACTTTGGTATTAATGTCAACCTGGGCGATGAATTTTTCAGTGGTTTTAAATAAAAAGGAAGGTTCCATTATAAGATCACGATTCAGTTCAAAGCGATATCCTGCCATGGCAAAATAATGCCGTACCATACTGAAACCCGGGCCTCCGTTATCGGCACCTATTCTGAGCGGTGTCTGGAACAACTGCATGGCCGACAAACCGGCATACAGACGGGCATCGGAATAATATACACCAAAATTGGCATCGGGGATAAGGGCTGATCTTTCGGTATTGAGCAAAAGCTGGTCGTCCTCGTCCAGCAGCCTCATTTTATTCCCGTCGATCCTGAATTGAAAGGCAGTTAAAGAAACACCAAAAGAGAGTTGGGAATGGTCCAGCGGAATATGAAAGCTGTATGTGCCCTGTATTCCTGTGCGGTTAAATGCCCCGGCCATATCGGTATAGGCGTAAAGGCCATGGCCAACGCGACCGCTGCGTGACATGACGCGTTTGCGTTTGCGGATGGAAGCAGAACGGGATATGTAGCTGTTTTTAAGCAGGCGGGTCTGCGCACTTACCGCGTAGGTGCCGGGAGCATCCTTCATGCCAAGCCATTGCTCGCGGCCCGTGACATTGATGGCAGTATAGCCCTCATGACCGGCCACAGCAGGATTCAGCAAAAAAGCATTCATCATATACTGGCTGTATACAGGCAATTGCTGCGCCTGAAGATGGGTGGTATTCAGGAGGGCAACAATTACGATACATAACAGCCACAGAAAATTCAATGGTTTTGTCATCAAGGGTGAATTTCTGTCGGCAATTCCGGATCACCGGAGCAAAACTAAAAACTAAAAACTAAAAACTTAAAACCTGAAACGTACAACCTGAAACGTGCAACCTGAAACCTATTATCTTATTACATTAACGTACCCGGTTAACGGTGCAACGTGCGATGCTTTTAGGTCAAGCACAAAATAATAGGCATCCATCGGCATTTCTTTTCCCGACATGGATTCTCCGTTCCATGGATTGTTGAAAACATCATCCGTTCGGAATATAAGTCTTCCCCAACGGTCGTAAATTTCAAGTACAGCTTCGGGAAACAGATCGATGTTGGGTATGATCCAACGGTCGTTTTGCCCGTTCCGGTCCCCGGGTGTTATTGTATTCGGAATACCGGCAAAAAGAAGGTAAATATCACACACTTCGAGGACAAGGGTATCCGATCCGATACAACCGTTGTTATCGGTTACTTCAACCCAGAGCACTTCATTTTCCTGGCGGTTTCCGTCAACGGTTACCGTAGGGGATATGCTATTGTTCGACCAATCGTAGGAAGCAAAGCTACCTGCATCAACAGTGAGGAGGGCGGTACCGCATAATGCTGTATCCTTGCCGAGATCAACCACCGGCAACGGGTGTACAGTCAGGAATGCCGAATCGTAATCAGCACAGCCGTCGGCTCCCGTGATCTGAACCCAAACATAGCCTGAAGTACTTGTAGCGTAGGTGGATCCGGTACTGCTATCCGGCCACAGGTAAGTTATTGCGTTATAATAATCGGTTGTGGCATCAAAGGTATAGGGTTCATCCTGACATACTTCCTCGTTATCGCCTATATCTGCTACCGGCGCGTTCACGGCAATACTGGCCTCGACCGGTATACCGAAACAGCCGAATTCGGTTTCTTCGGTAACAGTCAGGACATGGTTTCTGCGACTATAATCCCAGCGCAGGACAATGGTATCATTGTTCTGTCCGCTTACGATCGTTCCGCCATCGACCTCCCAGAAATAAACCGAGTTCAGGAAACCCTGCACACCATAAGACTCCATGTTGCCGGCACAGGCGTAAGGCAAACCTTGGCTGTGCCCCAACACGGAGCTTATGATAAGCAATAGGGATAATATGAAATAACGTTTTACCAATATAAAGTACTGTTCCTGATTGTGAGAATTAATTTGAGCAATGCCACCTGAAAAATATTCAGTTCAGCGTATTGTTATAGTACAGTACTGATCAAACGCCTCTGTTAATAATTAAAGGTATTGGGTACATAATAGATCGGACCGGTTGCAGGAGCAGGATTCACAATGATCACGATCTGGTTGTCGGTGAATGCATAGGCAAGGTAATCAGCACCACCTGCTTCAGCAACATAGTCGGATTTCTGCGAGATAGCCGAGATAACACCATTACCGGCAGCAGCAGGAGCATCGGAAGCCTTAATTGCAGTATAGGTATACCGGGTGCGTGCATTGTTCTGCACCGTGAGGGCTGAAGTATTAAAGGAGAACCCATAAGGAGAAGCGGCACCGGTAAGTGCAGGGGTTTTCAGTTTTGCGGAAGTGGCGTAATCGACAAATGCATCGTTGTCCACCAAAGCAGCTCCGATAGGAGTTCCGGCCAAATCGATGTTCTCAACCGTTTCATTAATGGCAAATGAATATCCGGCAAGGGCAAGGGGAACTGCCTCGGTAAAGGTCATGGCTACTGCCATAGCTGCCTGGTCACCGCAAGCTGACGCAGGATCCGCGGTTACAATGGTGGCTACAGGAGGAGCAACAACGGTTACATTCATAACGGTTGGCGTGGCGTCAGCGCAACTACCAAATGCGGCAGGGGCTGTTTCGGCTACATTCACTACATAATTTCCGGTTGCCGTATATTCAATTTCAACATAGTTGGCAGGAGTACCGCCACCTGAAATATTGGCTCCACTTCCCGGATTGGTGGGAATTGTCCATGCCCAGGAAAAGTCGGCAGTAAGCGTCCAGCCCGGTGCAACATAGCCCGGATGGTAAACCGGATCGGGCAAAGCATAATACCCCATGATGGTACTTCCACCGGTTCGCAGGGTAACATAGTCAATGTTGGTAGGAATGAGACGGTCCGCATCATATTGTGCGTAGTCGCCATTGGCAACCTGGCCAATAGTGTTGACAGAAATCAGCATTGCCGCAGCAACACCAAGAACAGCTTTCAAAAAGTTCACTTTTTTCATTTTTGTTAATTTTAATTTAGTATTAATTACTCTATTGCTTACCTCCTTCCTTGCGGAGGGAGATGAATTTACACGGATAAATAATTGTAAATCATTCATTATATCGTAAAAACCGCATAATGGTTACGTTTTTTTGACAATTTGCCGTATTTTGGGGATAAAAAAACAGGCCATATGCTTTAGTAATTAACCAATAGCCTACAGCCTATAGCCTACAGCCTACTCCCGATAGCTATCGGGAACAGCCTTATCACTCATTAAAATCATTCGGAATATAATACGCCGGGCCGGTCTGCGGACAGCGGTATACTTCTACCGCGAGCCCGGTGGGTGTATCAGCAGAACATCCGTATTCGTTTTCATAATTCACGCTGACAGATTGACTGCCCAGGGTGGTCCATGTAACTGTTACGGAATTGTCTGTATTGGTACCGCCGGCAGATACTGTTCCCCCGGTCACGTTCCAGCTGTAATTGCTCATACCGGATTCTGTGGTGTACGTTTCAACGGCCTCGGTGCAAACAGACTGACTTCCGGTAAGGGAGGGCAGCGGGAGCGAGTAAACGGTGATGGTGATCGGGGCACTGACATCAGAGCATCCTTCTGTGTTGGTGACTACAACATGTACCGAACTTCCGTTAGTAAGCAATGAGGTTGAATACAGATTGGATACACCCTGCTGAATCAATGATCCATCGACGTAAAAAGTGTACTGGTCTCCGCCGGCGGCAGTAAAAGTTATGTTTTGACCTTCGCAAATTGCATTGTCGGCATCATCACTGATGAGTCCTGCAACAGGAACTGGCCTTACCCATACGGAGTTTGTATCCACCACACCTCCTGTAAAACTTACCAGCTTGTACCTGCCTGTTACGCTGGTCACCAGTGTATAAGGGTTTGCAGAGGTAGTAACTTCCTGGTTTGTACCACCGCTTATTGAATAACTGAAAGTATAGGACGCAGCAGTTTTTGTAAAGGCCACAAAAAGATCATCGCCCACGCAGACATCGCTGGTGTTTGTAAAACCTGCTCTGGGTTTCAGCGCAGAAACGGATGCGAGCGTGTAATCATGCTCATCCAGGTTCATTTTAGCAGTAGTACTGGCAGTACCATCAAAATCGTCCCCGTTTGCCAGTGTCCCTTTTTCTGTCCAGCTTGTTGTTCCGTTATCAAATTCTGCCACCCTGATATCCGTCAATCCGTTTTGTGTTGTCAGGGGTGTGATATCACTCAGGGCATCCCATCGCAATTCCACAAACGCCTGTTTTCCTGCTGGTCCTGTAACATGCCAGTACTCAGATGCACTTACTTCAGTAAGAGGTGCGGTTACACTGAGCGATGAATAGCCGCTGCTAAAGTATTCAGCCTGCCAGGTTCCGTCACCCGCATCGTACAGTGAAATTTTTCCGTATCGCGTTCCTTTTCCTGTAGGGAATATAAAATCATCTCCTTCAAAAATGCGTTTGGAGAAAGGACCGCTGATATAGGCTGAGGAAGATCCGCCGGCAGGCGTTACACCCGAACTCCATTCCAGCATTGACAAGATATTGGCCGAAGAGGTGTTAATCACGCCGTTTGTTAAAAGCAAATTCCCGTTCAATTCCATGGGCCCGTTTAAAATCAAGCCAGCCAGATTATCCATCTCCATATTGTTGAATGCATTACTGCCGGTAAAATTCCCGGCGGCACCTCCCGACTGCTGCACCGAAATGCCTTGAAAAACCACAGTAGCATTAACACCGGTTCCGGAATTGAATGTTCCAGTATTTAACCGTTCAATACCGCCAAAGAGGGTGATCTTCCGGTTATACGCACTGTTGTCCAGATTGGGTCCGTTAATGCGTAACAGTTCACAGATTACCAGATCTTTATCAGGCAGGACACGATTCCCTGTACCGGTAAAATACAGGTTCCTGATGGTATCTATGCGGTCTGCAATCACGGTATAGTCCGAAGTCCCTCCATATTCCAGGGTTCCTCCGGCACAGTTAAAAAATGAAGTAAAACGTCCGGCCGGGAGTTGTGGTCCGGTGAGGAATAATTTACCGGTGCCGTCAACGGTACCCAGGTTATGTCCATAGGTTGAACTTACATCCAGCGTGCCATTTATGGTCGTCCGGTAGGCAAACCTCCTGTTTCCGTTGGTGGAAACTGAATCGCCCGAACTGATGATGACGATAAATCCATTGGGACCGCCAGCCGGTGCAACGGGTGTCCAAATGTTAACATCATCCCAATTTCCATCGGTGTTACTGGTATAAGTTGGAACCGTATTGGGAATGGCTGCATCGGTGCCTGCCGTATACTCACCGCCCAATGTTGAAGTTCCTGCAGGGAATTCAAATGTAATGTTATTCACCGATTCATCAACATTATCGGTTGTAGGACCTGTCGCCGCCTTGCTCCAGTCGTTTCCCGGCGGTACAATTAGCCGGGCTGCCACATATTCATCCTCCGATCCGCGAACATCAGCCTGAACATATTGAAGTTGCAGATGCCCTTCAAATCCTGAAATACCGGAACTTTCAACCTCCCAGTAATATTGAAGGATATTATCCGGATCAGATGCCGTAGGGTGATTATCGTTGATTACGTTGACCCTTACTGAACCTGCAGAACCATTAGCGTCAATGGTAAGAACGGCAGGGGTGTATTTCCCTGCAACGCCCAAGGGATAGGTGAACGAACCGGAACCTGTACCGAGGTACTTTCGGATACCGATGTTGCTGAAAACGCCATCGGGCATGATCATCTTATTCATGCCAAATCCGGAACCGATAATATCGCAATTTTCGCCAAGTGTTAAAAGATT
>Ga0209341_10004372_pt1 | contig 13032 bp, 13 predicted proteins | sample RifCSP13_2_FD_184020 | JGI IMG/M metagenome (GOLD analysis project Ga0209341, IMG submission 184020) | Soil microbial communities from Rifle, Colorado - Rifle CSP2_sed 13_2 (SPAdes) (version 2) | ecosystem: Environmental > Terrestrial > Deep subsurface > Rock core/Sediment | place: Rifle...
TTACAGATTATTTCTTTATGGAAATGCTGGCCTCGGGGGAAACCAAACCTAAGCATGTGGTTTACCCCGCACGCGTAACAATGTTTATGGCACTTGACACTGTGTTTTCTGCCTGCGCCGTCGAAGGGGCGGAATGAGACTAGACGAGTACCCGGCGAAGTTGAGTTCCGCCCTTCGAACGGGGCAGTAATTCATCGCGTCACAGGCTATAAACATGCCACTCCTACGTGGTGAAGTCCCCTGTTGGATTATTTCAGCGGACTTCAGAAACAGGACACTAGATAATCACACAACCATTCCGACAATGCGCCCAACCAGTGCAGTCGCGGCCATTGCGACGGCGCCCCATAACGTTACACGACCAGCACCTTTTGCAATACTTGCCCCACCCAAACGAGCCGCAATACCACCTAAGACTGCCAAGAACAAAAGAGACCCCAGCGCGACCGCTGACCCAATTGTGGCAACTGGGACGATCCAGGCAAGAATCAATGGTAGGGTGGCACCCACTGCGAAGGTGCCAGCGGATGCTAATGCTGCCTGGATTGGACGGGCAACGTGGGCCGCAGAAAGACCGAGTTCGTCGCGAGCGTGCGCAGAGAGCGCGTCGTGCGCCATCAACTGATCAGATACTTGCCGTGCCAGCGCTGGTTCGAGCCCTCTACCGACATAGATAGCGGCAAGCTCTTCGCGCTCGTGGGCCTCGTCGGTCTGAAGCTCGTGGCGCTCACGTGCTAGATCAGCCTTTTCGGTATCGGCTTGCGAACTCACCGAAACGTATTCGCCGGCCGCCATCGACATGGCCCCGGCAACGAGACCCGCCAATCCAGCAATCAGAACATCGCTTCGAGCCCCGGTTGCTGCGGCCACTCCTAATACCAGACTGGCAGTCGACACGATGCCATCATTCGCGCCCAACACGGCAGCTCGTAACCAACCTATTCTTTTTGCGAAGTGCCGCTCACGATGTCTGCTGCGCATCCTGTATCTCTGATCAACGTCTCGTCGCAGAACTCAGCACAATTGTCACCGTAGGTTGAAGGGGGTCCATTTCAGGATTCGTGGTTTACCATTTTGAACTAACACGAGCCTTTTAGTCACCTGTGGAGAGGTCGGGTTAGTGGTCAGTGCCCATTGGTCATTGCTTATTGGTTATTGCTCATTGGTCATTCGCTCATTGGTCATTGGTCATTGGTCATTGCTCATTGGTCATTTAACCATTCGCGACACCATACGCTTTAAGAGGTTGTGTGAAAAACCAAAGGGGTCATCCGTCTTGGTTAACCAACTAAATCCTACACACGGCAGTGTGGAGTGTTTTTTAGATCCAGCCTACAAAAAAGCCGCCCCCTCCCCCTCCTTTTTTTTCAATGTGACCAACTCACAACATGAGTGACATTGAGACATCTCGTGGTTACTTCTGAGTCGGTAACATTGAAAAATTAGGAGGGGGGAGCGGCGCCTGTTGTAGGTAGGATTTGAACGAACTCCACACTGCCGAGACTTACTGTGTCAAAAACCTGTTACACGGACCAACAAAAATCCTACCCACGGCAGTGGGTAGTGCCTTTCAGATCCTGCCTATCAAGACGTGCCACCCCTCTCTTTTTTCAACAATACCAACTCAGAAGACGGGTGACATTCAGAACCCTCAACTTCACCCATCGCAATTTCGACGGAGCTTCTGAGTCGGGAATGTTGAAGAAAAAATGGGGGGGGCGGCGTTCGTTCTAGTAGGTAGGATCTGAAAAACACTACACACGGCAGTGTGTAGGATTTTGTTGGTTCACCAGACGGATGATGAAGCTCGAGACACCTGCCTCGAAAAATGCGGTCCAATGAAACAGAAGGGGGAGGGCGCCGCTGACTGCGACCCCCAATGTGGTCCCCAACTTCTTCCTACAACGAAAAACGAGCCAACGAAGCGGGCGGGGACGCCCGCGCTCCCAGCTCTGCAACGAAGCAACGCGCTCCCAGCTCTGCAACGAAGCAACGCGCTCCCAGCTCTGCAACGAAGCCTCCCAGCTCATGGCCGGCCGCGGCGGCCCTCGTTACCCTTCTTACCGTCTTGCTTTTTGTCCTGCGGGGGCCGTGGCGGCTTCTCTTTCACGATCACAGTCGTGTCCGGCTTTTTGGGCGGCCGCTTGTCCTCGCCTCTACCGCCTCGGCCTTTCTGCGCAAAAACGCTCGCCGCAAGGAACACGACCAGCACTAATGCCGAAATTATCTGTTTTGCTCTAACCATCGAATCTAAAGCCTCCTCATGCTCCATCAGCGCCATGGGGAGGGAGAAAGAGTTGCGCCGCTCAGTGCTGGAGCAAGCCGGATGCCAATAACGGTTGACCCAAATACAACTGCCAATCGAAACTTTCCACCAAAAACTCCAGACTTTACGCACCGTTTCGCATCGCGTCGCACGGTATGGTGCAGCCCTGGAGCGCCTAATCACCGACGCGCAACAACACTCAATGTTCCCACATTTCCACTCGTGTCAAAGACTCGCAAACTAATCGTGTGTTCCGGTTCCGCGGTAATCGGCAACTCTAAAGAGTAACGCTCCCGTCGGTTGTCTGCAATACCATCGTCGGGGAATATTGGCGTCCAGACACCGCCGTTCACACTCAAATCTGCTTTTCTTATCTTTCCTGTCGTGTCTTCAACGTCAAAAGCTATCCGCACCGTTCCGCCAACAAATTGTGGCTGGCCCACAGCTCGGATGGCCGGCGGAGTATTGTCGATATCAACAGGATCGCTGAAACGCTCTCCAGATAAAGCCTGGCCAGTTGGGTTGTCCGGTGCATCAGAAGCTGTGATCTTTATGATGTAACGGCCATCGGCCAGGGTTGCGCCATCGATAGTATAGAAGTTGTCCCGTAATTTATCTTTCAATAAGCGAAAGGTGCTTTCGTTAATCGAGCGATATAAAATCGCATATTCCAATGTGTCGCCATTGCGATCTTCGGCCTGCCACTGGAATGACCGCGCTCCCTTCTGAAATAGGCGTCTGGGAGGAACTTGAGCTGCGATCCCAAATTGCGCTGGGTCCAAACCAGCCGATTCAACCGCCGGGTCGAGTGTCACCTGCACCGCCTGCTGAAGACTTACGCCGATGGGGAGAGCGGTTATTGATAGAATCTCTGGCGCGACATTGCGCGGCAGATAAGCGAGACTCACGTCCTCACTCCATGTTCGAGCCGCGCCACCGGCTGAACGCATCGTCATCCGCCACTGAATGAACCGAGCACGAGGGCTCGCGATCTGACTCCCTTCGGGATCTCGATAAGGTGAGCTCCATTCACTCCAGGTACTGTCAGGACGCTCCCCGTTACCGGTGCGCGTTTGGAGCTCGACGTTGCCGCCACCACGCCACCAGATACGTCCCCAATTCGCTATTAGCTTTGCATCTCGAACTGGAGATTCGTAAATGCCTTCCGCCATCAACGGCGCGCCAAAGCGGAACAACTTCCCCTGGTTACTGGAGGCCGCATAGACCTGCCCGCTGGTGACCAGAAATGACGAAATCTGACCTTCCGTCGACTGAAGCAATAACGTGTCGCGCCCGTCGTTCGTAACCGAGTAGATGCGACCCTTATCCGAAGTCCCGATAAGAACACCGCCGCCCTGGGATGCAGGCGCGACGGCAAAGGCAGTGACCGTTGTTGAACTCCAAAGAACGTCCGCGCCACCGTCTGGGAGTATGCGAAACACTGCACTGCGAGCACTTGTGGTGTCGGTTCGACTCCGCACGGGCGGTGTTTGCGCCTGAATCGGAGTTCCACTCTCGTCAATAGCAGTTATGGTGACGGAGGTCGTCGGCGTAGTTGCAGTTTCAGGAGAAGTGATGACAGGTTGTGTCGCCGTTTGCTGTCGGGTTCCGGACGCGGCATCACCAAGTCCCAAAGCATATATTGAACCATCAGCTGCAGGGGCCAACGCGTGAATCTCTCGCAACTGCGCGTCATAAAGCGCGAACGCTTTGCCATCACCCGAGATTCGCAACACCAGACCACCAGGATCCGTTCCTGCTATCAGATCACCCTGAGTTGAGACCGCGAGCGACATCACGTGAGTTTGATTTGTCTTGATGAGCAACGAAGCGTCAGGTTGAGCTCCCGCGCTGCGTACGCGATAAAGTCTGCCGTTGTCTCCCGTCCCCACCGCCAGCGAACCGTCATTTAACACCGCAAGCGACCAGATGTACTTGTCCACCGGGTCGAAATAGACCTCTGCTTTGCCGTCGGCGGTGACTCGATAAACCTTGCCATCCGGCGAGGTGCCGGCGTACAGAGCACCGTCGCGCGCCACGGCCAGTGAGGTAACGTCGAGCTCCGCAGCGTCGTAAAGCAGAGAGCCCCGCCCATCAGCGGTTACGCGAAAGATTTTTCCGTCATGCCCAGTACCTAGATAGACGTTCCCCTGCCCGTCTATTGCGCTGGACCAAACGTATGCCTGCTCAGTGTTGAAGACCTCTGCGATGTTTGGGGCGAGACTAAGAGCACCCGTATCGCTGACCGAGACACCACGTGCATCACCCTTTAAGAGCTCAGTCCTAGAGTTCATCTCCCAGATAACTGGTTGTCCGGCGTGGGCCGAGCCGAACAAGGAGGCGGTCAATAGAAGGGCCATTAGGGGTCTTATTCTGTTTTTGATCTGAATCATGCCGGTAGTTAGTTTCCTATGAATTTTGCGTAGAGAGAGCGAGCTGTGGTGATGTTATCAGTGCCACGAACGATCGACCGGGCGTCCTGGAAAACCGTCAATTCAAAGTCTCCTGTGCGAAATCTCAGCAGGTAATCGTTGAATTGAACTTCCCCGTTGGATCGCAGTCTTTCGGCCAACCTGTGAAAGTCTACCCGTCCAGACTGAGAGGGCGAGATCTGCACCGCGTTGCGCCCGCAAAGGACCGCGGCAAACTCACTTCTGTTTTCATTGAGCATCTCAAAACGTCCAAGTCCACACGTTGGACAGTCAGGTGACGGAGGACCGGGTTTAATCCGCCGCCATTCGTTGCGCCAGACATCAAACTGCATCAACGACTGGTGAAGCTCAGCCTCGTTCTTCGTCAATAACTTCAAAGCCTCCGTAACCTGCACGGCCGCAACCACACTGATGATCGGCATGATTACACCGACCGTGTCACAAGTCGGCGCACTAGCGGCGGGCGGCGCTTCCTCGAATACGCAACGAAGGCATGGTGTTCGATGCGGTCGGATTGTCATGGTGACGCCGTACGACCCAACGGCGGCACCGTAAATCCAGTCGACGTTGTGCTTCACACACGCGTCGTTAAGTAGGTATCGCGCGGCGAAGTTGTCGGTGCCATCAAGAACAAGATTGGATCCCGCCAGAAGACGCTCTACGTTTGAGGCGTTAACATCTACTACTTCGGGTTCAACCGATACAGACGAATTCACTTTGTGTAGATGCTTTTGGGCGGCGATCGCTTTCGGGAGTCGTTCCGCAGCATCAGATTCGGTGAACATAGTCTGCCGCTGCAAATTCGAGGCTTCAACGAAATCGCGGTCAGCAATACGTAGTCGACCAACTCCTGCGCGGGCGAGGGCCTCCACTTGCGCGGTACCAAGCGCTCCACAACCGACTATGAGCACAGTTGCCGATTGCAGACGCTTTTGCCCGGCGGCGCCAACGCCTGAAAAAAGGATTTGACGGCTGTACCTTTCGTTCATCCGGTTGTTGTACTCTGCTTCCATCAGGTCAAACCAGTGCTCTTTTCGCCGCTTCCTCCATCACTCGATTCGGAACTTCTAGTCCGGTCCAGAGACGGAACTGGATTTTCGCCTGCGCCACCAGCATTTCGAGACCACCGAGCGTGTCACAGCCTGCCTTCATGGCCTCACTTACAAGTCTCGTCTCCCGAGGATTGTAAACCAGATCGTAAACCAAACCGACGCCGCGCAACTGATCAGCACTTGCAACACTTTCGTTCTCGGCACTGCCTCGCGTGCCAACTGGAGTTGCATTAACAACCAGATCGAATCCTGTCAGCGGTCCTTCAGCCAGTACTTTCCACTCCACTCCAAACTCCCCCGCCAGCGCCTCAGCATGCTTCGAATTTCTCGCAAGAACAGTGACGCCGGCGTTCCGTTTCTTCAACGCCCAGCACGCTGTTCTGGCGGCGCCACCCGACCCGATCACAGCGCAGCGAAATCGGGAAACGGAACCGACTCTGTCCAGCAAGGGCTTAATGAACCCTTCGGCATCCGTGTTGTAACCGTGTAGCCAGCCGTCCTTCAAGACGATAGTGTTGACTGCTCCGATCTGTTCCGCAGCGGGATCGATATGGTCGAGGTAGCGAATGACAGCAGATTTATGCGGCGCAGTAACACTTAACCCACGCAAGTTCCATTCAAACTCCTTGGTGCGCGGGTTGACCATTCGCGAAATGAAAGCTGCGACATCGCTGACTTCGAACGGCAGATACACGGCATCTATCTGCGAGGCGGCAAATGCGGCGTTGTGCAACTGGGGAGACATCGAGTGTTCGGTCGGCTTCCCAACCAAACCTACGATTTCGGTCGCTTCGGTAATCGAGTGAAGGCGATACACTTCCCGCAACTCACGCGCTGTGAGTTGACCAGGAGCAGTCGCGCTTGCGGCCTCCATAGCGCCGTAAGTCAGAAAATCGCCTCGCGACGGTCCCAGAATCCGACTCATAATGCCAGCCTGGCCCATCGCGATCGCAATTATCTCGCGTCGCTCAACACTCGCCCGGTTGAGTAGAGCAAACAAAGGCAGGTTATCAATGATGTCATCTACTTGCACCGCGATCTTCAGAATTCGCGCTCGCGTTCGAGCCATTCGCTCGTAAGTTTGGATAAGGTCATCAGGCAAAGCACGAAAGTCGTGGTGGGAACAGATAACGCGGTCCCAATCGATCGCAGCGTTATGAGAGCTCAGCTCTTCAACCAGATCCAATTCAATGTCAAAAAATGACGCGTCTGCGGGTGCTTGTTCCAGCCAAAATCTTCTGCGAACGTCGCGCGTATGGCTGTTGACACCGCCTTCTTCGCTTGAGCGCAGCGTAACGATCGAACTCTTTCCCAACGACCTAAGGCGATCTGAGAGTTGCGGAACAACGGTGCCTAGGGCTTCCGGCTGAAGGCAATCAAGTCGAATCTCAACAATATCACCCGCAGCGGCAGCGTCATCTAAGGCAGCATTCAACTGATCCGCAGTGTGCACACAGACAGGAATACAAATTAGGGGCGGAGTCTGAGAACCCATCAAATAAAGTTCAGGCGATGCTGCCCGGCGCAGAGCAAACATCGCCTTTCTGATTAGTGAAAACTTTAGCGAGGAATATCGTTTGGCCCATCCAATGTTCGTGTCGGTGCTTCGGCGCCAAGATGTCGGGTCGTTCCTTCTGTGACACTCGGTGGCGACGGTATCACTTCGCCGGTATTGCGTCGCGGCAGCTCAGTGGGCCGTATAGTAGGTTGGAATGCCGGTGACTGTGATGGACCAAGTGGTAGTTCCCGCTTTTGTTGCTCCTTAAATCGGATGTACTGAGCAATTCCAGTTCCCATCATCGAGAAGGCTGGGATCAACATCCAAAACCACCAGCCGCGTCCGATGCCCGAAAACGACAGCGCAATTGAGACAAAGAGGAAGCCCAAGCCCATGAAGGCACTGCGGAAGGCTGAGTCCAGACTTACCTCCCTATCCCGTCGCCTCAAGTGGCGTCGTTCGGCCCGGCTCAAAGGCACATCGCTGCCCTTTTCCGGCAGCTCTCCCGTCAGGGCTTGAGGCACCAGACTGATATTGGCACCGCAAACGCGGCAGAAACTGGCGCCGTCTAGATTTTGGCCTGCACATCTAGGACAAAACATTTGTACCTCCGCAACTGGTGGGTTTGTAAGCTCAAGCTCAGGTTTTCACATTACGTTGACGACGAGCCTCGTAGAGTAACACGCCAGCAGCCACTGAGACGTTCAGTGACTGCAGGTGACCCAGGACAGGTATCCGAACGAGTGCATCGCAATTCTCCGCGACCAGGCGATGAAGCCCTTCACCCTCACTGCCGAGAAAGAGCGTCGTAGGTAGAGTCCAGTCCCACTCAGTGTAAGCGGACTTCGCCTCGGCGGAAGCACCTACAACCCAGATGTTACGTTCTTTCAACTGCCCTATCAAACGCACGAGGTTGGTGACTCGTGCAACTGGAACGTGCTCCAGGGCGCCGGCCGCTGCCTTCGCCACACTGTCGGTTAACCCCACAGCACGACGTTCAGGAATGAACACTCCATCAACCGCTGCGCATTCGGCTGTTCGAAGGATCGCTCCCAGGTTTCGCGGATCTTCAATGCCATCCAAGCCTAATGCAAGCGGTGGCTCGTTTGTCCCTACCTTAGTGGCGAGGACATCCAACAGTTCGTCGGCGTCGTGGTATTTCGCGACCGCAATGCGCGCAACCACGCCCTGATGCAGGGCTCCGCCAAGTGAGCGGTCCAATTGAATTCGCGGCACCCTATGCACCGGCACACGCTCACGTTTGGCCAGTTCCAATAGCTCTTTCAACCGTTCGGGGCGTCCACCCTCGGCGATTGTGATCTGTTCGATCTGTCGACGCCCAGCGCGTAAAGCCTCGACGACAGGCAAAACCCCGTAGATGATTCCTGTTTGCCTGCGAGGATCCACCGGTCTTGGTGGGGTTTCCCCGTCACCAGTCTCGCGATCCCTGGCCCATCGTCTACGGGGTTTCATCGACTCTTGTGATGCTGCAAGTATTTAAGCAAACGGGAGTAGCGCGTAAATTGCTTTTCGTTGCTGACCTCTGTGACGGCACCCACTGTCAGCTTTCCAGGCCGCTCGCGCCGCCAGCCACGCGACTGTGTAATCTTAGTCGAACTCCATACGTGCTCCAGCGCATGACGGGCCTTTGTGTATGAATCATCCATCACGGCATGCGGAGCCCGTGATCTAATCAGATCGACCAACCTCCGGAAATTGTCGTGTGCGAGCAAGGTCTTTGTCGAGCCTAGGCATGAAAAATCAAAACTCTTTGCGAGAATCCGTAAGTTGGTCTTTGCGCCACGCCAGTAGAGATCCACCACTGCCTCATCGCCGAATGTTTCCACAGCGTCTAAAATTTCACCATCCTGCCGCCCGCCTTTTCTTTCCAAGAACTCTTGATTCTTCCGAAGTAGCGTTCCGCGAACCAGCAATTCCACCTCCAGCCATTCAAGAGAAAGTGGTGCATCACCCCCGCTAGGATGGGCCAACAGTCCCTTTTCACTTATATCGAGCGCCCGGATCCGCAAAGCAGGAAAATCCTGAAACGCGAGGTCTGTATCGGTTATGATTAACGCGCTGAGGCCATATTGATTTACGCAACTGGCTACAAGTCTTGCTTCCTCAGCAGTCGCCGTGCAGGCCAACGGTAATGGACGTTGAAAAGACAATATTTGCAACAGCGCTTCGGGAGTGATCTTCAGCAGGGCGCCTAGCTCACGCGACTGGTCGGGAGACAGTGCGAAACCGCTCGCTGCAAAAACAACAGTGTTTCCCTGCTCCCACTCCTCCAACGGTCTAAGTTCAGGCTTTCGCAGCTTTGCTCGCTCTTCGTCGAAAGCGAAAGGAGCGCCACAATAAATACAATTGCTTCTGGTTGGAGGATTTATGCGCTGGCACTTTTCACATCCAACCATTTCTTCAGCGGTAAACCTCTGTTGTTCTTGATCAACCGTTGGACCAAGGTCGAGCGGGGGAATGTTTTCGTGATCTTTAGGCAACAGCTCCTCCAAGGTTTTGGATTATATGAGCTTCGAAAGGATTCTTCGATAGTTTCCCTCTAGCGGCGCATGAGCGAATGAACGAGAAGCTGCAGATTAACCTGTTCGTGGCTTTCTATCTTACAGCAGCAGCTCTGGGGTTAGCTTGCTCTGCCATCCCGCCGACGGACACTGGTGGTCCACAGCCAACCCAACCTACATATCCAATACTGCTGCATGAAGATCCCGAACGGCGCGAGGCCACACTAAACGCGGCCGCACGAGTCATGGCCGGAAGCACCTCTGCTGCAAACATCACGCTTCAACCGGTAACCGCGACGATTGCAAGTCTACGGTCAAACCAGCCCCTACCACTTTACCTGCCAAAGCTTGGAACTGGATCCGTGATGAATGAAGATGAGACACGCGAGTCACTGCGTCGTTTTCTTATCGATTGGCAAAACATAATTGGGGCCGACCCTACGCATCTGTCTCTGGTCCGTCGTGAGAGCACGCCGAACGGCACCCAGGTAGCAACCTACGAGCAGCGTCCTTTTCGGCACCCGCTGCGTGGCGGCTTCGGCAATCTTGAAATCCACTTTGGTAACGACCGCCGAATCCTGAACATCACGAGCACGTGCATCCCGGATGCCGAGTCTATGCAGGCCATGCTGGCTGCAATCACTCCGAGCCTTACACCAGAGGACGCGGCGCAGTACCTACTCCAAAACGGGGTGACCTTCACGGACTCAACTGGCCGAACCCTGACGCTTAATCCGACGGAAGAGCAAGTGGAGGTACGAGAGCCTGTATTCTTTGTTAAGGGGTCCCAGGAAGCGCTTGAATTTCGGCTGGCGTGGGCGGTCGAGTTGACCGACGCCGCGGTAAAGATACTCTATCTGGATACCGTCAGGGCCGAAGTATTGAGTGTCGAATAGCCGGGCATCTGGTTCGCAACTTGACCAAAGGTGATCGGGCGACGCATCCTTAGACCAATAAAAACAACAAATGTTGGAGTTCCGATCAATGCACAACTTTGATCCTACGAACAATATTTCCTGGCAATTAGGGCATCGCGGACGAGTGGCGGTGTTTATCGATGGTAACAACCTGTTTCACGCAGCCCGTTTTCACAACATCGACATAGACTACAACAAACTGCTGCGGGTTCTGCTTGGGGACGGGCGCTTGTTAAGGGCTTTTTTTTACACTGGCGTTGATGCAGGCGCCGAACGACAACAGGGTTTTCTGCTCTGGATGAGACGCAACGGATTCCGGGTCGTACAGAAAGAGTTGAAAACTTTTTATGACGGGTCAAGAAAAGCCAATCTGGACGTGGAGATTGCCGTCGACATGCTTTCGCTGGCTGGTCGTTACGACACAGCAGTGTTGGTCTCAGGAGACGAAGACTTTGTCTATGCAGTCAACGCGGTGGCCTACAAAGGCTGTCGTGTGGAACTGGCCGGCTTTCGATCCAACACAGCTCCTAAGCTAATAGACGTCGCGGACTATTTCATAGATCTGGGTGAAATCGCCGACAAGGTGCGTAAAGAAGTTACACCGGGCCTTCGATATGACGAGCGAGACTTGCACGAAGAAATACAGCCCAGTTGTCTGGGGGATGAAATTCCACTTCACCAACCCGGCGCGGGGAGTTACGAGCCTGGTATTGGCGTCTCAATGTCACCCGCTGGCGACGATTGTTCAGAAAGCTTCTCATCACCGGCCGAATTCATTCGCATAACCGATGAGCATTGAGAGCCGGCGGCCGCCCCTAATTGAGGTTGGATAATGAAGATATTCACGGTTGAAGAAGCCAACGCCCTGCTTCCATCCGTTCGCGGCAAGCTGTTGAAAATTCAGCGCAGCCACCGACAGCTTTCCAAGTTCAACGATGCCGCGAAACTGGCCGCGGAAGCTGCAGAACACGGCGGTGGGGGAATATCAGCTGGCGTGCGTTATGCCGAGCTCCTGATGCAATTGACTGCTTCAATCAACGAACTCGAAGCTTTGGGTGTGCAAATTAAAGATTTTGCACGGGGCCTCATCGATTTCCCCTCTCTTCGCGAAGGGAGAGTGGTGCTTTTGTGTTGGCAGATCGGTGAAGGAGACAGCGTGGAATGGTGGCATGACGTTGACGCCGGCTTCGCTGGTCGGACGCCGTTATAGAACCAGTTGTTGAGGTCTGGCAAGGTCAGGGGTAGGAAATGACGTATGACCTACAATGACCTAAGACCTATGCAATTATGAGCAATGCCCAATTTTCCATTTATCATTTCCCATTTCCCATTTCCCATTTCCCATTTCCCATTTCCCATTTTTTATTTATCTCCGTGTCTCCGTTCTTCTCTGCGTCTTCTTAGTAACTACTCCTCTAAGTGGTTGATTCTATTAGAGGAGGAGAAAGCTACACATTGTTATCTGCCCGTCGAAAATGGCTCGGATGCTCTGTGGTTCCCGTATTTTTGCTTCGCGAGATTCACCACCAAGACACGGAGATAAATGAAAAATGGCAAATGAGAAATGGAAAATTCAGAGGTCGGAGGTCGGAAGTTAGAGGTCGGCGCTGGATGCCAATGACCAATGAGCAATGAGCAATGACCACCGATCACTGACCACTGACCACTGACGATGTAACACTGACCCGAACTCCGACCGCTGACCTCTGCCCTCTGACCTCCGACCCCTGATCTCTGCCCTCTAACCCCTCACTGCCCGCGCCGACAACTTCAATCCTTCGAATATTTTCTGATTGACCACTTAAAGTTATTCCTGATAGCATGCCCGGCAATGTGCAGCGAGTTCACCGTTGAACTCTGTCCCTGTCGCACGTTGCAAGCCTGATAATTGTCCCTCGGAGCCATTTTGGTATGCGATGTCCCTCGTGCGGCGCTCTTCAAAACGGTTTTAACGTTTGCAGCGAGTGCGGCCAGGAGTTAAGTGTCCACCGGTCAGTTTCGGATGCAGATTCCCCCCAAATTCGTAACTCGGAAAATGGGCCAGACGGCGAAAGCGTCCACACCAGCAACGATCCCTCACCGGCCTCTCGGTTGATTGAATTCCCCGGACTTCCCAAAAGCGCAGTTCCGCTCTGGCGAAAAGAGATTGCCGAACGCGTTCGCGAGGCGCAGGAGCGAAAGGCTCGTGAAGCTTTGGAAACCAACGGCGGAGCTGAGGGTAATGCGGCACCCCAGCTCGAGTTGCTTAGTCAGGTCGAGACGCCTGAGATTAATCCCCTTGTAGCAGCGGCGCTAAAGCGAATTGAGCGCGCCCACACAAACTCTCCCAGTCAGATCTTAAATCC
>Ga0209341_10004373_pt1 | contig 13030 bp, 17 predicted proteins | sample RifCSP13_2_FD_184020 | JGI IMG/M metagenome (GOLD analysis project Ga0209341, IMG submission 184020) | Soil microbial communities from Rifle, Colorado - Rifle CSP2_sed 13_2 (SPAdes) (version 2) | ecosystem: Environmental > Terrestrial > Deep subsurface > Rock core/Sediment | place: Rifle...
CCGCCGGGCTCGTCACACATATCGTGAAAGCGCGCGTGGCTGAGAACGACGCCCGCCGCTCCAAGTAGGAACGCAGGAGCGACTGCCTTCCTTCGGTAGCGCCACACCTGAGAGGGGTCCTTCCAGTTCACCCTCGGGTCCTCGAACTACAGCCTGCGCGACGCCACGAACCCTCTGGCGTTCGCAGCGCGTCGCAAGGTGGTGCGCGACGTCCTCCATTCAGATCGGGTACGCAGCCCTGACGTTCGCGTGACTTCGACCGGATGTCGTTTGTCCTTCCCCGCGGACATCAATAACCCTTCGTGTCGACCACGCAGAAGAGGTTTCCTTCCGGGTCCGCGAGGACCACGAAGTCTTCACCGGGCTCGCGAGGCCGGAAGCGGGTGGCGCCGAGGGCAAGCAAGCGTTCGACTTCTCCCTCTTGGTCGTCCGTGTACAGGTCGAGGTGCAATCGATTCCGTTCGGGCTCCCCCTGGTCGATGGATACGTTGGGCCGTTTTCCCGTGGGGTCCCTCAAGATGATGAACGGGTCTCCTGGGGTGGGAGGCCGCACCGGAGCGTAACGAAGCGCCGCCTGCCAGAAGGTCATCATTCGGGCGAAGTCGTCGCAATTCATCACGATGGACCCGATCCGCACCGTGTCCTTCTCCATGGCCCCCATGACTCGAACATCGAGCAATAAAGATTCCCAGTGGCGCCTGGACTGGAGAGTCAATTTGCGCGATCCCGAATCTGCCCGGACCGGAAACCTTAAACCGTCGGAGGACGCGTTTCAACGCGGTGGAGAAGTTCGACAAGGCGAAGCTCAGGGAACAGCTCTCGCCATTGCAGTACGAGGTGTGCGTCAACAAGGGGACCGAGCGACCCTTCACCGGACCATACTGGGACCATCACGAGTCCGGTGCGTACCTTTGCGTCGTCTGCGGGAACGAGCTCTTCGCCTCAGCGACAAAGTACGACTCCGGAACGGGATGGCCGAGTTTCTGGGCACCTATCGATCGACAGCGCGTCCGAGAGAAGGCGGATCGCAGTTTGCTGTTGCGTCGGACCGAGGTCGAATGCGCCAACTGCGGTTCGCACCTGGGACACGTGTTCGACGACGGGCCCGAGCCGACGGGCATGAGGTACTGCATCAACTCCGCCTCCCTCAGGTTCCAACGCACATGACGCGGCGTTCGCGCGGCCCGTCGGCCACCTGCAGGGGGGCTACCGAGTTCGGGGCAGCCCAAACAGCCGGACTTCACCGTCCACACGGAATCCGAGCCGAAGATAGAGGGGCAGGCCCATCCCCGTGGCATCCCTAATCGTCGGGACGCCGGCCCGAGCGCATGTCGAGCGAAGATCGAGCCCAACCGCGGTCCGTTCCATGTTCTCGTTCTTGCGAATGGGGGAAAGGTTTAATGGTCCTCCCAGCCATCGTCGCGGCTCGGGAGAGGAGTTCGGGTGAGCCACCGCTTTGTCCAGGTTTTTGTCGGGGTCTTCGTGGCGCTGTTCCTCGTGAGTTCGTTCGCGGCCGTCGCCGCGGCGGGAGCCGTGCGGACCCCGGTCCTCGTGGGCTATCAGGGCGATTTCGCGGACGCGGCGCGCGCGATCCGGGGCCATGGCGGCACGGTCGACGTCGCGTACAGGAACTTCCCGCTCGTCGCGGCGACCGTCCCGGCCGGCGCGGTGGGCGCCATCGCGTCCTCGCGCGGGATCGCATTCGTCGAGCCCGTCATGGCGCGCTACGTGACGTCGCACATCCTCGAGGGGAGCCTGTGGGGTGGCAGCCCGCAGATCATGCCCTGGGGCACGACGTCCGTCCGGGCGCCGGAGGCGTGGGGCCTCGACCGGTCCCGCGGGGCCGGCGTGCGGGTCGCGGTCCTCGACACGGGCTTCGACCTCGGCCACCCGGACCTCGCGCGCAACTTCCGCGCGGATCTCGGTTTCGACTTCGTTGACAACGACGCGGACCCGAGCGACACGGAGGGCCCGTTCCTCGGGCACGGCACCTCGACGTCCGGCAACATCGCGGCGATCGACAACCGGATCGGGACCGTGGGCGTCGCCCCGGAGGCGACGATCCTGCCGTTCCGCGTGTGCGACTCCCTCGAGGGGATCTGCTTCACGAGCGCGATCGTCGCGGCGATCGACGCGGCCGTCTCGAACGGCGCGGACGTGATCTCGATGAGCTTCAGCGGCCCCGCGGCCTCCCGCGCGGAGAAGATGGCCCTGGGCGCCGCGTTCTCGGCCGGCCTCGTGCTCGTGGCCTCCTCGGGGAACGCAGGCCGACCCCCCGTCGGCTGCCCGGCGTGCCTCGCGGAGGTCATCGCGGTGGGCGCGACGGACATCGACAACGCGATCGCGGACTTCTCCTCGTTCGGGAAGGGCCAGGAGCTCGTCGGACCCGGCGTGGACGTCCCCACGCCGACCGTGCGGGGCCTCGGCCGGGAGGCGGCCCTCATGCAGACCGCGCCCGTCCAGACCGACCTTCACCCGAACCCGCTCGAGTTCACGGCCCTGACGGACGGGCTCACGGCGCCCCTCGCCTTCGCGGGCCGTGCGACGGCCCAGGCCGTTGCGGCCCTGGACCTCACGGGTCGGATCGCCTTGATCGAGCGCGGGGACATCACGTTCGCGGAAAAGGTGGCGAACGTCGCCGGCAAGGGGGCCCTCGCCGCGGTCATCTACAACAACGCGGCGGGCAACTTCCTGGGGACCCTCGGTGAGCCGTCCGCGATCCCCGCGGTGAGCATCTCGCGGGAGGAAGGGCTCGCGCTCAAGGCGCAGATCGACGCGGGCACGGTCGTCGAGGTGAGCCTCGTCGTGATCGCGATCGACTACGACCTCGCGAGCGGGACCTCGTTCAGCGCGCCCCATGTGTCCGGGGTCGCGGCCCTCGTGATCGCCGCGTCGGGCCTCTCGGGCCAGGACGTGCGGCTGATCATGCAGAGGACCGCGACGGACCTCGGCGCGCCGGGATACGACACGGTGTTCGGCTTCGGCCTCGTGAACGCGGAGGCGGCCGTCGCGGCCGCGATGCCGTAGGCCCGCGATCCGTCCCGAGCGGGCGACGCCCGAGACGACAGCCCGCGGCCTACCGAGGGCTCGCGAGCGGGTTGAGCGGGAGCGAGAAGCGCAGCCGACCCCGGGGGCCGTCCACGTTCAACCGGGCGCGGTCCCCGTCGGTTGCCTCGACGTTCGGCCGGAGTCCCTGCCGTTCCAGCAGGACCGTGAACCGTCGCAGGCGCGCGTCCGACCCGTCCCGTGCGGACCGCTCCAGCCGCGTCCACGCGCCCGAGGGCGCGACCCGCAGGCCTTTCGGCCCTCGGACGATCCGGATGGCCCCGGCCTGCTCCAGCCTGCGGATCGTGCGGTCCAGGGATCCCGAGGGCGTCCCGAGCGTGGCGAGCAGCTCCGTCCGGCCCACGGGGCGCGGCGACCGGAGGGCTTCGAGGACCTGACGCCCCTTCGGATCGGCCCAAGCAGCCAGGAGCGGCTCGGCGGTCCGCGGGAACTGCCCGGGCACGAGGAGGACCGTGCGGCGCCCGATCCGCCTCAGCCGCAGGAGGCCGTCCGCTTCGAGACGCTTCGCGTGATGTCGCACGGCGTCCAGGGACGACGACAGGAGCCTCGCGGCGGAGCGCAGGTGGAGGCCCGGATACACGGCCGCTGTGAGGACGAGCTCGAGGCGACGGGGGTTCAAGAGGGCCGCGGGCCCGGGCGGCCGGATCGTCTCCGACGGCGGGAGGATCTCGATGTCGAGGACGCGCTGCAACGCCCGCGCGACGTTCGACGGGGCCGCCACGCTCCGGCGCAACGCGACGGGACCGTATAGCCTTCCGGGTCACCAGGCGCCGGACCGCTTCCGCGCGGCCGTCTCGATGACCCGCCGGGCGCTCTCCGCGACGTCGTGGTCCCCGAGCTCGCGGAGCGGGACGAACCGCACGTCCGCCGCATCCGAGCCGGGCCTGGGCTCGCCGGCCTCAAACTCGCACAACACATCGATCAGGACGTAGTGCCACCGGACGCGCCCGTCCGGGGCTCGCTCGATGTAGTCGCCAACGTCCGCGATCCGCAGGGGCCGGACGCGCACGCCCGTCTCCTCCTCGACCTCCCGCACGGTGGCCGCCTCGATCGTCTCGCCGGGCTCGAGGGCCCCTCCCGGGACGGACCAGCGGCCCCGGTTCGGCTCCCCGCCCCGTTTCACGAGGAGGACCGAGTCTCCTCGGAACACGATGGCCCCCGCGGCGGGCACGGGCGCGTCCGGGTACTCGTGGGATGCGGCCATGTGGTCTCCGGGGTTCGGCGCGCAGTCGATCAGGCGGCCCTCCCGCGCTCCAGGGCCCCCGACTCGAGGAGGTCGTAATCGTCGAAGGTCCGCTGATGCAACACGTGCTTGAGGACCGCGCTCACCGTCACGTAGCGGGACATGGGGATGTCCAGCCGGGTCGCCAGGTACGCGAACGCGTCCGCCATCGTCGCGAACGTCCGCGGCGGGCGACGCAGGGCCTCCCGCACGTGCTCCCGGACGTTCCACACCCCGACGGGCATGATGTACCCCGGATGGGTCTCCCGCAGGATCACGGTCGCGGCCTGACGGCGCTCCCGGACGAGAGCCTCCCCGACCGCGAGCCGGGCCGCGTAGTAGCAGCCGCCGATGCTCGCGTACGTCGTGCGGCCCTCGTAGCCCTCGTGGTCCCCGAAGATCACGATGTCCCGGCCGAGGGGGTTCCACACCGTGTTCGGATACCACGCCTCGATGAGCTCGTAGCGCCAGGCCCGCGGGACCTGGACGACGAGGAAGCGGTCGTCGAACCCGATCGCCTCGAACACGCGGATCTCGTTCACGAGCGGGAACGACTTCACGCGGTCCCGGAGGTCCTTCCCGATCGTGTCGTCCACGGCCGTGATGGACCACCGGGTCGGGACGAACTTGCGGGCCTTCCCGAGCCCGAACGCCCCTACGCTGAACGCCCTCTGGATCTTCGAGACTCTCACCCCGTCCCCGTACAGGCCGAGCACGGCCTCGCGGGCCAGGAGGTCCGTGTCCGAGGTCGCCTGGTCGAGCTTGGCGTCCACCTTGAGGGTGGACACGTCGAGTCGCCGGAGGGGCGCGGACGGGCCGAACGGCTGCACGTTGTCGTCCAGGACTACGCGCCCGTGCGGCTTCTTCGTGAAGCCGACCTCGACCTCCGTCGCGGCCGTCGACAGGGCGAGCTCCCGCGTCAGGTCGACGAGGCGGCCTCCCGTCTCCACGTCCATCACGTGGACCCGGTGCATCCCGCGGACGAGCTGGGACCGGAACGACACGATGTCCTCCATCGTCCGGCCGAGCCACTGCTCCGGCGCATCGAGGACCTCCGTGTCCCCGTGGACAGGCGGCACGAGGGGCCCGACGAAGACCTTCGGATAGCCGATCCGGCCCACGAAGACGCCGGGTGGGGACGCGCCCGCCAGGTCGAACCGGTCGATCATCGGCGCGGACCGGCTCATCGCGTCCCAGCGGACGAGGATGGGGCAGCGGGCCTTCCCGCACAGGAGCTTGGCCCCGCGGCATTCGACGCACAGGCCGCTCGCGATGGCCCGCTGCGTCGCGTCGTCGAAGACGGCCCGCAGTTCCTGGGGCCGCGGGACGACGGGCAGGCTCAGCATGGGGCCGATCTCGGAGCCGGTCCCCGCTTTAAGAATCTGATGGCCGGTCCTGCGGACCGCGGACCCCAAGGGTTATGGCCCCGACGGGAGCATCCCGGGACGTGGTGACCGGGTCCCCTCTGTCCCTCACGACGGAGGACCGGATCCTCCTGTACCTGTCCGACTTCCGGAACATGGAGGAACGGTACGTCCTGCCGCAGGCGCTCACCCAGAAGGCCATCGCGTTCGCGGCGGGGATCCACCGGAAGCACGTGTCGCGCTACCTGGACGACATGGTGAAGGACGGCCACCTCGCGGAGACGAAGGCCCACGTGGAGGGGGAGAAGCAGCGGATGTTCGCGTACTTCCTCTCGTCCCGTGGGTGGGAGCGGGCCCAGGGGATCAAGGAGCGCCTGTCGGCCCTCCGCGTCCCGATCCGGGTGAAGGGCGACCTCCGGCAGATGACCCTCAAGGAGATCGACGACGCGACGTCCGTCCACCTCACGTTCTCGGACATCGTGCGGGAGGCGATGGACGTCGACGTGCTCGACCTCGAGGTCCTCGAGGGGATCGACGAACGTCGGCGACGCGCGATGGACGACCGGCTGCGCCAGCTCGAGGACTACGCGCGCGCGATCATGATCGCGTGGAAGGACGGCCGCGTCACGGCGACGGAACGGCTCCTCATGGAGCAGCTCCGCGAGCACCTCGGCGTGACGCGGGAGGAGCACGAGCGGATCGAGCGGCAGGTCATGGAGGACGCCGTGTCGAAGCGGAGCGCGATCTACCGCGCGGTCGCCATGGAGGCGCTCGAGGGCGGGCCCGTGAGCTCGGAGGAACGGGAGCTCCTTGAAGCCCTCCGGAAGCAGCTCGGCCTGCGACCCGATGAGTGCGCGCGGCTCGAGTCCGAGGTCGCGTGAGTCATCGCGCGACGAACAGATGGTACTTCTGGGTCGGGTCCGAGATCTCCATCTCGATCCGCTTCGCGATGAGCTTCTCGGGATGGTGGACCGCGGCCACGCGGGTCTCGAGGTCCTTGAACGACGTGAAGGGGCCCTTCTTGCGCTCCTCCAGGATGGCCCACATCGTCTTCTTCCCGAGTCCGGGCAGGAGCTCGAGCATGTGGAACCGCGTCGTGATCGCTTGGGCGCTGTTGAAGAAGTCCACGAACCGCTTCTCCTTCTCCTTCACGATCTCCCCCACGATGTACGGGATCTCGTTCTGGGCCGCCGTCGTGAGCTCGTCGTACGCGACGCGACGCTTCACGTGGAGGATCTCGGCCCGCTGCGCGACGTCCTTCCCGATGTACACGCGCTGCCCGATCGCGAGCGACGCGTCCTCCTTCGGGGTCAGTTCGAACAACTTCAACTCGTCCTCCCCGAGGGCGTACGCGAGGGGTTCGCGGTGGAACTTGGACTGGTCCGGATGACCTTGCGGTAGCGAATCGAGGATGCGGGCGTGGTCTTCCACAGGCTCCCCCCGGTCAGAGGTACTTCCCCACGATCTCGAGGACCTTCTCCGCATCCTCTTTGGAGAGGCTGAATCGTTCCTTCGCAAAGATGGCCCGGACGTCGTCCAGATGGGTCGGCATGAGGTCCGCGAGCTTCACCGCATTCATGGGGGACATCATGGGGATCTCCATGAGTTCCTTCACGACGGCGGGGAGCTTCGCCGGGTCCACGCGGGCGAACGTCGTCGCGTGGGACAAGGCGTACTGCTGCTCCTGGCTCAGCTCGCCGCGGGTCACCTTCTCCTTCTCGAGGAGGTCTTTGATTTCCGCTAGGGATAGGTACTGCTCCTCCATCGCGGGACCCCCGTCAGGCGCGCCTCAGGTGCTCGGGCAGTACGACGGCCTGCTTGATCTTCCCGCCGAAACGCACGTCCACGACGTACGCGCGGCCCCGCGACGCCACGATGGTCCCGGTCAGTCCGTGGAACCGGTGGTGCGGCCAACCCTTCTGCACGCTCGAGTCGATGACGATGACGACCTTCTGGCCGACCTCGTACTCGACGAAGGACCGCGTGATCGGGGAGAGCCCGCGGTCGCGCGCCCGGCGGCGGAACTTCTGCCGCGTCCCCTCCATGATCCCTTTCGAGGCCTTGACCACGCGTCACCCTCCGTCGTGGACGTCCAAGACGTCCAGCTCGAGGACCTCGCACGCCACCCCGAGCCCGGCCGCGAGGGACGGGACCGTCCGGCCGCCGTCTCCGTGGATGAGCTCCTTCACGTACGTGCCGGCCTCCGCGGTGACGCGGACCTCCGCGAGGTCCCCGTCGACCGACGCGACGTCGATCGCCAGGACGCGTCGATGCCGTGTCGTATCCGCTCGCCGGTGCAATACGCGGGATGGGGTGCGCTGGGCTATCGGCTGGGCCACCAATACCGAGATTTCCTTTTTAAGCTTTCCCCCCTCGACGGGAGGCGCCATCCGGAACACGACGCGGTACGTCTTCGCGGCCCGGTCCTCCTTCACCGCGACCACGTCGGAGCCGCGGGCCGGTGCGAGGCCGTCCACCTCGACGAGGCCGGACGCGTTGATCCGCGCGACGGCCGGACCCAGGTCCACGTGGCGGCGCCGGGGCTCCTTCACCTCGAACACGAACGGCCGGCCGCGGCCCAGCATGCGCGCGTCGATGTCCTCCCGGCCCATCCCGTGCAGTGCGAACGCCTGGCCGCCCGTCTCCTTGAGCACCTCGGCCCCGACGACCTCCTCGACGCTCGTCGCGTACATCTTCCCCGTGCCGCCACATCGGCCGCACCCCGTACCCCGGCACGCGCGGCACGGCCACCGGGTCTGGGGGATCTCCCGGGAGAGCTTGCGGTATCGGCCCCGAACGAACAGCGGGTTCACCTGCACGTCCACGTGGCCGAACGCGGGGTCCACGATGCCGACGACGTCCGGGTGCCCGAAGTCCGCCTCCTTCGACGTGATCGCGGCGACGCGCTTCCCGATCTCGCGGTTCGCCTCGGCCCGGAGGGGCTCCGGGCCGTGGACCCCGAGCTCCTTCCAGAGGGCCTCCTCCCGGGCCGCGATCTCCGGGTCCACCTTGGACCCGATGAGGAACGTGTCGAACTCCCAGGGTTCGAGTTTCCGGGCGACGAGGGCCGCGAGTTCATCGTACTCGGACGTGAGGCCCGCGCAGACCCAGCACGGTCCGCCGCGGACGTCGGCGAAGGCGCGCGCGGCCCGGCCGCGGGCCTCGTTCGTGAGTCCATGGCCCACCTTCCCGAACAGGCGACCCAGGCACGAGTCGCACAGGGTCCGTCCCCCGAGCCGCGCCCAGTCGACTTCGCGGACGGCGCCGAGGACCTCATCCATGGGCGCCCGAAGGCGGGGCCGCCTTAAAGGTTCATCCCAGGCCCAGGAGGAGGCTCACGAGGAGATTCATCAACACGATGCCCGAGACGAACACGAGGGGCCGGTCCCGCTCCTCCGCGAACGAGAGAAGGCTCGCGAAGACGCTCGTGACGGGCGTCAGGACGAGCACGACGATCCCGAGGCTCAGGAATCCGGCTGGCGTGAGGCGGAGGAGCTCGCTAGGGATGGCCCGGAACTTGACGGCCGCATCCGGGACGGGTCCCCCGCCCGACCAGGCCAGGAGGAACGCGAACGCGATCAGGCCGACGGCCACGAGGACCCCCGCGCGCAGGACATGGGACAGGAGGCGGTTCACGTCCTCCACCTCCGTGACGACCGCGCGCCGGAGGGCCACGAGCCCGCGGCTCATGCGGTCCAGCGCGACCCGCGGCGCGATCACAGGGACACCCCCACGTCGAACGCGCGAAGGCCCATGAGGACCGCGAGGATCGCGAGGAAAGCGGCGAACGCGAACCGGATGCGCTCCGCCTTCGCTCGCAGGAGCAAGCGCGTGCCGAGGTTCGTGCCCGTGAACACACCAACGACGACCATCGCCGCGAACGTGGGGGACACGAAGCCGCGGGAGTAGTAGATGAACGCGCTCGCGGCCGCCGTGACCCCGATCATCAGGTTGCTCGTCGCGATCGCGGGTTTCATCGGGACTCCCATGATCACGTTGATCGCGGGGACCTTCACGAAGCCGCCCCCGATCCCCAGGAGACCGGAGAGCCAGCCCGCGAAGCCGCTCACGACGAACCCCGCCATGGGCCGGTCCACGCGGTACCGGTACACGCCCTCGTCCTCGTGGTCGAAGTAGATGCTCGACAGCGCGAGGCGCTCGCTCAGGCGGGCCTCGGGCCCCGCCCGGTACGCGCGGTCTTTCGCGGTCTCCCGCCGACGGGACATGAAGACGGCCGTGTACGCGACCACGACCGCGAACGTGAAGAACAGGACCCGCGGGTCCAGGTGGACCGCGAGGACGGCCCCGCCGATCGCGCCCGCGGTCGTCGCGATCTCGAGGAACATCCCGAGGCGGAGGTTCGCGAGGCGGTCCCGCACGTAGATGGACGCCGCGCCCGACGAGGTCGCGATGACCCCGATCAGGCTCGTCGCGATGGCGACCTGCAGGTCCACGCCGAGGACGAGGGTCATGAACGGGACGAGGAAGATCCCGCCCCCGACCCCCAGGTAGGACCCCGCGACGCCCGCGAGGAACGACGCGACCGCGAGGAGGACGAGCTGCTCGACGGGCGTCATCGGGCCCGGCTATGGGCTCATCGGCTTAGAGATTTCCGCACCGGACCGCACCGTGGAGGCCTCACGCCGCGAGGACGATCTCGATCGCGCTCACGGTCGTGGGGCGCCCCTCCTCGGAGGGCACCTTCTCCGTCGCGATCCGCACGTCGCGGACCTTCGCGTTCGGGACGAACCGGCCGCGGACGATCTCCGCGACGTCGACCGCGCGGGAGATGGACCGGCCGTGGGCCTTCACGACGACCTCCGAGGAACCTCCCTGGAACAAGGACACGACCGCGAGGACGTAGTTCAGGGTGGGCTTCTTCCCGACGACGATCGTGTTCCCGTCCGCCATGGGCCGCCTGCGCTCGGCCTCCGCATCGCGCCTCGCGGTAAAAGGCCACCGGGGGACAATTGTTTAATAGCCCGGCCCGCATCGTCTCGGCCGAGAGTCCATGGCCCGGGAACGCGAGACGGGATTCCACTCCGCCGCGGGTCTCATCCGCTACTTCGACCAGGAGGACGAGAAGGCCCTCAAGGTCCCACCGTGGCTCGTGATTGTCCTCGCGTTCGCGCTCGGGCTTGGCATCGTCCTCATCGGGTACATCTGGCCCGTGTGAGCGTCGCGCCGCAATCCTTTTCATCGCTCCGCCGTTCCGGCACGGGTGCCCCGCCGTCCCCCCGGCGACGAGACCGCGCGGCTGTTCCTGCAGATCGCGAATTCCCTCGACCGGCGGTCCAGGCAGAGGGACGGCACGCGCCTGAAACCGTGGGACCTGGATCCGTCCCGCCCGCGATACCTCCGGAATTCGGCGGAGATCCGGGATGCGATCGCGCGGCTCGGGCGGCTCGTGCGCGCGGAGCGGCCCGGCTTCCGACGGGACTGGCTCACGGACCACCTGCCTACCCTGGAGGCCCTCGCCCGGCTCGTGCGCGGCCGGGTGCCGCCCCTCCCCGAGCAGGTCCGCGTGTTCTACGGCCTCCCGGTCCGCCCCGCGAAGGAGTCCGAGCTCGACGAGCTCCGCGGGGAGATCCGGGATCTCCTCGGGGTCTCGCGGGCCGACGCGCTCCGCCGGGCCGTGGAGGACTGGGAGCGGCGGCACGAGGTCCCGTACGGCGAGGTCCTGCCCACGATGGCCCGATCCCTCCGGGAGGCGAGGCGGGCCGCGCGGAAACTGTTCGAGCTCCCGCCCAGGGAGCGGTCCCAGCTCGTCGCGACCCACCGGAGCACGTACTCCGGGTATTGCTACTACACGCGGGACTACCAGAGCACGGTGAAGCTCGATGTCGACTTGCCGTGGACGTGGCCCTCCCTCCGGGACATGGCGACCCACGAGGCGTACCCGGGCCACCACGTGCACCAGTGCACGCGGGAGTGGGAGTACCTCGAGGGGGAGTTCCCGCGGGAGGCCGCCGTGAGCCTCGCGGCGAGCCCGATGGGCCCCGTGGAGGAAGGCATCGCGGAGAACGCGATGCTTTTCATCGGCTGGGACGAGGCGCCCGAGGACCGGATGACCCTCCTGAGGAACCGCCTGCGCTGGGGGACCGAGGTGAACCTCGCCTGGATGGTCCACCGGCAGGAGCCCCGGAGGGAGCTGCTCGACTACGCGATGCACTCGGGCCTCCTGGATTGGCGCCAGGCGGTGCGGGACGTCCGGTACGCCGCGAACCGCGCGTGGGCCTCGTACGCGTTCTGCTACTGGTACGGAGCGGCCCTCGTCCGGAAGCAGTTCGAGCGGCTCGAGGGCGACCCCGCGTTCTTCGACGTGCTGTATTGGAAGCCGCACACGGTCCGCACGCTCGAGAAGGCGTTCCGCCGGGTCTAGGTCTTGACCGGCATGCGGCGGCTCTCGCTGTCCGCGGCCGCCCCGCCGACCGGGGTGTTGCTCGTCCTTCCCTGGAACTCGCAGTGCTCGCACTCGACCCAGATCCGCGTGGACAGATAGTACCAGTTCCACGTGGGCTTGCCGCACTCCGGGCATCGCTCCGGATGGGCGGGCTTGGGTCGCATCGGCCGAACCGTAGCCGGGTCGGTTAGATGGACTTTTCTCCCCGGGTGCATTCGGCGTGACGCAGGGACCACCGAGCCTGCGCTAGACATTGCCGATCCACGTCGGGACGGCGCGGGTCATCGGCGCTTCCCCCTGAGACAGCGTTCAAGTAGCCCGTACTCTATCGCGAGCGCGATGGCCTCCCGGCCTCTCCTCACGGTCCTCATCTCCGTTGCGATCTCCGTCGTCCTGGTCACGGCCGCGTTCGTCATGATCAATCGACCGGGGACGCCGTCCTCGGTCGTCAACGACCCGCCACCTCCACCACCGCCGCCACCTCCGCCGCCCCCACCACCTCCGCCGCCGCCTCCGGCTTCCGATTGCCCCCGATCCGCGGGCCTGTGCAGTTGGCGCAATGTGACCGAGGTCATCGACGGGGACACCCTCGACGTGGAGGGCGGTCTCCGGGTCCGACTTGTCCTCGTGGACGCCCCGGAGCTAAGCGAATCCGGAGGGCCGGAGGCCCGAGCGTATCTGACGGCTCTGTGCCTCGGGGCGCGAGCCCTCATCGATGAAGACGACTTCCAGATCGGCGAAGATCCGTTTGGTCGGGTCCTCGCGGTCGTCTACTGCCGCGGCACGAACGCGAACGCCGCGATGATCTCATCCGGGCATGCGGACACATTCTACGCCTACTGCGCGGAGAGCGAATTCGGGAGCCTGTCATGGACAGGCTGCTCCTCTCCTCCTCCTCCGCCGCCGGCGAATTGCGATCCTTCGTATCCGGATGTGTGCATCCCTCCTCCCCCGCCGGATCTGGACTGCTCGGAC
>Ga0209341_10004376_pt1 | contig 13028 bp, 4 predicted proteins | sample RifCSP13_2_FD_184020 | JGI IMG/M metagenome (GOLD analysis project Ga0209341, IMG submission 184020) | Soil microbial communities from Rifle, Colorado - Rifle CSP2_sed 13_2 (SPAdes) (version 2) | ecosystem: Environmental > Terrestrial > Deep subsurface > Rock core/Sediment | place: Rifle...
CGGTGGCTGCGCCGGTCCCCGTGTTCGCGTAGGTGAGGGTGTAGGTGATTGTGTCGCCGGGGTCAGCGGTGGTCACGTCGGACGTCTTCGAGAAGGTCATCACCGGGGCCGTGACGGTCACGTCCACGGTGTCCTCCTCCTCGTCCTGTGGGTTCCCGTTCGCGTCCTCGTAGTTCAGGGTGACGCCGTTCGAGAGGATCGTGCCGTCGGGGGTCCCCGCGTCCACCTGGGCGACGAGGCTGATGGAGCCGCTCCCGCCGGGCGCGACGCCCCCGATGGCCCAGGTGATCACGTCGCCGAGGATGGAGGTGGGGGCGGGCGCGGCGGTGACGTAGGTCGTCTCGGCGGGAATCGTGTCGACAATCACGACGTCCGTCGCCGCCCCGGTCCCCGTGTTCGCATAGCTGATTGTGTAGGTGATGTAGTCGCCCGGGTCCGCGGTGGTCACGTCCGCCGTCTTCGAAACGCTCAGGATCGGCGCCGTGACGGTGACCTCTTCCTCATCCTCGTCTCCGGGCACCTCGTTGTCGTTCGAGTCGTCGCCCGTGATGACGACGCCGTTCGTCAGGATCGTCCCGTCGGGCGTCCCCGCGTCGACCTGGACGACGAGCGTGATCGTCCCCGCGGTGTTCCCAGGCAGGGACGCGATGTTCCAGGTGAGCACGCCGCCGCTGTTCGTGTCCGGGCTGGGGGTCGAGGAGACGAACGTGGTGAACGAGGGCAGGGTGTCCGTGATGACGATGCCCGTGGCCTCGCCCGAACCCAGGTTCTCGTAGGAGATCGTGTAGGTGATGTAGTCGCCGGGGTCCGCGGTGTCTACGTCGGCGGTCTTCGAGATGGAGAGGATTGGCGCGGTGACAGTGACCGTCGCGGAGTCGGTCAGGGGGTCCTGCGCGTTCCCCTGCGCGTCCTCGAAGTTCAGGGTGGCTTCGTTGAGAAGGACCGTGCCGTCCGCGGTCCCGGCGTCAACCTCCACGGTGACTGTGACGGCCCCGCTCGCGCCGGCGGCGACCGTGCCGACATTCCAGACGTAGGTGTCCCCCGAGAAATCGCTGTAGGGCGGCGTCGAGGAGACGAACGTGGTCTGCGGTGGGATGGTGTCTAGGATGGCGACGTCGTACGCGGTGATGTCCCCGTCGTTCGTGTAGCTCAAGGTGAAGGTGATCTGGTCCCCCGGATCCGCCTGGGCGACATCGGCGGACTTGTCAAAGGTCATGCTGAGCGTGCCCACGACCGCCTGCGTGTACAGCGGCGGCGTCGGCCCCGCGCTGATGCCTTGCTGGGACTGCTGGCTCGTTCCCGTGGCGCTCGCGCCCGAGTTCAGCTGGATCTGCGTGCCCAGGTCCGAAGAGTCCGGGGTCACGGACACCTGGTAGTACAGGGTCGCGTCGCCGTTCGGGGCGAGGGTCCCGACGGTCCAGGTGATCATACCCGTCCCGGAGTTGAAGGACACCGTGCCCTGGGACGCCGTGTAGGTGTTCAGCCACGTCACGTCTGCGGTCTGCACGATGTCGGTGACCACGACGTTGACCGCGCTGTCCTCGCCGATGTTCTGGACGGTGATCTTGATCTCGAACTCGGTCGTCTGGCCGACGACGGGCGGGTCGGGGCCGCTGACGACGCCGCCGGGGTAGTTCTCGGAGAAGTCCTTCGCGATGTCCAGGACCGCGGGGTTCACACCGCCGGGGACCCGGGACTTGAATCCGGTGTACCCCCCGTCGATCTTCCAGGTGTCCCCACCCTTCTTCGTCTGGATGTAGGGGATGATGTCGGAGAACCCCTCCCCGATGACGAGGAAGTTGTACGCGACGACCCAGTAGTCGTTGTTGTCCGTGTCCGGGAGCTCCGAGGAGTCGAGGTAGAGATCGTTGCAGAACGATTGGGTCCACCCGCCGGGGACGCCGGCGACGATGCTCCCCGGGTCGTTGTCGTTGTAGTAGTAGGAGCAGGCGTTCGTCAACCGGAGCGCCTGCCCGTTGAAGTAGGAGTGCGTCATGAAGTGGAGCAGGCCTTGTGCGCTCGACTGCGAGTACTTGCTGCGGATCTGGAACGTGTCCCCGATGTCGGCGAAGACCACGGTGGGCCTCGTGTCCAGCCAGTCCAGGTCGTTCTGGTTGATCGACGCGGACTTGGCGTTCGTCACGGTGAACACGGGCGAGGAGACCGAGGAGCCCGCGCCGTACGTCAGCGTGGCGGTGAACTTGTCCACGTTGTTCACTGTGCCGCGCGAGGCGGAGCTGAGGCCGTCGGCGATGTAGTCCGTCCCGGGCGTCGTGTTCAGGGGAGCGTACCCCGTCTTGTTCAGGTCGAAGTAGACGTGATAGGTCCCCGGAGCGAGCGCGTCGTCGTCGACGCCGTCCAGGAGGTCGAGGTCCCGCGGCTGGTCGTTGTCCACGAACTCGTCGTCCACCCCGTCGAAGTTGTTGTCGGAGATCGTGAGGCTCGGGTTCGCGATGGAGTCCGTGACGACCACCTTCACCTGCATGGTCATCTCCTCCACGTCGGCGCTGGAGGACTGCGGCGGGTACCCGTCCTTGTCGTTCGGGTTGCTGCTCGTCGACGGTTCCAGGATCTCAAAGGGAGACAGGATCAGGAGCGACGGCGGAGACGGCGAGTTCGGCGCCGGGTTCTGGCTGGCCGCCAGGACGGAGCCTAGCAGCAGCACGCTCATGACCATCGCGAGACGCGTTCCCCTTCCAGCCCTCAGTGCCATGGTTCAGACCTCCTCAAGTGCGGCGGGCCCATGGGCGGCGGGACGGTGAGAGGACACTCTGTCTCCCCCGGTGCAAAGCCCCCATTGGCCTACCTCGAGTGAAGGCGGACCCGGCCCCCCCGCGGAACCCGGACGGGCCCTCGGTCCCCCCTCCTCACGGAGGCCAGAAACGGGACGCTATTTAACCGCCGCGTGGACTCCCCCTTGTAGGATACCAACTTACCACGGCGCCGCCATCCCGGCGTGAGATTCCGTAGCATGAGTTCCTCGGACCCGCGGAAGGGTTATAGGGGGGTACCGCGCCTTCGGATTGCCCTGGATTCCAGGGGGGGAGTTCCCATGCGTACCGCTGTGGCACGAGCCCGTGATCCTGCGACCGCGCGCCAGGCCGCCAACCTCATTCTCCTCGGCCTGATTGCCCTGATTGCCGCCACCATCCTGGCCGCCCCGACCCTGGCACAGAACGCCTCCCCGGTCCCCGCGGACTCGACGCCACCGACCTCGTCGGTGGACTCCCTTCCCACCTACGAGACCGTCGCGAACTTCACGGTGAGCGCCACCGCGAACGACACGGAGGGGAACGTCACGAGCGTGGAGCTCTGGTTCCGCAAGGACGGCGGGAGCTGGACGCTCTACGCGAACGACACCGCTGGGCCGTGGTCCTGGGCGTTCAACAGCTCGAACACGGGCGGCGACGGCCTCTACGAGTTCTACAGCACGGCGACGGACGACTCGAACAACACGGAGTCGCCCCCGGGCACCCCGGACGCGTCGACGACGGTGGATACCGCGCCGCCATCCTCTTCGGTGAACGCCCTGCCCCCGTACCGGAACACGGCGAACTTCACGGTGAACGCCACCGCGAGCGATGCGACGAGCGGCGTGGATCACGTCTCCCTCTACTACCGCAAGGACGGGGGGAGCTGGACGCTGTACGGGAACGACACCGCCGCGCCGTGGTCCTGGACATTCAACAGCTCCGCCACTGGGGGGGACGGCCTCTACGAGTTCTACAGCGTCGCGACCGACAACGCCACGAACGTCGAGAGTGCGCCCGGGTCCCCCGACGCCTCGACGACGGTGGACACGACGCCACCGACCTCCGCCGCGGACTCCCTCCCCACCTACGAGACGACCGCCAGCTTCGCGGTGAACGCCACCGCGAGCGATGCGACGAGCGGCGTGGATCACGTCTCCCTCTACTACCGCAAGGACGGGGGGAGCTGGACCCTGTATGCCAACGACACCGCGTCGCCCTGGTCCTGGCTCTTCGACACGTCGACGACCGGCGGGGACGGCCTCTACGAGTTCCGCACCGTGGCCGTCGACGTCGCGGGAAACGTGGAATTGCCCCCCGGATCTCCCGATGCCACCACCACCGTGGACACGACACCGCCGACCTCCGCCGCGGACGCCCTGCCGACTTACGAGACGACCGCCGTGTTCGCTGTGACCGCGACGGCCTCGGACGCCACCTCGGGCGTGGACGCGGTGGACCTCTACTACCAGAAGGACGGCGGGGGCTGGACGTTCTACGCCACCGACTCCTCGGCGCCGTGGTCCTTCACGTTCAACACTTCGGCGACCGGCGGTGACGGCTTCTACGAGTTCTACACCGTAGCCGTGGACAACGCGGGGAATGCCGAGTCGGCGCCCGCCGACGCCGATGCCTCGACGACGGTCGACACGACACCGCCCGCGTCCTTCGTCGACCCGTTGCCCACGTACGAGACCACGGTCTCCTTCCTGGTCACCGCGACGGCGAGCGACGAGACGAGCGGTGTGGCCTCCGTGGAGCTCTTCTACCGCAAGGACGGGGGCGCGTGGACCTCGTACGGCACGGACGGCGCCTCCCCGTGGGCCTGGACGTTCGACACGTCGACGACGGGCGGCGACGGCTTCTACGAGTTCTACTCCCGCGGGACGGACGCCGCGGGGAACGTGGAGACGGCCCCGGGATCGCCCGACGCCTCGACGACCGTGGACACGGGCCCCCCGATCTCGTCCGTCAATGCCCTCCCGGCGTACAGGACCACGGTCACCTTCACCGTCACCGCCACCGCGAGCGACGCGGGGAGCGGGGTGGCCAGCGTGGAGCTGTTCTACCATCACGACAGCGGCCCGTGGGTCTCCTGGGGCGTGGATACCGCGTCGCCCTGGTCCTGGCTCTTCGACACGTCGACGACCGGCGGGGACGGCCCCTACGGGTTCTACACCGTCGCGACCGACGTGCTCGGGAACGTGGAGGCCGCGCCGGGATCGCCCGACGCCTCGACCGTCGTGGACACGGTCGCACCGGTCTCGTTCGCCGATGCCCTCCCTCTGTACGAGACGACGCCGACCTTCCTCGTCACCGCCACCGCGAGCGACGCGACGAGCGGCGTCGGGTCGGTGCAGCTCTTCTACCGCAAGGACGGCGGAGCCTGGACGCTCTTCGGTACGGACACCTCGGCCCCCTACGCCTGGAACTTCGACTCGGGGGCGACCGGCGGCGACGGCCTCTACGAGTTCCGCACCGTGGGCACGGACGTCGCGGGCAACGTGGAGTCCGTGCCCGGATCGCCCGACGCCTCGACGACGGTGGAAACCGCGGCCCCCGTGACGACGCACTCCCTCTCGGGGACCTCGGGGTCGAACGGGTGGTACCGATCGAATGTCACGGTCACACTCACCGCCACGGATCCCGCGCCCTCGTCCGGCGGCGTCGTGACGCGCTACCGCGTGGACAGCGGGAGCTGGACGCCTTACGCCGGCGCGTTCGTCGTGAGCGGCGAGGGCGAGCACATCGTCGCCTACTACTCCTACGACGCCGCGGGGAACCTGGAGGTTCAGAAGAGTGCGGCGTTCAAGCTGGACACGACGGCGCCCACCGGGACCGCGAACGCCCAGCCGTCGTACAGGGACGCGCGGACCTTCGAAGTCCCCTGGAGCGCCTCCGACGCGGTCTCCGGGCTGGACACGGTCAGCCTCTATTACTCCACGAACGGCGGGGCGACGTGGACGCTCTTCGGGAGCGGCTACACGGACTCCCCGGTCCTGTTCACCTCGCCGAGCGACGGGGCGTTCTCCCTGAACATTCGCGCGTTCGACAAGGCGGGGAACACGGAGGGGATCCCCACCTCCGCGGCCTTCATCGAGGCGTCCACAACGGTGGACACCGTCGCCTCCTCGTCCTCGCACGCCTTCGCGGGAACGCTGGGCTCGAACGGCTGGTACACGACCGACGTCACCGTCACCCTCAGCACCTCGGACCCCGCGCCCTCCTCGGGCGGCGTTGTGATCCGCTACCGCGTGGACAGCGGGGCCTGGACGGTGTACGCCGCCCCCTTCCTCGTGACCGCGGAGGACGAGCACACGGTGTACTACTACGCCACGGACAACGCGGGGAACGTGGAGGTCCAGCGAACCGCGGCGTTCAAGATGGACAAGACGAACCCCTCCGGCACGGCGCTCGCGCAGCCCACGTACCGCAACGTCCGGACCTTCGAGGTCACCTGGAGCGCCTCGGACGCGGTCTCCGGCCTCGCCTCCGTGAGTCTCTACACCTCGACGAACGGCGGGGCATCCTGGACGCTCTACGGGAGCGGATTTACCGCGTCGCCGATCCTCTTCGCGGGGACCGCGGACGGGGTGTTCCGCTTCAACATCCGGGCCTTCGACCTCGCCGGCAACAGCGAGTCGACACCCGCGGGCGCAGGGTACATCGAGGCGACGACGACGGTGGACTCCGTCGCGGCGACGAGCTCCCACACCTTCACGGGCACCCTGGGTTTGAACAACTGGTACACCTCCCTGGTCGTGGTCACGCTCTCCGTCGCCGACCCCGCGCCCTCCTCCGGCGGTACGACGATCTACTACCGCGTCGACAACGGCGCTTGGAACACGTACGTCTTCTCCTTCACGTTGTCCATCGAGGGCCCGCGGACACTCACGTACTACAGCACGGACAACGCGGAGAACGTCGAGGTCCAGAAGGTGGCCACGCTGAAGATTGACCGCACGAACCCCGCTGGGTCCGCGACCGCGCAGCCCACCTATCGCGCCGCCCGGACCTTCGACGTCTTCTGGAGCGCCGCCGACGCAGTGTCCGGCATCGGCAGCGTGAGCCTCTACTACTCCACGAACGGCGGGTTCTCCTGGACGCTGTACGGGAGCGGCTTCACCGCGTCGCCCATCCTCTTCACGATCGCGGCCGAAGGACCGGTGGCGTTCAACATCCGCGCCTACGATGTGGCCGGAAACAACGAAGGCGCACCCTTCGGCGCCGGGACCATCGAGGCCTCCACGGCGGTGGACACGCTCCCGCCTTCGACGAGCGACGACGCACCATCGGGATGGTCGACGTCCGTGGTGACGGTCACCCTCACCGCCACGGACTCTGGCTCCGGGGTCTGCGACACGGCCTACAGCTTGGACGGGGGCCCCTGGACCTCCGGGTTCACCCTCCCCGTCTCCGGCGAGGGGTGGCACACCGTGACGATCCAGTCCACGGACTGCGTGGGGAACAACGAGGAGCCGAGGTCCCTCCAGTTCGCGATTGACACCGTCGCACCCGCCTCCGCGGCCCTCCCCCTGCCCGCCTACCTGAGCAGCGCAGCAATCACCGTCCACTTCACCGCGACGGACCCGACGAGCGGGATTGCCTCCGTGGAGCTGTGGGTCTTCGACGGCATCACGTTCTCGCTGGCCCTCACCTCCCCGACGAGCCCGGTGATCTACCTCGCCCCGTTCGAGGGCTACTACGCGTTCTTCACCGTAGCGACGGATGTCGCGGGCAATGTTGAGGCCTATCCGTTGAACGTGGACTCGGAGACGATCGTGGACACCACGGCGCCGACCACCGCGGCGAGCGCCCCCGCGGGCTGGTCGCTGACCTCCCCCGTGTCCGTCCCGCTCACCGCCGCAGATGGGTGGGCGGGAATCTGCACCACCCTCTTCAGCGTCGACGGCGGGTTCTGGATCTCCGGGGCGAGCCCATCGGTCTCCGGCGACGGCGTGCACACCGTCTTCTTCCTCTCCATCGACTGCGCGGGGAACGCGGAGGCGCCGAAGTCCGTGACCGTGCGCATCGACACGACGCCGCCCTCGGCCGACGCGGGTATCCAGCCCCCCTACCGCACCTCGAGCGTCTTCGACGTGTTCTGGAGCGCGTCGGACGCGACCTCGGGCGTCGCGAGCGTGAGCCTCTACTACTCCGTCAACGGCGGGGCCTCGTGGGTCCTCTTCGGGAGCGGGTTCACCTCCTCCCCCGTCCCGTTCCTCGCCCCCGCGGCCGGTTCGCTGTCGTTCAGCGTCCGGGCCTTCGACGTCGCCGGGAACGGCGAGGCCGCGCCGTCGTCGGCCGCCAACGCGGAAGCCTCTACCATCCTGGACCTCACGACCCCCGTCACGGGTCACTCCCTCAATGGCGTCCAGGGGCTGGGCGGCTGGTTCACCACGGACATCACGGTGGGGCTCTCTGTGTCCGAGCCCGGCGGCTCCCTGAGCCCGGTGGCCACGCACTACCGCGTCGACGCCGGCAACTGGCAGTCCTACCTCGGCGCGTTCGTCCTCACGGGCGACGGTCTCCACACCTTCGAGTACTACAGTACGGACTCGGCGGGACACGTGGAGCTCGCGAGGTCGCTGGCGGTCGGGATCGACACGCGGCTGCCGTCCTCGGGGGCCAGCGCGCCGACCACGGCGAACACCCGCGTCCTCACCGTGGTCAGCACCGCCTCGGATGCGACGAGCGGCATCGCGTCGGTGGAGCTCCATTACCGCAAGGACGGCGGGAGCTGGGGCCTCCTCGGCGTCACCTCGGATCGGTCCTGGTTCTGGTCCGTCGACACGCAGGCGCTCGGCGGCGACGGCCTCTACGAGTTCTACACCGTGGCGACGGATGCCGCCGGCCTCGTGGAGGCGCAGCTGCCGGTGGCCGAGGCCTCCGTCCTCGTGGACACTGTCGCACCGGCGACCTCGGCTTCGCTCGTGGGCACCCTCGGCCTCGACGGCTGGTACGTGTCCGCGGTCACCGTGGACCTGGCCGCCTCGGACGCGACGTCCGGCGTGCTCGCCACGTACTACCGCGTCGACGGTGGCGCGTGGATTCCCTACGCGTCCCCCTTCGCGATCGCGACGGAGGGCGTGCACTCCGTCCTCTTCTACAGCGTCGACGCGGTGGGGAACGACGAGGTCGCCGACTCTCTCAGCGTGCGCCTCGACCTCTCCCCGCCGACCTCCTCGGCCTACCCGCTGCCCCCATTCGTCACGGACCGCGCGATCCTGGTCGCCTTCGCGGCGACGGACGCCGCGAGCGGCGTGGCCTCGGTGGAGCTTTGGGTGGATACCGGGGCGGGGCTCTCCTACTACGGGACCTTCCCCGCGGGCCCGGTGTCCTACGTGGCGGCGACGGACGGCCCCTACGGCTTCGCCGTGCGCGCGGTCGACCGCGCGGGGAACGCGGAGCCGGTCCCCGTGGCGAGCGCAAGCGCGACCTTCGTGGACACCGACGCGCCGGAGACCTCGATCTCCCTGTCGGGCACCCTTGGCGGCGGTGGATGGTACGTCTCCGACGTCACCCTCACCCTGACCGCCTCGGATCCGTTGCCGGGGTCCGGCGTCGCGGAGCTCCGCTTCCGCGTGGACGGCGGGACCTGGTCAGACTACGTCGTCCCGCTCCTCCTGAACTTGGATGGCACTCACGTCGTGGACTACTATGTCGAGGACGTCGCGGGGAACGCGGAGCCGCTGGCCTCCGTCACCGTGCGCCTCGACCGGACCGCGCCCTTCGCGACCGCCAACGCCCTCCCGGCGTTCGAGACAGACCGAACGTTCTCCGTGTCCTGGTCCGGCGGAGATGGGGATTCTGGCCTCGACCATGTGCTCCTCTACGTGTCCACCGACAGCGGGGTGACATGGGCACCCTACCCGGGGGCGTTCACCGCGTCCCCGATCACGTTCATCACCGCGGCCGACGGGGCTCTCCGGTTCAGCGTCCGCGGCGTGGACCGCGCGGGGAACGCGGAACCCCTCCCGGGCTCCACGGCCTTCGTCGAGGCGGCCAGCGCCGTGGACACCGTTCCGCCTGCGACGACCGCTTCTCTCGGCGGCACGGCGGACGCCTCGGGCTGGTACACCTCAGACGTCACCGTCACCTTGGCGGCCGCCGACGCTGCGCCGTCCTCCGGCCTGGGCACGACCTGGGTCCGGGTCGACGACGGCGACTGGTCCGCCTACGGTGGCGGCCTGCTGGTTCCCGGTGACGGGAGCCACACGGTCACCTCCTACTCTCTGGACCTCGCCGGGAACGCGGAGCCGGCGCGATCCGTGTCCTTCCGGATCGACACGACTCCACCGACCTCGCAGATCCTCCCGCTCCCCTCGGAGTCGGGTGAGACGTTCCCCGTGTCCTTCGCCGCACAGGACCTCGGCAGCGGCGTGCGCTCCGTGGAGGTCTGGTACCGCTTGGCCGGCGGCTCCTGGCAGCGCTTCACCACGATCGCCGCAACGTCGGGCACCGTGGTCTTCCAAGCCTCTGGCGACGCGACGTTCGAGTTCCGCGCCGTGGCCGCGGACGCTGCAGGGAACGTGGAGGCGAAATCCACCGCGGACAGCTTCACCGTCGTCCTGCAGGCAGCGACGGGGGCCAGCCAGGGGGACCTCCAGGAGCAGAACGCCGCGCTGCGCGCGGTGATTGACTCCGCGCTGCTCCTGCTGGCCCTCCTCCTCGTCGTGGCGCTCGTCCTCGCGATGTCCGGACTGCTCGTCATGTCGCGCGGGTTGCGGCGTCTGGAGGCGAAGATTGCCGAGGCGGCGAAGGTCCGTTCGCAGAGACCGCCTGCCACCGCCGCTCAGCCCCCGGTCGTCAAGACGGAGGCGCACAAGCCTCCGGCAGGGAAGCCGACCGAAGGCACCAAGACCGATTCACCGCCGTCCAAGTAGGCCGACCGTTCCCTCGGGTGGACCACGGGGTCACGGCTGGTGCGGATCACTGCAGCGGTGGCGGCGGTGGGAGACTCCCAGGGGGCGGCGGGGGCGGTGGTCGCCCCCTCATCGGCACCGACTTGGGGAGGAAGGCGGCCTGGAAGTAGTAGAAGCTCCCAGCGGCGGCGAGCAGGGCGGCACCCGTAGCCAGGCCCGCGTCCATGGCGTTCGAGGACCACGCGATCGCCAGGCCCGCGGCGGTGACGGCGAGGACCGCGTGCCCCGCCATGAGGACCACCGCGGTCTCCCGGAGGCGCCGGAGCCCGAACCGCGGGACCTTCGGGTTCACCCCATCACCCCCATCACGGTGAGGACGACCCAGGCGACGAGGACGAGGCCCGCCGCGGCGACGAAGGGCAGGCGCTTCCTCGGGTGCGGGTCCTCCCCGCGGTCCACGAACGGCAGCGCGACGAGGCCGAAGAGGAGGAGGCTCACGACGGTCAGCGCGGCCCAAGGAGGTACGAGTTTGAGGAGCTGGTCCAGACCCATGAAGTACCACTCCGGGCGGATCTCGCCGGGCGTCCGGAAGGGGTCCGCGGGCTGGTCCAGGAGCGCGGCGTCGTTGTCGCTGAGCCCTGGCTCGAACGGCCGTGTGGGGTCCACGGCGGCGCCCAGGAGCGCGATGAGGGCGACGAACGCGAGCATCATCGCGAGGACCTCGACGAGGTGCGTCGGCCAGAGCGGCTTCAGGTCCCTCCGCGACGGCTTCCTCGGACGGAGCACGGGCTTGAGCGTGCGGCGGTCGTGCTGCTTCACGAGGAAGACGTGGAGGGCGATGAGGCCGCCAATCAGGAGGGGCAGGAGCACGACATGGAGGGTGTAGAACCGCGAGAGCGTCCAGGGGCCGACCTCCGGCCCGCCGAGGAGGCCCACGCGGAGCGCCTCGGCGATCGGGCCGATCACGGGGAGGTTCCCCGCAGAGCCGACGAACCCCGCGCCGACCCCGGCCCCGTAGAACCCGCGCTGGCTCCAGGGCAGGAGGCTCCCCGTGAACGCCGCGGTGGCCATGGCGATGAGGAGGAGGACGCCGACAAGCCACGTCCCCTCCCGCGGCTTCTTGTACGCACCGCCGATGACGACGCGGAGCATGTGGAGGACGATGGCGATCACCAAGAGGGATGAGGCCCAGCGGTGCGTGTTCCGCACGAACCCGCCGAGGGGCACCTGGTACGTGAGGTACTGCACGCTGTCCCACGCGTGCTCGGCGCTCGGCACGTAGTGGAGGGCGAGGAGGACGCCGGTGACGACGAGGGTGAGGAACGCCGCGAGGGCAAGCGCCCCGAGGTAGTATACGGGGTTCTGCAGGTGCGCGGGCACGTTCGTCTCGCGGAGCTCGCGCAGGAGGGGCCGGAGGCCGAGGCGGTGCTCGAGCCACCCCGGGAGTCCGAGGATCCAGCCCCTCACGTCCGCCGCCATGACTCACCTCAATTCCAGGACCGCGAGGCCTTGGTCGTCCTCGCGGAGGGAGAACTGCTGGAGAGGTTTCGGCGGCGGGCCTTCCTCCACACGCCCGTCGACGCCGCTGTACACGCCGTTGTGGCACGGGCAGGCCCACTTCCCATCCGAGTCCCGCCAGCCCACCGTGCAGGAGAGGTGCGTGCAGCGGATGCTCGTCGCGCGACGCTCGCCTCCGGAGTCCCGCACGACGATCCCGGGGAGGACCTCGCCGCGGTCGTTGCGCCACAGGAAGATCAGTCCCGTGGCCCCGCCGAGAGGCGCCTTCGAGTCAACCTCGGGGAGGCTGAGCTTCGTCGACGTGAGCACGAGGTGCCCGTCGGCGTCCCGCACGGGGACGTCGCCCTTCCAGCGCTCCAGGAAACGCTCCGGCGGTGCGGTCGACCGCAGGAGGTTCACCGCGGCGGCCCCGGCGCCGACCGCGCCCGCGGCGAGCAGCCCCCACGCAGCCAGCCGCAGGAAGTCCCGCCGCGTTTCCGTCATGGGCCCCACCTCCGCTCCGCGGCGCGGTAGAGGACGAAGGACACGGACACCGCGAGCGCCACCTCGAGGGCGAAGGCCACTGCGGCGGGATTCGGGGCCAGCTCGGGGTTCGAGACGCGCACGAGTTTCTCCGCGGTGTTCCAGGAGTCCCCGGAGGGCCCGCCGTCCCCGTTCGCGGACACCGCGGCGACGCGGATCGTGAGGAGCGTCGGGTACCGCGGCGCGGTGACATTGAAGCGAAACTCCCCGGAGTTCCCTGTCACGTCGAACCGCGGATGGACGTCGAAGAGGGGGAGGCCGGAGATCAGGTCCACGGAGCGGTTCTCCCCGTCCACCGCGACGGCGTAGAACCCGAAGCGCCGCGAGGGCCCGCCCGCCACGACGACCGTGTACTCCGCGACCGCGTTCGTGA
>Ga0209341_10004378_pt1 | contig 13027 bp, 14 predicted proteins | sample RifCSP13_2_FD_184020 | JGI IMG/M metagenome (GOLD analysis project Ga0209341, IMG submission 184020) | Soil microbial communities from Rifle, Colorado - Rifle CSP2_sed 13_2 (SPAdes) (version 2) | ecosystem: Environmental > Terrestrial > Deep subsurface > Rock core/Sediment | place: Rifle...
TATCCTGCGAGGGCGGCTCGTCCGTCTTCTGGAACCAGATTGATGGCCCCCGGCCGCGCGGGTCGATCAGGTCCTCCTTCGGGTTGTCGGCGCGATACTCATAACCGAGCACAGCGCGCCAGAAAGGCATGACGTTGTCACTGACAAGTGCGTCGATCGTGAAGAGGATGGACTGCACGGCTGACGGGTCGGCGGTATGGCCAAGCCTGTGTGCGATCGCCGAAATCTGCCGAGCCAGCTCGACGTCGCGTAGGCTCAGCCCGTAGTAGTCATTCGTGAATGTGATCAACCGAACGGTCACGCCCCCGTACCGCAGGTCGACATCGGGGCGGTGGTCCTCGAGGCTGGCCAACTCGCTGATCGCCTGCACGAGTCGGGAACTGGCGGCAAACGAGCCGGTGCGGAAGTGCGCGCACGCCCCGTCGCCCACCACACGCCAGTCCTCGACGCCATCGGACTCGTGGAATTGTTTCGCGGAGATCCCGTCGGTCATGCCCTCACCTGAACCCCATGAACGGGTGCGACTTCAGCGTTGCGGTTCGAGTCTGTTTGGTCGCGCAACTTCCGGAGGCTAGGCCGCGAGCCCCACGAACGGCGCGACGCGGTCCGCCGCCGCGGGGTCGTCCATCGCCGCGGTGAACTCAGACCACGAGCGGAAGGGGCGCGAGCGGACGATGCGCGCGGCGCGTTTCGCGCCGATCCCCGGGAGCGCGGCGATCGCGTGGAGGCTCGCGCGGTTCACGTCGAACGGGTACTCCACCGCAGTGAGGCTCCGCTGCCCGTGGTCCGTGACCTTCACGTCGAGGAACTCCCCCAGGGGCAGCTCGTAAGGCACGCCGACGAGCAGCCCGTACGTCGCGACCTGCCGCCCGAAGGTGAGCCGCCCCTCGCGGATCTCCGTGTACACGTCGCGCAGGACCGTCCCCGCGGGAACGACGCGCTGGAGCATCTCGTGGTCCACGTTCTCCCGCATCCACTCCTTGAACTTGCGGAACTCGCGGTAGAGACCCGTGTCCGGGAACTCCACGCGCACGGGGTTCACCTGCCGCAGGTTGATGCGGCGGACCCAGAGGTCCTCCTCGAGGAGGCGCGCGAGGAACTTGCGGTTGTGCTCGTAGGTCGCCGCGGTTTCGCCGGCGAGCCCAGCGATGAAGTTCAGGCCGGGGAGCAGCCGCGGCATCCCGTTCTCCCCGCGCTCCCTCCCCACCGCGTTCACGAGGCGAATCGCTTCCAGGCACTCCTCCGCAGTGACGTTGAGGTTGTTCGCCTCGTGGACCTTCGGGTCCGCGGACTCGAGGCCGAAGGAGAGCAGCGTCCCCGGCGTGGCGTATCGCACGAGGAGGCGCATCGCCGCGGTGGCCTCCTCCGGATGCGCGACGATCATCGCGGGGTCCCCGTTGTCCGTGTGGAGGACCTTGAGGGTGGGCACGGCCTCGCGGATGCCGCGGAGCAGCTGCTCCAGGACCTTCAGATTCGGCCGCGGCGTCAGCGACTTCCCCACTCCAGTCGCGAGGTAGGAGAAGAAGTCCGCCTGGCCGCCGAGGCGGTAGTTCACGACGCCGAGGTCCCCGAGGGCCTTGGCCTCCGCGAGGACTCCCTCGACCGGCCTGAACTTCGGCTTGCCGTACTCCGGCTCGATGCAGAAGGAGCAGCCGCCGTTCACGTAGCGCACGCAGCCCTTGCTCGTGTCCAGCTCGGCGATCAGGGGCTGCGGGAAGTCCGGATGGTGCTTCGCCACCGCGGCGCCGAGGACGGCCCAATGGTCCCACTCCTCCATCGTGCGGTCGCGGTGGCTGAAGTCCCCCTTCGTGAGGAGGTCGTACACCGCCGCGTCGAAGTCGCGGATGGCGATGCCGTCGAACACCTCGAGGAGGCGCTCGTCGTACGCGCGGAAGCGCGCGAGCGGACCACCGAGGACGACCTCGCCGGGGAACTCCCTCCCGTGATGGAGCATCTCCTTCTCGCTCATCGGCAGCCCGCGGAGGTACTTCCCCGGGACGATGGGGCCGGAGATCACCGCGAGGAGGCGGCCCCTCAACGAGTGGCCCTTCCTCACCTGATCGATGGTCACGTAGTCCCAGGAGTGGCCCGCATCCTGGATCGCCCCCGCGAGGTAGCGCGCGTAGGGGGAGAGGAACGGCGGGACGCCGAAGTTGCTCGGCTCGTCCACGTAGCCGTCGAGGAGGGTGATCTGCATGGGACCGTGGCCATCCGGCGGCGCTTATTTGACGGTTGCCCGTGCCCGCGGGTGGGCGGGCCGCCACCAGTTCACGTAGAGCAGGTACAGGAAAAGCGACCCGAACAGGATGGCGGAGAGATTCCCTACAGTCCAGAGCTGCGAGTGTGGCACGACCTGGAGGGCGGGGAACAGCGGAAAGAGGAGCGGGCTCTCCGGGTGGAATGGGATGTCGACCAGGACATGGGATAGCGCCCCTACGGTCGCGGACAGGGCCATCACGGGAAACGGCCTCGCCTCGCGGAACTCGTGACCCCCGTACTGGCTCCACAGGGGGGAGGGGTGGATTCGGTCCAGCCAGAACAGGAGGGGGCGGACAACGAGAACGGTTGCGATCAAGGCGACGCCGAGGTCGTACGTGACCGCGCCCAAGAGGGAGTGCGACCACTCGCGGTGGGTCCAGTAGTAGTCAGGCAGGAGGTAGACGAACAGGACCTCGAGGAGGTCCGGGATTGTCGCGCCTACGGTAAGCGCGACGAAATCCAAGCGCTGCGGGGCCCGTTTCCACAACGGCCAAACGACGACGGGGTGGAACGCGGTGAAGGGCACGGCCCGGAAATGGGCTCCTGGACTTGAAGGAGAAGGCTTATGTGGTAAGACATGTATGTCTTACACAGTGCCCACCACAACCAGGCTCAGCACGAAGGGACAGGTCGTCCTCCCGAGCGCGGTGCGAGAGAGACTGAGGCTGCGTCCCGGTGAGGAGCTGGTCGTCGAGGTCCGGGGGGAGGAGATCGTGCTCCGTCGATCCCCCAGGTCTTGGACTGAGTGGGGCTACGGCGTCGGTAGCCATGTGTGGAAGGGCGTGGACATCGAGGGGTACCTGCGGCGGGAGAGGAAGTCATGGGAGAGAAGGTAGCGTTAGACACGCCCGTCTTCATCTACTACCTCGAGGGGCACTCCGACCTGGCCCCAAGGTGCCGACGCCTCCTCGCTGACGTCGAGCGCGGGAAGCTGGAAGCCACGACGAGCACGGTGTGCGTCTTGGAGACCCTCGTGCGTCCCCTCGTGCTCCGAGAGGATCAAGTAGTCCTCCAGTACAAGGAGTGGTTCACCCATTTCCCGCACCTCACCGTGAAGCCGATGACGATGGACACGTCCATCCTCGCGGCGGAACTCCGTGCGGAGTATGGCGTGGGCGTCGCCGATGCGGTCGTCGGGGCTACGGCCATCGAGGCAGCATGCACCCGACTCATAACGAATGACGACGGGTTAAGGGTGCTCGAAGGGCGTGGCTTGCGTGTCGAGCTGCTCGCTGCCCCTCGCGGGTGATTGGATCACCGCGCCGACTGCCAGTGCGGGGCGCCGGCGAGCGTGACCATCCGCGCCTCCCCGCCCTTCTCCAGCGCGACGAGGCGCTGCGTCGCCTGCTCCGGGGACAGTCCGAACGCCCGGGCGATCTCCACGGCCGGGGCCGGTCCGTGCTCGCGCAGGTAGCCCGCGATGTCCGTGGGCTGCCGCTTCTGCAGGCGCCCGCCGGACACCCAGTCAAGGGCCCGCTCGACCTCGCTCGGGTCGAAGGCGTGCTCGACAAGCACGGTGAGGCGTCCGCCGTCCGTAACCGCGACGTTGAAGAACCCCACGGGGAAGCCGTGCATCGCGTGCATCTGCTCCTTGTACGCTTTCACGAGACTCTCCTTGTCCGAGTAGTCGGTCTGGAAGCGCTTCGAATCCAACCCGGCCTCCTGCGCCGCCTGCAGGAGGACGTCGTCCCGCGTCACGTCCTGCCCCTCGACGACGAAGCGACGCAGCAGCGCGCGGTAGAACCTGGCGCCCTTCGCGGGCCCCTGGCGGGACGCCGCGAGCGCGGCCAGCGTCGCCGGGAAGGCGCTCTTCGGCATGTCCGCCCGGCGGTAGTCCGTCTTGATGGGGACGCCCATGATCCCCCGGGCCTCCTCCGCCCACGTCTTCAGGGCGGGCTCGTCGAGCTGATAGTGCTTGAAGTAGTCATTCACGTCCTCGTACACGCAGCCCGTGACCGTGTGGATCTCGATCTGGTCGCCGTACACCATCGGCAGGCGGTTGAAGAGGGCCTCGTATCCCCAGGACCACCAGCAGGTCGGCGCGGTCGCGTGGATCACTTGCATCTTCGGCGGGACGCGGGCGTGGGCCATGATGTTCGAGCCTCCCGGGCGGGAGTCCGGGGGATGGGATGGAGGTATTTAGCCCCGCCCGTTCCCGCCTAATCTGGATCGCCGACGTGCTTCTCCTCGACCTGCGCGGTCTCGTGGACTTTGAGGCGGCGTGCGGTGACACTGTCGACGCGGCAGCGGGGCCCGATCTCCACGTCGTCCCCTTCCACGGAGTCGCACAGGGTGGCTTCCAGGTACACCGTGTGGCCCCGCACGGAGTCCACCTCGAGGACCCCGCGGCCCCTCGCGGTGACGCGGATCTCTCCGCCTTCCAGCGCGTCCGCGCGCGAGTCCTCCACAATCTCGATGTCGATCTTGTTCGCACGGATGACGCCGCCGATGTCGAACACGCCCGACGACTGGAAGCTCGTGCCGAGGAGGTCACCGCCGACCTTGAGGACCCCGGAGTGGACCACGTCCGTTTCGGAGTGGACGTTCCCGGAGACCTTGCAGGTCCCCGAGTTCGCCAAGCGCTGGGCGAGGGCGTCTCCGGAAACCTTGAGGACGCCGGAGTTCGTGAACTCCTCCTTCGCGCTCGCGTTCCCCTCGACCTTCGCCATCCCGCGGTTCGTGAAGCGGTCGGACACGAGGTCCCCCTCAACCTTGAGGATGCCATTCGACTCGCACGTCGCCGCGGAGAGGTTCCCCTCGACCTTGCACGTGCCCGTGCCGTGATAGGCGCCCGTGACGAAGTTCCCGGCGACCTTGCAGACGCCGACGATGTCCGCCGTCTTGGACCGCAGGTTGCCGTCGACGACCCCGACGCCCGTGACCCGGTACTCCCCTGCCTGATAGTCCCCCTGGCTGATGTGGACCGCCGGGTGGCCGGCGTGGCGGGGGCGTCCCGAGGACGCCCCGACGACGACGGTAGGGACGCTCGCCATCGCTTTCCGGATGATATCCCCCACGTCGACGACGAAGTCGCGCTCGCGGGGTTCCGGCTCCTCGTCGGGAAGGCCCTCCTTTTCGTAACGTTCCTTGATCGACAAGTACGTCTTCTCGCTGATCTCGCCGCGCGCGAGACGCTCGGCGAGGCGGTCGAGGATGTCGGCCTTCCGCCCCATCGTCCTCACTTCCACGCCTGGGTCAGGAGGGTCATGGTCACCAGGTAGTTCGCCCCGGTCCCCCGGTCGGCCCTTCGCCCGGTGTCCACGTCCTTCCGCGCCTTCCCGTGTCGCCGCCATGTCCACATCAGCCTCACCTGTCCCCCTCTATAGACCGCCCCATATTTATACAATCTTCAGCATAATAAATGAAGACCACAAACGGCCCAGAGACGAGAACACCTTCTGCGGAGATAACCTCAACGCTAGGGTTAAAATACTCTCCACCCATCCATCCGCATCCGAGCCCTGGAAGTCGAGATCGTGGAACTGCTCGCCTCCTCGGTGCGCTTGCAGATCTGCGAGCTCCTTCGGAAGGGGGTGGACCACCCCGACGACCTGGCGAGGCGCCTCAAGGTCACCCGTCAGTCGATCGACAAGCATCTCCTGGCCCTTCACGCGAAGGGGCTCGTCGAGCGATCCGCGGTGTTCCCCACCGAGGGACGGCCGAAGGTGATGTACGCCGTCGGTTCCGCCGGCGCCGCGCTCCTCGATCACCTCCAGGAGATCCTGGTCCAGTACTGCCTCACGAAGATGACCGAGTTTCGCACCTCGCTCACGGTCCTCGACGACAACCTCGCCGCGGGGCGCCTGGATGAGGAGGCTTACCTCAAGAAGCGGCGCGCCCTGGAGAAGCACTACGCCGAGTTCCTCGCCGCGGAGCGCGAGGCGGCGAAGTGAGCCGTCGCCATCGGTTCACCGCGGGTTTCTGATGGGAAAGCGGCGGACCACGCCCCCACGAGTGCCGGGGCCTGCGAAAGGCTTATGCACGAGGACTACGTTGCACATACGTCTACACTACGTTAAGACGGAGGACTACAGCATGACGGAGATCCGCACCGCCATCTCGCCAGAGATCGACCGCTTCCTCGACTCGCTCGTCCGGACCGGGCCCTTCGCGAGCAAGGCGGAGCTCGTGCGCGCCGCCCTCGTCTCCTACGCCGGCGAGGCGGGCCCGATGGCCCAGGGCTTCGACAAGGAGAACATCGTGTCCCCGGACGGGCGGGTCTACCAGCTGGAGTACGCGCGGGAGTCCGCCCTGCGGGGGATGCCCGGGGTCGGCCTCGTGTACGAGGGCGGGGTCGTCCTTGCGGCGGTCACCGCGGGGGCCAAGCTCGTCCGCGGCATCACGAAGATCCACCGCATCGGGAAGGACGCCGCCGTCCTGGCCTCGGGCCTCGTCGCCGACGCGTTCATGGCGGTGGCGCACGCCCGTCGTGCAGAGCCGAGGACGACCGAGGAGCTCGTCGAGGCCCTCGTGGGCTTCTACTGGGGACACACCGTCTACCGCTGGAAGCGGCCGCTGGGGGCTGCGCTCCTCGTTGCGAGCGCTCTCGGGGGGAATCCCAGGCTCTTCGAGATCGACCCGAGCGGAGCCTTCGTCGAGTACGACGCCGCGGCCATCGGCGAGGGCAGCAAGGACCGGACGGAAGCTCTGGAGAAGCGCTACCGCCGCGGGAAGGCCGCGGACGCCGAGAAGCTCGCCCTGGACGTCCTGGGGAAACCCGCAAAGGCCGAGGTTGTCCACGTCCGCGCGTGACCCGAGGGGCGGCCCTCGGGCAAAGCCTTTAAGGCCCCGGGCCGATGCGAACGGGCCATGGCCTACAACGTCCTCAGCCCCGAGGCGCTCATCCTCATGGGGGCCTTCCTGGCCCTCTGCGGCCTCGCCCTCGCCCTCCTCGGAAAGAAGGTGGTGGGCCAGTTCCTCTCCCTGATCGGGTCCGTGATCGGCGGCACGGCGGGGTACATCGTCGGCGGCGCGGTGTCCCCGAACAGCCCCTACCTGGCCATCGTCCTCGGGTTCATCGGGCTCATCCTCGGGTCCCTCCTCCTCTCCTACGCGCCGAACGCCGCGCTCGCGTTCTTCACCGGCTTCCTCGCCGCCGTGATCACCTACCTCGCCCTCGGCGGGTCCCCGCAGGGGGACCCCCGCGCCCAGGACTCCCACGTCATGGTCGCCCTCCTCGTCATGGTCCTCGTCTTCGCGGTCATCTACTACTTCATCGACGAGCTCATGGTGGCCATCACCGCGCTCATCGGCGGCGTGCTCGCCGGCGCCGGCGTGTTCCTGATGACGCAGAACGCGGTGTACGGCGGCGCGGCCCTCGGAGCGGTCTTCCTCCTCGGCGCCACGATCCAGTACGCGTTCGCAAAGCGCCGCGAGCGGCGGACTGAGGCCTATCCGGGCTGAGCGCACTTTCACCCACCCCTCCCCCGCGCACCGCCAAATAACCCCGACCCGTCTCCGAACGGGGGAAGGAATGACCGACGCAATCCCGCGCCCGGACGGCGTCCTCGAGGTCGAGGTGGAGGCGCGCGCGGTGCGCGCCTTGGGCACCGGCGTTCCCGTGCTGGACCGCGTCCTCGGTCGGCTCCGCTCCGGCGAGGTCACCCTGATCGACAGCGGGAGCGACTTCCTCTTCACCCTGCAGTCCCTCCTCTGCGTGCGGAACGTCCTCGAGCACGGGAGCGAGGTCGTCTTCCTCGACGGCGGGAACTCCGTCGACCCGCACGCCATGGTAGACATGGGGAAGCGCTTCGGGCTGCGGCGCGGGGACATCCTGCCGATGGTGAACGTGGCGCGGGCGTTCACCTGCTACCAGATGGCCTCCCTCGTCCTCGACATGGCCCGGGAGAAGGTGGAGGACGTCGGCGCCGGCCTCCTCATCCTCTCCTGCTTTCCGACGCTCTACCTGGACGAGGACGTGGCCGCGGTGGAGGCCCACCAGCTCTTCCTCCAGTCCATGCACCGCGTGCGCGAGATCGCGGAGCGCGAGGACCTCGTGACCCTCGTGACGAACGCGGGGCCCACGAAGCTGCAGCGGCGGAAAGGCATCCGGCGCGTGCTCTACGAGGGCGCGGACAGCCGCCTCCGCTTCCAGCAACTGCGCGACAGCGTGGTCATCACGCACCTGGACGACTACCGCCGCGAGGTCTACACGCCCGTGGCCGCCGGTCAGACGACCCTGGAGGATTTCGAGGGCGAGAACCACCTAGCCTTCCCGCTCGACATCGCCCCGCGCGAGGTGAAGGAGACGGAGCACCTGTTCCTCGGGTGGTGACCCCGGGAGGGCTCAGCGCCTTGACGTGAGCATCTCGTGGAGCCGGTGGTGGTCGAGCTCGCGCGTCTTCCGCGCAGGGGGCTTGGACGCGGCGTGAGGCGGCGTGAGCGGGGCAGGGGTCCCGTCCTCGGGCACGCGCTCCAGGTAGACGCGGCCCCTCTCCTCGCGGTAGGCGACGCGATCGCCCGCCTTGAGCTGGAGCTTGTCGCGGATCGGCTTGGGGATCGTGGCCTGGCTCCTCGCGGTCACCTTCGCGGTGAACCCCTCGGCGCTCATGCGCCTGCGAAGAGCCCTGCGGTATTTGAGCCTCGTGGTCCCGGTCTCGCTACGGTGGACGGAACTGTTCAACCCGCCCGCGGCGCGACCGCGGCGGCGTCCTTCACCACGCGCCCGTCGATCATGTCGATCTCGCGGTCCGCGATGTGGGACACCGCGGCCTCGTGCGTGACGATGACGAGGGTCTTCCCCTGCTCCTTGCTCAGGTCATGGAAGAGGGACAGGACCTCCTGCCCGGTCTTCGAGTCGAGCTCCCCGGTCGGCTCGTCGGCGAGGAGGAGGGGCGGGTCGTTCGCGAGGGCCATCGCAATGGCCACGCGCTGCTGCTCGCCCCCGCTGAGCTCGTCCGGCTTGTGCGCCGCGCGCTTCTCCATCCCGACGAGCTTCAGGAGCTCCATCGTCCGGCCCCCGACGACCTTCCCGGAGAGCCGCATCGGCAGCTCCACGTTCTCCTCGGCGGTGAGCGTGGGCACGAGGTTGAAGAACTGGAACACGACGCCGACCCTCGAGCGGCGGTAGCGGACGAGCTCCGCCTCGGGGAGCTGGGCCACGTTCACGCCCGAGACCTCGATTTGGCCCGCCGTGGGCCGGTCCAGGCCGCCGAGGAGGTTCAGCAGCGTGGTCTTCCCGCAGCCCGACGGGCCGCGGATCGCCGCGATCTCCCCCTCGCCGATCTCCAGGTCCACGCCGCGCAGGGCGATGACCTCCAGCTTCCCCGTCTTGTACACCTTGATCAGGTCCTTGGTTCGGATCATTTCACCCACCACGCTGTCGGAGGATACTGACGACATGGGGTCTGCCGGAGCGCCAGGCGATGGCGGTGGCGGTGATGAGCATGGAACCGGCGGTGGCGAGGATGACCGCGAGGCTCTCCCAGGAGAACACGAGGGTGGCCTCGATGGGGGACGGCACGCTGCGCATGAAGGTGAGGATGAACACCCATCCCGTGAGGAGGCCAAGGACCGTCCCGATGACGAGGCCGAGGACGAGGATGACCCAGGCCTCGCCGAGGAGGAGGGAGGCCACCTGCCGCCGGTCCGCGCCGCGGGCCACCATCCCGGCGAACTCCGTGCGCCTCTCCAGGCTCGCCGTGTACAGGATGAGCCCGAGCCCCGCGGTGACGATGAGGATCATGAACGCGATCTGCAGGGTCATGAGGCGGAGGAACGAGGCCTGGCCTCCCGAACCCATGGCGGAGGCGAGTTCCTCCGCGGCCACGTGGACGAGCCAGCCTTGGGGGTTCTTCTCCTGGAGGGTGTCCCCCAAGGTCGAGGGGTCCGTCCCCGGCTGCGCCTTGACCAGCAGGCGGGTCTGCGCCGCGTTGAGGGCCGCGGTCTCGTTGACAAGCGTGGCCCGGTCGAGGAACAGGAGCGGGGTGGACGATCCCACGAAATCGTAGGCGAGGGAGTACTCATGCAGCCCCGGGAGCGCGCGTACCACGCCCGCGATGGTCAGGGTCACCTTGTCGGAAGTGGTGCCGCCGAGCCAAGTGGAGGGCACCGGGAAGAGGTCACCGAGGGCGGCCCCGTAGGCGTCCAGCAGGCCCTTGTTCGCGAGGACTTTTCCCGGGGTCTGCGCGGCGGTGAGACTCCCCCAACCCCCCTCCAGGATGAAGTAGTCATCCCGGGGCACGGTCTCGAGGTAGTCCGCCGCGTCGAAGACCACGATTGGGAACCCCGACCTCGTCCACCAGACCTGGGTCACCGCCGCCACTCCCGGCGTCGCGGCGACCACCGCGGTGTCGTTGCCGAGGGGGGCGTTGACGTCGATGCGAAGGTCCGAGCCGTTGTCCGCGCGGACGACGCGCTCGATCCGAGCGACCTGGGAGGAATAGAGCAGGGTGATCATGAGGCCGAAGACGAGGGCCAAGGCCATGATCACGGTGATGTTCGAGGCGCGGCGGGGGTTCCGAGTCAGACTGCGGTGGACGAGGGGCCAGAGGTTCCCGGTGAGGGGCTTGGCGGTCCGCGAGGCCTTCTCGTAGACCTTGGGGGTCGCGCGCGTGAGAAGGCGCGTGAGGCCGAAGGCGAGGAAGAAGGGGGCGAGGGGCGTGAGGAGCGCGAAGATCCCCGCGAGGAGGAAGCGGAGGATGCTGAACTCGCTCCAGCCCGAGAGCAGGACGTCCACGACGAAGGTCAGCGTCCCGAGGACGACGAGGATGACGTCGAGCGTGGGCCTGTACTGGATGGTCGTCTCCCCGGGCGTGTAGTAGCTCAGGCCCTCGGTGATCGTGAGCGTGGAGGCACGCTTGAACGGACGGTAGGCGGCGGCGAGCATGAAGAGCAGGGCGAAGAGGCTCGCGACGAGGATCGTCGCGGTCGAGACCGCGAAGGTGGGCGTCGCCGTCGCGCCGAAGACGGGGAAGGCCCCGAGGGCGAGGAGGACCTGGCTGAGGAGGGCGCCGAGGAGGAGCCCGCCGATGGCGGCGAAGACGGCGAGGAGGAGGGCCTCGATGAGCAGGAGGCGGAAGATCTGGCCATCGCTGGCGCCGCGGGCTTTGAGGACGCCGATCTCCCGCCGCCTCTCCGCCATCCCGAGGTCGACCCCCACGATGCCGAGGTAGATCCCCAGGACGATCACGGGCAGGGAGAGCATGAGGAACAGGAAGCGGAGGGCGGTGCTCATCCCCGCGTACATGTCCAGGGCGTTCTCCAGGACGGAGCCGCCGAAGCCCGGGTAGGGACCGGGGATCGGGCCCGGACCTCCGTAACCGCCGAGGTAGACCCCGTGCTGGTTCACGATGAGGTCGATGTTCCTTGTCGCCCGGCGGATGTTCGCCTTGCTCGCGTCCACGTCGTAGGGGTCGACCAGGACCTTGTCGTCCAGCCAGCCGATGTAGTTCGCCGACTCGAAGGGGTTCCCGTAGGGACTGTACTGGGACGCGGTGATGTTGAGATCCGCCATCACCTCGAGGGCGAGGTCGACGCCGAGATACAACTCGCCGAAGCCGAAGCCGCCGTAGTAGGACCCGCCGAAGGACCCCACGAAGGCGGACTCCGACCGGGTGAGGATGGATGCCACGCGGAGCGGGTATGTGGCGTACCGTTCTCCTCCGGCCCCGGTGTAGTCGTAGTAGCTCAGGTTGAGGGGGAACGGGTCGCCCACACTGAGGCCGAAGTCTTCCGCGATGGTGCCGCTGATCGTGACGTTGTCCCCGCCGATGCGGAGGGGGCCTTGGAACTTGCGGAGCGCCAGCGCGGCCTCGTAGTCCTGCCGCACCACGGACAGGCTGATGTAGGTGAAGCCTGTCGTCCGGTTCTCCGCGGCCACGGGGATCGCGTTGACGGGGAGGTAGGCGGACGCCGCGATCTCGCGGAACCCCTTCACGCCCGTCAGGTTTTCGCGCACCGCGTTCGTGGCGTTCAGGGGGCCGGTGCCGCTGAAATGGGATTCCAGGGTCGCCGCGATGGAGTCCCAGATCCCCCGGGCCGTGGAGTCCACCGCGATGTTCTCGCCCGCGATGATGCCGACCACGAGCAGGACGCCGAGGCAGGCGGAGGCGGACCGCCGCCAGTTGCGCACGACGCTGCGCACCGCGTGCCTCACGAGGCTCAACCGAGCACCACCGCGGTGAATGGAGACACCGCCAGATAAGGGTTGATGGGTACATACCCGGCGCGGGCCTCGGTCCCACTTAGCCCGCGGCGAGCGCCGCCAGAGCCGCCAGGTACGCGCCGAACACCATGAGCAGGACGAGCGAGGCGAGGATCACCGCGCGGTAGGTCCCCTTCCACCGACGGCTCGCCAGGTCGAGGGTGTAGGGGAAGGCGACGATCCAGGTCACGATGCCGAGGAGGAAGCCCGCGGCGACGGCGGGCCCGATCCCCGTCATGAAGGCGAGCCCCGCGGTGAGCCACCAGAGGATCTGGAAGGGGTTCGTGAGCCCGAGGAGGAGGCCGGAGAGGTATGCCCTCGCGGGGCCCTCAGACCCCGGCAGCTTCCGGACCTCGAGCCCCTTTCTCAGGAGGGGGTACGTGCGCGCAGCGAGGAAGAAAAGGACCCCCGCACCGAGGAGGTACAGGAGGATGCGGAAGCCGCGGGTGGGCTGGATGGCGGAGCCCACGCCCACTGTCACCGCGAGGAAGATGGCGTCCGCCGTCATCGCCCCGAGGCCGGTGAGGTGCCCGGCGAGGCGCGACCGCGTCACCGTGTTCGACGCGATGAGGGCGTTCATCGGGCCCGGCGGGGCCGCGATGGAGAGGCCCAGCAGGACCCCGA
>Ga0209341_10004383_pt1 | contig 13018 bp, 10 predicted proteins | sample RifCSP13_2_FD_184020 | JGI IMG/M metagenome (GOLD analysis project Ga0209341, IMG submission 184020) | Soil microbial communities from Rifle, Colorado - Rifle CSP2_sed 13_2 (SPAdes) (version 2) | ecosystem: Environmental > Terrestrial > Deep subsurface > Rock core/Sediment | place: Rifle...
GACGGGGTAGCGCGAGAACTCGACGATGGTCTTCTTGGACATCTCGACGAAGGTCTGGAGGGCCTGGCGGAGGTCCGTGCGGCCGAGGCCGAAGCCGCGGGATACCGTCTCGTTAATACTGCCCCAGCCCCTCGGTCCGCCGCAACCGCCGCTCCGTCTCCAGGAAGATCTCGTAGCCGAGGAGGGGGATGATGAGGGAGAACGTGAGGAGGACGGCGAAGGGCACCCACCACTCCCCGCCGAAGAGGTTTCCAATCCCCAGGACCGCGGAACGGACGCCGTCGTTCATGATCGTCGGCGGGAAGGAGGCCGCCACGTACTGCATCCACCCGGGGAAGAAGGTGATCGGGTAGTAGATCCCCATGAGGAAGGCGATGACCCACTGGACGAGCTGGATCACGGAGTTCGCCTCCTTGATCTTCATGATGAACGCGCCGAAGATGAACCCGATGCCCCAGAGGGGGAGGAACCCCGCCACGTAGAAGAGCATGGCCACGCCGAGGTTCCCCGCGAGGGGGTTCACGCCGAAGAGGACGGAGCCGATGGAGAGGGCGATGACGAAGATCATCAAGGAGCGCAGGAACGCGTAGGTGGAGACGCCGGCGAGGACGTAGAAGCGTTTCGCCGGGGCCAGGTAGAGCGACTCGAGGGTCCCGGTCTCCTGCTCCCGGCGGATCCAGTACCCGATGAGCCACATCATCAGGGTGACGACGGTGAACGTGCACGCGCCGAGGAGCATGTAGAGCTTGTAGAAGGCGTCCACGTCGGCGACGCCCGTCGCCCCCGTGTTCCGCAGGAAGTTCGCGCCGGCGTTCGGACCGCCGATGGAGAACCCGAGCATGAGCGGGAACGCGGCGAAGATGATGGGGAGGAACGCCTCCGTGACGAGCATCCCCTTGTACCGCGAGACGATCTTGAGGCGGGAGATCACGACGGTGAGGACGATGTCCAGGTTCGCCCGCCAGCCGGGCCTCCCGAGCCCGATGCCGCGGTCAACCACGGCCGCCAGCGCCCTTCACCTCCGCCTTCCCCACCGCCGCGGTGTCCACCGCGAGGGACCGGCCCGTCTTCGCCATGAAGACGTCCTCTAGCGTGATCTCCTGGGGCTTGACGTACTCGATGGAGGACCCATCCCCCACGAGGGCCTCGATGATCTTCGGCAGCACCACGCGGGAGTTCTCGCATTGGATCGCGAGCTTGCTCCGCCCCCCGCTCTCGGCCTTCACCGCCACCGCGCGGATCCCGCTGAGCCCGCGCACGTCCTCGATCACGCGGCCCGGGAAGATGCCCTCGATCTCGATGACGTCCTCGCGTTTCATGGAGGCCTTCAGCTCCGCGGGGGACCCCAGGGCGATGATCTCCCCGTGGTCGATGATCCCGACGCGCTGGCAGAGCTCCTCGGCCTCGTGCATGAGGTGCGTCGTGTAGAGGATCGTCTTCCCCTGGCGGTTCAGGTCCTTCACGAGGGCCCGCAGATTGCGCGCGGTGGGGACGTCCATGGTGACCGTGGGCTCGTCGAGGATGAGGATGGGGGCGTCATTGATCAGAGACTTCGCGAAGGCGAGGATCATCTTCTGTCCGGAGGAGTACGTCTCCACCGTGCGGTCGATGAAGTCGGAGAGCTCCAGGAGGTCGATGAGCTCCTGGGTCCGTTTCGTCCGGGCCACCTTGGGCACGTGGTAGAGCGCGCCGAAGTAGTTCAGGTTCTCGCGGCCCGTGAGCTTCCAGTAGAGGCCGCGGTCCCCCATGAGCATGCACCCGATGCTCGCGCGGACCTCGTCCTCTTCCTTGAGGACGTTGTGCCCGTTCACCCACGCGTTCCCCGAGGTCGGGATGAGGAGGGTGGTCAGGCACTTGATCAAGGTCGTCTTCCCCGCGCCGTTCGGCCCGAGGAGCCCGAACACCTCCCCATCGAAGACGTCCAGGCTCACGTCCTTCAAGGCCTCGACTTTCTTCTTGCGCTTCGCGCCTTTCTTCCGTTCCTTGGAGATGAATGTCTTGCCGAGGTGCTCCGCCTTGATGATGGGCTCGGGCACGCGACGTTGGACGGTCCGCGGCTATTTAAGTCACGTGCAATCTTGTGAGCAGCGCGCTACCAGGTGTCCTGGATCCAGAAGCGTCGGGACGGGAAGGCCTCCTGCACGAGGCGCAGGCTCCGAGGGTTCCGCGGCGAGATGCGGACCCTTCCCCATCGAAGCTCCGCGGAGAGGGGGCGGAGGCCGAGGAGGAGACCGAGGAGCACGTTCGCCTCCAGGGAGACCGTGGCCACGGGGGGTCCGTCGCCCGCGACGGCGATGCGCGAGCCGATGCGGAGGCGCAGCGGCGCGGACAGCCGACGCTCCAGGATGCGCCGCGTGTCTGCCAGGAGCGCGCCGGGGTTGACCACGGCGGCCATGAACACCGCGGCTTCCCCTCCCTGCTCCTGCAGGGCCCGCGAGAGGGGTCCGATCAGGGGCGAACCGGGCATGGCCCAGTGGAACACCATCGCCGGGTCGCGCCGGCGGAGGCGCCTCAGGAGCCCCGCCAGGAGGGCGTCGCCCACCGCGTCGCCGACCTCGGGGTGCCAGACCACCTCGTTCACGACGGCGGACTCCCGGTCGCGGCTTCCCCAAGCGTAGCCCACGACCTTCCCGCGGTGCTCGGCGACGAGCCACAGCCCCCGCGTGCCCTTCCGTCGCCGATGGCGGGCCCACCGGTTCGCGTTCCGCCGCAGCAGTCCCGTGGAGGCCCGGGCGCGGGCCGCGTACACAGCCTGCACGCCCGTACGGTCACCGGGCCGCATCGACCGGACCCTCATTCCCGCCACTCCAGGGTCAGGACGCGCCGCCAGGTCCCCCTGGCGGTGAGCGGTCCCCGCAGCGTCACACGCCCGGACCGCAGGGAAGCGTCATAGTGCAAGCGATTCCCGAAGCAGTCGAGGACGGCCTCGGCGTCTCCCCGCATGATCACGGTCGGCCGGCCGCGCCGCCCCGGTCGAACGTGGAACCGTTTTCCCTCCAGGGTGATCGTGCACGACCACCGTGGCGTGACGACGTGCACCCGGCCCTCCCACTCTCGGAGGGTCCCGCGGCCGAACGGGGTCCGGGGAAGCCACTCCGAGCGGTAGGCGAACCGTTCGCCGATCCACCGCACCGGGTCGCGGACCTCCAGGAACCGGACCCAGTCCGCGACCTCGGAGTATCCCGTCCGTTCGTAGATGCGGATCGCGGGGAGGTTCCGGCCCGTGAAGAGCGTCGCGTTGGAGATCCCCCGCTCCCGGAGGCGCCTGTGGCAGACGTCCAGGACGCGTGTCGCGAGGCCGCGGCGGCGGTAGTCCCACCGCGTGGCCACGCCGGCGATCCCCCCGGTCCGGACCGGGACGCCGTCGACCAGGAGGGTGAGGTACTCGATGGTCACCGCTGCGGCCACGGTCCCGTCCACGGTCGCCACGAAGGTTTCGTAGGGCATGTCCTTGGGGCGCCGCCGGACCTGCGCCGCGGTGGTGGGGCCGAAGGCGTCCGTGTACACCTGGGCGAGCGCCGCGGCATCGGAGGGTCGCTGCCGCCGCACGACGACGCGGGGCATGGCACTCAGTCGCCGCGGAGCCCGATCAGCGCCTCGCGCACGAGGCGCGCCGCGACGATGGCGGTCTGGCCCTGGTCGTAATGGGGCGAGACCTCGTTCACATCCATCCCTGCGAGGCGGTCCCCGAGGCGGTTGATCACGTGCTTGACGTCGAGGGGCGTCAGCCCGAACGGTTCGGGGTTGCCCACCGCGGGGGCGTAGGCGGGGTCGATGCCGTCCATGTCGATGGTGAGGTAGACGCGCTCGCGGTCCACCGCCTTCAGGGCGCGGTCGAGGGCCTTCGCGATCCCGTCGCGGTGGACCTCCTCCGCGCTCACGTAGACGAGCCCGAGGCGCTCCAGGTCCTCGCGTTCCTCCCGCGAGTAGGACCGCACGCCGCTGTAAACGACGCGCTGCACGCCGACGTGGTCGGAGATCCGCCGCGCGCTGCAGGCGTGGGAGTAGCGGTCCCCGAGGTACTCGTTGCGGAAGTCGAGGTGGGCATCGATGCCGATCACGCCGACGTCCTTGGGGAAGGCCTCCACGACGGCGGGCGCGATGCTGTGCTCCCCGCCGAGCGCGATGGGCACCTTCCCCCGGCGGACGATCTCCGCGGCCTTCGCGCGGACGCCCTTCACCATGGACTCCGAGGGCCCGAACTCCTCCGTGTTCCCGACGTCGGCAAACGGGACGGAGGTGATGTCCCGGCCGTACTCCATGAAATACCGCTCGAAGTTCCAGGAAGCCTCGCGGATCGCGTTCGGGCCCAGCCGCGCCCCCGAGCGGAAGGAGGCCGTGCGGTCGTAGGGCACGCCGAAGATCACCGCCACGGCGTCGTCGACGCTCGAAGATGCATCCGCGAAGAGGAGGTTGTTTACCATGGACTCAGGGGCTCGCCAGCTTCCGCTTCCCCATCGCGGCGATGTACATGATCTCCTGGCCGGAGGAGAGCTTCCCCTTCCACTCCTCCCCGACGGGCAGCTCGAAGGTCTCGTAGCTCTCCAGGTCCATGAGCTGCACCTGGTCCCCGCGGACCGCGAGGACCTGCCCCTTACGCTTGTCGATCGCGGGGACGCGGACCTTGTGCGTCACCGGGTGCACGATGGAGCGCTTCTGTCCGTCGAACACGCCGATCACGTCGAGGCGGGCCTTGGCTTCTCCATGCTTGCCTGGCTTCGAGGTCTGGATGCTCAGGATCTTGCAGGGCTCCTCGTCGACGAGCACGTAGCGGTTCTCCTTGAGCTCGCGGATCTCCTGCTGCGTCCAAGACATGGGCGCTTCGGAAAGTCCGTCTGTATATAAGGATTCGGCGGGGCGCCTCCTTCGAATCGCCCCATCGGGCTTGGGGCAGAACCTTGAAATACGGCGCGCCGCTCGCGAGCGCTCGGTGTGTCCATGAAGGCATGGAGCCTCCTCTTGGTCGGTGCGCTGGTGTCGGCCGCGTTCCTCTCCGGTGCCGCCCGCGCCGAGAACCGCACGGTGTACCTGCAAGCGCTGAACTCCACCTGGCAACCGGGCACGACGATCACCGTCAACGTCGGCGACGTCGTTACCTTCCACGTCTGGAACAACGATACGAACCCCGCGATGGACCACTCCTTCCTCATCTCCGGGACGACCGTGGACGCGCCCCTCCTCCCGGGCATGAACACGACGCAGACCGTGACGTTCAACACCCCGGGCACGTACCACATCTACTGTGGGGTCCTTGGCCACGCGTCCGGCGACGACGGCCACGGCGGCAAGAGCACCGGGATGGTCGTGACCCTCGTGGTCCAGCAGCCCGGTACGACGAAGACTCCCGGGCCCGAGGTCCTCCTGGTGGCCCTCGCCGTCCTTGGCTCGGTGGCGGTCCTCCGCCTCTCGCGCCGGAAGGCCTAGCGGCGACGTGCCCGCGGCTTGCGGGCCGCCCACCCCGGCTTCGGCCCCTTCTTCCTCGCCGCGATCCCGGCGAACGCGCGCTCGAGGTCGCGTTGCAGGCTGTCGCCCAGGTCCCGCTTCGTGTAGAAGTCGGCCCGCGCGGCGATGGCGATCCTCCCCGCCAGGACCCGCGCGAGGCTCCCCCGCTGCCACGGCGGGGCGCCGTGGATCCACACGTGCTGGAACAGGACGCCGTGCTTCGGCGGGGGCGTGTGGTCCTTGAGGTGGCGGAAGAAGGCCTTCTCCGCGCCGAGGACCTGGATCGTGGACGTGGGCATTCGCGCAAGCTCGCTGAGTCCCCCCGCCAGGGCGATGAGCCGCGCGCCGAGCGTGGGGCCGACCAGGCGGGCCAGGTTCGGCGCCATCGCGGTGACGGAGCGCTCCACGTAGGTCAGGAGCCCCTCGCGCTGGGCCGCAAGCCCCGACGCGGTGGCGGCGAGGTCCATGTATCCAGCGCGTTCCGCCGGGCCGATCTCCCCGCCGATGCTGTCCCCGAACTCCCGCGGCATCGACCCGCGGTCCCCGTGCCCGGCGATGAGCTGCGTGTACTCGCGGTCGTCAACGACCTTCGCGAGCTCCGGGAAGTGGAGGCCGTACCACTCTCGGAGGCGCTCCAGGAGGAGGTTGTGGCTCTCCGTCACGTCGTCGAGGGTCGCGACGGCCTGGGCGAGGTGGTCGTCCGCGGTGGGGGCGCGCCGCATCTGGGCCTTCGCGAGGGTGACCATCGCCTCGTGGAGGAGCTTGCGGTCGAAGCCGAACTCCTCGGCGCGGAGGAACGGCGGCGGCGCCTGCGTCATCTTCCCCCCCGCGCGCTCCAGCCGTGGCTCCGTGACGAAGACCTCCGGGGCGGCCTTCAGGAGCTCGCGCTCCTCGTCGAGGACCTTCCACGCGTCGACGGTCTGGAGGCGCCGGGCGATCACCGCGGGGTCCTTGGGGAAGAGGAGTTGGCGGACGACCTTCCCCTCGTCGAGCAGAAAGGCTCCGAACCAGGTGGTGACCAGCTGCACGCCGCGCGAGTAGCACAGTGGGGGATAAACTGTTCGCGGACGCCTACCGATCGCGGACGGGGCTCACGTCGAGGGTCTCTTCCCCGAGGAGGGCTTGGAGGTCCGTCCCGCAGCGGGGGCACCGCGCCCACTCGCCGTCGCGGTAGCCGCAAATCAGGCAGTCCATCGAAATGGGGACGGTTCCGGGGGTTTATGAAGCTGGCGGTGCCAGTCGCATCAGCGGAGCGCGGCGATGGCCGCCCCGAGGGCGTCCGTGGCCTTCGCGTCGAGCTCCTTGGCCTTCCGGAGGGCCTCCACCCACTGCGCGCGGACGCCGAGGTCGGCGAACCCGGAGACGTCGGACTGCTTCACGTTGGGGTGCGCGTCCCAGGGGTAGGGGACGAGCTTCCGGGCCTGCGCGATGACCTCGGCCTCCTGGTGATAGGCGGCCTTGGCGACGTCGAAGTGCGAGCGGGACGAGGGGAACTCGCCGGAGAGGGCGTCCATGAAACTCGCCGCGCAGATGCGGGCGTCCTGGAGCGTGTAGGCGCTGAGGTCGTTCGCGTAGAGCTTCTGGGGCGCCTCGCGCGCCTTGAACTCCGCCTTCATGTCGTCGGCCCAGGAGTCGAAGGCCGCGAGGCCGGAGTGCCACACGTGCTCGTGGGCGGTCTCGCCGGCGTCCGTGTGCGGCCCGATCCAGTACTCGAACTCGTGGGCGAGGAGGACCGCGCGCGCGAGGGACTCGAAGGCGACGACGTGGTGCGGGGGCGCCGGCCCCTTCTTCTTGAAGACGGCGAAGGGCATCGTCGCGGGGCCGCGGGAGCCCCAGCCCTGCCACCGCTTGAACGGGACCTCCGTGGGCTTCGTGGGGTCGGGGTCGTAGTAGGACTCCACGAGGAGCTTCTTGGCCTTTCCCGCGGTGTAGCCGCAGATCACCTGCCACTCCATCGGGGGGACGACCCCGCACGCGGGCACGGGCTTCCCCTCGTCGATGGACTGCGTGACGTGCGACCAGGTCTCGTTCTCCGAGAGGCCGGAGTACTCGTAGTAGGAGTACCCGAGGGCCCGCGCGCCGATCACCGCGGGGTTCTCGCTGGACACCGCCGCGCTAGAGACGTCGAACCCCTTCATCCAGTAGAGGCGGAACGCCGCGCCGGAGATCCCCATCATGTAGCGGTAGGTGATCTTCTCCCCGAACGCCTTCATGGAGATGACCAGGGCCGCGATCGGGCTGAAGCCGCTCTCCCCCACCTTGAATTCCATCCGCGGGATGTCCAGGACCTTCGCGTCCGTCACTCTCTCGCCCCCGATGCGCGGAGCGATGGGACTCCCTTCGGCCTTATTAACCCCTTCTCCGTGATGAAGGCGGTGACGTACCGCCCGGGCGTCACGTCGAAGGCGGGATTGTAGGCGCGGCTTCCGGGGTTCGCCACCCGCCTCCCCTCGACCTCGGTGATCTCCTCCCCGGGGCGCTCCTCGATGCGGATGCCGCGGCCGTCGCGCGTCTTGAGATCGAACGTGCTCAGGGGTGCGGCGACGTAGAAGGGCACGCCGTGCTCCCTGGCCAGGACGGCCTTCTCGTAGGTCCCAATCTTGTTCGCGAAGTCCCCGTTCGCGGCGATGCGGTCGGCGCCGACGAGGACGAGGTCAATCAGCCCCCGCTGGAAGAGGTGGCCGCAGGCGGCGTCCGCGATGACGGCGTGGTCGATGCCCTCCTGCGCGAGCTCCCACGCGGTGAGGCGCGCGCCCTGCAGCCGCGGCCGCGTCTCGCTGACCCAGACGAAGAACCGACGCCTTTTCGCGTGCGCGAGCTGGAGGGGGGCGTTCACGGTGCCGTAGTCCACCGTGGCGAGCGCCCCGGCGTTGCAGTGCGTGAGGATGCGCGATCCCCGGCGGATGAGGCGCTCTCCGTGGACCCCGATGCGGCGGCAGCGGTCCTCGATGTCCGCCGCGTAGGCCTTCGCCGCCTCGAGGACGCCTCCGGACGGATTCGCCGCGGCGAGGACAGTGTCCAGCGCGTGGAAGAGGTCGCGCCCCGTCGGCCGCGTGCGCCGCAGGCGCGCTGCCGCGCGGCGGAGAGCCTGGGGCGAGTCCCCCGCGAGGGCAAGCCCGTATGCCGCCGCGACGCCGATGGCGGGCGCACCGCGGACGGCCATTCCCTCGATGGCGCGGGCCACGGCCTCCACGGTCCGGCACTCGAGGACGCGGAACGTGAAGGGCAGGCGGCGCTGGTCGATCAGGCGGACGCGTCCGCGCTCGAACCACACCGCCTTGAAGTGGCGCGTCCTGCCGCCGACCCGGACCTTCATCCCGGCGGGCCCGATGGGCCACGCCGTAAAAAGGTTCGCGGCGGTGGGCCGAGGACCGGGTCGACCCGTCTCAGGCCTCCGGGCGGCGCCAGGCGAGGGCCAGGAGCAGGACCACGAGGAGGGGGAAGAGGATGGCCGGCGAGGCCGTGGCGCCGACCACGGCCGCGGGTGCCTGGGCCGCTGGCGCCGTCGTCGGCAGGGTGGCCGGCGCGGTTGGGCCAGCGATCCCCGCCGGGGCCGCCGGAAGCAGGACCTCGGCCAGGGCCGACGAGGTCGTCGGGGTTGTCCCAGCCGCCTCGGGCTTCGACGCCATCGTGGACGCGGAAGGTATCGGGCTCTGGGCCGCGGTCGGGACGTTCTTCGCCACCGCGGGGAGCGCGGAGGACGCGCCTGCGCCGGCGATCACCGCCTGCGGCTTCGGACCGGAGACCTCCTGGAGGTCGTCCACCTCAAGCGGCGTGGGTGGGGCGTTCGTGGGGGCCGTGGCGGGGGTCGACGGGGACTCCGGCGCCGCCGTGGTGCCGTCCTGGACCACGAGGGACCAGGTCCTCACGGGGAGGCGCAGCCCGTCGGGGAACGCCATCTGGAGCGCCACCAGGTAGGCGCCCGCGGGGCCGCTGAAGGCGAAAGCCGTCCCCTGACCGAGCAGGGTCCCCTCGACGTACCACTCCAACACCGCACCTCCGTCCCCCCTCTCCGAGACTGAGAAGGCCTGCGTCTCTCCCTCGCGGATCGTCGGGTCCACGAGGGGGGCGAAGCCGGTGAGCTGCATGCCCTTCGGGGAGCCCTCCTGGGTGCGGGGGTCGGGCGCGGCGGCGGACCAGAAGTCCTCCAGATCCTCGTCGACGTATCCGTCGCCGTCGTCGTCGACGCCGTTCAGCGCCTCCTCGTCGATGAGGCCGTCCCCGTCGTTGTCCACGCCGTCCCCGGCGATCCCGGAGAACAGGTAGAGGTCGAACGTGGAGGTGCTCTCGGCCACCACCGACCCGTCCGCGACCATCTGGGCCAGGTTCAGGACCGGGGTGGGCCCGGAGACGGTCACCACCGTCTCGACCTCGAACTGCACCGTGTACAGGCCGCGCGCCAGCGTGAGAGTCAGCGTGTTCCCGGACACGACAAGCCCGCCTGTGATGAAGGCGCCGTTCACCCGGAGCCCGCCGAGGTCCTCGTCGGTGAACCCGTCGCCGTCGTCGTCGACGCCGTTCAGCGCCTCCTCGTCCACGAGCCCGTCCCCGTCGTCATCCAGCCCGTTCCCGGTGTACGCCAGCTCGGGCGGCAGGGTGTCCACCACGTCCACGGTGACGTAGGGGTTGGTGATCTGCAGCGTGACCTCGAGGAGCTTCGCGGTGACCACGAAGTGGATCTCCTGCCCTTCGAAGATGTCCATAAAGTCCTCCGGGTACCACACCCAGGTCGCCGGGTGGTTCTCGTTGAAGTTGTGGAAGAGCCGCTTGTGCTTCCCGTCCGGCATCGCGACGATGATCCAGGTCGGGTTGTCCCCGTTCTTCTGCCCGTTGATGGGGTCGTCGTCGGGCGTGTAGTACACCACGATGGTGGGGTCCCCGAGGAGGCTGAAATGTCCGGCAATGAGGGTGACAGCCTGCCGGTCGGGGGAGCCTGGCATCCGGATGACCTGGAGGGTGGCGGTGACGACCCCGTGGTTGATGATGTCCACCCGCACGTCGTGCCACTTCTCGCCGGCCACGCGCAGGGTGATGTCCGCGATCACGAAGGCGTCGATGTCGAACCCGGTCGCCTCCATTGACTTGCTGATCTCCGGCTGGGCGATCCCGAAGTCCGCACCGAGGTAGTCCTCGTCCGCCGCCAGGGTGAGGGCGATCGACTCGGGCGTCGTGGCCACCCAGCCGACGGGGACGACAACGGCCACCGTGAACGTCCCGGGACCGAGGCCGTCGAACAAGTAGAGGCCGCCGCCCGCGGTAGTCGTCCCAAGGGACACGAGTCCCCCGAAGGCCGTGGTGCCGGTGAGGACGACCGTGACCCCGTCGACGCCCGACTCGCCCAGGTCGTAGGCGCTGTTGACGTTACTGTCGTCCCAGACAAGGTCTCCGATGGAGCCCGCAAGGACAAGCGCCGTCGTCGAGTCATCCTGCTGCGGGTAGGGGTTCCCGTTCGCGTCGTCATGGTCGAGCGTGGCGCCGTTCAGGATGAGGGTACCGTCGGAGAGCGGGAAGGCGACGCGCACGGTGATCGTGATGGTGCCGCTCGCTCCCGGACCGAGGCTCCCGATGAAGTAGAAGTACAGGTCCCCGACGACGGCGTCGGGGGGCGGGGTGCTGGACCCGAACGTGACCTCGGGGGGCAGGGTGTCCACGATGACCACGTCGGTCGCGGTGCCCGTCCCCAGGTTCGCGTAGGTGAGGGTGTACGTGACCGGCTCGCCGGGTACGACGGTGCCAGGACCGCTCTTCGAGAACGCGATGACCGGCGCGGTGACGGAGACATCCGCGTAGCCGCTCAGCTGGTCGACGAAGTTCCCGTTCGCGTCGTCGTAATCCAGCGTCGCGGTGTTGTGGAGGACCGTCTGGTCCGGCGTGTAGGCGTTCACCCGCACCGTCACGGTGACGCTCCCGCCGCTGCCGCCGGCGACGGCACCCAAGTTCCACGTGAGGACTTGACCGACGATCCCGTCGGGGTCAGGGTCCGCGTCGAGGAACGTGACCTCGGGAGGCAGGGTGTCCACGATCACGACGCCCGTGGCCATGCCGGTCCCAACGTTCGCGTAGGTGAGGGTGTACGTGAACTCGTCGGAGGGGTCCGCGGTGGAAACGTCCACCGTCTTCGAGAAGGTCATCACCGGCGCGGTGACGACGACGTCCGCGTAGCCGGTGAGCTGAGGGTACGGGTTCCCGTTCGCGTCGTCGAAGTCGAGCGTGGCGGCGTTGTGCAGGAGGGTCTGGTCCCCCGTCCCCACGTTGACCTGGACCGTGACCGTGATGCTCCCGCCGCTGCCGCCGACCACCGCGCCGAGGTCCCAGGTCAGGGTCTGGCCCACGATCGACGAGGGCGCGGGGACGGCGCTCACGAAGGTCACCTCGGGAGGCAGCACGTCCACGACGACCACCGCGGTCGCCGTCCCCGTCCCGACGTTCGCGTAGGTCAGGGTGTAGTGGAACACATCACCCGGATCCGCCGTCGTCGTGTCCGCGGCCTTCGCAAAGGTCATCACGGGCGCGGTGACCGAGACGTCGGCGTAGTCGGAGAGCTGGTCCTGCGCGTTTCCGTTCGCGTCGTCGTAATCCAGCGTCGCGGTGTTGTGGAGGACCGTCTGGTCCGGCGTGTAGGCGTTCACCCGCACCGTGACCGTGATGCTCCCGCCGCTGCCGCCGGCGACGGAGCCGAGGTTCCACGTGAGGACCTGGCCGATGATGGACGTAGGCGCGGGGACGGCACCCACGTAGGTCACGTCGGCGGGCAAGGTGTCCACGACGGTGACGTCGGTCGCCTCGCCCGTCCCCGTGTTCGCGTAGGTGAGGGTGTACGTGAACTCGTCCGAGGGGTCCGCGGTGAGCGCGTCCACAGTCTTCGAGAAGGTCATCACGGGGGCGGTGACCGTCACGTCCGCCGCGTCGCTGAGCTGCGGGTACGGGTTCCCGTTCGCGTCGTCGAAGTCGACCGTCGCCACGTTGTGGAGGATCGTCTGGTCCGCGGTGTAGGCGTCGACCGTGGCCGTGATGGTGATGCTGATGCTCGATCCGCCCGCGAGGCTCGAGACCACCCATGTCAGGACGTCACCGACGGCCGAGTCCGGCGCCGGCGTGGCCGAGACGTAGGTCGTGGGTCCCGGGAGGGTGTCCACGATGACGAGGTCCGTCGCGGTCCCTGTCCCGGTGTTCGTCACGACGATCGTGTACGTGATCGTGTCGCCGGGGTCCGCGGTGAGCACATCGGCCGACTTGCTGATGGAGAGGACGGGCGCGGTCACCGAGACGTCCGCGTAGTCGAACAGCGTCTCGACGAAGTTCCCGTTCGCGTCCGAGTACTCCGTGGTGGCGACGTTGTGGAGGAGCGCCTGGTCCGCGGTGTACGCGTCCACGACGACCACCAGGGTGACTGTGACGCTGTCCCCGGGTCCGACGAGGTCGAAGTGCCAGCGGTAGGTATCGCCGCTGACCTCGTCGTAGAGCGGATCGGCGGAGACGAAGGTCGTCGCTGCGGGGATTGTGTCATTGATCCAGACGTTCGTGGCGTCCCCGCTTCCCGCGTTCGTGAAAGTCAGCGTGTAGGTGACCTCATCCG
>Ga0209341_10004388_pt1 | contig 13011 bp, 9 predicted proteins | sample RifCSP13_2_FD_184020 | JGI IMG/M metagenome (GOLD analysis project Ga0209341, IMG submission 184020) | Soil microbial communities from Rifle, Colorado - Rifle CSP2_sed 13_2 (SPAdes) (version 2) | ecosystem: Environmental > Terrestrial > Deep subsurface > Rock core/Sediment | place: Rifle...
TCGCCGCCGCGCCCCGCAGCATCGCCACCTTGCCCGTGCGCACCATCTCCAGGATCCCCCGGGGCCGTAGCAGCTCCACGAGCCCGCCCACCTTCTCCTCGTCCCCGGTCACCTCCACGATGACCGATTTGTCCGCCACGTCCACGATCCGGCCCCGGAAGATCTCGACCAGGCTCGCCAGCTCCGCGCGCTCCGCGGGGCGGCAGCGCACGCGGATGAGCGCCAGGTCCCGGTCCACCGTCGGCATGTGCGTCACGTCCGTCACGTCCATGACCGGGACCAGCTTGCGGAGGTTGGCCGCCACGATGTGGGCCGGCACTCGCGCGGTGTCGACGACGATCGTCATGCGCGAGAGCTCCGACGTCTCCGTATGCCCGACGGTGAGGCTCTCGATGTTGAACGCGCGGCGTCGGAAGAGGCTCGCCACCCGGTTCAGCACGCCGGGCTGGTCCGCCACCCGTGCCACAAGCGTGTGCTTCATGCCTGCACCTCCTCCTCCGCCGGCCGCCGGATCATGGCCCCGAGATCGCCGCCCGCGGGGACCATCGGATAGACCGAGTCCTCCTGCTCCACCTGGAACTCGATGAGCACGGGGCCTGCCCTTGCGCGCGCCTCCTGGACCCGCGGCACCACGTCCGCGCGCCGGGTGACGCGGTGGGCGGGGATCCCGTAGGCGCCGGCAAGGGCGACGAAATCCGGTGACAGCATGGGCGTCGCCGCGTAGCGTCGGTCGTGGAAGAACTCCTGCCACTGGCGCACCATGCCAAGGAAGCCGTTGTTGACCACCGCGATCTTGACGTCGAGCTTCTCCTGCTGCAGCGTCGCCAGCTCGCACTGCGTCATCTGGAAGCCGCCGTCCCCGGCCACGACCCAGACCTCGGCCTCGGGCCGCGCGAGCTTGGCCCCGATCGCCGCCGGCAGCGCGAAGCCCATCGTCCCGAGCCCGCCGGAGGTGATCAGCGTTCGCGGGCGTTCGTGCTTGTAGTACTGCGCCTCCCACATCTGGTGCTGGCCGACGTCGGTGACCACGACCGCGTCGCCGCCGGTGGCGGTCCAGAGGTCGTGGAGGACGTGGGGCGCGAGGAGCCGGCCGTTGTGCTCGCGGTGCAGAATGTCCCGCGACCGGGTGTCCGCGCGCCACTCGTCGAGCTCGGCGAGCCACGCCTCGTGCCGTCGGGCGGACAGCTTCGGGGTGAGGGCCTCGAGCGCGGTCAGGAGGTCCGACACGAGGGCGACGTCCACGCGGACGTTCTTGCCCACCTCCGAGGCGTCGATCTCGACGTGGATCTTCTTCGCGTGAAGGGCGTAGGACTTGAGGTTGCCCGTCACGCGGTCATCGAAGCGCATGCCGAAGGCGAGCAGGAGGTCCGCGTGCTGGATCGCACGGTTCACGAAGGCCTCTCCGTGCATGCCCATCATCCCCAGGCACAGGGGATGGCTCTGCGGGAAGCCACCGATGCCGAGCAGGGTCAGGGCGACGGGGGCACCGGTCCTGTCGACGAAGTCGAGGAGAGCCTGTGTCGCGCCGGACCTGATCACGCCCGCGCCGGCGAGGACGAGGGGGCGCTCCGCCCTCTCGATGAGTTCCGCCGCGCGGGCGAGCTCATCCTCCGTCGGCGGCCGGGGCTGGAGCAGCCCGGGGAGGTGAACGCTCTCCGGCCAGTGGAACTCGGTCTTCGCCTGCTGCGCGTCCTTGCAGACGTCGACGAGCACCGGCCCCGGGCGACCGGTGCGGGCGATCACGAAGGCTTCGCGAAGCGTCCGCGCCAGGTGGCGTACGTCCGTCACGAGGGCGTTGTGCTTCGTGATGGGCAGCGTGATCCCCGTGACGTCGGTCTCCTGGAAGGCGTCCGTGCCCAGCACCTTCGACGACACCTGGCCGGTGATGAAGACCGTGGGCGAGGAGTCGAGCATCGCGGTGGCGATGCCGGTGGTGAGGTTCGTGGCCCCGGGCCCGGAGGTGGCGATGGCCACGCCGACCTTCCCGCTCGCACGCGCGTAGCCGTCGGCCATGTGGGCCGCCCCCTGCTCGTGCCGGACGAGGACGTGTCGGATCGGGTAGTCCAGCATTGCGTCGTAGGTCGGCAGGATCGCGCCCCCGGGGTAACCGAAGACGGTCGTGACCCCCTCCCGGACCAGGCATTCCCAGACGATCTGCGCGCCCGTGCGTTGCACTTGCACCTCCACGAAAGGGCCCCAAAAAACGAAACCCCCGAGGTCTCCCTCGGGGGTTCGTTCCGGCCTCGACTTGTCTCAGCCTAGATCACCGAACCCCCGAACGGTCGAATGGGCAGCAGAACCAGCAGCAGCAGGGAAAGGCGGACGGGGAGCCGCGAGGGGATGGCGAGGCGAGTCGAAGCGACGGTACTCATGTTGAGGCGGAGAGAGTAAGGGCGTCCCGTGCGCGTGTCAAGGCCCCTGCTCGACACATGAGTCGCTTTGATATCAGCAATCGATCGCCTTCATGTCTCCTCGCGGAGGTGGCCGAGCCGCGGATCAGTCCCGGCCGAGGTCCGTCACCGCGCCCCGGCTCGCGCTCGAGACGAGCTGCGCATACTTGGCGAGCACGCCCCGAGTGTAGCGCGGCGGGGGCGGCGCCCAGGCGGCCCGGCGGCGGGAGATCTCGCCCTCGTCCACCTCGAACCGCAGCCGGCGCTCCTCGGCGTCGATCGTGATCGTGTCGCCCTCGCGTACGAGGGCGAGCGTGCCGCCCGCCGCCGCCTCCGGCGCCACGTGCCCGACGACCATGCCGTACGTGCCGCCGGAGAAGCGACCGTCGGTGATGAGGCCGACGGAGTCGCCGAGCCCGGCGCCGATGATGGCCGAGGTCGGCGACAGCATCTCGCGCATGCCCGGGCCGCCCCTGGGGCCCTCGTAGCGGATCACCACCACGTCCCCGGCCTTGATCCCCCCGCCGAAGATGGCCTTGATGCAGGCCTCCTCGGAGTCGAAGACGCGCGCGGGCCCCGTGATCTTCGGCCGCTTGACGCCGGTGATCTTTGCCACCGCCCCCTCGGGGGCGAGGTTGCCACGGAGGATCGCGAGGTGCCCCTGCGGGTAGAGGGGCCGGGACCACGGCCGGATCACCTCCTGCCCCGCCGATGGCTCGTCGGGCATCTTGGCAAGGGTCTCCGCGACGGTCTTCCCCGTGATCGTGGGCACCTCGCCGTGCAGCCTCCCGTTCGCGAGAAGCATCTTCATGACCTGCGGGACGCCGCCGGCACGGTGGAAGTCGGTGGTGACGAAGCGGCCGGAGGGCTTGAGCTCGCAGAGCACCGGGACCCGGGCCCGGACGGTCTCGAAGTCGTCGAGCGCCAGCGGGACCTTCGCGGCGTGGGCGATGGCGAGGAGGTGCAGCACCGCGTTCGTGGAGCCGCCCACCGCCATCACGACTGCGATCGCGTTCTCGAACGCCTCCCGCGTGAGGAGGCGTCGGGCGGTGATCCCCTGCCGGATGGCTTCCGCGAGGACGCGCGCCGACTGCGCCGCGCTCTCCGCCTTCTCCGCGTCCTCCGCCGCCATCGTGGAGGAGCCGGGCAGGCTCAGGCCCATGGCCTCGAGGGCCGAGGACATGGTGTTGGCGGTGAACATCCCGCCGCAGGCGCCGGGGCCGGGGCAGGCCTTGCGCTCGATCTCGAGGAGCTGCTCCCGCGGGAGCCGGCCCGCCACGTGCCGGCCGAGCGCCTCGAAGACGCTCACGATCGTGAGGTCCTCCCCCGCGTGGTGCCCGGGCTTGATCGTGCCCGCGTAGACGAAGACCGCCGGGATGTCGAGCCGGGCGAAGGCGATCGCCGCCCCCGGCATGTTCTTGTCGCAGCCGCCGATGGCCAGCACGCCGTCCATCGCCTGCGCGTTGCAGACGGTCTCGATCGAGTCCGCGATGACCTCTCGCGAGACGAGCGAGTACTTCATCCCCTCGGTGCCCATCGAGATCCCGTCGCTCACGGTGATCGTGCCGAACACCTGCGGCATGGTGCCGGCCGCGCGCAGGGCCTCTTCCGCGCGCGCGGCCAGCGCGCCGATCCCGACGTTGCAGGGAGTCAGATTGCTGTACCCGTTCGCGATGCCCACGATGGGCTTGGCGAAGTCGGCGTCGGTGAAGCCCACCGCGCGCAGCATCGAGCGGTTGGGCGCGCGCTCGATCCCTTCGGTGACGACACGGCTGCGGCGCTCGCTGGTCATCGCTCTCCTCCGGTGCGCCCGCCCATCTTACGCCGGCCGATGAGCCCGGCGGCGGCGTGATACCATCCGCCCACCGCCAAAGAGCGTGCGCCTCGCGCCCGGAACCCGCGTCGGCCCTTACGAGATCCTCGCCCCCTTGGGCGCAGGAGGCATGGGCGAGGTGTATCGCGCCCGGGACGGCCGGCTGGCGCGCGAGGTGGCCCTGAAGGTGCTGCCGGCGCGCCTGGCCGAGGATGGCGAAGCCCTCGCCCGCTTCGAGCGCGAGGCGCGGGCGGTGGCCGCCCTCTCGCACCCGAACATCCTCTCGATCTTCGACTTCGGCCGGCACGAAGGCCTCGTCTACGCCGTGACCGAGCTCCTCGAGGGCGAGTCGCTGCGCGAGCGGGTGTCGGCGGGCGCGCTGCCGGCGCGCAAGGCCGCGGAGTACGCGCTGCAGGTCGCCCACGGCCTCGCCGCCGCGCACGAGAAGGGGATCGTCCACCGCGACCTCAAGCCGGACAACGTCTTCGTGACGCGCGACGGGCGGGTCAAGGTGCTCGACTTCGGCCTCGCGCGCCAGGCGGAGGCGGGGACCTCTGGCGACGACAGCGCGTCGCCGACCGAGGCGCACCACACCGACCCCGGCACGCTTCTCGGTACCGTCGGCTACATGTCGCCCGAGCAGGTGCGCGGCAAGGCCGTCGACCACCGCTCGGACATCTTCTCGCTCGGCTCCGTCCTCTACGAGATGGTCACCGGCGAGAGGGCCTTCCGACGGGACACGGCGGCGGAGACGATGACCGCGATCCTGAGGGAGGACCCGCTCGAAGCGGCGGAGCCGACGAGCCGATCCGGACGGCTCCCTCTGGGGCTCGAACGGATCCTGCGGCACTGCCTCGAGAAGAACCCGGAGGAGCGCTTTCAGTCCGCGCGCGACCTGGCGTTCGACCTCGAGGCCCTGTCCGGCTCCACCACCGAGCGCGGGGCGGCCGTCCCGGGCGGGATTGCCTCGCGCTGGCGTGTCCCGCCGCTGGTTGCGGGCGTGGCCTCGCTCGCCCTGGTCGCCCTGGGCTTCGCCCTCGGCCGGCTCGGGCGGGAAGGGGCCGACGCCTCGGCGTCACCGCCGCAAGCCACCTTCGCCCAGCTCACCTACCAGTCGGGGGTTCTCAGCTACCCGGGCGTCTCACCGGACGGCACGTCGTTCGCCTTCGTGGGTGAAGAGGGCGGCGACCTCGACATCCACCTCCAGCGTGTCGGAGGCACGAATCCCATCAACCTGACCGCCGACTCGACCTCGGACGACAGCGAGCCCGCGTTCTCTCCGGACGGCTCACAGATCGCCTTTCGCTCCACGCGCGACGGGGGCGGCCTCTTCCTAATGGGCGCGACCGGGGAGTCCGTCCGGCGCCTCACCGACGTGGGCCACAACCCCGCGTGGTCTCCGGACGGCGCGGAGATCGTCTACAGCACCGAGCGACTCTTCCCTTACTCGCCCTACGGAAGGTTCGGCTTCGGCGAGCTGTGGGCGGTGAGCGTCGCCTCCGGCGAGAAGCGGCAGATCACACGCGGCGGGCCGGTGGACGCCGTGCAGCCGAGCTGGTCGCCCCACGGCCAGCGCATCGCCTTCTGGGGCCTCCGGAGCGGCGGGCAGCGCGACCTCTGGACGGTGTCCCGCACCGGATCCGATTCGAGCATCGTCGCCGTGACCGACGACCCGGCCCTCGACTGGAACCCGGTCTGGTCCCCGGACGGCCGCTGGCTGTACTTCGCCAGCGACCGTGGCGGCACGATGGGCCTCTGGCGCGTGGCGATCGACGAGGCCTCGGGCAATGTCCGAGGCGGGCCGGAGCCCCTGACCGTTCCCTCTCCCTTCGCCTGCTACTTCAGCGTGACGCGCGACGGTCAGAAGATGCTTATGGCCGGCCTCACCGCGATGGACTCGATCGACAGGGTCGCCTTGAATCCGGCGGCGCTGAGAGCTCTCGGGCCGGCGACCCCCGTCTTCGCCAGCTCGCTCCGGCTTTTCGGCTTCGGGGTATCCGCCGACGGCCGCTGGATCACGCTTTCCTCGGCGGGGAGGCAGGAAGACCTCTACACGCTGCAGCGAGACGGCACGGGCCTGCGCCAGCTCACGAACGATCCCTTCAAGGACCGCGGCCCCGTCTTCTTCCCGGACGGCGGGCGGATCGTCTTCTTCTCGAACCGCTCGGGTCAGTACGAGGCCTGGAGCGTGCGCCCTGACGGGAGCGGCTTGACGCAGCTCACACGCACGACCGGCGACGAGGTCACGAACCCGGTCTTGTCCCCCGACGGGTCACTCCTGGCCTTTCAAGGCAACCGCGGGTCGCTCCTCTCGCGCCTTGGCGGGTCCAAGGAACCCTCCGCTCCCGAGCCCCTGCCTCCACCCGCCGGCGGCGCGGCGTTCCTCGCGTTCACCTGGTCACGCGATGGCCGCCGGCTCGCGGGCGACATCCAGCACCCGTCGGGTCGTCGGACCCTGGCGATCTATTCCCTGGAATCGAAGAGCTACCAGAGCTTCGACGTCGAGGGATCCAACCCCGCCTGGGTGAACGACGACCGCGGCCTTCTCTTCTCGCAGAAGGGCAAGCTGATGGGTCTCGACCTCGGCTCCGGCCGTGTGCACGAGATCGTCGTCCCCGCCAGCGCGACCGGCGGTCGCGCGTCGGATCCGATCGCCGGCTTCGACCTTCCGAGGGACCAGCGGACGCTCTTCGTCCTCCGCTCGCGGAGCCACGCCGACATCTGGCAGATCATGCTGCAGTAGCGCAGCAACGGCCCGCCGTTGACAGTGATGGGCCTGGGCTTTACGATTCTCCGTTCAGAGACGTCAGGCGCCCCTGTGCCGGAGTGGTGGAATTGGCAGACACGCACGTTTGAGGGGCGTGTGGAGAAATCCGTGCGGGTTCGAGTCCCGCCTCCGGCACCAGACGTTCCTGCCGACGAATGATCGCGCTCACATTGTGCTCGGCGTCTCCGTACCGAGCGCGGCGAGACCGAGGAGCGTGATCGGCGCCGCGACCGCGTCCGGCGGGCACTCCGGCGCGAGCACGAGCGCCAGGAGCCAGACGAGACCCGCCGCCGCCAGAGGGGGGCCAAGAAGGCGTCGCAGGGCCAGGCCCGCCCCGAGCAGCACCAGGGGCGCGAGCGCGGCCAGGAGCATCACGGCGCTCGACGTCTCGGCGCCGCGGTACGCGAAGAGGTTGGCGAGACCGAGCCCGGGCCCGGCGGTGAAGCCCCCGGTCAGCCGATCGACGAACGCTCCGGGATCCGGAAAGATCGCCGGAAGCGTCAGCGCGGCGTAGCCGGCGGCGGCACCCGCCAGCGTCCGTCGCGCCTCCCGCGCACCTTTGTCCAGAGGGAGGAGCGGGAGCATGGCGAATGCGGCGCGATGGTCGACGCCGGCGGCCAGACCCGCGAGCAGACCGGCGGCCAGGCTGCGCCCGCCCGCGGACGCGATCCCCGCTCCCACCAGCAGCGCGAGAGGCAGCGCCACTGGCGAGCCGAAGACGGTGCCGAGCAGGAGCGGTGGGGTCAGTAGCGTGAGGGCCAGCGCCGACGTCCGAGGCCCGTCGCGAGCCGCCGCCAGGGCGGCGAGGGCGGCGAGGGCGAGCGCGACGAGCAGGCGGGGATCCCGTCCGCCCCCGAGACGCGCGAGCGCGGCGAGCACGGCCGAGCCGGGAGGGACCAGGGGCCGCTCCGGCCTCCACTCCACCGGCGGATCGAGGCGGAAGCTGGCTGAGAAGGCCTCGTGCCCGCGCGGGGTGTCGTCGAGCGGAGTCGCGTACGGGCTCCGGCCGGAAAGGATCCGTGCCGCGTCCGCGCGTGCCTGGATCGGCCAGGCGTCCTGCGACCGCGGCACGCCCGTGCGCTCGCCCACCCGCACGACGACGAGCAGCGGCGCCGCGCAGACGAGCACGGCGGCGAGGGCGACCATTCCCGCCCGGAGCTTACGTCCCCCTCCGGCGACGCCCACCGCGAGATAGAGAAGGGCCAGGCCTGCCGCGGTGGCGCTGAAGAGCAGACCGAGAGGGTCGTCGCTCAGGGTGGGGCCCGCGCGCGGGGCCAGGGCGCCGGCCACACCGCCGAGCCGGGCGGGAATGCCCGCAGCGGCTGCCTGCTCCCCTGTCGCGCGGAGGACGGCGCCCTCGGCGATCTCCACCGCCACCGCGAGCAGGAGCAGGGGGACGAGGGCGAGATCGCTCGACCGCCGCCGCGCGAGAAGCCCCACCGGCAGGAGCACCGCCAGCGGGATGAGGTAGTTGGGGTGGACGACGCGGGAGAAGTAGAGCGAGGCCAGAAGCGCCGCGCTGCCGGTGACGAGCGACCACTCCGGCCGGCCGTCCCGGAGCTGCGACCGCAGCAGGACGAGACCGAGGGGCAGGAGCAGGAGGTAGAAGACCGAGAACGGGAAGTGGTCCCGGAGGCTGCTCACGGCGCCGAAATAGATGAGGTAGTTGGCGAAGCCGAAGCCGGGGGTTCCCCCGAGGGGGTAGTTGTCGGCGCCCGGGAGGCCGGCGTTGTAGACGACGATGTCTGCCCAGAACGCGTGGACATCGAGCGCGGCCACGGGGACCACGACCACGACGAAGACGGCGGCGGCGGCCGCGATCGGGCGGAGCAGGCGGAGCCAGGTCGTCCGATCGGCGAGGTCGCGCAGGCCTGAGGAGCCGGACAGCGCAAGGAAGAAGAACGGCGCGAAGGGCCAGGCGAGCTGCTTGGTGGCGCACGCCAGGCCGAGGAGGCCGCCGGTGAGACCAGGGCGCCCCCCCCGCGCCGCGAGGACGGCGCCGAGGAGCATCGCCACGAAGACGAGGTCGTTGGCGCCGAAGATCTGGTGCCAGTAGACGAGAGGGTTGAGGGCGGCGAGGCCCGCCGCGGCGAGCCGTCCCGACGCGCCCTCCGGCAGGCGAGCGGTGAGAGCGATCACCAGCGCGTAGAACAGCAGCGTCACGAACCGCGGATCGAAGGACCCGAGCGTCGCCCGAGCGACGAGGTGGAACGGCATCATCACGAGGTGCGTCCCCGGCAGGTACGCGTGATGTCGCAGGATGGGGTTGCCGCCACGCGCCTCCCAGAAGCTCGAGACGCGCGCCTGACGGGCGAGGATCGTGCCGGAGTAGTCCGCTCCGTAGGGGCTTTCGCCGGCGAGGATCTTGTCGAGCGCCAGCGGAAGCTGCACGACACCGCCGTCCTGCCCGTAGGGACGGTCGGTGGCGAGTCCCACGGCGACGAACGACGCGCTCGGGAGGACGACGAGCAGGAGCGAGGCGAGCGCGATCACGATCGCACGGGTGTGCGCCCGCGCGCCGAAGAGGCCGAGGCCCGCGTAGAGCAGGGCAAGGCCGACCGCGGCCGCGGCGAGGAGCAGCGCGATCGGGTCGCGGTCGATCGCACCCGAGGGGGCGGGCAGCAGCGGGCGGAGCCATCCCGGGGCCTCCGCGAGGCGAGGGTCGTGGAGCAGCCGCCAGGCCAGGACCCGGGGCGGATCGAAGAGGGCCAGGTCCCGCGCGATGAGGAGGAGGAGCCCGGGAACGACCGCCGCGTCGAGGGGAAGGGGGCGGGAGACGCTCAGGTCCCGGACCCGTCCGACTTCGGCACCGGCACCCGCGCCCCGCAGGAGCACACGATGCTCCGCACCGCCCACTCGATCTTCAGGAGGCGCCCGCAGGCCTGGCAGCCGATGTACTGGCCGGCGCCGAGGCGGACGCGAGCCTTGCGGGAGCCGGTGTCCCTGGCGGGGCCCGGAAACGACGGCCGCCACCGGGTGGGAAGCGCCACGGCGGGCAGCATACGCCCCCGCTGGAGAGCGGGTCAACCGAAAGGGGGAGGCGACTCCCTAGAGCCGGCGCAAGGCGCCGCGCCGCGACAGAAGAAGAGTCACGGCGATCACCAGGAGCAGGCCGGCGAAGACGGCCATCACCGGCGGCGCCCCGAGGGCCCGAACGAAGCCACCGGCGACCAGGCTGCCGACCGGCATGCCCCCGCGGAAGGCGAGCCCGAAGATGGAGAGCACGCGCCCGCGCAACGCGTCCGGCGCGCTCTCCTGCACCAGCGAGTTCAGCGTGGAGAAGGCGGTCGTGAGGGCGAAGCCCGAGCCGACGAGCAGCACCATCGAGGCCCATTGCCAGCGCGACAGCACCGCCGCCACCGTGACCAGGCCGAACCCGACGAACGCCAGGAGCATCAGCCGGCCGCGTCCGGGCACGAGGCCACGGCGGGCGGTGGCGACGGCACCGACGATGGCGCCGAGGCCCAGGCTGCTCAGGAGCAGGCTGTAACCCGACGCACCGGTGTGGAGCACATCGCCCGCGATCACCGGCAGGTAGGTGATGAGCGGGAAGGCGAGGAAGCTCCCCACGGCCCCGAGGAGCGTGAGCGCACGCAGAGGCGGGTTGCCGAAGACATGGCGCAGGCCGGCGCGGAGGCTCTCGCCCAGGCTCTCCCCGACCGGCGCCACGCGGGCCGGGAAGTCGATCCGCCTGAGGGCAACGATCACCGCCACGAACGACAGCGCGTTGGCGACGAAGCAGGCGCCCGTCCCCACGTGCGCGAGGAGGAGGCCGGCGATCACGGGGCCGATGGCGCGGGACAGGTTGAACTGCAGGGAATTGAGGGCGACCGCGTTGGGGATCTTGTCGGGCGGGACGAGGCTCGTGAGCACCGCCTGGTAGGTGGGAGCGGATTGCGACTGGGCGAGGCCGGTGAGGAACGCGATGCCGACGATTGGGGCGATGCTCAGGCGCCCGGCGGCGTAGAGCAGGGCGAGCAGCACCGCCATCGACATCTGGAAGGACTGCGAGCCCACCAGGATGCGGCGGCGATCCACACGGTCCGCCACCGCCCCCCCCACCAGCATGAAAGCGAGGAGCGGCAGCTCCTGGGCGAAGGTCCGCAGGCCGAGATAGAACGGGTCCCCCATGCGCGAGTAGATGAGCCAGGAGAGCGCGACGTCCTGAGTCCAGGTGCCGAGGCTGGAGAGGAAGGCCCCCGTCCACAACAGGCGAAAGCTTCGATACGCGAAGGCGGCCAGGACGCCCGGCCGCTCCCGTCCCGCGTTCAACGGAGCTCCCAGCCCCGTAGGACCCGGATCGCGCTTTCGTCGTTCGCATCGATGCGCAGCGGTGTCACCGTCACCCACCCCAGGGCGAGCGCCCCCGCGTCCGTCTCCGGGTCGGGGTCCGCCGGCGGATCCCAGACGTTCCAGAAGTAGAGCCGACCTCGGGGGCTCTCCCGCCGCTCGTAGCGGTCCATGCCCAGGCGAAGACTGTGGCGCACGACCTTCACCCCGCGGATCTCCAGCGCGGGGAAGTTGACGGAGAGAAGCGTCCGCGGCGGCAGCCCGCGCCGGAGCACCTCGGCCGCGATCCGGCCCAGAACTGCCGCCGCCGGCGCGTAGTCCATCCCCGGGGAGTCGACCAGGCTGGCGGCGATGGCGGGGATCCCGTCGAAGGCCGCCTCCCGCGCGGCGGCCACGGTGCCGGAGACGTACAAGGCGAGCCCGGCGTTGTCACCGCGGTTGATCCCGGAGACGACGAGATCCGGCCGCGTGTGCAGGAGAGTGGAGAGGGCGAGGCGGACGCACGTCGCGGGCCGGGCCGCGATCTGATACCACGGGCCCGGCGCACCCTCCACCCTCACCAGGGGGTCGATCGTCTCCACGAAGATCGGCTCCGAGTAGGTGATCCCGTGCCCGACTCCGCTCTGGTTCGTGCTCGGCGCCGCGACCGTCACTTCCCCCAGCTTCGCCAGCTCGACGTAGGCGGCGGCGAGCCCGGGGGCGGAGATCCCGTCGTCGTTGGCGAGCAGGATCCGCGCCCTCCGCTCACTCTCCGAACCCGGCGCCAAAGTCGCCAGTGTCGCGAACGCGACGAGCGTCGCTCCCAGCCACGCCTTCCGCGGCATGTTCTTCCTCCTTCCGTCTATACTCCGCCCGTGCCCTTCGCGTGTCCGGGCTGCGGCGCCGAGGTCCGCAAGCGACCCGATCGCGCCTGGCTGCGCTGCGGCGTCTGCGGGGCGATGCTGCGCAGCCGTGCCGTGGAGGCGGGCGGCGAGACACCCGTTTTCGAGGTCGAGGTGGCGGGACGCCCGGAGACCCGGCGACGCGTCGAGCTGCCCTGGGACGAGTCCCAGCGCCGGAGGCTCGCCGTCTGGCTCGCGTGGTCCTCCACCCTGACGCTGGGGCTCGTGCTCGTGCTCTACGTCCTCGCGCGCCTGCTGCCTTAAGCGGACTTGCCCGCCTTCTTCCCGGTCGCCATCGCCGCCTTGCGCCGCGCCTTGCGCGCCTTCTTCCGGCGCTGCCGGCGGCGGCGGAGCTCCTTCATCCTCTCGATCATGCTGTCTTCGTCTCTCCCTTCGCCTTGACCGACTCGCGCCCGGCCGACCGCGTCTCCGCGATGCGCACCCGGATGATCCGGAGGTAGGCCCGCGGCACCTTCTGCACGAGCGCCATCAGCTCCCCCAGCTCGCGCTTCGCCCCCGGAGGGGACCCCCCGTCGCCCCAGATGAGGTTCACGACGCGGCCCTTCACCGCGAGGGGGAACAGCGCAGCCGTGCCCACCGGCTTGCGACCCAGGACCTCGAGGAAGCGCCGAGTCGGCTCTTCCGGGCCCGGGCGCCCCACGAACACGGTCCGAGCGCGGGTCACGCCCTGGAAGACCGACGGCACGTCGAGGGGGATGCGAAGGGCGGCGATGCGGGCTGGCTGCGCGTCGAGGTGACGCCCTATGCGGTCACCAAGAACGTCCAGCGCGCCAGGCCGGGCGACGCGTACGGACGCGAGCAGGAGCTCACGCTGGGCGGCGACCTGAAGCTCGGGCTGACGCCGAACGT
>Ga0209341_10004391_pt1 | contig 13006 bp, 8 predicted proteins | sample RifCSP13_2_FD_184020 | JGI IMG/M metagenome (GOLD analysis project Ga0209341, IMG submission 184020) | Soil microbial communities from Rifle, Colorado - Rifle CSP2_sed 13_2 (SPAdes) (version 2) | ecosystem: Environmental > Terrestrial > Deep subsurface > Rock core/Sediment | place: Rifle...
CGACGAGAGAAGGGGCGACGAAAGAAGGGGCGACGAAAGAAGGGGCGACGAAAGAAGGGGCGACGATGAAGACGGGGCAGGGACGGCTTAGAACTCCCGGGACGGGTCCAGACGGCAATGACGAGGACCCGTCCCGGGAGGATGTAGAATCCCGACCGAATTCGAACTACTCCTTACTCCTTCGGCCCGCGAGAGCGGACCGCGAAGGGAGGCTTCATGAGCGACAAGGCGCACAAGCCCTACGTCCCCGACGAGTCCAACATGTCGGAGTTCACGATGCGGGCCCTGCTGCTGGGCCTCGTGATGAGCGTCGTGCTCGGCTCCGCGAACGCATACCTCGGCCTGCGCGCCGGCATGACGATCGCCGCCACCTACCCGGCGGCCGTGATCGGCATGGCCGTGCTGCGCATGATGAAGGGCTCGCTGCTCGAGGAGAACTACGCGCGCACCGTCGGCTCGATCGGCGAGTCGGTGGCGGCCGGGGCGATCTTCACCATCCCCGCCTTCGTGATCCTGCAGATCTGGAGCTTCAAGAGCTTCGACACCGCCGAGTACCTGACCGCGAGCGCCCTCATGATCGTGGGCGGCATCCTGGGCGTGCTGTTCGTCACCGTCCTGCGCCGCGTGATGGTCGAGGACAGCTCGCTGCCGTATCCCGAGTCGGTGGCCGCGTCCGAGATCCACAAAGCCGGCCAGCGTGGCTCGGAGGCCGCGGTGCAGCTGTTCAGCGCGATGGGCGTGGGCGCGCTCGTGAAGCTGCTGGGCGACGCCGGCGTCTTCCGCGCGTCGAACACGTTCACGCTCGCGGTCGGGAAGATCAAGGAGAGCTTCGTCCGGCTCGGCCTCAAGGCCGACGCCGCGACGATTCCGGCCGGCGGCGCCACCACCTTCCAGGCGCCGGGCGTGAGCCCGGCCTACCTCGGCGTCGGCTACATCATCGGCCCCGAGCTCGGCTCCCTGAACTTCGCCGGCGGCCTGATGGCCTGGGGCCTGTTCGTGCCGCTGCTCGTCTTCTTCCTGGGCCCGCAGCTCGCGCCCGCCTTCGCCGCCGCTGACGGCACCACGAACTGGGCGGGCATGGCCGGCCAGATCTGGGTTTCGATCGTGCGACCGATCGCGGTCGGCGGCATGCTGGTCGGAGCCAGCTTCACCCTCTTCCGCATGCGCAAGAACCTGGCAATCGGGGTCCGGCGCGGGGTGGCCGACCTGCAGAAGTCGGCGGCCGCACAGGCCGCCACGCAGCGCACCGAGCGCGACCTGTCCTTCAAGGTCGTCCTGGCCGGGGTCGCGGTCGTCTTCCTGCTGATGATCGGGCTCTACCTCTACTTCACCAAGGTGCTTCCCGGCGCCATCTTCGCGGCGCTCGTGATGCTCGTGACCGGCTTCTTCTTCGCCGCCGTCTCCGGCAACCTCGTCGGCATGATCGGCTCCTCGAACAACCCGATCTCGGGCCTCACGCTCGCGACCACGATCGTCGCCGCACTCACGATGGTGATCGTGGGCGTGAAGGGAGTCGAGGGGGTCGCCGCCGTGCTCGGCGTGGCCGCGGTCGTGTGCGTCTCCTCCGCGGTCGCGGGCGAGATGCTGCAGGACCTGAAGGTCGGGCACATCCTCGGCGGCACGCCGTGGAAGATGCAGGTGGGCGACCTGATCGGCGTCGTCGTCTCGGGCCTCGTGCTGTTCTTCCCGCTCTACCTGCTGCACACCTCCGACCTCGCCAGCAACCCCACCACCGGCGGCTTCGGCGGCCCGAACCTCTCGGCGCCGCAGGCCGGTCTGATGGCCTCGATCTCGCAGGGGATCGTGGGCGGCGAGATGGCGTGGCCGCTGGTGGTGGCGGGGATCGGCATGGGGATTGCCCTGATCCTGGTGCGGGTCAAGAGCCCGATGCTGTTCGCGGTCGGCATGTACCTGCCGCTCGAGACCACCTTCGCGATCTTCGTCGGCGGGATGGTGCGCGGCTTCGTCGACCGCCAGGCCGAGAAGCGCGGCCACAACGCGGCGCAGAAGGCGCGCGTCGAGAACGGCGGCGTGCTGACGGCCTCGGGTCTGATCGCGGGCGAGGCGCTCATGGGCCTCGTGGCCGCCGGCGTCGTGGCCTGGAAGGCCTACCAGGCCGCCAGCGACCCGAGTGTCGTGATCGCTTTCCCGCAGGTGCCGGGCTTCGCGAGCATCGCGGCGTGGCTGGCGATCCCGGTGATGATCTTCCTGCTCGTCTATCTCGTCAGGCGCCCGCTCGCGAGCGCCGGCCGGGCCGACGAGCCCGCCCCGCCCACGGCGGTGATGTGACGTCGCAGAGGGGGGTCGCGCGAGCGGCCCCCCTCGCCCGATTCCAGAAAAGAGAAGCGTGACGAGCTCCAGCGCTCCGGTCCCGGCCGGGCTGCGCAACGTGAACCGCCGTTTCGGCGAGTTCAAGGATGCGCTCGCCGAGCTCGTGCGCGTGCCGGGCGTCTCGGCTCCCGGCTTTCCGGCCGAAGACCTGCGGCGGTCCGCCGACGCGACGGCTGGCGTGCTGCGGCGCTTCGGGGTCGAGAGCGTCGCCCTGCTGGAGCTGCCGGGCGTGCCGCCCTACGTCTACGGCGAATGGCTGTCGGCGCCCGGCGCGCCCACGGTGCTCGTCTACGGCCACCACGACGTGGTGCCGCCGGGGCCGGCCGAGAAGTGGACGAGCCCGCCGTTCGATCCGGTCGAGAAGAAGGGGAGGCTCTACGGGCGCGGCACCGCCGACGACAAGGGCGGCTTCATGGCTTGGGTCGCCGCGGCCTCAGCCTACCGGGAGGCTGCGGGTCGCTGCCCGGTCAACCTGCGCTTCCTGATCGAGGGCGAGGAGGAGACGGGTTCGACGCACCTGCCGTCCTTCCTGGCCCGGCAGCGCGACCGGCTCGACGCGGACGTGGTTGTGCTCTCGGACACCTACAACTTCGCGACCGGCGTGCCGGCTCTCACCTGGCAGCTGCGCGGCCTCGTCCAGGCGGACGTCGAGGTGACCTGCCTCGGCCGCCCCGTGCACAGCGGCGACTTCGGCGGCGCCGTGCCCGACGCGGTTCGGATCCTGTGCCGGCTGCTCGACGAGCTGCGGGCGCCGGACGGGCGCATCGACGTGCCTGGGCTCTACCGCGACGTGGTTCGACCGAGCGCGGCCGTGAGGAAGCGTCTCGCACGGCTGCCGTTCTCCGAGGCGGCCTTCCGGCGGGGTGCCGGCATGCTGCCCGGTACGCGGCTCGAGCGCGAGCGCGGCGTGAGCGTCTACGAGCAGCTCTGGACGCGCCCATCGCTCACCGTGATCGCGATCGAGGCGCATCCGCTCCACGGAGCCGCCAACCAGGTGCTCGACTCGGCGCGTGCGCGGATCTCGATCCGCACCGTGCCGAACATGAAGGCGGAGGAAGCGGGCCGGGCGCTCGTGCGCAAGCTCACGACCCGGCCGCCCGCCGGCGCGCACGTCGAGGCGCGCGTCACGCGCACGACGCCGTGGTGGACGAGCGACCCTTCGGGGCCGGCCTTCGAGGCGGCGCTGCGAGCCCTCGAGCGGGGCTACGGCCGCAAGCCCGTGCTCATCGGCTCGGGCGCCTCGATCGGCTTCGTCAAGCCCTTTGCCGACGCCCTCGGCACGCCGTGCCTGCTCACCGGAGTCGAGGATCCCGGCTGCGCGGCGCACTCCGAGGACGAGAGCCTGCACCTCGGCGACTGGAAGAAGTCGATGCACTCGGCGGTTCACCTGTTCGACGAGCTCGGCCGGCTTGGGCGCGCCGGGCTCGCGGGCCGGCGCCGGCGATGATCCCGCTGCTGGTCGTGGCGCTGGCCGGCCTGCAGGCGCCGGAGGCGCCGCTCGAGGCCGAACGGCGCGGCAAGGCCTTCTGGAAGGCGCTCGCGGCCGAGTGCGCCGTGCCGGCGGGGGAGTCGGCCACAGGCCTCGTCCGGGAGGCCGTGTCACTCCTGGGCTCGCCCGACAGCGAGTGGCGGGACGACGTCGGCTACGGTGTCGTCGCGAGCTGCGGCTACCGCAAGAAGCTGCTGCGACCCGAGGAACGGCGCGCGCTCACGGCCGAGCTGAGCGCGAACCTGCGGCGCGGGATCGGGGAGACGGGCAACGACTCGGTGCTGCTGCGCTCGTTCTCGGCGCTCGACCTGTCGCTGCTGGCCGCGCTCGAGGTCCAGGACCCGGCGCTCGACGAGCCCGGCTACCGGCATCTGCTCGACGACGCGCTCTCTTACCTGCGCGACGAGCGGGACCTGCGCGGGATCGAGCCGCGCGTCGGCTGGATCCACGCCACGGCCCACACCGCCGACCTGCTGAAGTTCCTGGCCCGCGACGCCCGCTTTGCGCCCGCCGACGACACCCGGCTGCTCGAGGCCGCCTGGTCGAAGCTGACGAGGCCTGGCACGCCGGTCTTCACGCACGCGGAGGAGGAGCGGCTGGCCGCGGCGCTCGTGTCGGTCGCGCGCCGGGCCGACTTCGACCCCGCGAGCCTCGACCCCTGGCTCGCGCGCTTCACGGCGCTCGAGAAGCAGGTCTGGGAGAAGAACCCTCCGGAGCCGGGGGCACTCGACGCCTCGCAGAACGCGCGCAACCTGCTGCGCAGCTTCTACGTGCTGCTGTCGCTGTCGCAGCCCGAGCCGACGAGCGGCCAGGCGGCCGCGCGGGACAAGGTTCTCGCCACGCTCCAGCAGATCAGGCGCTGAGGCGAGCGACGCCGGGGACCGCGCTCAGCGCCTGAGATCGACCTCGGCATCGGAGTCGAAGCCGAGCTCCTTGCGGCCGAAGGCCCCGGTGGCGTAGAAGCGGCCCTTGGCACGCGCGCGCACGCGGTCCTCGCGCAGCAGGTCCTTCACGGTTCCGGGCAGGCTCAGCAGGTTGACGTCGAAGCGGGTCTGCACCTTGGCCTCGCCGTAGCCGGCGAGCTCGAGCCCCTTGGGCTCGAAGCCACGCCCCAGCCGGTTGCCGTTCAGGAACAGCTCGTACTCGAAGCGCTCGATGGTGAGGGGCTCGGGGTTGGGGTTGCGGACGCGGAAGCCCACGTCGAGCGCCACGCCGCTCAGGCCCATGTCGCCGATCTTGAGCCCGTCGACGGCCAGGATCGGTGTCTTGACCGTCGCGCAGGCCGAGAGCAGCCCCGCGAGGACGAGCGCAGTCGTCGCGCCCAGCGTTCTCCGTGTCGTCATGCCTCATGCCCTCCGCTCAAGGTCCAAGGGTGCCAAGGTGCCTGCACCAGGTAGTGTGCGATGCGTCAGTAGAGATACAGCTTGACGCGCTGCATGGAGAAGCGACCCGGCTCGAGCCGCACGTGACGTCCCTGGTGGGTTTGGTCGCCGCCGAGCCAGCGAATATTCTCCCACTGCCCCGCCGCGAAACGGCCCTCTTCGACACTCAGGAGTCCCACCCGCTTGCCCGCCGCGGTCGAAGCGAACGTGACGGTGACGGCCGTCCCCCCGATGATGAACTCGTCGGGCGCCGTCGCGAGCACGAGGCCCCCCGACGGCGGCGGCGTCGCGGCCACGGAGGCTGCCGGTCCGACGACGCCGTCGGCCAGGGCCGGAGGCGTTCCCCGCTCGAACGTGGCCCGCAGGACATAATCGCCGAGCCGCACCTGTTGGGGCTGCCTTTGCTCGGCGCCTTCCGACAAGAGCCCGGCCACCCTTCCCTTGCCCTGGAGCTCGAGGATCAGGGGCTCGAGCTGCGCGACGAGACCGTAGGCCGCCCCCAGGTACGTCGCCGCCGGCTCGGCGATCGACTCGATGCCGAACGGCGCGAAGCCGATGGCGTCGTGCGCGCCGAACGCGTAGAGGCCGTTCACGGAGGCGTCCGCGCTGCGCAGCGCCTCTGGAATGAAAAGCGGGTTGAAGGGCCGCGCGTAGCGTCGCGCCCATTCCACGAAGGTCTGGAAGTAGATGTCGGGCGCGAGGAAGTCGATGCTGGGAGCCGCCGCACGCCAGATGTCGAAGAGGTGGGGCAGCGGGCCGCCGCTCGGGTACTGGCCGGGCTGGTGTCCGGGGCGAATGAGCGCCGCGTTCACGAACATCGGTATCGGGTACTCCTGCTTCCCCGCGGCAGTGACGGCTTCGGTGTAGCGCGCGAAGTGCCACGCCATGAAGATCTCCTCGGCGGGCGGCCCGGCGCCGAACACCTCCGACCATGTCCCGTTCCGCCTTCCGCCGGCGCCCCGCCAGCTCGCCCGCAGCTCGGCAGCGAGCTCGTCCCCGTGAGCCGCGAGGTAGCTCGTGAGCTCGGCGGGAACGGTCGAGGCGAAAGCACGGTCGGCCGCGGCGCTGTGGTCGCGCGCCGTCGGGATCATCCCGATCTCGTTCTCCACCTGCAGCATCACCACCGTGTGTCGCGTGCCGTCGGTCTCACGCAGGTGCTTCAGCAGCTTCCCGAAGGCCCGCGCGTCGCCGTCGCGATTCGCGGCCCAGAACGGTGAGAGCATCTCCTGCGGCGTGCCGTCGAGGTCGGCCGTGCGGGGGAAGCGCCTCGCGTCGCGCTTCACCCACGCCGGCGCGTAGCACGACATGCTGTTCTTCCACGAGCCGAACCACAGCAGCACGAGGCGCATCTGGTGCTCGCGCGCCTCCGCAATCAGCTGGTCGACCGTGGCGAACTCGAAGCGGCCCTCGTCCGGCTCGATCAGGTCCCAGTACACCGGCGCCAGTACCGTGTTCATGTTGAGCGCGGCGAAGCGGGGCCAGAACGGCAGCAGGTAGGCCGCGTTGGTGGCGGTGGAGTTGCCGAGCTCGCCGCCGCGGACGAGGAACGGGCTCCCGTCCACTATCAGCTGTGTCGCGGAGCCCTGCCGGCGCAGGTGCGGGACCTGTGCGTCGGCACCGGCTGCGAGCGCCGCAGCCGACCAGCAGAGGAGAAGCGAGCTGAAGCGTCTCATGAATAGCCTCCCTGTGCCGAGTGTCGTCGGCCGCGTCCCGCAAGCTACTCGCGCTGCGCGCGGCTCGGCTGGTGGCCGGGCACGAACATGTCCTGCCACTTGAGGTCGAGCGCCTTCTGCATCGCGAGCGGGTACGACCAGTCGCCGAGGTCCGAGGCGCCGGCGTTGTTCGTGCCGAAGGTGAACTTCGCTCCCTTCGCCTTCGCCAGGCGCAGGAAGCGCTCGCTCGGCAGCTTGTAGCGCGCGTTGATCTCGATCGCGACGCCGCTCTTCACGGCCGCGTCGATCACGCGACCCATCCGTTCCTCGGTCCAGAGCGCGTCGTACTTCGCCGCGATCACGGCCGGCAGGAACGTCGGGTTGACGTAGACGTCGATCGGCTCGGTCTCGAGGATGCCGACCGTCTTCGACACCAGCAGCTCCATGAACGCCTGCTCGTCCGGCCCGATCTCGACCTTCTCGGGGATCCAGAGCCGCATCCGCCGGCCGGCGGGGTTCGTCCACGTCATCGAGTCCGTGAAGACGTAGTCGAAGCTCGCCCGGGTCTGCTTCGAGAACATCGTGACCCACTCACGGCCCTCGGCCTGCATCCCGACGAAGACGGGCATCCCCTTCATCGACTCGAAGAACGCCAGAGCGCCCTGGTCCGTCTCGATCGGGAAGCCCTTGCCGCAGTTCACGGCCAGGCCGAGGAACATGCCGCTGCTGCGGGAGAGTGCGAGTGCCTGCTCGACGCTGAACCCGGCCTTCAAGTGAGCGTGCAGATCCACGAGCGGGAAGTTCGCACGGCCGAGCTCGAGCATCCGAGCGTAGCGCTCGTCCACTACGGGCGGCGGCGTGGGATCTGGAGTAGCCGGCAGTGGCCGCACGCGCAGGTTGCGGTAGGCGACCTGGCTCTCCGGGTCGTGGCATTGCAGCGCGAAGGTCCCGCGGCCGAGCCGGTTCAGCTGGGGCGCGCCCTCCGGCAGCGGCGCCGCTGGCTCGGTCCAGTCGACGACGAGCGTGTCGTCGACGCGGACCTCGACGCGCGGCTTGCGCACGGTGACGCGGAGCGTGAACCACTCGTCGTCGGGCGCGAGCGCCCGGTACACGTTGCGGATGCCGTAGAGGCTCCCCGTCTTCTTGAGCTCGAGGTAGTCGCCGTGCTGCTTCTGCGAGTTGTTGACCTGCACCTCGAAGCCCTGCGCCGGCCAGTCCTTCTCCTGGTAGGCCGTGTGGAAGTAGAAGCCGGAGTTGGCACCGGCGCGCGCCTTCACTTCGGCCACGGCCTCGAAGTTCTCGAATGCGGCCTGGCCGTCCGGGCCCACATAGAAGAGGTGGGCGCGCGGGCCGTCGCACGCGATGGCGCCGTCCACCACCCGGAACGAGGCCGGGTTCTCGGAGGCCCTCCAGCCGGCGAGGCTCGTGCCGTCGAAGAGCGGGACGTAGCCCTCATCCGCCGCGCGCCCGTAGGAAGCGCTCACGGCCAGGGACAGCGCAAGAAGCACGACCGAGAGGAGCTCACGACGCAGCGGGGAGCGGTTCACGGGGCTGGCCTTTCTGGCGCGGGCGGAAGGCCGTTCATCTCCGCGGCGACGCCCACGACGTCACCCGTCATGGCGAAGTCCACGGCGAGGATGTTCGGAAGCTTGTGGCGCTCCTGCTGGCACTTGCGGGCCCGGCGCAGCAGGAAGTCGTGGGCGTTCACGATCGCCGCGTTCGACGGCTTCGGGGCCGGCAGCGTCTCGATCCAGTGGTTGACCTGGAACAGCGGGCCGCTCGTGCCGCCGCGGTTCGGCTGGCACGAGAACTCCTGCGGGGCGATGAACTTGTAGGGGGTCTCCTGCACCACGTCGAAGGCCTTGTGGTACCACGCGACGCCCTCGGTGTCGTTCTCGCCGAGCACGAGAATCCGCTGGTCGGAGTCGACGAGCGCGCGCAAGGTCGGCCACGGCGGCTTCGGGACGCCGCGGTACACGAAGCGCTCGAGCCCGCTCTCGCGGAATGCCGCGGCGATGTCGGCCGGCGTGACGTAGTCCTCGATCACGAACACCAGCACTTCGCCCGGGTGGGAGACGAGGAACTGCTGCACTCCTTCGAGCATCGCGACGAGCGGCATAGCACCCAGCTCGCAGAAACCGTGGCACAGGTAGGGCGCACGCGGGCCCGTCGGCGCGCCCTGCATGCGGGCGCGGATGCGCATCGCGGCGTCGACGGCCTCCTTGCCGATCACCTTCTCGAACCTGGCGCGCGAGGCGGCCTCGTCGTCGATGTCGGTCCGGACGCGGTCGCCGAGCGGGGCGCCGTAGTGCACGTCGAAGAGCAACGCGCGGATGCCGTGGCCCAGCAGCGACACCGTCGCGAGCTCGTGGTTCGGGAACATCCAGCCGGGAGCTTCGGCCGCCGACATCGAGTTGTGGGCGCCGGGGAAGACCACCTCGTCGAGCCGGCGGGCGCACAGCGAGACGTCGCCGTTGCAGGCGTCCGTGAGCGCCGGTGCTGCGGGCAGCGCATCCGGGCTGCGCAGGAACAAGATCGCTCCGCCGATGAGTCCGACCGCCAGCAGGCCGACGAGCGCGTGGTGCAGGAGCGTCCGCGCCCACTCGCCCTGGCTGCCTTCGCGGGCCTCGGCGAGGGCCGCCTCGGCCTGGCGCGCCGCCTCCTGGATCCGCGGCGGCACGATCATGAACAGCTCGCGCAGGCCCTCGAACGCGACGAGCGCGCCCGCCACGACGGCGATGCCGCGCAGCGTGTCGAGCGGCGCGAGCGCCGCCACCAGCCCGAGCCCGGTGAGCGCCAGCGCGCGCAGCATCTCGCCGGAGCGGCTTCGCGCGGGCTGCTGCAGGCGCCGCCAGAGGTTGCGCGCGACGTCCTCGACCTCCCCCCGCCGCGCGAGCGACGAGGCCGCCGAAGCGAGCACGATGCCGATGCCGGCGAGCACCAGCGCCCAGGTCCGCAGCCCTCCCGTGAAGCCGTCCCAGAGCCCCGCCGCCACCGGCCGCAGCGCGGGGTCGTGCACCGACAGCGTGAGGGCCGCGCGGCCGAGCGGGGGCAGGAAGAACAACACCAGCGCCGCGGTCGCGAGCGCAGCGCCGCCCTTCAGCAGCGCCGCTTGCCGTCCGCGCGGCAGCGCTATTCCGAGGAACAGCAGCAGGCTGCCCGAGCCGATCGCCAGGAGCGCGTTGCGCCGGAAGCGGTGGCCGAGCTGCGCCAGCTTCAGGACGGCGCGCGCCACGCGTCCGCTCGGACCCACCGTCACGCCGGCCCGCAGCTTCGCGGGGATGCGGGCCACCAGGGCGGGATCGTGCGCCAGCGCGCTGCGCACGAGCACGCCGATGTCGGGCACCGACAGCGCCACGCGCTCGGCGCCCTGCGAGAAGACGAGCGCGTGGGCGCCCTCGGCGGTGCGCTGGAAACCGGCGCGAAACGCCTCGGAGCTGACGACCGCGCGCGCCGTGCCGACGAGCAGCGGGCGGTAGGCCATCAGGTCGCGCCGCTGCGCGATCGCCTCGTCGGCGATGCGCTCCGCCACGTACGTGGCGACCCGGGGCTCGCCGAGGCTCATTGCGGCGCGCGCCGCGAACGGGCGCGCCTGGAAGACCACGCGGTCGGCGTAGAGGTGGACGAGGCCCGCCCCGAGCAGGACGGCGCCCGCCACGCGCAGGGCGGGCGCGAGCTTCTCGAGCTGCAGCTTGCTGCGCTTCTCTGCCATGCGTTCCCGAGGCCGCCGATGCTAGCACGAGGTCTCGCGCCCGGCATTTCCCCGCGGCGGCCGTTGATCCGGTGCGTATGCATCACTCCGCCGGCACGGCGCCCGGTTCGCGATATTCTTTGGCCGGCCCGCGTGTCCGGGCTGCCTAGAACCAGGAGACCCCATGAAGACCCCGCCGCGCACCCCGATCGCCGCCGCCTTGCTGCTCGCCGCGCTCTCGCTCCACGCCGACGAGGGCAAGTGGATGCCGCAGCAGATCCCCGCCCTCGCCGAGAGGCTGCGGGCGATCGGCTTCGAGGGCGATCCGCAGGCCTTCGCCGATCTCACTGGCCAGCCGATGGGCGCCATCGTCTCGCTCGGGGGCTGCACGGCCTCGTTCGTCTCGCCCGAGGGCCTGATCGCCACCAACCACCACTGCGTGACCGGAGCGCTGCAGTACAACTCGACCCCACAGCGCAACCTGCTGGTCGACGGCTTCCTGGCGAAGACGCGCGCCGAGGAGCTCTGGAACGGCCCCGGCTCGAAGGTCTGGGTCACCGTCTCGGTGAAGGAGGTGACGGAGGACATCACCGGGAAGCTCGACGCGAAGCTCGACGACCGTGGACGCTACGCCGCCATCGACGCCCGGATCAAGGACCGCACGAGCGCCTGCGAGGCGGGCGGGCTGCGCTGCCGCGTGACGTCGTTCTTCGACGGACTCTCCTACTTCGAGATCGCCCAGCTCGAGATCCCCGACGTGCGCCTCGTCTACGTGCCCGCAGAGGGCATCGGCAACTTCGGCGGCGAGGCCGACAACTGGCGCTGGCCGCGCCACACCGGCGACTGGTCGTTCTATCGCGCGTACGTCGGACCGGACGGCAAGCCCGCGCCGCACGCGGCGGGCAACGTGCCGTACAAGCCGGAGCATTCCCTGAAGGTGCAGGCCGCGGGAGTCAAGGAGGGCGACCTCGTGTTCGTGACCGGCTACCCCGGCAGCACGAAGCGTCTCGCGACCTACGCGGAGGTGAAGGAGGCCGTGGAGTGGACCTTCCCGCGCACGATCCGCACCTACCAGGAGCAGATCGATCTTCTCGAGGCGCTCGCCAAGCAGGACCCCGCCCTCAGGATCAAGGCCTCGGGCCGGCTCCAGGGCCTCAACAACACGCTCACCAACCGCAAGGGCATGCTCGAGGGGCTGTTGCGCGGGGGCCTGCTCGCGCAGAAGGAGGCGCGCGAGCGGAAGCTCGCCGCGTGGATCGCGGCCGACCCCGCCCGCCAGAAGGAGTACGGCGACGTGCTCCAGGCGCTCGCAGCCATGCAGGCCGAGAAGGAGAAGACGCGTGAGCGCGACGCGGTGCTGGCGCAGCTCTTCGCCGCGTCCGCCATGCTCAACGCCGCGCACGTCGCGCAGGAGCTGTCGGTCGAGAAGGCGAAGAAGCTCGACGCCGATCGTGAGGCCGGCTACCAGCAGCGCGATTGGGCCCGCATCCGCGAGGCGCAGGAGCGGGCGCAGCGCTCGCTCGACCCTCGCCTCGACCGCGCGCTGCTCGGCTACTGGATGCGGCACGCCGCGGCGCTGCCGGCCGCGCAGCGCATCGCCGGCCTCGACAAGCTCGCGGGGCTCACGCCGGGCATGGCGAAGGCGGACAGCGATCGGGCGATCGAGGCCTGCCTCGAGCGGCTGATCGCGGGCACGAAGCTCGCCGACAAGGACGTCCGGCTGGGGCTGCTCGACAAGACGACCGCCGCGATCGCGGCCACCCGCGACTCGTTCGTGGAGCTGGCGCTGCTCCTCGACCCGCTCGCCCAGGCCAACCGCGAGGCCGAGAAGCGCTACCTGGGGAAGGCCTCGCGGGTGCGCCCGCGCTACGCGAAGGCGCTCGTCGCCGAGGCGGGCGGTCTCGTGGCGCCCGACGCGAACTCGACCTTGCGCGTGAGCTTCGGCCAGGTGAAGCCGCGCCAGGGCGCGCAGGACGGCATCGACTGGCGCGCGTTCACGACTCTCGCCGGCATCGAGCGCAAGCATACGGGCGAGGGCGAGTTCGACGCCCCCGATGCGCAGCTTGCCGCGATCCAGGCCCTGCGCGCGGGCAAGCAGAGCCCGTTCGTGGCGCCCGAGCTCGGCGACGTGCCGGTGGACTTCCTCTCGACCGTCGACATCACCGGCGGCAACTCGGGCTCGCCGACGCTCAATGCCAAGGGTGAGTTCGTGGGGCTCGTGTTCGACGGCACCTTCGACACCGTCGCCTCGGACTACGTCTACGACGCCGTCCGCACGCGCTCGATCCACGTTGACGTACGCTACCTGCTGTGGGTGATGACCGAGGTGGACGGCGCGTCCCACCTCGTGCGCGAGATGGGCGTCGAGTAGCGCCGCGCGGTGTAACAGCTGTAATCGCGACCTCCTTTTACGAACGGCGTCCTCGCGCACGTCGTCTAATGGAGACGCGGGCGAAGATCT
>Ga0209341_10004393_pt1 | contig 13005 bp, 11 predicted proteins | sample RifCSP13_2_FD_184020 | JGI IMG/M metagenome (GOLD analysis project Ga0209341, IMG submission 184020) | Soil microbial communities from Rifle, Colorado - Rifle CSP2_sed 13_2 (SPAdes) (version 2) | ecosystem: Environmental > Terrestrial > Deep subsurface > Rock core/Sediment | place: Rifle...
GCACGACGAGCCACTCGCTCCCCTCAGGGATGGGCGGGCAGACGAGGTGCCGATTAAGATAGTTTTCCCACAATCACACCTTCGATTGACCGTGCTCGCCTTCCAAATCCCGGAGGCGCGAGCGATTCAGGGGAATGCGGGGTCCGCATTGCGGACGAACCGCCCTAGCCTCGTCCGGGCTTGCCCAGCTCCGTGCTGGGTGAGGCGGCCGCGGTCGGGCCTCGTGCCTCGCTCGAGGGCCTCGATTCTCCCTGAGTGGCTGCGTCCCCGGCGGAAGCGAGATCCGAGGGCGAATCATGCTCGCGGACTGGACACGACATCCGCGAGGAAAGGTGCCGCTGCGGGGGCCCCACCCTCCGTTCCTCGCTTCCCTACGCGAGGCGCTCGGCGACGTACTCCGCGACATCGCGCACCACAAGGCCCGACGTAGCGACCGTCTTCGAGCTGTCCTCCAGGTTCAGGATGCAGTACGGGCACGCCGAGCAGAGCACCTGGGCACCCGTCCGCTCCGCTTGCGCGACGCGGAGGTTGGAGAACCGCTCGCTCGGGGACGTTTCCAGGAAGATCCGCCCCCCGCCGCCACCGCAGCACAGGCTGTCCGCCCGGTTGCGCTCCATCTCCTCGAGTCGCACGCCCGGGATCGACTCCAAGACCTTCCGGGGTTCCTCGTAGACCCCGTTGTACCGACCCAGATAGCACGGGTCGTGGTACGTCACGGGCACGTCCCCGTCCCGCCGGAGCCGGAGGCGGTCCTCGTCCGCGAGGCGGGCAAGGAGCTGCGTGTAGTGCTCCACCTCCACCGAGGCCCCGAGCTTCGGGTACTCGTCCTTCAGGGCCGTGTAGGAGTGGGGGCTGATCGCGACGACGCGTTCCACGCCGCGCTCCCGGAACGTTTCCGCGTTCCGCTCCGCGAGGGACCGGAAGAGGGGCGTGTCCCCGATTCGGAGGGCGGGGTCTCCGCAGCACGCCTCGTCGTTCCCGAGGATCCCGAACCGCACGCCCGCGGAGTTGAGGATCCGGACGAGGGCGCGCGCCACGGTCTGGATGCGGGGATCGTACGCCGCCGTGCATCCGACGAACAGGAGGAGGTCCATCCCGGGCTCGAAGGGGCGCACATTCAGACCCTGCGCCCATCGGCTCCGCTCCTCGGGATTCCCGCCCCATGAGTTGTGGACCGTGGCCAGGTGGCCGCGGACGGTCTTCAGCGGCCCGGGTTCCGCGCCCACGCCGACGACGAACTCCCGGGCCGTGCGAATCACGTTCGGGATGTCCACGCCGCGCGGGCATCGCGCCACGCACGCGCGGCACGTCGTGCAGAGCCACAGGAAGTCGCCCTCGAGCCCGCCGAGGCCGAGCTGGGTCAGGCGGAGCATCTTCCTCAGGCTCACGTCCCGGACCTCGCCCCACGGGCACGTCGCGGTGCACACCCCGCACTGGTAGCACAGGTACAGCGAGGCTCCGCCCGCCTTCGCGAGCTCGTCCATCATCTCGTCGTACGGGCGCACGGCGGGGGCGGTCATCGGACCACGCTCAAGGCGACGTCCCCCTTGCGGTTGACCTTGCCGGCGCCGCCCGTGCGGAACGGGACCTCAGATGCGGAAGGAACTCCCAATGAATCGCCCCTGGGTATCCGGAAGGAGAAGGTGAGGGCAGAACACGTTCGCAGGGTCGTACGCTCCCTTCAGGCAGCGGAGCTCCTCGTGGCGGGACGGCGGACCGTCCCGGAAGAGCGCGAGGCCGAGACCGTGCTCCTTGCGGTCCTCCACGGTGAGGTCTGGCCGCAGCACGGCTTGCCGGAGCTTCTGGATTAGGGCCCACGCCGCTTCGATCTCCGCTTTCGTCACGGCCGCCTGCGGCCGGTAGTGAATCTCGATCCCGTCCGGGTAGTGGTGGCCGACGGGGCGCCCCGAGGCGCCTTCCATCGCCACGAACATCCGCGAGAGGACGTCCCCGAATCGCTCCGGGTCGTACACGATGAAGTCCTCACATCCGGGCACGTTCACGCGGTGGAGCGCCTTGCCCGTCGCTGCGGTCCGCACCGCCATCATCTTCCGGAACTGCGGGAACGTGATCTCCCGGTATACGACGTCAGGGTAATCCGCTGCGATTCGCGGCAGCGGCTCCATCCCTTCCTTCCGCCCGCGGTAGAGCAGGACCATGCGGCGGCGCCCCGGGGAGACGGTGAAGTACCCGCCGAGGACCGCGTCCGCGCGGATCGGGTCGTCCGGGCGCACGATCCCCTCGTCGATGAACAGGAACTCCCCCGCGAAGTACCGGCACGAGGCCGCGACCCGCTTCATCAGGCCCCCGATCGCCGCGCCGAGTCTCCCGACGTCCTCGGACTCGATTGACAGGATCGCGCATACCATGTCCTCCGGTCTCGGAATCGGGGCAATCCGGACGTCGAGTTCCGTGACGAGGCCGCACAGGCCGTGGTGGCCCGCGAGGCGTCGGATTTCCTCCCGGTCCGTGACCTCGAGGACGCGCGCGCCCTCCGTGGATGTAGCAACGATTCGGAGGCGATTGACGGCGTCGCCGAAGGCACCGAAGGCGGGAGTCCCGCTGCCCCGAGCGTTCGTCGCGAAGTTCCCGCCAAACGTGCTGTAGCCGCTGCTCGGGACGACGGCCACGGTCCACTCGTGCTTGGCGAGCGCCCGGTTCGTCTCGTCGCTTGTCCTCCCCGCGCCGACGCGGACGTACAGCTCGTCGTCCGGTCCCGCCTTTGTCAGGTCGACGGCATTCCCCTTGGCGTCCACGATCAGCGGATCGAAGAGCCCGCGTCGGTGGCCGCGAGCGTCGCACGCACCGACCCGCTCCATGTCGACGAGGACCGAGCCGGGGGGCGCGACCGCCGCACCCGCGGTGCCCGAGCCTGTCCCTCTCGGCACGAGCGCGACAGCGTGGCGCATCGCGTGGTCCACGAGGGCCGCGCACTCCGCCTCGTCCTTCGGGAAGGCGATCAGGTGGGGGACACCAAGCGTGAGGAACGATGCATCCGTGGCGTACCCCAGGAGCTCGCCTGCCTGATGGGTGATCCCCTGTTCCCGGAGGAACGTTAGGGTCGCGTCCCCCCGTTCCTGCTCGCGCGTGACTGCCGCCATCGTCTCACCCCAGGGCCTGCGCGGCGAGGTCGGTCACATCGATGATCTTCAGGTCCGGGAGCGGGTCCACGGGCCGCCCGTCGAGGTAGCAGGAGAAGTGGATCCGGCAGTGCGGGCATGCCGTGACGAGGTTCCCCGCCTTCGAGGCGGCCTCCTCGAGGCGCTCCTGCTGCAGGAACTTCGTCTGCGCGTCGCAGTTCGAGTACGCCCCGACGCCGCAGCACATCGCGTTCTCCCGCACGCGGTCCATCTCGACGAACGTCACACCGGGGATCGCCTTCAGGACGGCCCGGGGCGCGTCGTACTCCGTCGAGTGACGCCCGAGTCGACAGGGGTCCTGGTACGTAACCGTGAGGTCCACGGGCTTCGTGAACGTCAACCGCCCCGCGGTGACGAGCTCCTCGATCAGCTCCGTCATGTGGAGGACCTCGACGGGCCACTCGCCGACGACCTTCGGGTACTCGTACTTCAGCATGGAATAGCATTCCGCGCACGTCGTCACGAGGCGCTTCGCCCCGCTCGCTCGGATCCACTCCGCGTTCCGGCGGGCGAGGGTCTCGAACGTCTCTCGGTCCCCGTTCCAGAGGGCGTCGTGGCCGCAGCACCGTTCTGCGTTCGCGACGACGGGCACGATCCCCGCCGCGTTCATGATCTTGATCGCCGCCTTCCCGATGCGGGCGCTGTCGCAGTATGAGAAGACGCCGTCGAGGTACGGCATGCAGCCCGTGAAGTAGATCACGTCTCCCGTGTCCGCGACCTTCAGGCCGTCCCCGATCCAGGCACGGCGGTCCTGGTTCAAGTTCGGCTTCGCCATGATCTTCGCCAGGATGTCCTTGTATCCGCCGTGCTTGCACGGCGCCGTCCTCTCCATCGTGGGACGTAGTGCCTCGCGCTTCGCGCGGATGAACGCGGGGTACGGCACCTGGGTCGGGCAGACGGCCTGGCACTCGCCGCACGTGAGGCAGGCCCAGAGGTCCCGCTCGCTCACCTCGTCCGCGGCACCGAGGTACGCCTGGAGGACTACCTTGCGAGGGCTGAAGAGGACGTCCGCCCGGTGGACCGGGCAGCTGAACGTGCACTTGTTGCACTGGATGCAGCCCTCCTGGGTGAGGATCCGCAGGCCGGCGTCGTCGAGGCCCTCCGCCGGGGACACGAGGGCTGCCATCAGGCGACCTCCCGCAGCGGGCTCGGTCCGAGCCTCCGGACCGTCTCCGTGAACTCGTTCGCAATCTCCGCGAACCTCGGGCCCTCCGAGGACGAGGCCGCCTCCATCCGCAGCCGCTCCGGCCCGATTCCCAAGGCCCGCAGGACACCGGACAGCCGGTCCGTCTGCTGCCGCGCTTGCAGGTTCCCGCTCTTGTAGTGGCACGAGCCCGGGTGGCAGCCGATGACGAGGACGCCGTCGAACCCGCGCTCGAACGCCCGGAGGACGTAGTAGGGATCCACCATCCCCGTGCACATGAGGCGGACGATCTTCACCGCGGACGGGTACGGGATCTTTGTCGCCCCTGCCTGGTCCGCAGCGTTGTACCCGCACCAGTTGCAGCACAGCGCGAGGATATCCGGCTCGGACGTCACGGGGCCACCGCCTTCGGCGCGAGGGCGTCGATCGATGCGACGATCTGCGGCTTCGTGAACTGGCGCACCTGGATTGCGCCGGTCGGGCACACGACCGTGCACTTCCCGCATCCTTCGCACGCCGTCTCATCGACGACCGCCACGAGGCTCTCCGGGTCAACGTGAACGGCGTCGAACTCGCACACGTCCGTGCACCGGTCGCACGCGCGGCAGAGGTCCGGGATCACCTCCGCGACGAGCGGGTTGAGGGTCATCTCCCCGGCCCCGAGGAAGATCGACGCGGACATCGCCGCCGCGCCGGCCTGGGCGATCGTGTCCGTGATGTCCTTGGGGCTCTGCGCGCAACCTGCGACGAAGACGCCCTTCACGGCGGTCTCCGTGGGGTTGATCTTGAGGTGATACTCCTTGACGAACCCGTCCGCGGTCTTGTCCAGGTGCAGCGAAGCCAAGAGCCCGTCGACGTCCCCTGGCTCCATCGCGGTGCTGAGGACGACCATGTCCACGGGCACGCGCAGGGTCACGCTCGCGAGGGTGTCCTCGGTGACGATGATGAGCTTGCCCTCTTCCTCCGGCGACGCCGCGACGTCCGTCACCCGCGCGGGCTTACCGCGGACGAACCCGACCTGCTCGGACGCTACCCGCTGGTAGAACTCCTCGTACCCCTTCCCGTTCGCCCGCATGTCCATGTAGAAGTTGTACACCCGCGCGCCCGTCCGCTCGCGGATCAGGTGGGCGTACTTCAGGGAGTACATGCAGCACACGCGCGAGCAGTACGGGCGGTACTTCTCGTCGCGGGAGCCGACACAGTGGATGATCCCCACGGACGTCGGCGGCGTCCCGTCCTTCTTTACGAGCTTCCCGCCCGTCGGCCCCGTGGAGGACAGCAACCTCTCGACCTGGAGGCCGTGGTACACATCCGGGTACTTCCCGTACCCGTACTGAGAGATCTGCGAGGCGTCGAACGGCCGGTACCCTGTGGCGACGACGACGGCACCGACCTCGACCTTCACCTCCTCCGGTTTCATGGAGAAGTCGATCGCGTCCGCTGGGCACACGGCCTCGCACATCCGGCAGGCGTGGTTCCGCTGGAAGTAGAAGCAGTGGTCCGCGTCGATCGTCCATAGCTGCGGGAGCGCCTGGGAGAACGGGAGGTAGATCGCCTTGCGCCGGGAGAGGCCCAGGTTCCACTCGGAGTCGACCTGGATCGGGCTCTTGGCGGTGCTGACGGGGCAGCGCTCCGTGCACCGGTTGCACCCGATGCAGGCGTCCGTCACGAAGCGGGGTTTCTTCACGATGGTCAGGGTGAACTTCCCGGGCGTGCGGACGGCGTCCTTCACCTCGGCGTACGTCAGCAGGTCGACGTTCCGGTGGTTGAACACCTGGTTCATCTTGGGGGAGAGGGTGCACATCGCGCAGTCGAGGGTGGGGAACGTCTTGTCGAAGCGGGCCATGTTGCCGCCGATCGTCGGGCTCTTCTCGATGAGCGTGACCTTGTGGCCGGCGTTGCCGAGCAGGATGGCGGCGTGGATGCCGGCGATCCCCGCGCCGATCACGGCGACGCCTTCGTGGATGGGGGCGGTCTTCACCTCGAGGGGCCGCAGGCGGAGGACCTTCTCGACTTGGGCTCCCACGAGCGCCTTCGCCTTCTCCGTCGCCTTCTCGGGCTCAGAGCGGTGCGGATACGCGCACTGCTCCCGCACGTTCGCGATTTCCAGGAGGTACGGGTTCATCCCCGCCTCCTTCGCCGTCTCGCGGAACATGTCCTCGTACATCTTCGGCGTGCAGCACGCGACGACCACGCCGTCGAGCCCCTTCTCCCTGATCGTCTCCTGGAGACACGCCTGACCCTGGTTCGAGCACATGAAGCGGAGGTCCGTCGCGGCTACGACCCCGACCCGTTTCGACGCGAACTCCCGCAAGGCGTTCACGTCGACGACGTCGGAGATGTTCCCGCCGCACTGGCAGATGAAGACGCCGACCTTCCGCTCCCCGTCCGTCACGCCTTCAGGACCTCCTGCGCTTCGAGTTTCCCGATCACCGGGGCCACGCTGACCGCGTGGCGCCCCAGACCCAGGCGAGCCGGATCGATTCCGAACGCAAGCCCGGTGAGCTGGGGCAGATGGAGGATCGGCATGCCAATCCGCCTGCCCGCGGCCTTCGAGGCCTCCTTCTGATGCGCATCGAGCACGAGGTGGCAAAGAGGGCATGGGGTCGCGAGCATCGTCGCACCCGCGTCCTTCGCCTCCGTCAGAGCCGCAGCGGACAACCGGGAGGTGAGGTCATCGCTGACCCTCGGGGCGTCGAAGCCGCAACAGCCGGTCCGCCCCTTGTACCGCAGCGGATTCCCGCCGAGGATTTTGACGAGGCGTTCGATGGACTTCGGGTCCGCAGGGGTATCGAACGCCTCCGTTCCCGGGGCCCGAAGGAGGCGGCAGCCGTAGAACGCGCCCACGGCGACGTCGGCGAGTGGTCGCCGGACGTGGGCGGCGAGCCTCCTCTCCCCGATGTCTTGGAGGAGGACCTGGAGGAGATACTTGACGCGCACGCCCCCACGGTACGAACTCGGCCCTGTGTGTCCCAGGACCCTGTTGATCCTCTCCCGGGCATCGGGGTCCTCGAGGGCCTGCGCGGCCTCGGAAAGGTAGAGCTGGCAAGCGCCACACACGGTGAGGATGTCGAGCCCCTTCGCCTGTGCCATGGACAGGGTGCGAGCGTTCACGGCGAGGGCACCTTCGGGGTCCGACCTCTGGAGGTTCCCCGCGCCGCAACACGCGGCCCCGTCCAGGCGGACGAGCTCGATCCTGAGCTCCTTCGCCACCTCGCGCGTGGCCTCGTCGAGCTCCTGGCAGCGATCTTGTGCCGCACATCCTGGGAAGTACGCAAACCTCATGGGGATTCCTCCAGGGAGGCGAGCGGCGCTTCCACCTCAGTTCGGTCAATGAGGCCCTCGGCCGTCGAGGCGACTTCCTGCCAGAACTCGGGAGCCACCGAACGTGAGGATGTCAGCTCCATCGCTCCCGCCTTCCTATGGGCGCTGACCCTTCGGACGCCGGATATAGCTAAGGTACGTACTGCACGTGTAATCCCTGGAGGCGTCCGATGGAGGGGCGGGAGGCACAAACGCAGGCTCGGGAGGCGGCCGATGCAGGCCCCATCGGACGGTGGGTGCGCGTCCGTTAAATATCGCGTCCCGCGTTGTAGCGATCCATGGTGGCGAAGAGCGTCGCCGAGCAAGTGCCACGCCTCGCGTACGGAGATCGTTTGCTCTCCGACTTCCTCCCGGACTCCGTCCTGTCCGAGGGCCGCATCATCGCCTTGCGGACGCCGGAGGGTGCGCCGGCGCTCCCCGACGTGCAGGGCGCCCTGCGGCAATCGCTCGAGGTGTCCTCGACGCCGGACCTGGTCCCCTCCCTGGGTGAGTGGCTAGCGTCTCGGTACCGGGGCGGGGACGTCGCGGTCATCATCGACGATTACGCTCGGCCGTGCGCGCACCAGCGCCTCCTCCTGCCGGGCCTCCTCGACTGGCTCCAGTCCCATGGCGTGAAGCGGGACCGGATCGCGCTCATCATCGCCGCGGCGACCCACCGGGACCCGAAGCCGGAGGAGTGGCCGTACATGCTCGGGGAAACGCTCTGGCCGGCGTGGAAGGACCGCGTCTTCTTCCATCACGACCGCGAAGACCTCGAGAAGCTCGGCGCGATGCCGGACGGTACGCCCGTCGAGTTGAACGCCCGGGCCGCACGCTCCGAGGTGCTCATCTCCCTGTGCGACCTCGACTACCACTACTTCGCGGGCGTCAGCGGGGGGCCGAAGCACCTCGTGCCCGGGATTGCGGGTCGGGCGCTCACGACCGCGGACCACCTACGGATGTTCGGCGAGCTCGGGTTCGCGCCGCACGTCGACCTGGGCCTCCTGGACGGCAACCCCGTCTACGAGTACAAGCGAGCGGCGGTGCGAATCATCTTGGACGCGCTCCATGCCCGCGGGAGCTTCGTCTACGCCGTGGTCTGCGTGCTGAACCCCGCGTACCAGGTGGTCGCGCTCGAGGGCGGCGACATCCTCGCCGTCCACCGGAGGCTGCGCCACGCCCTCGACAAGGTGTACGCCGCGTTCATCCCCGCGCTGGCGGACATCGCCATCGTCACCGCACGTCATCTCGGAATCAACGTGTACCAGGCGGGGAAGGCGATCAACGCCGCGGCACGTGCCGTGAAGCCGGGCGGCACGGTCGTCTGCGTGGCCCCGTGCCCGGACGGTTTCGGGAATGAGGAGTTCCGAAACCTGATGAAGATCGCGGCCCCCGTGCTCCAGGAGGCGGAGGACCGGATCGCCCGAGGAGGGGATCCCGCCCAGGTGGGCCCCGAGGCGATTGACGACGCCCTCCGGGCGGTCCAGAAGGTCGTCATGGCGGATTTCAAGATCGGGAAGCAGAAGCCCGTGGACATGCTTGTCCAATACCGCCGCACGGGGTGGGGCAACCTCTGGCTCCTGGCCGACGGGCTCAGTGACGAGGAGCGCACATTGCTCCCCTTCCGGTATGTCGGGAAGCGCGGCGAGGACCCGCAGAAGCGCCTTCAAGCATGGGTCCAGGACCAGGAGAAGAAGGGGAAGCCCACGTACCTGATCGTCGACGACCCCACGTACTGGATCCGGCTCAAACGCGCGTGAACCCGATTCGCCGACGGAGGAAGACGGCGGGATCGACCCGAAGCCGAAGGCGCCCGCCGCCTAGCCGGCGAGTTCCATCGCACTCGCGATCTCATCCCAGGCCCAGAGTCCGCCCGGCTTCGGACTCTTCTTCAGGTGATCCAGGTCCCCCCGGTTCGCGAGCCGGTCTACCAGGTACGCGGCGAACGCGGGGGACCCCGTCGCCCCGGGGGAATTGTAGTTGAGGATGTGGTACGAGTGGGGGCCGGGCACCTCGATCGCCTCCTTCACGATCCCTCCGTGGCGGTTGACGACGGGACTGCGGATGCCCGCGGTCCCCGGTGCGACAAGGTGCTCGAGCCTCAGGGCGGGCAGGAACCGCTGCACGCGCTGGAGCATGGCCTCTTTCGAGACGGAGCTCCACATCTCTTGGGTGGCCAGGCTCACGAAGTCCTTGTCGAGCATCAGGCGGACCTTGTTGAAGACCGGGGGCTCAAAGAATTTCGCGACCCACGGGCCCACGGGGCGGAGCAGCCCGTCGTAGGACGCCGGCCCTGAGACCGGCACGGCGTTCGGCCCGATCTCGCGTCGACCGTTCGCGCGGATCACCCAGTGCGGGTCGAGGAACGGAAGGTCCGTGTGCCGCGGAACCGAGTAGACATTGTGCCGGACGAGGTCCGCGGCCCGTGCATCGATCGTCCAGTACTCCCCTCGGAAGTGCATGTCCGTGTACTCCAGTCCCACGCCCATGGCGTGCGCGAGGTCGATCGCACTTCCGCCCGCGCAGCCGATCAGGTAGGCCGCGCGAACGGTATCGTTCGCGCCGGTCAGCCGTATCTCGATTCCCGAGTCCGCAGCGGTGACGGAGCTCGCGTCCGCCCCGGTGAGGAAACGAACCCCCAGGGCCTCCGCGTCGGCCCTCAGCGACTCCGTGAACGCATGGTAGTCCACGGCGGTGTCCGTCTTCGAGAACAGGGCGCCCTCGCACCGGACGTTCGGCTCCCGCCGCGCCATCTCGGGTCCGTCGAGGAGCTCGACTTCGGATGGCGCCATCCCGTTCTCCGCTGCGTAGCCCACGTACGCACCCAGGTGGGCCACCTGCTCGTCGTCGAGGGCCACCTCATACGTCCCGACCTCGTACCAGGGGAGTCCCTTCACCGCGGCGTACTTCTTCCACAGGTGGTAGGAGATGCCGGCCGCGCGGGCGAAGATCTTCGCCTTCTCGGGATCCAGGTAGAACGGCCGGTGGACGACGCCCGTGTTCCGCCGACTCGCATGCATGGCCACATCGGGCTCCTTCTCGATCAGGACGAATCGACCTTCGTACCGCGCCGCGAGCCAGTAAGCGACGGAGGTGCCGAGGATTCCACCGCCGACGATGGCGACGTCCCACGGGTCCATGTTGATCCTGCGGTCCTCGCATCCAAGCGCGGCTTATTAGGCCTGCGCAAGCGGCTGGGGGCCCGGCCAGGGAACGCGGAGCTGCGTCCCGATCTGCTTCAGGTTCTCGACGACCTTCGGGCCGAGGGGGATCCCGTCCTTGCGGCACTTCTCCATGCGCGCGTAGCTCTTCTCACCCGCGACGTAGATGCGCGGCTGGCCTTCCGCCCTCGGGCTGTCCTTGAGCTCCCGCGCGAGCCGGTCCATGTCCCGCTTGAACTCCTCGAGGGGGCGGAAGGCGGACGGGTCGATCGCCATGAAGAAATGTCCGACGTTCGGCTTCCTCTCGTCCGCGTAGACCTGCAGGCCCGTCGCCGCGCCGGGCAGGACGCCGCACAGCACGTCGACGAGGAGCGCGAGGCCGTACCCCTTGTGGCCGCTGAACTCCTCGCCTTCCCCACCGAGCGGGAGGAGGCCGCCGCCGAGGCGCTTCGCGAGCGCGTTCAGGACCTTCGCGGGATCCGTCGAGCTCCTGCCCGACTCGTCCACGGCCCACCCGGGCGGCATGGGCTTGCCGAGGCGGTTGTACACCTCGACCTTTCCCCGCGGCACGACGGAGGTGGCCATGTCGAGCACGAAGGGCTTCTCCTTCAGCGCGGGCGCCGTCAAGGAGATGGGGTTCGTGCCGAGGACGGAGGTGCGGCCGAACGTCGGCACGACGAGCGGCGCCGCGTTCGTCATGCTCAGTCCGATGAGGTCGTGCTCGAGGGCCATGAGGCTGTAGTAGCCCGCGATCCCGTAGTGGTTCGAGTTGAGCACCGTCACCAGCCCGATCGCGGTGTCCTTCGCCTTCCTGATCGCGAGCTCCATCCCTTTCCGGCCGACGACCTGTCCGAGGCTCTGTCCGCCGTCGATCACGGCGGTCGCCTTCGTTTCCCGGACGATCGTGCTGTGGTCCGTGGGCTTCATGTAGCCCTCCTGCAGGCCGCTCACGTACCGCTGTAGCCGCGCGACGCCGTGGGAGTCGATGCCGCGCAGGTCCGCAAGGACAAGGACCTCCGTCGTCACCTTCGCATCGTGGGGCGGGACCCCGAGCTGCATGAGGACGTGTTCACAGAAAGCGGTGAGTTCCCTCTCGCCGATCAAGACCTTGTCGACCATCGCCGCGCCCCGTTTCGACTCCCTGAAAAAGCCTCCCGCGTATAAGCTTGCGGTTCGTATCGTCCCTCCCGTCGGCCCGCGCAAGGTCTAATAGACGCGCGGCGGTGGCGGGGGTATGGCATCTCTACGGGAGGAGATGGCCCTCCTCCGCCGACTCGCCCCCGAGGACCACGGGCTCACCGTCCTCGACGCGGACACGCAAGAGACCTCCTACGGCACCCTCGTGCGCGACGGCATGCCCCTCATCTTCGACACCCATCGCAAGGACGCGTGGTTCGTCTCCACGGTCGAGGTCCTGACGGAGATCCTCGCGCCCGCAACGACCACGCCCGAGGAGGTGGCCCGTTTCTCCAAGGTCGCGGAGCATCACGCGGTCCAGGCGATCCCCTACAGCGCGTGCTTCTTCAAGGGGAACCTGCACGTGTACGCCTACTACGGGCCCGTGCGCGGGTTCGACCTCTCCGTCGCGGACGGGTCGGTCCGCGAGGCCGAGGCGAAACTCGAGGCGCGGTTGGGCGAGGTCTGGCCCCACCTCCCGGCGGGCGTCGTGGAGGCGCAGCGGGAGCTCCTCGCGGGCCGGAGGAAGGCCCGGTACGAGGCGGACCTCGAGGTCCTCCGCGGGCAGATGAAGGCCGTCGGCACTCCCTAGCGCGTGCGTCCCCTCGCCGCGCGGTTCGCCCTCCGCAGCGATTCCCGGAAGGGCTTCGACGCGCGTTCCGTGGCCACCGTGATCGTCACGGGCGGGAGCCCGCGGACGTGACCGCGCAGGAAGGCCTCCGTCCGCTTCGCGTCCTTCTTCCAGCACTCGCGGAGCCACGTGCCCACGGCCCGCTGGACCCAGAATTCGTCGTCGTACAGGAGACGCTCGAGGAGCTGGAAGGGCTTGTCGAGCTCTCCTTCGCGGATGAAGTCGTTCAGCGCGTACGTCGAGGCGCGGCGCCGCCAGAAGTTCTCCGACCGGGTCCATCGCAGGACCTCCCGGAAGCGTGCGGACCGGGCGCGGACCATCGCGCTGACGGGTCCCGAGGCGAGGTTGTCGCTGAGGGCCCAGCCGATCGCGGTGTCGACCCACCCGTCCGCGAGGGTCCAGGAGCGGTCGTCGAGGAGGTCCACGTTGCGGCCGAGGAGGCCGATCGCG
>Ga0209341_10004394_pt1 | contig 13005 bp, 6 predicted proteins | sample RifCSP13_2_FD_184020 | JGI IMG/M metagenome (GOLD analysis project Ga0209341, IMG submission 184020) | Soil microbial communities from Rifle, Colorado - Rifle CSP2_sed 13_2 (SPAdes) (version 2) | ecosystem: Environmental > Terrestrial > Deep subsurface > Rock core/Sediment | place: Rifle...
TCGCGACATCAGCGAGGCGCTCGGCCAGCAAACCGCCACCAGCGATATCCTGCGCGCCATGGCCAATTCCCCAACCGACATCCAGCCCATCCTGGATGCGGTAACCGGCAACGCAGCCAGGCTGTGCGAGGCCAGCGATGTACAAATATATAGCGTAGAGGGTGATCGGCTAAGCCAGGCGGCACATTTCGGCCCCCTGCCTGCTTTGCAGAACGGCGAGACATTGCCCCTTGTGAAGGGGTTGGTCGTGGGCCGGGCGATCCTCGAACGCAGGACGATCCACATCGAGGATGCCCGCCTTTTATCCAAAACTGAATATCCAGAGAGCGCTAAACTCCAACGGCGCCTGGGCCATCGTACTGCGTTAGCCACGCCCCTGGTCCGCAAAGGAACCGCAATTGGAGCGATTGCCGTGCGCCGCAACGAGGTGCGCCCATTCACGGAGAGACAAATTTCGCTGCTGGCTACGTTCGCGGACCAGGCCGCAATCGCGATCGAAAATGTGCGTCTCTTCGACCAACTGGAGACGCGCAACCGCGAAATCAGCGAAGCGCTCGAACTGCAGACGGCGACCAGTGACATCCTGCAGATCATTGCCAGTTCACCGGAGGACATTGACAGCGTATTAAGCGCTATCGCTGAAAAGGCAGCCCTTCTTTCCGATTCTGAGGACGCGGTTATTGGATATGTAGACAAAGGTTTTCTAAGAGTCCGTGTTCATTATGGCTCCATGCCTTTCTGGAAGGTAGGAGAGGGCATCCAATTTAACCGGGAATCAGTTACGGGTAGAGCCATTATCGATGGGAAACCGATCCAAGCGATTCATAACGCTAAAGGCAAGAAATCTGAATTTCCCGTAGGCGATAAAGTTGCTAAAAAGTTTGGCTATGCAATGACTTTCGCCACTCCTTTGCTTCTTAAAGGAGAAACGACTGGGGCGATTATTATCAGACGGGTTGAGCCGACCTTGTTCTCGGAGAAGGAAATATCACTACTGGAAAACTTTGCCAACCAGGCGGTGATCGCAATTGAAAAAGCACGCCTGTTGAGCGAAACAAAACGGCTCCTGGAAGAAACTACTCAGCGCAACCGCGAAATCACTGAGGCGCTCGAACTCCAAACCGCGACAAGTAGCATCTTAGAAATCATCGCCAGTTCTCCAGAGGACATTGATGGCGTTCTAAGCATCATCGCTGAAAAGGCGGCCCTTCTGTTAAAGTCTGATGACGCAGTTATTCATTATGCCGAAGGTGGTTTATTCAAGGCCCGTGCTCATTATGGTCCCATTCCTTTCTTCAAGCTGGGAGAAGACATCCGGTTCAGCCGTGAATCGGTTACGGGAAGAGCCATTATCGATGGGAGACCAATCCAGGCGATCCACAATTCCAAAGGCAAAAAATCAGAATTTCCCCTGGGGGATAAGACGGCCAGGCACTTTGGCTATGCACTGACTTGTGCCGCACCATTGCTGTTTCAAGGGAAAGCGATTGGGGCGATCATGATCAGACGGGTTGAGCCGACCTTGTTCTCGGAGAAGGAGATTTCCTTACTGCAAAACTTTGCAAACCAGGCCGTGATCGCTATTGAAAAAGCGCGTTTGGTGAATGAAACCAACCGGCTCTTGGAGGAAACTACTCAGCGCAACCGCGAAATCACTGAGGCGCTCGAGCTGCAAACCGCGACCAGTGACATCCTGGAGGTTATCGCCAGTTCTCCAGAGGACATTGATAGCGTTCTAACCATCATCGCTGAAAAGGCGTCCTATCTACTAAGGTCTGATGACGCAGTTATCATTTATGTCGAAGGCGATTTCTTCAAGGCGCGGGCACATTTTGGACCCATTCCCTTCTTCAAACTTGGAGAAGGCACCCAATTCAACCGTGAAACGGTTACTGGGAGAGCGATCATTGAGGAGAAACCGATCCAGGCCATCCATAACCTCAAAGGCAAAAAATCGGAATTCCCCTTAGGAGATAAAAGCGCTAAACAGTTTGGCTATGCAATGTCCTGCGCTGCACCGCTGCTGTTTCAAGGGAAAGCGATTGGGGCGATCCTGATCAGACGGGTTGAACCGAACCTGTTCCCAGAAAAGGATATTTCACTTCTGCAAAACTTTGCTAACCAGGCTGTGATCGCTATTGAAAAGGCACGCCTGTTGAACGAGACAAAACGGCTGTTGGACGAAACCGCCCAGCGCAACGCCGAGCTGGCCGTGATCAACAGCGTGCAGCAAGGCCTGGCAAGCAGGCTTAAGTTCCAGGAGATTGTTGACCTTGTTGGCGAGAAAGTGGGGGAGATCTTCAAGGCCGATACCGTTAATGCCGCCATGTACGATGCCCAAAGAGATTGGTTCATAAATGCTTATTACGTGGACCGCGGCCAGCGCATTTCAAGGCCCGATGGCCCCCGGCCAAGACCCAGTTTGAGCGCGGCGGTGGTCGACACGCGGCGGCCATTGCTCCTCGGAACACAAGAAGAACAAAAGAAATGGGGCGCGGTTAGCATTCCGCGCAGTGAAGAGGAAGGGGATCAAAATGAGAGTGTCTTATTTGTACCCATCCTGGCTGGCGACAAAGTGATCAGTTTTATTTCGGTGCAGAGTTATCAAAAGAATGCCTTCAATCAAAATGATCTACACCTGCTTCAAACCCTGGCCAACAGCATGAGTGTGGCGCTCGAGAACGCCCGCCTGTTTGGCGAAACTGCACAACGCAATGCTGAGCTGGCCGTTATTAATAGCGTGCAAGAGGCAATGGCAAAGCGGACTGACATCCAGGGTATCTACGAAGCAGTCGGGGAGAAAATAAGGGGCATCTTTGGTGCTCAGGCAATGATCCTGGGCCAGTTTGACCATGCATCCAGCCAAGTGCTGCCTCATTATTTTTATGAGAATGGCGAGCGTCTTTATCCTGACCCGCTGCCTTTTACCGGCCTGATCACCCACCTCATAGCCACCCGCCAGACGATTCTGATCAACCAAGATTTTGAAGCAAAAGCAAAAGAACTGGGCATGATCATCCCTGTAAGCGAAAGTGGTTTCAAATCAACAGATCTGGGCATGCTTCAAACGCTGGCCAACAGCAAGTCCGCCTTGTTTGTTCCCCTGGTGGCGGGGGACCAAGTGATCGGCGGCATTTCCATGCAGAATATCGACCGGGAAAATGCATTCAGCCCGTCCGATGTGCGCCTGCTGGAGACCCTGGCCAACAGCATGTCTGTGGCGCTGGAGAACGCCCGCCTGTTTGATGAGACCGCCCAACGCAACGCCGAGCTGGGGGTGATCAACAGCGTGCAAGAAGCCATGGCCAAACAACTGGATATAAAGGGCATCTATGAGGCTGTTGGCGAAAAGATTAAAGATATCTTCGATGCCCAGGCGGTGATTTTGGGCACCTTTGACCATGCCTCGGGTCTGGTCTCTCCGTTCTATTTCTATGAACTGGGTGAAAGATTTCACCCCGAGCCCTTCCCTTTCAGCGGGCTTATCAAACACATCATTGCCACCCGCGAGACCGTCTTGATCAATGAGGGTTTTGCGGAAAAGTCCGTGGAATACGGAATGGTCAACGTGGCCGGAAGCCAGACTTCCAAATCCGCCTTGTATGTTCCCTTGGTGACTGGGGACAAGGTGATTGGAGGTATTTCACTGCAAAATCTGGATCGAGAAAACGCCTTTAGCCCGTCCGCTGTACGCCTGTTGGAGACCCTGGCCAACGGCATGTCTGTAGCCCTTGAGAACGCCCGCCTCTTTGATGAGACCGCCCAGCGCAATGCCGAGCTGGCGGTGATCAACACCGTTCAGGCTGCCCTGGCAGACGAGCTGGACATCCAGGCTATTTACGAAACGGTGGGCGAGAAGATGCGCCAGATCTTCCACGTGGGCGCCATCACCATCAACGTCTACGATCTGGAGGCCAATACCAATTCCTATGTGTACGGTTTCGAAGAGGGCAAGCGCACACCCAATCTCACCGTTCCCATCAACGATCTGCATCACTTTGCCCTGGAACAGGGGACTACCTTCTTGGTCAACGAAGGCTTCCAGGAATATGCGGACAAATTTGGCGCCAAGGCGCCGCAGGGAAAGCTGCCTAAATCCGCCTTGTCGGTGCAGCTTCCCAAGCGCGGCAAGCGCATTACCTCAGTGATCCTCATGGATATCGAGCACGAGCATGCCTTCAACCAATCCGACGTGCGCCTGCTGGAAACCTTGGCCTCCAGCATGTCTGCGGCGCTTGAAAACGCCCGACTGTTTGATGAATCGAATCGTCTCCTTGAACAAAGCCGCAAAAAGGAAGCCGAACTGACCACGGTCAACACGGTCGGCCAGGCTGTAGCGTCCGAGGTGGAATTGGATGCGCTCATCCAACTCATCGGTGAACAGGTTCGCCAAATCTTTATGGCGGATATCGTTCATTTGGGTCTATATAACAAAGAGAAAGATTTGATTGAGTTTCCTTATAGCTTTGGGGAAACCTTGCCCCCTCTAAAAATGGGGAAAGGGATTTTCAGCCGGGTGATCCAAGAGAGAAAACCTTTGTTGATTAATCGAGAAAAGACGTGGAGAGAAACCGAACCAAAAATTGAGCGGGTGGGCGTAAAGTCTTTATCCTATCTTGGAGTTCCCATCTTAGTTGGAAAGCGCGCCATAGGCGCGCTCAGCGTGCAGAGCACTCAAGAGGAGGGGCGTTTCGACGACGCCGACATGAACCTGCTTTCCACCATCGCGGCTAACGTGGGATCGGCTATCGAAAATGCCAGGCTTTTTGCGGAGGTCGCCCGCCAAAAGGAGTATTTTGAAACCTTCTTCCAATATAGCCCCGCTGCAGTTGTGGTCGTGGATTTCAATGGCAGTGTGATTTCCTGGAACCCAGCCGCCGGGAGTTTGTTCGGCTACACCGCCCAGGAAGCCATAGGTCGGAATATAGATGACCTGGTTGCCAACGATCCAGAGCTCGAAGCCGATGCGCGAGCGATAACCAGGAAGTTCACTGTGGGGTTGGGGCGCGTCGAAGCAAAAGGCAGGCGCACCCGCAAGGATGGTTCCTTGGTTGATGTCGAAGTCAAGGGGCTTCCCATTTCTGTTGAGGGAGAGATGGTTGGTCTGCTAGTGATCTACCACGATATTTCCGAAATTGAACAAGCTCGCCGAGCCGCCGAGGAGGCTAACAAAGCCAAAAGCGCTTTCCTGGCAAATATGAGCCATGAATTACGCACCCCGTTAAACGCCATTATTGGTTTCACTCGCATCGTAAGACGCAAAGGGGATGGGACCCTGCCTGTGAAGCAAATCGAAAACCTGGACAAAGTGTTGGTAAGCGCCGAGCACCTGCTTGGCTTGATTAACACGATCTTAGATATCGCCAAGATCGAGGCTGGGCGCATGGAGCTACAGCTGAGCGACTTCGATCTGCCTTCACTCGTCGACGGCTGCCTGGCGACTACCCAGCCTCTGGTGAGAACCGATAGCGTCAAGCTGCTCAAGTCTCTCCCATTGGATTTACCCCAATTGCATTCGGACCCGGAGAAAATCCGTCAAGTTCTCCTCAACCTTTTGAGTAACGCTGCCAAATTCACCCATGATGGGAGCATCCGGGTAGGTGGCACCCTGTATGGCGATCTCATCGCCCTCTCCGTTCAGGACAGTGGCATCGGCATCGCCGAGGAGAACCTGCATAAGATCTTCGAGGAGTTCCAGCAGGCCGATAACACCACCACGCGGGAATATGGCGGCACTGGTCTGGGCCTTTCCATCAGCCGCGGCTTGGCCCGCCTGCTTGGCGGAGACCTTACAGTTGCAAGCACAGAGGGGAAAGGCTCCACCTTCACCCTCACAATCCCCATGAGACTTGGCAAGGTAAGAGCTGAGAGTGAGGACGACACAGAAGTTACCGCTGGCACATCGCTTGAACCGAATAAACCATTGGTCTTGGTTATTGACGATCAACCTGACATGTTCCATATCTTGCAACAGAACCTCGGGGAAGCCGGCTACCAAGTCATGGGGGCATTGAATGGCCGCGAGGGAATTGAAAAGGCACGCGCATTCCGGCCCTACGCCATCACCCTTGACATCATGATGCCTCATATGGATGGTTGGCAAGTGCTTCATGAGCTGAAAAACGACCCCCAGACCAAGGATATCCCCGTCATCATCCTGACGATCGTGGACAATAAGGCAATGGGATTCCGCATGGGGGCTTCGGATTATCTGGTAAAACCTCTGAGCGAGAAATCCGTTCTGGATGCCTTGGAGCGTTTGGCAAAGTCAAACGGAGGCGTGCACCCCAAGAGATTGTTAGTGGTGGATGATGACCCCAAGGCCATCGACCTGGTAATCCAGATGCTGGAGGGGAAGGATCTGGTTATCGAGAGGGCAAAAGATGGCGCGGAAGCGTTGGACCAGATCGAACGGAGCCAACCGGATGTGATCCTCCTGGACCTCATAATGCCCGGGCTGGATGGGTTCCGATTTATCCATGAGGTGGAAAAAGACCCAAAGCATGCCAACATCCCTATTATCGTGCTAACCGCCAAGTCACTAACCAACGAAGAAATGTCCCAACTTCAAAAAAGCGTCAGAAAAATTGTGAAGAAAGACGGCCTCGGCAGCAAGGAGCTGATTGAGGAAATTCAGAAGGTAATTGCCTGAACCAGGAGTTTGCATGAAGAAAATCTTGGTTGTGGAAGATGTGGAATTCAATCTGGAACTGCTGGTCCAGCTTCTAGAAGACCAATACCAGCTCATCACCGCGGGGGACGGCGAAAGCGGCATTGCCCTGGCAAAAACGGAACAGCCCGACCTTATATTAATGGATATGTCCTTGCCGGTTGTAGACGGCTGGGAGGCGACCAGACGAATAAAAAGCGATGCGAATTTGGGAAAAATACCAATTATTGGTCTATCTGCGCATGCAATGGACGGGGACAGAGAAAAGGCCCTGGCAGCAGGATGCGATGACTACTTAACCAAGCCTATTGATGAGGTTAGGCTAATCGCCACCCTAGACAAACTCTTGGGGTCTTAGTGGAACCCCAGCTTAGGGTTCTGGTTGTGGACGACGAAGCTTTTAACGTCGACTATCTCATTCAGGAGCTTGAGGACTTCGGCGTAAGCACTCTCTCAGCCGAGAATGGCGTCGAAGCATTAAAACAAGTAGCTGAGCACTCCCCCGATCTGGTGCTGCTGGACATCATGATGCCAAAGATGGACGGCTTCGAAGTACTCGCCAGAATGAAATCCGACGACACATTCCGCGATATTCCCGTCATCATCATATCGGCGCACAGCGATATGCGGCATGTGCTCAGGGGAATTGAAATGGGCGCCGAAGATTATCTTCCCAAACCTTTCGACCCTTTGCTTCTTAAAGCGCGAGTCAATGCCAGCCTGGAGAAAAAGCGATTTCGAAACCTTGAGAAAGAGTACCTGAAAGGATTGGAGCGCGAACTCGAAATCGGCCGCCAGATCCAGACTGGATTTTTGCCTAAAGAGATCGTTTCTCCAGACGGCTGGGAGATCTCCGCCTTTTTTCGAGCGGCCAAGGAAGTCTCAGGCGATTTTTACGACGTGATCCCGCTGGCGGATGACCGCATAGCTTTGATTGTGGGGGATGTGACCGATAAAGGCGTGGGCGCAGCCCTTTACATGGCCGTTTATCGCAGCTTGTTGCGCGCCTACCTGAGCAGTAACGGGTTTGTTGTGGATACCACCCGGAATGGCTTGAGCGAGGCGGCAGCATTTGTCAACAATTACATTTGCAGGGTGCACCATTCGGTGATGTACCTAACAGCATTTATGGCTATCCTGGATCCTTCTTCGGGAAAACTGACCTTTGTTAGCGCAGGCCACGATTTCCCTCTCGTGGTGCGGGGGAACGGGGATATTGAGGAGCTCAAACCCACGGGGCCGGCGATAGGGATCTTGGAAGACCGTGTGTTTGGGCGGGGCGAGATCCGATTGGAAGCGGGAGATGGATTATTAGCTTACACGGACGGATTGCTCGATATCCGAAATAGCGCTGGGAAATCCTTTGGCGCACAGAAGCTGCGCGACCTGGTCGGAAAGGAAACGCAGGGGGTCGGGACTCTCATTGCTGGAATTGTCTCCCAGGTGGATGACTTTTCCGCTGGTACCGTTCAATACGACGACGTAACGATGCTAGGTATTTCCAGGTCGGCCTGACCCATAGGAGTCGGTGTTGTTTTCTTCCAAATGAATTTGAACTAAGACAAAAATAGCCTTACCGGGAATTCGTCATCCTTGATCTCGGCTGCTGCAAAATCAGTAAAATGGTCAAACAAAATGGGTGCAAGCCTAGTCGTTCTAGTTTGGATCTAAATCCAGGGCAATGGGCAAGGCGTTGTGCGCCCAGGAATTGAGGCGTCTCCCCGGGTGCCAGTTGTAATATTTGGCAGCCAGCAAGTGGCGCGCTCCTTGGTCTTCTCTATCATCGATAACAATGCGAGCCCTCCCCGGGAAGGTCCGTTTGCCGATGCGCACTTTGATGTGGGGATCCTTTTTCAGATTTTTTACCCAATCGGAGGCGTCCTGGTTGCCGGAGAGCAGGTACACTGAGTTTCCGTCCATCCCAAACCAAATCTCGATACGGTGGGGTTTGCCAGTCACCCGGCCGACGGTGGTTAGGTAGCAATACTCCTCCTTGGCGAGTCTCTCGAGATCAGAGGGTTTCATTAGCAATAATGATAACAGGAGGCGCCGTACGGGCATCTGGGGACTTCACTATGGCGGAGTCTGGGGTAAACGATTTCACCCACTTTGTTTTCCTTAACAAAGTGTTTGTCAAAGCCCTTGACAAGGTGTACGGAGACGATATACTTGTAATTGATAAACGTCTGGGTGCCCCCCTCACCTAGGCGTTTGTCGCTTTTAAAAGGCCTTTATGGTGCCTTGGGCGGTTATGATAAACTACCAACAGGTGCTCGCCCAAAGACTTCCCGCATGGCCACAAGATCAAAATCATCTGTAACCAGTTCAGTTAGCCGCAAGCAAGTCTTGGCGGACTATCGTTTGGCGTTCCGCAGCCGGCAGGCCAGCCTGATCGGGCGGCGTGAGGTGTTGAATGGCAAAGCTAAGTTCGGTATCTTCGGGGATGGCAAGGAGCTGGCGCAACTGGCCATGGCCAAAGTATTCCGAAAGGGCGATTTCCGCTCTGGCTATTATCGAGACCAGACTTTCATGTTCGCCATCGGCGAACATGATTTTGACGAATTCTTTGCGCAGCTTTACGCCCACGCCGACCTAAAAGCGGAACCCGCCACCGGTGGGCGAGGGATGAATGCGCACTTTGCCACCCGCCTGCTGAACGCGGATGGTAGCTGGAAAGACCTGGCAGATCAGTACAACACTTCTTCGGACCTCTCTCCAACCGCGGCGCAGATGCCGCGGTTGGTGGGTCTGGGTTACGCGTCAAAACTGTATCGCCAACTCAAAGAACTCAAGGACCTTTCCCAGTTTTCGCACAACGGAAGCGAGGTGGCCTTTGGCACGATCGGGAATGCCAGCTGCGCCGAGGGTATGTTTTGGGAAGCGGTGAACGCCATCGGTGTGCTGCAGGCGCCGGTGCTGCTTTCGATCTGGGATGACGATTACGGCATTTCCGTGCCGAATGAATTCCAGCTGACTGCGGACATCTCGCGGTTGCTGGGCGGATTCCAGCGTAGCAAAGGGGGTGACGATGGCTACGACATTTACACCGTGGCCGGGTGGGACTATCCGGCCCTTATCGAAACCTATGTGAAAGCTGCCGAGATTGTTCGCATAGACCACGTGCCCACGATAATTCACGTCAAAGAGTTGACCCAACCCCAAGGCCACTCCACCTCGGGCAGCCAGGAGCGCTACAAGCCGGCAGAACGCCTCAAATGGGAGGAGGAGTTCGACTGCCTGGTCAAGTTCCGCCAATGGATAGTCGCTGAGAAGCTAGCCTCAGCCGCGGAGTTAGACAAGGGCGAGGAACAAGACCGGATGGAGATAGAGGCTATTCGCCAGCGGGCCTGGGAGGCTTACAAAACGCCTATCCGCAAGGATACGGAGGCCTTCGCGGACCTGCTGATCGAAGTGGCCGGCGCATCCAACCATGCCGGCGAGCTGGAAGCATTGATCCAGGATTTGAAAGAATCGCAGAACCCGTTACGGCAGGATGTAATGGTGGTCTATCGCAAAGCGATGGTGATGCTGAGAGACGAAGCTCTGCCTGGAAAACCGTTGCTGGTGAAATGGAAAAAAGAGCAGGACGAGGGCGCCGAGGATCGATACAGTTCCGATCTTTACACCGGTGCGTCGCAAGCCGTCGCCGAGGTTAAAGCGGTTTATTCCGAACAGTCACCGACACTGAATGGATTTGAAGTCCTAAATAAAGGCTTCAACGCTATGCTGTCCCGCGACCCGCGGGTACTAGCCTTCGGCGAAGACTTGGGCTACCTGGGCGACGTGAATCAGGGTTTTGCGGGGTTACAGGAGATCTACGGCGAATTGCGTGTAGCCGATACCGGTATTCGCGAGACCACTATCATCGGACAGGCCATAGGCCTAGCGTTGCGAGGTCTGCGTCCAATTGCCGAGATCCAGTATTTGGACTATTTGCTATACGCCATTCAGACACTGTCCGACGACGTAGCCACGCTGAGTTGGCGCACAAAGGGCGGCCAAAAGGCGCCCATCATCGTGCGCACTCGTGGCCACCGCCTGGAGGGTATTTGGCACTCTGGCTCGCTAATGGCGGGCGCCCTGCACCTGCTGCGGGGCATGTTGATCCTGGTGCCGCGCAATATGGTGCAAGCCGTGGGCTTCTACAACACCGTATTATTGGGGGACGAGCCAGCTCTGGTGATCGAGGTGCTCAACGGATACCGACTCAAGGAGCGCCTGCCGGATAACATCGGCGAGTTTACAGTACCCGTCGGGGTGCCTGAGGTCTTGCGCCCGGGCAGCGATGTGACGGTCGTTACCTACGGCCCGCTGTGCCGCATCGCCGCGGAGGCCGCCGAGGCGCTGGCCAGCCTGGGCGTGGATGTCGAGCTGATCGACGTCCAATCGCTGATGCCCTTCGACCGGCACGGCAGGATCTTAGGATCGCTCAAGAAAACAAACCGGATCCTGTTTTTGGATGAGGACGTGCCCGGGGGCACCACGGCTTTTATGTTGCAGGAGGTCTTAGAAAGGCAGGGTGGTTACCACTGGCTGGATTCTGCGCCGCGCACCTTATCTGGCAAGGCTCACCGGCCGGCCTACGGGACGGATGGCAACTATTGGTCCAAGCCTAACGCCGAGGACATTATTTATTCGGTTTACGACCTGATGCACGAGGCGGATCCGAAGCGTTATCCGCTGTTCTACTAAAGCAGTTAATCGCCTCGCCTTCCAAAATAACCACCCTCTAGAGATAGAACCTCAAAGTAGAGGGATTCCTCCCCTCGCTCGGAAAGACAGGTTTTTAACGCGGAACGCCTTAGAGTGACTCTGTCTTAGTCCTCACTGCTTCTTGCTCTTCTTAGGGGCGATAATCTCCGCGGGAAGATGGGCTACGTCGACGGCCGCCTCATCGCAGAACAGCATGGCGCGTTCGATCACGTTGCGCAGTTCGCGGATGTTGCCGGGCCATTCGTGGGCTTTCAAGGCTTCCATGGCATTTGGTGTCACGTCACGGATGTTCAATCCCATGTGCGGATTGTTCTGCTGCATGAAAAAGCCGACCAATTCGGGGATGTCGTCTTTGCGCTCGCGCAGGGGGGGCATGTCCAAAGTAACTACGCGCAGCCGATAATACAAATCGTCACGGAATTGACCATGCTTGATCAGCGCTGGCAGATCGCGATTGGAAGCCGCCACGACTTGCACGTCGACTTTGATCAGGTTGGTGCCCCCCATGCGGCGGAAGGAACGTTCCTCCAGCGCACGCAGCAGCTTACTCTGCATGTCCGCTGGCATGGAGGAGATCTCGTCCAGGAATAGAATGCCATCGTTGGCAATCTCCATCAGGCCTGGCTTGCGTTTTTCGGCGCCGGTGAAGGCGCCCGCTTCGTGACCGAACAGCTCTGATTCGATGGTCATCGCCGGAATGGCGGCGCAGTTGATATCAATAAAAGGCTTATCCTTGCGGGTGCCCATGCGGTGGATGGCCTTGGCCAGCACTTCTTTGCCTGTACCGGTTTCTCCGGTGATCAGCACGGAGACGGACGTCTGAGCGGTGCGTTCTGCCTGCGCTAGCAGAGTCTTCATGGCTTCGCTCTTGCCCAGCACGAAATCAATTTGCACATGGGCTTGGCGCAGGTGAGAAAGCTCGCGGCGCATGGCCACGGTCTCGCCGGCGCGCTGGATGGATTGCTCAAGACGATCGAATTTGATCGGTTTTTGCAGGAAATCGTGGGCGCCATTCTTCATGGCTTCGACGGCCATTTCAATGTCGCCATGTGCGGTGATCAGGATAATGGGCGGTCGGTACGGGTTGCGGGCCTGCTCCTCTAACAAAGAGGTGCCAAAGCCATCGGGCAACTCAACGTCCAGCAGCACTAAATCGGCGCTGCCGTCATTCAAGATCTTTTTTGCGGTTTTGAGGTTCTCTGCTTCAAGGACTTCGTAGTCCTTTTTCTTCAAAAACGCGGCGATATTGCCGCGCGCGTTCTTTTCATCGTCGACGATCAAGACGCTCAGGCTCATACTTCCGAGGTCCCTTCCAGTGCCTGCGCAGGCGCAATCGGCAACTGGATCTTGAATAAGGTGCCGCCGGGGAAACTATCCAGATCGATACTCCCCTTATGCATCATGATGATGCGACGCGTTATGGCCAACCCCAAGCCCGTGCCGCCTTCATGTTTGGTGGTGAAAAAGGGTTCAAAGACGCGTTGGCGCAATTCCTCTGGGATGCCTGGGCCGCTATCCGAAATGTGTACATCGATCATCGTCGCATCACCCGGATTGGGGCGGATCTTCATGGCCAGGACGCCACTCTCTTGGTCCTCCATGGCCTGGATGGCATTGGTGAT
>Ga0209341_10004397_pt1 | contig 13002 bp, 11 predicted proteins | sample RifCSP13_2_FD_184020 | JGI IMG/M metagenome (GOLD analysis project Ga0209341, IMG submission 184020) | Soil microbial communities from Rifle, Colorado - Rifle CSP2_sed 13_2 (SPAdes) (version 2) | ecosystem: Environmental > Terrestrial > Deep subsurface > Rock core/Sediment | place: Rifle...
CCAATGAACCGATAAAGAATCTTTAAGCTCATGACAGGTAGATGGATCCCCAGTTCTTCAATCACGAGGGCTACAAATAATCTTATGGTATGATGCACCCCTGAGGGAAAAACATGGCGACGTCGACCAGGCGTTCAACTATTCCAATCCTATTAATCCTGCTGGGATTCTTATTCGTCCTTGGCGCTGTTCTTATATTCTTCTTTCTTCAGAATAATGTGAACACCCCAGCCATCGAAACTACAATCCAGAGCGGACAACTAACCGGGATACCAAGAATTACCTTGGTAGAAGCCAAAGCGGCCTTTGATTCCCAAGAAGCCGTCTTCGTCGACGTGCGCGATGCGGCTTCGTACGCCGAGGACCATATCCCGGGTTCGCTCTCCATTCCATTGACGGAGCTCGAGGCGCGCATGGATGAGCTGAAACCCGAGGATTGGGTCATCACCTACTGCACCTGACCTGCCGAAGAGACGAGCGCCCGTGCGGCGCAAATCCTGCTCGAGAGTGGTTTCAATAGGGTAAATCCAATTCTTGGCGGCTTGCAAGTCTGGGCTCAGGCTGGCTACCCTCTCGAACCTTGAGGTAACCGGGATGGATTCCCAAATCCTGCTCTTCATCCGCATGTCTCGGCCTCTCTTCCTGCTGGGGGGATTACTCCTGTTCGCTTTAGGAGCGGGCATTGCCCGTTATTTGGGGGCAGAGATCGATTGGGGGATATATTTTTTAGGGCAGGCGGTTGTGACCACCCTGCAGCTCAGCGCCCAATATTTGAACGAATACTTCGATTCTCCGGCAGATCAGGAGAACAGGAATCGGACGATATTCTCTGGGGGCAGCGGTGCGGTTGGACCTGGGAAGATCTCGCGTAACACGGTCCTCTTAGCAGCAGCGACCGCCTTGACCGTTTTTTCTGCGTTAATCGTGTTGTTGATCTCCCGGGAGATTTTATCCCCAACGATCGCCTTGCTCTTGGCGCTCAGCTTCCTGGGCGCTTTCTTTTACTCCACCCCGCCGATCAGCCTGGCCAGGTCCGGTTACGGCGAGTTGACTACGTCTATCCTGGTTTCTATCCTCGTTCCCACTTTTGCCTTCCTTCTGCAATTCGGTGAGCTCCACCGGTTGGTGGCGATGAGCACTTTTCCCCTCATGCCCCTGCACCTGGCGATGATGTTGGAGTTCGAATTTCCAGATTATTCGGCAGATGTGAAGTTCGAGAAAAATACTCTGTTGGTCCGCATGGGTTGGGAAAGGGCGATGAACCTTCATAATACCCTAATCATCAGTGCGTATCTGTTACTTGCCCTGGCAGCCATGTTCGGGCTTCCCCTCCCTATAGTCCTTCCGGCTCTCCTGACGCTTCCCCTGGGTCTGTTGCAGATCTGGCAGATGCGGCGGATCGCAGCGGGAGCCAGGCCTAACTGGCGGAATCTGACGCTGACTGGCATCGTCTTATTTATCAGCGAAGTTTATCTGCTGGCGTTTGCTTTTTGGACTCGTTAGTTCGATCCTCTGACAGCTATTTCTCAGGACCAAATGCCAGAATTTCTAACCTTACTGCCTCCTAAAGAAGCACTCGAACGCCTGTTCGCTCATATTTCATTCAACCCCGGCTCAGAGGATGTCGATACTATTTCTGCTCCAGGGAGGATCGTAGCTCACCCGGTAACCGCCCCACATCCCTTGCCTGCATTCCCTCGCAGCACCGTCGATGGTTACGCAGTTCGGGCAGGGGACACCTATGGGGCCAGTGATACTCTACCTGCCTATCTCACCGTGACGGGTGAGGTAAGCATGGGGACTTCGCCGGATTTCTCATTAACTGCCGGAAGATGCGGTCTGATTCATACCGGTGGGATGCTGCCGGCCGGCTCGGACGCCGTGATCATGGTTGAGAACACGCAGGTTGTTCGGGAGGGTGAAATTGAAGCACTGCGGGCGGTGAGTGTTGGGGAGAACGTCTTGAAGATCGGGGAGGATGTTGCGTTTAGCGACGAAATCATCCCAGCCGGAGCCAGGTTACGCCCCGCAGAGATTGGGGGCTTGATGGCGCTCGGAATTACGCGGGTCTCCGTCGCCAGACGTCCCCTGGTCGGGATCCTCTCCAGTGGGGATGAAGTGGTCAGCCCAGAAGCAAATGTCCGTTCGGGGCAGGTCAGAGATGTAAACTCCTACTCGCTCAGCGCCCTGGTCGAGCAGGCCGGGGGAGTCCCAATTCGCTATGGGATCATCCCAGACGACGCCGGAAGGCTTTTCGAGGTTGCCTTCCAGGCCCTCCAGGCATGTGATCTCGTGGTGATTACAGCGGGATCGTCGGCAAGCGTGCGAGACCTGACTGCACAGGTCATCGATGCACTGGGTAAACCCGGGGTGTTGGTGCACGGCGTGAACGTCCGTCCCGGTAAACCGACTATCCTGGCAGCCTGTGCGGTCCCGGCAGGTTCGCCGCCAAAACCGGTGATCGGACTGCCAGGAAATCCGGTAAGCGCATTGGTGATCGCTTATCTTTTTATCGTTCCAACCCTCCACCGCATGCTCGGGATGACCAATCCAGAGGCACGGTTAGGCCTGACGGCGCGAATCACGATCAACTTGCCCTCTCAAGCTGGTCGGGAGGATTGGGTGCCGGTGAAGCTGCGGATGGAAAATAATTCCTTTCTGGCAGAGCCGGTTTTCGGGAGGAGTAATTTAATCTTCACGCTGGTTCGCGCCGATGGTCTGGCCTGCATTCCGGCAGACGCGACTGGCCTCGAAGTCGGAGACCCGGTAACAGTATTCCTTTTTTAGGTATACTTATCCACTAATCTGGTCCTGACCATTCGCCTCCGCTTTTGCGCCTATGCCTCGTGTATTCAGCATTCTGCTCATACTGATCTTTTTGCTTGCAGGTCAGCTATCTATAGCCTCTGCATCACATTCACCGGCTGCTGCGGTTGAGCCGATCACCGTTCCAATCCTCCTTTACCATCATATCGGGAATTCGAAGGGCTCCGATCGCTACTATGTCTCGGAAGAGAAATTCCAGAAACAGATGAAGTTCCTCCAGGAATTGGGTTACCGGACCATCACGATTAAACGATTGGCCGACGTCCTCTCTCATGGTGGTTATCTACCCCAGCGTCCTGTTATCCTCAGCTTCGATGACGGGAATATGAGCGTTTATAAGAAGGCTTATCCTGTGATGGCCCAGTACGGTTTTGCCGGGGCGGTCTATATCGTCGCCAATCGTCTCAAAGCGAAGGATTTCATGCATAAACGAGAGCTTTCCGAGCTGGTCGATAGCGGCTGGGAGGTCGGAAGCCACAGTATGACGCACACCAATTTGGTCCAAAATCACCTGCTGGTCCGGAAGGAGATTCTTCAATCTCGGTTAGATCTGGAAGAAGCCCTTGATATTGAGATCGACTCCTTCGCGTATCCATTCGGATTGGCGGATCCTTATGTGATGAAAAAGGTATACGATTATGGCTACCAGGCGGGGGTTGGGGTAGGCACGTCCGTAAATCATACTTTTGGAACAAGCTATTATCTCAGCCGCAGGGAAGTCTATGGGGACCTCACGATGAAAGAATTCTCCAATCTTCTACCCTGGACAACTCCTTTACCACCAATGTTATACCCGCATCACAGAATGGAGTAGTTCGCCCTCAAACCATGAAAGTCTATCTCCACGATATCCCGTTAGACGAAGCCAGGGCAAGATTCGATCAGGCTTTAAGGGCAGCCAATCTTAGTGGGAGGCTGGGAGAGGAAGAGCTGCCGCTTGACGAGGATCTTTTAGGCCGTGTTCTGGCAAGAGCGATCTGGGCGAAGATCTCTTCACCCCACTACCATGCTGCGGCGATGGATGGATTTGCGGTTCGAGCCGGAGATACGGTGGGCGCCATGCCGAATACCCCGCTCGTCCTCTCGATCGGTTCAGATAGCGTGTACGTCGATACGGGAGACGCGATCCCAGCATGGGCGGACGCGGTGATCCCGATTGAAAATGTAGAACCGCTTGGCGGCGGCGGGGTGGTTCAAGATCCCCGCAGACCTGAGGCGGTACGCATTCGTTCCTCGGTGACTCCCTGGAGCCACATCCGGCCAATGGGGGAGGATATTGTCGCCACGCAACTGGTCCTCCCCGCGGGGCAGCAGCTGCGGCCGGTCGACCTGGGGGCGATCGCGGCGAGCGGCTCTATAAGCGTCTGGGTGGCGCGCAAGCCGCGGGTGTCGGTCATCCCCACTGGGAACGAACTGGTCTCGATGGGTTCAGATTTAATGGCCGGGGATATCATCGAATACAACTCACTCGTCCTGTCTGCCCAGGTGCGCGCGTGGGGTGGGGACGTCATCCGTTTCCCAATCGCTCCGGACGATTTTTCTGCGATCACTGCTGTAGTAAAAGAGGCTGCCGGTAAAAGCGATCTGATCTTGCTCAATGCAGGCTCCTCAGCCGGATCGGAAGATTATTCGGCCCGGGTGATCGAAGAATTGGGGGACCTGCTCGTCCACGGCGTGGCAGTCCGCCCGGGTCACCCGGTAATCATAGGGATGGTCCACCAGGATGATGATCCTTCTCAGGCTGATTCGAGCCGGGTGAGGTACGTCCCGATTATCGGGGTGCCGGGTTATCCTGTGTCAGCGGCGTTGACCGGGGAGATCTTTGTCGAACCGTTGATCAAGCGCTGGTTAGGCCTAAGACCCGTCGAGCCGATCGTGATTAGCGCTCACCTCACGCGCAAGATCACTTCACCCCCTGGAGATGACGATTATGTGCGGGTAGCCATCGGCCGCGTGGGTGAGAAGATCCTCGCCGCTCCTTTATCTCGGGGAGCGGGTGTGATCACCTCCTTGGTGCGGGCAGACGGGTTGGCGATCCTGCCGCGCGGTTCTCAGGGATTACCGGCTGGTTCAGAAGTACAGGTAAGGCTGTACCGGAGCACCGCCGAGATCGATCGCACGATCCTGGCGGTTGGTTCGCACGATATTGCCCTGGATTTGCTCGCTCAGCACTTGGCAGGTTACGATCGCCGTTTGGCTTCCGCAAACGTCGGCAGTTTGGGGGGACTTGTGGCGATTAAGCGCGGTGAAACCCACCTGGCTGGTTCTCACCTGCTCGATCCGCAGACCGGCGAATACAACTTGAGTTATATCCACCAATACCTGCCTGGGCGTGGTTTGAGAGTCATCAGTCTGGTAAAACGGCAGCAGGGGTTACTGGTCGCCCCCGGGAATCCTAAGGGCGTCCAGGGGCTGGCTGACCTGGGGCGTGAGGAGATCCAGTTTGTCAACCGGCAAAGGGGAGCCGGGACGCGCGTGTTGCTCGATTATCACCTGGACCGGGAGGGGATTGTAGCCAGCCGCATCCGCGGATACAATCAGGAGGAGTACACTCATCTGGCGGTGGCGGCAGCTGTTGCTTCTGGCCGGGCAGATTGTGGGTTGGGGATTGCAGCAGCGGCCCAGGCCCTGGGTCTGGATTTTATCGCGTTGTATGAAGAGCGTTACGACCTGGTCATACCAGTCGAATATTACGAGAGCGATCTGCTCGGACCGTTGTTGGAAATCCTGGCAGACCCGCAATTTCGTCACGAAGTGGCCCTGCTGCCCGGGTACGATCCAGGATGCATGGGAGGGTTGATCGCAGAATTACCCTGAGTGTTCAATGCGGAATGACCTAATTCTCTATTAAAAAGTATCGGATCCAGACCAAGGAATTCCACTATGCCAATCCAATCCGGAGGACCTGCTCCCGACTTCGAACTGAAGGATGAAAATGGGATCGTTCGCCGTCTATCCGACTACCGGGGGGAGCCGGTTGTCTTGTATTTCTATCCAAAGGATGATACACCTGGCTGCACGAAGGAAGCTTGCAACTTCCGAGATGATTACAGCGCCTATGAGCAGGCAGGAGTAATTATCCTCGGTGTCAGCCCAGACTCTCCCAAATCGCATATTAAATTCAAAGCGAAATACCGGATACCTTTCACTCTGCTTGCCGACGAAAATCATAGAGTAAGCGAAGAATACGGTGTTTGGGGCCGAAAGAAGTTCATGGGCCGGGAGTATGACGGTGTTAATAGGACTACTTTCATTATCGGTGAAGATGGGCAGATCAAGAAGGTGTATGAAAACGTCAAGCCTGCAAACCATAGCGCGGAAATCCTTGCAGATCTTTAGCTGGTATCTTCTCACCTGGATACCTTTAGGGATGTTCTCAGGGATAGAAGGATCCTATGAAAAGCATGAATCATCTTCAATTGGTGGTCCTGTTATTTGGATTTTTTCTGATCGGAGCGTGCGGCGAGGCAGGATCTGGATCAGGAGGCGATGAAAGTGGATCGACGGCGCAATCGGAACGTCCTGAACCTCCAGAGGAGTTTGCCAACCTGAATAACCCGCATGAAGGCCAATCGGAGGCGATCTCTGAAGGGGAGAGCCTGTACCAGGCGAATTGTTCGTCTTGCCATGGCACTGGTGGTGAAGGGGATGGGCCAGCCTCGGCGGGTCTGAACCCGAAACCGCAGAACCTTGCACAGACACAGGCGAGTTTAAACGATGGTTATCTATATTGGCGGATCTCAGAGGGAGGGCTGATGGAACCTTTTAACTCCGTCATGCCAGCCTGGAGAGGCATCCTCGAGCAGGACCAGATCTGGCAGATCGTTTCCTTAATTAGGACTTTCGAATAGCTGGCTTCTTTTAGCCCCTTGCCCAATAGATGTCTGGCGGATATATGTAATTGTGAAATTCCGGACATTTTTAGGTAAAATAAAGGATGTGAAGAAGTGGCCACCCTTCCATGACGTTAATTATCAAAAGCCCGGCATTCGCTGGGTTTTTGTCGGTATTTCCTTGTTATCGATCTTGATTTTAGTGGTTGGCTTGTGGTCCTGGTTGCAGGAAACCGTCATTCTCTATATTGCGTTCGCTCTCGCCGTACTCGGGCTGGTTTATCTGATCGCCGAACGATATCTATTTCTCCAGGCGGAGCTCGACCGGCTTGAAGACCAACAAATCGCCAGCGAGGCAGACGCCGCTCGCGCCAGCCAACGCCTGGATGCGGTGTTTCGCCTGAGCCAGAAGATCGTTGAAGCCAGCGATGAAAATGAAGTGATCGACCAGGTCTTGAAGATATCCGTCGATCTGGTCGGAGCGCTCGGTGCCTCCTTCGTACCTTTGGATGAGCGCGGTCAGCCGATGGCTGTTGTCAGTCATGGGAACATGCCTGTCCCGGTGATGGACGCCTGGGTTGAATACCTGGCATCGCCTGCAGTCAGGCACCAGTGTAACACCTGCCACAATGTCGGCGCGGTGACCGATGTGTGTCCGCTTATGGTTGCCCCTTTAATAGGAATTAATGAGCGTGAAACACCGGCAGGCATATATTGCCTTCCTCTGCGCCGCGGCGATCGTGAGTATGGCCTGTTAAACCTTTACCTCCCTCAGGGTCACCAACTCGACGGGTTAACACGGAGATTCTTACGGGCCATGCTGGACGAAACCGCCCTGGCCTTGGAAGGAGTCCGTCTGCGCCGGCGGGAGATGGCGACCTTTCACCAGCTTCAGGATATGCGTCAACGCACGGATCTGGCAGGGCTGCTCGCGAATTTCCTCGAGAACACCTGCGAAACCTTGAAGTCAGATTTTGCTTTCTTGCGAGTTTGGGAAAGCCAGGCGAATCCGCAGGCAATTACTTTGATCGAGGGGAGCTTTCCAGAATCTGCGCGAGACTTCGTTGAGAATTTACTCCAGGGGCAACAATATTCACCGCGACCGCTGGCCCTGGGCGATGTATCCGGAGATCCGGCCTCCAATCAGGATATTCGCTCGCTACTGGTCGTCCCGCTTATCCCTCAGGATGGGATAAACTTGGGAGCTGTAATCTGCGGGAATGCCCGTTCGCAGAATTTTTCCCAACGACAGTTCATGTTATTACAATCGCTTGCCACCCAGGCTGCCTTGGTAGTCCGGAATTCCCAGTTGCTGGCAGAGTTGGAATATAAAACCATGATGGCGGAGCGTACCCGCCTGGCACGCGAAATCCATGATGGGCTGGCCCAAACTCTCGGGTTATTAAAACTGCTGACTGCCCAGATGCAGAGCTACGCCGATCAGGGCGAGTGGACGCGCCTCGAGGAAACCTTACGGTCTTCCAATAAAATCCTGGCGGATGCATATCTTGACGCCCGCCAGGCAATCGATGGGCTGCGGATCACGGCTACCAAAGAAAGTCTGTCAACCTGGCTGGAACAAACCGTGGAAGAGTTTTCGGAGAACAGCCACCTGCCAGTCCACCTCGTGCATGTCCACGAGATAACCGGTCTGGCCCCAGAAATCCAGGCACAGCTGATCCGTATCTTGCAAGAAGCGTTGAGCAATATCCGCAAACACGCCGGAGCGGACCAGGCCTGGGTCTCCTGCTATGATGATCACGGCGACTTAATCCTGGAAGTAAGAGATGACGGGAAAGGCTTCTCACCCGAGGACGTTCCGGCTGCATCGCGCTATGGTTTACAGGGGATGCGAGAACGATCCGAGCTCATCGGCGCCGAGTTTCAGATTATCAGCTGCCCAACGGATGGCACAACGGTGCGAGTAAGGTTCCCGCTTCCACTCGAAGAAAAACAAATAAATGAATAAGATCAGACTCGTCGTCGTCGACGATCACGCGTTATTCAGAGCCGGGCTGGTCAGCCTGCTATCCCAAATGCCTGAACTAGAAATCGTTGGTGAAGCCAGCGACGGGCAGGAAGCCTTGCTGGTCGTGGAGCGAACATCGCCGGACGTCGTCTTATTAGACGTCAATATGCCTATCATGGGCGGGGTTGAGACAGTCGAGGCTATGCGTGAAAAGGACACCCCGCGCATCCTCATGCTGACCATTTCGAAGCACGACGAAGACTTGTTCGGCGCCATTTCGGCTGGAGCCGATGGCTACTTGTTGAAAAACTCAGAGCCTGAAGAATTACGCCGGGCGATAAACCTGATTGCAGAAGGCAAATCGGTCCTGTCACCCGAGGTAACTACCCGGGTGTTGAAGGCGGTGAGCGGAGTACAGGGTATCCCGGCAGAGATCGGCTTGAGTCCGCGAGAGATGGAAGTACTCGATTGTCTGGCCCAGGGAAAAACAAGCAGTGAAATCGCCTCCGATTTATTTATCACCGAAAACACCGTGAAAACACACGTCCGGCACATATTAGAAAAACTTGAGGCTGCTAACCGCGCTGAGGCGGTTAGCCGGGCAATTCAGCTGGGTCTGATCCGCAAATAAAATTAGCGCTTGTTTGAAAATGTAGTTCGCCGAAGGAACTGAAGAACTTCGTATCTATAAAGACAAAAGGGTGATCCGCAGATCACCCTTTTGTGTGTTTAAAATCCTCCCTTTAGGGTTTGAGTAGGGAATGACATAATAGACCCGATTTGGTAGATTTAGATTGGTTGATACTCAATATGAACCGATCTCATATGCTATGAACACCGGGAAGAAACAAGTGGAGCGTGTGCGGATTTTAATCGCCTCGAGCCATCCGCTTTTCGCAGAAGGATTGCGCAGTCTCCTCGTCAAACGTAGAGAGCCAGAAGCCTCTGTCGTTGGGATAGTATCTACCATCGAGGAGGCGATCGCCGCATTAAGAACTCTAAATCCTGATCTAATCATCGTCGATTACGACGATGACCGGGTGAACCGGGACGAGTTTCTGGCCCGATTCGTTGAAGGAGAAGGCCGGCTGCGCGTGGTTTTACTTTCCTTAAAGGAGGGAGGGAGTGAGGCGATCGTCTACGACCGGCGTTCCATGGCAGCCAGCCAAATTGAAGATTGGTTAGAGACGTGGGGTGGCTCGGAGACAATAACGCACGAAATCTCTATCCCCGTCGAAGAAAGCTTGCCGCGCAGTGAAGTATCGAAGAGGAGAGATAATATGAGACATTTTATCGCTGCTGGATTGGTTGTCATCGGTTTAATGGTACTTTTAATCCTGGGAAACCAAAGAATTGCCCTGCTGCCAATCGCTGCCAGCCGGCAGGCAGTGCCGATTGACAACCTGTTCCGGCTCCAATTCATGGTCATCATCTTCCTCTTTTCTCTGATCGTTGGATTGATGATCTACAGCGTCATTTTTTTTCGCCGGAAAGCCGGTGATGAGACGGATGGACCTCATATCGAGGGGAGTTCAACTCTCGAGGTGGCTTGGACGATCGTCCCACTCGGGATCGTACTGGCTATTGCAGTGATCGGCAGCCAGGCGCTGGGACGAACTTTAGCAGCCGACCCGAAACCATTGAGGGTGAACGTGATTGGGTCTCAATGGGCCTGGCGTTTCGAATACCCGGAACTGGGTATCCTGTCGACGGAAATGATCCTGCCGGTCGATAAACAAGCGCTGCTCATCCTGTCTTCGACAGATGTCATCCATTCTTTCTGGGTGCCCGAATTCCGGGTTAAACAAGATGCGCTGCCCGGTGATGCATTCGAACGCCAACTACGTATCACCCCCGATGAAGTCGGTGAGTATAAGCTGCGCTGTGCAGAGTTGTGCGGGCGCCAGCATTATTCAATGGAATCGCCTGTCAAGGTTTTATCTCAAGAAGAATTCGATGCCTGGGTCCAGGCTAACGCCCCACCGCCTCCGGGGAGCGAAGGAGAAGGCGCCAACCCCCCGGTTGGGCGTGGAGATAAGCTGACCCAACAGTTTGCCTGCCGGTCCTGTCATAGCGTCGACGGCAGCGCGCTGGTTGGTCCCACCTGGAAAGGCCTTTATGGGACTGAGGAACAGCTGGCAAACGGGACAGCCATTTTGGTAGACGATGCCTACCTTTACGAGTCGATCCGCGATCCGGGCGTCAAGATCACCGCAGGGTTCCAGGATCTGATGCCGCATACCATCGCCAAAGATATGACTGATGAACAGATTGCCGATGTGATCGAGTTCATCAAGAGCGTGAAATAGCGATTGCAGGAGGATGAAATGAGTTTCTTCAGATCTTCGCTCATCCGAGGTTTGATCGGGCTGGTTCTGGGTTGGATCGCCGGGTCGGTCCTGACGATCATTATCCGGGTCCTGGTGGGATTACCGGCCTGGAAAGAAGAGCCTGTTCTGGTTGGCGGAGCGATCGTCGGCACGATCACCTTCATGCTGAGCACTGGCGTCATGAACGATTGGCTCCAGTGGATGAGGGGTCTCGAGACTCCGGGGCCGGGATTCAACCAGCCAGAATTGACGGGCGTCCGCAAGCTGATGAATGTGTCCTATGACCATAAGGTGATCGGGATCCAGTACGGGATCACATCGCTTGTGCTACTCCTGACCGCCGGTCTGTTCGGTCTGATATTCCGGACAGAATTGGCGGAACCTGGGCTGCAATTTCTCACGGCCGACCAGTTCAACTCCTTGATCAGCCTGCATGGGATCGTAAACATCGGAGGCATCCTGTTGGGCGTCGGCGCCATGTCCAACTTCCTGGTCCCGCTGATGATCGGCGCCAACGATATGGCCTTTCCGCGCTTGAACGCCTTTGCCTATTGGATCAACATCCCCGGCATCGTGATGCTCTTGACGACCCTGTTGTTGGGTGGAGTCGATGCCGGCTGGACCGGCTATCCCCCATTGAGTGCCAATCTTGGTAAAGTCGCCTTTTCGATGTTTTTCCTAGGGGTCTATGTGATCGGCCTTTCATCGATCTTAGGCGCGCTCAACGTAATCACCACCACCTTACGAATGCGCGCTCCGGGGATGAGCCTGTTCCGCATGCCGATCTTCGTCTGGTCAGCCCTGGCAACGGCTTTGATCGCCCTGACTGTCACCCAATTGATCGGCCTTTCCTTCCAGATGGTGTTGTTCGAGCGAGTGTTTGCAATGGATTTCTTCAATCCGGCGGAAGGGGGTAACGTACTTCTATTCCAACACCTGTTCTGGTTCTACTCACATCCAGCAGTCTACGTGTTCGTCCTGACCGGCCTGGGTGTGATCAGCGAGCTGCTCCCGGTGTTTGCAAGGAAGCCGCTCTTTGGCTACAAATTTGTGGCGATGTCTTCGATGGCGATCGCATTGATCGGTTTCCTGGTGTGGGCGCACCACATGTTCACCTCCGGCATGGCCAGCTATCTACGGGTTCCCTTTACCTATACCACCTTGCTGGTCGCCGTCCCGACCGGGGTCAAGTTCTTCAGCTGGATTGCAACATTATGGCGCGGCAAGATCTCTTTTCAGACGCCCATGTTGTATGTCCTGGGAGCGATATCCATCTTCCTGCTGGGCGGGTTAAGCGGCCCTCCCAACGCCACCGTTGCCACCGACCTGCACCTGCACGATACTTACTACATTGTTGGTCACTTCCATGCCACCATGTTCGGTGGGTATATTTTCCCCTTCATCGCGGCGATTTATTACTGGTTCCCGAAAATGACTGGGCGGATGTATTCTGAGCGTTTAGGGAAGATTAGCTTCTGGTTCATCCTTCTGGGATTCTACGTCCAATCGCTATCGCAAATGCAGATCGGTCTCCTGGGGATGCGCCGCAGGATTGCCGACTATGATCCTGCCCTGGGCATCACGACTCAACAGATCATGATCACCATTGCCGCATTCGCGATCGGTTTTGGTGTATTGGTCTTCATAACGAACATAATCCGCAGCATGCGGCGGGGAGAGGTGGCAGTCGCCAATCCCTGGAGGTCCCGCTCGCCGGAATGGACCTTGCTGCCTTCGCCGATCCCTGCGCACAACTATGAGACTCCCATCGAGGTGGTTGGTGAGCCTTATGATTATGGTCTGGAGGGGTCGGTTTATGCGAGGAAGCAGGCGCCGCCAACTGTGACGCCTGCTTCCGGCCCTCTCCCTGCCCCGGCTCCTGCTGATTAGCCAACTGGTATCCGTATCTTTTGTCGAAAAATTGACCCCTGAAATTGGGATTAATCCGGAGAATAAGGAAATGGACGAAAAAAGAAAAGACATATTGAAAGAAGCTTACAGGGTTGGTGTCGCCGTGTTTATTTTATTGATGGTCCTGACTATC
>Ga0209341_10004400_pt1 | contig 12992 bp, 12 predicted proteins | sample RifCSP13_2_FD_184020 | JGI IMG/M metagenome (GOLD analysis project Ga0209341, IMG submission 184020) | Soil microbial communities from Rifle, Colorado - Rifle CSP2_sed 13_2 (SPAdes) (version 2) | ecosystem: Environmental > Terrestrial > Deep subsurface > Rock core/Sediment | place: Rifle...
CCTCCACCGACGACGGTACGCGGGATTGCGCCTGGTCGATCTCGAGCCGGGTTCGTGGCGCGAGCTCACGCGGGACGAAGTCGCCGAGCTGCGGCGGCTCGCCGGCCTCTAGTCCGCTTCGGTCGGGCGACGCCCGACGAACCCCATGCGGTCGTAGATGTCTTCAAGCGTGGGTGCGGATGCCTCGCGTGCCTTCTCCGCTCCGAGATCGAGCAGGCGCGTGAGTTCTGCCGCGTCGGAGCGAAGCTCCTGGTACCGAGTCTGGATCGGCAGGATGAGCTCGACGAGCGCATCTCCGACGGCGTCCTTGAACGCGCCGTATCCCTGACCGTCGAACCGTGCCTCGACCTCGTCGATCGTCTCGCAAGTTGCCACCGTCATGAGCTCGATGAGGTTCGAGACGCCGGGTTTCGATGCGTCGTGGCGAACTTCGCGGCCGGAGTCAGCCACTGCGCGCTTGATCTTCCGTCGGATCGTGTCGGGGTCGTCGAGCAGCAGCACCTTCCCTTGGTCGGTGCCGAACGATTTCGACATCTTCTTCGTCGGGTCCTGGAGATCCATGATGCGTGCGCCGGCCTCTGGGTAGACGCCGTCGGGGACCGTGAAGGTCTCGCCGTAACGCGAGTTGAAGCGCTGCGCGATGTCACGGCAGAGCTCGAGATGTTGGCGCTGGTCGTCGCCGATCGGGACGATGTCAGTTTGGTAGAGGAGAATGTCTCCGGCCATCAACACTGGATAGGCGAACAGCGCGGCCGAGACGAGCGTCTGGAGCTCGCCTTTCTCCTTGAACTGCGTCATCCGGCCAAGCTGGCCGTACGGCGCGACGGCACCCAGGAGCCAAGCGGCTTCGGCGTGGGCCGTGACGTGGCTCTGGACGAAAACGGTCGAGCGCCGAGGGTCGAGGCCGGTGGCGAAAAGCATTGCCGCGATGTCCAGCGTCCCGTTGCGGAGCTCGGTTGGGTCGTGGTCGACCGTGATCGCGTGGAGGTCCACGATGCAGAAGTGCGCATCTCCCTGCTCCTGCGTGGATGCGTATTGTCGGAAGCCGCCGCTGTAGTTGCCGATGTGGGCCTCGCCAGTCGGTTGGATTCCCGAGAAGATCCGCATTCCGGGGATTCTCTCTGGACCCGCCGCACGGTGTCACGACTAGGCTGCTTGCATGCGGATTGAGCCGGTGCCCGCGCTCGACGGGCACGTGGCCGTGCCGGGCGACAAGTCCATCTCGCACCGCGCCGTTCTCGTGGGCGCCCTCTGCGAAGGAGACGTCCGCGTCTCGGGATTCGGGCGTTCAGCCGACACCGAGGCGACGATCGGGGCGGTTCGCGCTCTGGGCGCCGAGGTCGAGGAGCACGACGTCGACACACTCACGGTTCACGGCGCCGGACTCAGGGGTTTACGCGAGCCGGCGGAATCGATCGACTGCGCCAACGCCGGGACGCTCATGCGGCTCGTCGCAGGGATCCTCGCGGGACAGCGAGGTCGCTTCGAGCTCGTCGGCGACGAGTCGCTCTCCACGCGTCCGATGGAGCGCATCGCGGAGCCGCTTCGGCGGATGGGTGCGCTGATCGAGACGACGGACGGTCACGCACCCCTCGTCATCGACGGCGCTCCGCTCAGCGCCATCGACTACGAGCTCCCGGTTCCGTCGGCGCAGGTCAAGTCTGCAGTGCTCCTCGCCGGGCTCTACGCGGCGGGGAAGACGACGGTGGTCGAGCCGGTTCCGACGCGAGACCACACCGAGCGCCTGCTCGAACGAGCTGGGGCGCGGGTCACACGTCGTCCGAAGAGCGTCAGCGTCGCCGCTGCCGAGCTGCTGACGTTGGATGGGCTCGAGATCCCCGGAGATTTCTCGTCGGCCGCGCCTTTTCTCGTTGCGGCGGCGATCGTCCCGGGATCGACGCTCACCGTGCACGGTGTCGGGCTGAATCCTCGCCGGACGGGGCTCCTGGACGTTCTCGAGCGCATGGGAGCCAGGATCGCGATCTACAACCGGCGACTGGTAGGCGGCGAGCCCACCGGCGACGTCGAGATGCGCACGTCCGAGCTCGTCGGCGCGACCGTGTCCCCGGCCGAGGTACCGTCACTGATCGACGAGCTCCCTCTGCTGGCGCTCGCGGCCTGTCATGCGCGCGGCGAGACCGTTGTGCGCGGCGCTGGTGAGTTGCGGCTCAAGGAGACCGACAGAATCGAGGGCGTCGTCGACGAGCTCAAGCGGATAGGAGGCCACATTCGAGCCACGCGCGACGGATTCCGAGTCCGCGGTGTGCCGACACGACTTCGTGGCGGCATCGTCGACTCCCGTGGCGACCACCGCCTGGCAATGCTCGGGGCGGTGGCCGGCGTGTCGTCCCAGGACGGCGTCGAGCTTCGTGGGCCGGAGGCGGTGGACGTGAGCTTTCCGGGGTTCTTCGAGGTGCTGCGGCAACTTGCCCCTGACGCCCTTCATTACCCTCCGGCGACATGATCGTCGCCATCGACGGCCCGGCCGGCTCGGGGAAGAGCACGGTTGCCTCGGCGCTCGCAGAGCGTCTCGGCTTCCTCTACCTGGACACCGGTGCCATGTATCGCGCCCTGACGTGGCTCGCCCGCCGCGACGGACTCGCGCTCGACGACGGGCACGCCCTTGCGGCGCTCGCGCGCGACCACCCCGTCTCGTTCACCGCAGAGGGGAAGGTCGGCATCGACGGCGAGGACGTGGCGGCGGAGATCCGGGACGCCGAGATCGACCGGCTCGTACCGGTGGTCGCTCGACATCCCGAAGTGCGCGAGGTCATGCGTGAACGCCAGCGCTTGCTCGGTGCTGCGGGCGACTCTGTGATCGAGGGGCGGGACATCGGCAGCGTGGTCGCACCGTCCGCAGAGGTGAAGGTGTTCCTCGTTGCGGACGAGGGCGAGCGCGCGCGCCGCCGCTCCGCCGATCGTCCCGGCATCGGCGCGGAGACACTCGCTGACGACCTCAGGCGGCGCGACGAGCGCGACGCAGTGAACACGCGACCTGCGGAGGACGCTGTCATCCTCGACACGACCGAGCTCGGCATCGACGAGGTCGTCGAGTCGATCGCGAGGCTCGTGGAAGCGAGGCGCGGGTGAACAGGACCGAAGCGGCCTGGATAGTGGGCCGAGCCACGATCGGAACCGCGGTCAAGATCGCAGCGCCGCTTCGCGCGTACGGAACCGAGCGCGTGCCCATGACCGGCGGGCTGGTCGTCGCGGCGAACCACTTCAGCTGGATCGATCCTCCGGCGCTGGGTGCGGTCAGCCCGCGCACCCTGTACTTCATGGCGAAGGTCGAGGCCCATCGAGTGCCAGGCCTCGGGCAGCTGATAAGGAGCTTCGGCGGTTTCCCGGTACGTCGCGGCGAGTCCGATCGAGACGCCGTGCGCACAATGCGGCAGATCGTCCGGGATGGCCACGCGCTCGGACTGTTCGTCGAGGGAACGCGGCAGATCTCGGGCGAGCCCGGGCCCGTGCAGCCCGGGGCCGCCATGGTCGCGATCAACGAGGACGTGCCAGTCATTCCCGTCGCTGTGCACGGCAGCCAGTCATGGCGTCCAGGGAACTTCCATCCCGTCTCGCTCGCTTGGGGACAGCCCATGAGCTTCGAGGGACTGCCGCGCGGCGGGAAGGGATACAAGGAGGCCTCCGCCGAGATCGAGCGTGAGATCCGCCGGCTCTGGGAGTGGCTCGTCGGAATCCACGAGCTCGGTCGGCCCCGCGACGCCACGCCGCCGGCATGACGGATGTCGAGCCGATCGAGGTCGAGATCGCGGGCACCGTGGCGATCGTCGGCTTCCCGAACGTCGGCAAGTCGACGCTCGTCAACCGGCTCACAGCGACTCGCACGGCCGTCGTCCACGAGACGCCGGGAGTCACCCGCGACCGCAAAGAGCTGTTGTGCGACTGGTCAGGAACGCACTTCAGGCTGATCGACACCGGAGGCGTCGATCGCGCAGACACAGGTCCTTTCGGGCCCCAGGTCGCCGCGCAGGCGCGCGTAGCGGTCGCCGAGGCGGACCTCGTGCTCATGGTCGTCGACGCCCAGGTGGGCGTCACCCCCGGCGACGAGGAGCTCGCCGAGATCCTGCGCTCGTCGCGGCGCCCGGTGCTCGTGCTCGCGAACAAGCTCGACGACCCCCGCCGCGACCTGGAGGCGCTCGAGTTCCACCGGCTCGGCCTCGGCGACCCGATACCGATCTCTGCGATCCACGGCCACGGAACGGGAGACCTGCTCGACGAGATCATCGGGCGGCTCCCGGGGCGAGCCGAGAGACCGGTAGGCGAAGAGGCGATCAGGGTGGCGATCCTCGGGCGCCCGAACGTCGGCAAGTCGTCGCTCCTGAACGCGCTCCTCGGCCGTGAGCGCGTGATCGTCTCCGAGGTTCCGGGGACCACGCGTGACGCGATCGACACGGTGCTCCGTCGCGACGAGAAGACCTTCGTGCTGGTCGACACCGCGGGCCTTCGCCGCAAGCGCAGGCAGCGTCAGGGAATCGAGTACTACTCGGAGCTACGAGCGCTCGAGGCGGCCGAGCGAGCTGATATCGCACTGGTTCTCGTCGATGCGAACCAGGGAGTGGTGGACCAGGACCTGGCGGTCGCGGACGTGGCCCGTAGAGCCCAGTGCGCGACGATCGTGGTGCTCTCGAAGTGGGACGTGACAGAGGTTCGGATCGAGGACGTCCGTCCGAGAATCGCGACGCGACTTCGTCAGCGGCCGCCGCTCATCGCAGTCTCGGCCCAGACCGGACGCGGTCTCGAGCGACTCCTCGACATGATCGAGGAGCTCTTCGTCCGCTTCGCCGGGCGAATCCCGACGGCCGAGCTCAACCGCGCACTGCAGGAGCTGCGGGAAGCGCGCCAGCCGCCGGGGCGTCGCGGCCGCCGCCTCAACCTGCTCTACGGAACGCAGGTGAGCTCGCGACCACCTCGGTTCCGCTTCTTCGTGAACGACCGCAGACTCGTCACACGCGACTACGGCTATTGGGTCGAGAACGAGCTGCGCGCGCGGTTTAGGCTCGAGGGCGTGCCCGTCTCGATCGACTTCGTGACCTCGGAGTGACCGACCTCCGTGCGAAGGGGGGAATGGACCAAGTAACAGTCTGTTACTTGGTCGAGATCTCGGCATGAGGGCCGTGGTCGTCGGCGCCGGGTCGTGGGGAACGGCGTTCTCGTGCCTGCTGCGGGACAACGGGCATGACGTCACATTGGCTGCACGCGACCCCGCGCAGGTTGCCGCGATGGTCGAGACGGGTCGTAACCCGCGCTATGCGCACCAGGCCGATCTTCGCGGCATCACGCCGACGACGATCGTCGACGCGCCCGTGGCTGACGCCGAGCTGGTGGTCGTCGCCGTACCGAGTCGCGTGTTCGGCGAAGTAGTCGCAGAGCTGCCCGGAAGCGCCCCGGTCCTCAGCCTCACCAAGGGGCTCGACCCTTCGACGGGCGAGCGCCTCTCGACCCTGGTCCGAGGACGCCCTGTCGCCGTCCTCTCCGGGCCCAACATCGCCAACGAGATCGTGCGCGGACTTCCTGCCGCAGCAGTGATCGCGAGCGACGACCTCGCACTCGGCGTTCGCCTGCAGGTCGCGATCCACTCGACGATCTTTCGCGTCTACGTCAACGAGGACGTCACCGGCGTCGAACTCTGCGCGGCGGCCAAGAACGTCATCGCCCTCGCTGCCGGCGGTGCGGATGGGCTGGGCCTCGGCGACAACGGCAAGGCCGCTCTGGTCGCCCGAGGCCTCGCGGAGATGCGGCGGCTGGCCGAGGTCGCGGGTGCGCGGCCGGACACATTCGCCGGCCTCGCCGGCATGGGCGATCTCATCGTCACGTGCTGGGCGCCCACGGGACGAAATCGTCGCGCGGGGGAGCTCATTGCGCGGGGCTCGTCTCCTGCCGAGGCCGCAGCGGAGATCGGGATGGTCGTCGAGGGGCTCACGACCGCTCCCGTCCTTCGCGACCTCTCGCGGCGGCTCGACATAGAGCTTCCGATCACCGAGGGCGTGTGCGCGGTGCTGGAGGGCGTCCCGCTGACGGAGCTTCTTGCGCAACTCATGCGCCGCGAGCCAACAGCCGAGTAACCGGGGTCTGACCACCCCTGGTCTGACCCCTACGAGCCGGTAGCCTTCTCGACCATGTCGGCCCGCACGTTCTCGTTCACCTCCGAGTCGGTGACCGAAGGACATCCGGACAAGGTCGCAGACCAGATCTCGGACTCCGTCCTCGACGCTGTCCTCACTGACGATCCGAATGGGCGCGTGGCGTGCGAGACACTGATCACGACAGGCCTCGTTGTCGTCGCCGGCGAGATGACGACGGAGACGTGGGTCGATGTGCGCGAGGTCGTGCGCCAGCGCATCGCCGAGATCGGCTACACGCGGGCGAAGTACGGGTTCGACGCCGAAACGTGTGGGGTCGTCGTCGCGATCGACGAGCAGTCGGCGGATATCGCCCAGGGGGTCGACGAGTCGTACGAGGCACAGCACGGCGACACCGATCCGATCGACCTTCTCGGCGCGGGCGATCAAGGGATGATGTTCGGCTACGCGACGCGCGAGACGAACGAGCTCATGCCGCTTCCGATCCTGGTCGCGCACAGGCTCTCAAAGCGCCTCGCCGAGGTGCGCAAGGCGAACGTGCTCCCGTACCTCCGGCCCGACGGCAAATCGCAGGTGACGGTGCGCTACGAGGTGGACGAACGCGGAATCCAGCGTCCCGTCGAGATCGAGCGCGTCCTGATCTCGACGCAGCATCGTGACGGCCTCGACGTCGAGACGCTGATGAAGCCCGACCTCCTGGAGCATGTCGTCGAGCCGATTCTCCACGCCGACTTCCGCGAGCTGTTCGACCCCAAGAGGCTCGGAGAGAAGGACTTCTTCTACGTCAATCCGACCGGGAAGTTCGTCATCGGCGGCCCGATGGGCGACACGGGCCTGACTGGCCGCAAGATCGTCGTCGACACGTACGGCGGCGCGGCTCCTCACGGCGGCGGAGCGTTCTCCGGGAAAGACCCGACCAAGGTCGACCGCTCGGCCGCGTACGCGGCGCGCTACGTCGCGAAGAACATCGTCGCGGCAGGCCTGGCCGACCGCTGCCAGCTGCAGGTCGCATACGCCATCGGCGTTGCTCATCCGATGAGCGTGAACGTCGACTGCTTCGGAACGGAGACCCTCCCGCTCGGATCCATCGAGCAGCTGGTCTCCGAGCACTTCGACCTTCGGCCCGGCGCGATCATCCGCGACCTCGACCTCCGCCGACCGATCTACGCGAAGACGGCGGCGTACGGTCACTTCGGCCGCGACGATCGCGACTTCACGTGGGAGCGCACCGACAAGGCGGATGCGCTTCGCGCGGCCGCGGGCCTCCTTTCAGAGTCTCCGATTTCCTGAGGAGAGCGCCGAAGGCCCGCCGTAGCGGGCCTTCGCGTGGAGGGCAGTCGATCGGAGGGAGTGCGCGCATGGCATCAAAGCGCGTTCACGTGAGAGCGGCCTGTGAGTTCTCTAAGAGTTGGCTAAGAAACGCAACGGAACATCGGCCAGAGAGTTTCCCGGCAGCTGCTCTTTACAAGATGCGGCAAGAGACCGCCTAATCAAACCACGCGGAACGTTTCGGCCCAATCCGAATAGTCGCGTCCTGCGTGCGGACCTCTAACCATCCCTGGCGGTACCTGACGTGGCTGCCCGTGATGAACCGGCTCGGCCAGAGATTGAACGTGCCCATCTCCGACGATGAAGGTCACGGCCATCTCGGTGATCGCCTCCTCGAGCCCCGGAGGAAATTCAACGCCTGGGGCAGGTTCGACATCACCCATGCGACGTAGCACTCCCGAGAAGAAAGCCACACCCCGTGAGTCCTATCCAGGCCCAATGACTTCGACTTGTACTACCTCGGTCGAGAGCGCCTCGATTTCTTTCACGCTCTGGTCGAAGTCGATGACCTCGAGCTGGGCCACTACGCCGCTACGCGGCGCGAACGTAGATCCCGAGCGCAGCCTTCTCGGCGATTGCCCGGTCGGAACCGCTCACGATCACGTCGAGCTGCCCGGCCGCTGGGCGTGCCGCGCGAACTTCGACCTTGGTGCCTGGCGCGAGCCCCTCTTCGTAGAACCAATGCAAGAGGTCGCCGTCGTGCTCGGCGAGGCGGACAATCTCGGCGGGCCGCCCTGCCTCGAGGTCGGCGAGAGTGACCAGCTCTGCGTTCTCGGCCTGCTCGACCTCGGGCTCGACGGGCCAGCCGTGCGGGCACCGGTCGGGGTGTCCGAGACGCTCGTTGACCCTCTCGATCATGTCGTCGGTGAACGTGTCGCCGAGCTCGTCCGCGTGAACGTGGGACTCGGCGGCCGTGTAGCCCATGAAGTCGGTGAGGAACCGCTCGATGATCCGGTGCTTGCGCACGACGCGCTGCGCACGCTCGGCTCCGATCTCGGTGAGGATTGCTTCTTTTTGGTCGCCTCGCTCGACGAACCCGTCGGCCTCGAGGCGCTTCAGCATCTCGCCCGCTGACGCGCGCGACACGCCGAGCATCTCGGCCACGCGTGACGCGATCGCCGTCGATCCTGTCGACGGTCGATACTCGCCGATCGGGAACGCGAGAAAGTAGATCGTCTCCAGGTACTCGTCGACGGAATGACCGTGTGGTTGCGCCACGGACTCAAATCTACCCGGAGCTGCCCGACTCGAACCGGCGTTCCGACGAGACGAGGTACAGCACGGGTGCCGACACTACGATCAGAGCGAGCGCAGGAACCGCCGCTCGCGAGTAGGCGCCGACCTGCGTGAGACCCCAGATCTCCGTCGCGAGCGTCTCGAATCCGATCGGTCGCAGAAGGAGCGTCGCAGGCAGTTCCTTCATCGCCGAGAGGAAGACGAGCGCAGCTCCAGCGACCACGCCGGAGCGCACGAGGGGCACCGTCACCGATGCCGTCGTGCGAAGCGGCCCGCGCCCGAGGCTTCTGGCAGCCTCTTCGTAGCGCGGGTTGACGCGCTCGAGTGCGGACTCGACGCCCGAGAGGCCCTGCGGGAAGAAGCGCACGATGTAGGCGAACACGAGGAGCGCAAGGGTCTGGTAGACGAGTGACGCGTAGCGGGCCGCGAAGAACACGAGTGAAAGGGCGATGACGAGTCCCGGAAGCGCGTTGCCGGCGTACGACAGACGTTCGAAGGTGCGCGAGACCCGCGACGGGTAGCGGAGCGCAAGGACGGCGACCGGAATGGCCGCCGCGACCGCCGCGACCGCCGCGAGGCCGGACGCCGTAAGCGAATTCAGGGCCTCGCTCCACGGAACGTCGAGCGCCCGATCGTTCGCGATTCCGCGCGCAAGCCAGTACGCGAGAACGCCTGCTGGCAGGACCAGAAAGAGGCCGACGACGGCTGTGCAGAACGCAAGGGCCGGGGCAGTCCAGCGCCCGAGACGGAGAACGGAGGGCTGGCGCTGGGTGCCGGGTCCGGTTCGATAGACGCGCCCGCGTTGGCGGGTTCGGTACTCGATCACCAACGCGATGGCGGTCAGCGCGACAAGGAGCAGCGCCAAGGTCGCAGCCGGCGCGCGGTCGAAGAGGCTCTTGTACTGGATGTAGATGGCACGCGTGAGCGTGTCGTAGTTCATGAGCGATACCACTCCGAAGTCGGAGAACGTGTAGAGCGCGGCGAGCAGGGCGCCGAGCCCCGCAGCCGAGCGAATCGCGGGGGCCGTGATCCGGATCAGTGTGCGCCGACCGGACGCGCCGAGGCCGCGGGCGGCTTCTTCGAGCGAAGGGTCGAGGCTCCGAAGCGCCGACTGAGTGAGCAGGAAGACGTAGGGGTACGTCGCGAGGGTGAGTGCGGCGAGGGAGCCCCAGTAGCCACTGAGCTCGGGCAGCCGCTCGACGCCGAGTCCATCGGCAAGTAGCCCGCGGTCGCCGAAGAAGCCGAGGAGGCAGAACGCCGCGACGTAGCTCGGAATCACGAGAGGTAGCGCTCCGGCGGTCGCCCAGACGCGACGGGCGGGCAGGTCGGTGCGAGTCACGAGCCAAGCCAGCGGAACCCCGACGGCGACGGCCGCCGCGACGACCCCGACGGCGAGGACCAGCGTGTTCCACACGAGTCGCCAGGTGGAGGCTTCGCCGAGAATCTCGAATGCTCTGCCGCCGCCCGCGACCCGGATCACGAGGTACGCGAGCGGCAGCAGCAGCAAAGCGACCACGATGCCCGCCGTGACGACGAGCAGGAGCGGGGGACGGCTGCCCGCTCCTCGACTCACGTCAGATAGCCGGTTTCCCGGAGCAGTTCGATCGTTGCCTCGTGCTCGGCACCCAGGCCCGTGAGATCGACATCGGGGCCCTCGAGCTCGCTGAGCAGCGGAAGTCCCTCCTTGGGCTCGATGCCGTCGATCAGCGGGTACTCGGCCTCTTCGGCCTCGTCGACGTAGAACCGTTGACCTTCCTCCGAGAGGAGGTAGGCGAGGAATCGCTCGGCGTCCTCGGTCTGGTCGGAGCTCGCCAGCACGCCCGCTCCAGCCACGCTGACGAGGGCACCAGGGTCGCCGGCTTCGAGGAAGTGGTTCTCGACCGAAGCGTCTGGCTGCTCCTCCTTGACGAGGTACAGGTAGTAGTGGTTGACGAGCCCGAGGTCGATCTCACCCGATGCCACGGCCTCGACGATCGGCGTGTTCTTCTCGTACTCCCGCACCTGGTTCGCTTTCATGTCAAGCAGCCACTTCCGCGTCGCATCCTCACCTGCAGAGAAGCGCATCGCGGTCACGAAGGCCTGGAAGGAGGCGTTCGTGGGCGCGATGCCGACCCTGCCCTTCCACTCGGGGTCCGTGAGGTCGAAGACGGAGTCCGGCACCTCGGCCGCCGTGAGCGTCTCGGTGTTGTAGGCGATCACGCGCGAGCGACCCGATGTGCCCACCCAGCGACCGTCTGCGTCGCGAAACTGCGGGTCCACCAACTCGAGCGTGCCGACCGGAAGCTCCGCCAGCTGGGACTCCACCGAGCCCAGGGAGCCCGGGTCCTGGGCGAAGAACACGTCGGCAGGTGAGTTGTCGCCCTCCTCCGCGATCGTCGCCGCGAGCTCGGCGCTGTCGCCATAGCGAACTTCGACCTCGATGCCCGTCGCTGCCGTGAACTTCTCGAAGAGAGGCGCGACGAGCTCCTCCTCCCGACCCGAGTAGATGGTGAGCGGGTCGTCCGAGCCACCTCCGCACCCTGCTGACACAGCGGCAAGCAGAGCTCCCACGAATGCAATCGTCTTCAACGTCATCCTCCATATGTAAGGGATCCCGTAGCCGCGGTGTAAGGGATACCTTACACAGATCGAGAAAGGCGCTTACGATCAGTCGAGAACGGGCACACGGCCTTCGTGGAGCCTGATGGAGACGCGCGCTCCGAGGGGCACGATCTCGGTCGACGGGCGGTGCGAGACGAGCTCGACGCCGTCGAGGCGAACGCGGTAGAAGACGTCATGTCCACGGAACTCGCGGCTCACGACCTCGGCGCTGCCCGCCGGATCGGGTTGGAGCTCCAAGAGCTCGGGGCGGACGATGACCTTCGTCGACGTCGCCGCCTTAGCACCGTTCGCAGGGAAGCGGCCGATCGGCGTCACGACGCGGCCATCGACGACCTCGCCGGTCAGCACGTTCGCCGAGCCGATGAACTCTGCTGCCCACTGTGAGGCGGGCGCGAAGTAGAGCTCCTCAGCACTCCCTTGCTGAATCACTGCGCCTGCACGCATCAGCGCGATCCTGTCGGCGAGCGAGAACGCCTCCTCGCGATCGTGGGTCACGAGAACGACCGTGATGCCGAGCGGGCGGATGATCTCGGACACCTCGGAGCGGAGCGATTCCCGCAGCGACGGGTCGACGTTCGACCAGGGCTCGTCGAGCAGGATGACCTCCGGGGCGGGGGCGAGGGCACGGGCCAGAGCGACACGCTGTTGCTGGCCGCCAGAGAGCTCGTGTGGGTACCGACGGTCCAGCCCATGGAGGCCGACGATGTCGAGGAGCTCGCCCACGCGGTTGGCGCGCATCCTTCGGTGGAGGCCGAAACCGATGTTCTCGGCGACAGTCAGATGCGGAAACAGCGCGTAGTCCTGAAACACCATGCCGATCCGACGCCGCTCGGGCGGGATCCAGGTCACTCCATCTGCGACCCGGCGCCCGTCGACCTCGAGCGCTCCGGAATCGGGGCGCTCGAAGCCTGCGACGAGGCGGAGAAGAGTCGTCTTCCCGCAGCCGGACGGCCCCAGTAGTGCGACGACCTCGCCGCGTTCGACGCAGAAGAACGCGTCGTCGACCGCGGTGACGTCGCCGAACCGCTTCGTCGCACCTTCGAGGCGGATCATCGAACATTCCATGTAAGGCGAACCTTACACCGCTGGATTCCGATCTGGAGCACGACGCAGCCCGTGTACAGGCGTCGCCTCCCCCGTGCAGCGCGCATCGGTCGCCGGGCCGTGGGCGCGGCTACGCTCGCCCTAGTGGTCCTCGCGGAGATCTACCCGCTCGTCACGGCCCGCGCGCTGGCCAGAGCGTTCACCTACCGGGTCGCGGACGATGTCGGGCGTGGCGCCGTGGTGTCTGTTGGCTTCGGCGGGCGCCGTGTTCGTGGAATCGTCGTCGACACTGACGTCGCAGCTCCGGCGGGCATCGAGATCGCCGATGCAGGGCCGGTTCTCGATCGGATTCCGCCCGCTCTCGTCGAGCTCGCGCTCTGGCTCGCCGACTACTACGGGTCGACACCCGCTCGCACGCTCGCTCTCGTTGCGCCCTTCGCTCGAGCTCGTCGCGGAGAGCGTCGAGCTCCCGCCTGGGTCGACGCGATTCCGGGCGAGCCAGAGCCCGACGAGCTGACCGCAGCCCAGCGCGATGCGATCGCCCGAGTTGTGACCGCACTCGACGCCGGAGGAGGTCACCTCCTTCTGCACGGCCCGACGGGGAGCGGCAAGACGGAGGTGTACCTCCAGGCGTGCGCCGCTGCTCTCGAACGCGGGCGAGGTGCGATCGTGCTCGTTCCCGAG
>Ga0209341_10004402_pt1 | contig 12987 bp, 11 predicted proteins | sample RifCSP13_2_FD_184020 | JGI IMG/M metagenome (GOLD analysis project Ga0209341, IMG submission 184020) | Soil microbial communities from Rifle, Colorado - Rifle CSP2_sed 13_2 (SPAdes) (version 2) | ecosystem: Environmental > Terrestrial > Deep subsurface > Rock core/Sediment | place: Rifle...
TACGATTGTCGGTAATGCTCAGCGATTCCCGGCTCATCGGTTTGGTCTCTCCGGTTGCGGACGGCGCCGCGGCTTTAGGCAATGCCATGTACATCACTCCCAGGCAGTTTCGAGCGAACGGACAATTTACACCAGCCCCGCACTTCCGAAAAGCAGTTTCGTTCATTCGCCGGCGCTTTTGTTGTCACTGCTCTGCCCAAACGCCGGGCAAAGCATCGCAGCCGTTGCCGCCGCATCTAATATCTCGATAGTTACGATCTCGCTGTCCGAAAGGAGCCGCCATGATTCAGATCGTCCGCAGCGCAGACCGCTATCACATTGAAAATGAATGGCTTTCGGCCTATTGGCACTTCTCGTTTGCCGATTACCATGACCCCCATAACGTCTCCTTCGGACCCCTGCGCGTGTTCAACAACGACACCGTGGCCCCCGGCGGCGGCTTCCCTTTCCACCCGCACGCGGAAATGGAGATCGTTACCTATCTCATCCAGGGCCAGCTCGAACACCGCGATACCATGGGGAATACAGGCGTCATCCACCCCGGCGAAATCCAGCGCATGAGCGCCGGCACCGGACTGCGCCACTCCGAGTTCAATCCGTCGGACACCGAGCCCACGCAACTGGTGCAGCTCTGGATGTTCCCGGCCGTGCCGCGCCTGAAGCCGTCGTGGGAGCAGAAGGCCTATCCGCAAGAAGGTCGTGCCGGACGCTTGCTTCCGATCGCCGTGCCCGCCGGCGGCATCCGCGGCGAGCGGAACCAGCATACCGACAAGCCGGCGCAGGCCGTCGAGGTCCACCAGGATGCCACCATCTACACCTCGCTCCTGGCCAAGGGCCAGTCCGTCACGCACGTGCTGGCTCCAGGCTTGCCCGCCGAAGCCTCGGCGAAGGCGGGGCGCAGAGGCTACGTCTTCGTAATCGACGGTGAGCTCAATCTCAATGATCAAATCCTGCGCGCCGGCGACCAGGCCCGCATCACCGGCGAAAATGAACTCCGCCTGGCCGGCCCGTCGAGCGGCGCCGCCCCGGCCGATTTCCTGCTGCTGAATCTGCCGTAGCCACCGAGAAGCTGTCATTCCGTCTTGTTTGATCAAGTTGTTGGATATGGAGCGGCTTCCCGATCGAGTTCACTAGAACCCGCACCCTTTGCTGCTGCGAAGCTGTGAAATAACCCAAACTCGGAAATAGCCTCAAAAACGATTCTCAATTAGGGGCGCTACAAGCGATTATTCGCACCTTGGCATAGATTTTGTATCACCTCAAAAACCCGCAGAAACATTGGCAGATAGGTTTTTTCACAGCTTCTGCTGCGCAAAGGATGCGGCACCCGGCTTTTGCCGCCCACGCCAAGGTTCTCTCCGTGCTTCCGCAGTCCGATCCGCACTACGCCGAATACCTCAGCACTTTCATCAGCATGGCGCAGGCTCTGGCCGCGCGCCAGCAGCCCGGCGGCTATTGGAATGAGGACCTGAACGACACCAGCTTCGCCGGCCCCGAAAGCAGCGGCACGGCTTTCTTCCTCTACGGACTCGCCTGGGGCCTGAACAACGGCATCCTGGATCAGAATACCTATCTGCCCGTGGTCGCGAAGGCCTGGAACTTTTTCACCACCACGGCGATTCAACCTTCAGGCCTGCTGGGCTATGTGCAGCCCACGGCCAAAGCCCCGGGCCCGGGAGCAACCGCCACTCACACGGAGGATTATGGCGTAGGCGCATTCCTCCTGGCCGCGCGCCAGATGGCCCTGCTGACCAACTAACGCGGCCCGTTCGCAGCACGCGTCGCAATCCGCTCGAGCCATCGCGCCCACGCTCGCATCGCCGGCGAAATTGGACTTCGCCTGGCAGGCCCCTCGAACGGCGCCGCCCCGGCCGATTTCCTGCCCCTGAACCTGCCGCAACCGTGGAGAAATTGTCATTCTGAGCGGAGTGGCGGCGTGTCCCTATATTCGGGATGTGCCGCCACGTAGTCGAAGAATCTCTCTGCCGCTCTTTCCTTCGAGCCGTGGCCTGCCATATCAATGGCAGATCGCGAGCCCCTGAAGCTTTGGACTTCGTCCAGCACCAGGGTTGTGTAGCGCCTGCCTTCAGGCGGGCATCTCGTCTATTCGGAATTACCGCCAGGGGCCAGTTGAAACGACTTCGAAATTCGCTTCCCTATCCGATCAGCGCCCGGACCTTCGCCCGCACCTCTTCCAACTCCGCCGCCGAGACCTTTCCTTTCACCTTGCCCCGCCTCTTCCGCCAGTCGAGGCTCTTGACCTGATCGGCCAGTACCACGCTCGGCGCCGGTCCGGCAATCAGCACCTCGAACGGATAGTTCTTGATCTGCGTGGTCATCGGGCAGCACACCATCAGGCTGGTCTTGGCGTTGTACGCCGCTGGACTCAGCACCACCGCCGGCCGGTGCCCGGCCTGCTCGCGGCCGGCTTGCGGATCAAATTGCAACCATACGATGTGGCCTGCCTCCGGCACAGCGGTCCGAGCCATTACCACCCCTCTTTGCCGACCGGGCCGCCCGGATCGATCTCGTCATGCTGGTTTTCCGCGGTGATTCCCTTCACCAGCTCCGCCAGCCTGTATTCCTTGTGCCTCACCGGCTCGATCACGATGCGACCGGCCTCCTCCCGCACGTCCACGGCTTCGTCCACTTCCATGCGCGCCGTCTCGAGCACCGACGCCGGAATCCGCACCGCCGCGCTGTTCCCCCACTTCCGGATTGCCGCTTTCATAGGCCCCCCTGTATCGACGCCGTATAGCCATTATAGAATAAGCTATGGCTATGTGTCTATGCTGTAGCTACTCCACCAATCCGGGGCGCGCCCGGCGCTCTTTACACGCATGAGATAATAGGAGGTCGTGGCTGGGCGATTTTCCTCTCGAGGGGACTTGAAGATCAATCGCTTTCGTCCAGGAACCCCGCTCATGGCCGCTGTTTCTAAATCGTTGCTGGATTACCGGGATGGGGTAGGGTAGGTGTTCCAAAAACTTCTCATCGCCAATCGGGGCGAGATTGCCGTCCGTATCCTGCGCGCCTGCAAGGAGATGGGCATCGCCGGCGTGGCCGTCTACAGCGACGTGGACCGCGCCTCGCTCCACGTCCGCCTGGCCGATGAGGCCTACCACATCGGCCAGGCCGCCGCTCGCGAGAGCTACCTGCGCGTCGACAAGTTGATGGAGATTGCCCGCCGCGCCGGCTGCGATGCCCTGCATCCCGGCTACGGCTTCCTCGCCGAAAATCCGGCGCTGGCGCGCGCCTGCCGCGACGCCGGGATCGCCTTCATCGGGCCTTCGCCGGAAGCGATGGAGCAGCTCGGCTCGAAAACGGCTGCCCGGCAGCTTGCGCACCGCGCCGGCGTGCCCATGGTGCCGGGCGTGCGCGAACCCATCGAGCAACTTGACGCAGCCGGGCGCGCCGCGGAGGAAATCGGCTATCCGGTGCTGCTCAAGGCCGTCGCGGGCGGCGGCGGCAAGGGCATGCGCCTCGTTGCCGGCCCGGCCGAACTTTCCGCCGCCTGGCGCGACGCCGGATCCGAAGCGCTGAACGCCTTTGGCGACGGCCGCCTGTACCTCGAGAAATATCTGCACCGCCCGCGCCACATCGAAATCCAGGTCTTCGGCGACGCCCACGGCAATTTCGTCCATCTCGGCGAGCGCGAATGCTCCGTGCAGCGCCGCCACCAGAAAGTGATCGAAGAATCGCCCTCGCCGTTCATGACCCCGCAGTTGCGCCAGGCCATGGGCGAAGCCGCCGTGCGCCTGGCCCGCGAAGCCCGCTATTCCAACGCCGGCACCGTCGAATTCCTGGTGGATGACGCGCGTAATTTCTACTTCCTCGAGGTCAACACGCGCCTGCAAGTCGAGCATCCCGTGACCGAATCCGTCACCGGCCTGGACCTGGTGAAGCTGCAACTCCGCGTCGCCGCGGGCGAATCTCTTCCCTTCTTTCAGGATGACGTCGCGCTGCGCGGCCACGCCATCGAATGCCGCGTCTACGCCGAAGACCCCGACAACAATTTCTTCCCTTCTCCCGGAACAATCGCTTCCTGGCGCATCCCGCAGGGCCCCGGCATCCGCTTTGACGATGGCGTCTATGCCGGCTGGACCGTTCCGGGCGATTACGACCCGCTGCTGGGCAAGCTCATCGCCTCCGGCAGTGATCGCGGCGAAGCCATCGCCCGCCTGCAGCGCGCGCTCGATGAATTTGACGCCTCCGGCATCCGCACCAACGCCGGCTTGTTCCGCGCCATCCTCGCCGATTCCGAGTTCACTCGCGGCGAAATCTACACCCGCTGGCTCGACGAGCGCCTCGATTCACTGCGCGCGCAGCAAGGCCGCGCCACGGCCACGCCGGCCCGCGCCGCCGACGCCGCCAGCATCGCCGCCGCGCTCTGGACGTTGCGTCGCGCCAGCCTGGCATCAACTGCGGTGGCCGCCGCACCATCTTCGCGCTGGAAGCTCGAAGGACGCAGCGAGCAGATGTCGCGCGACCCCCGCGAGCGACCGAACCGTAACTCATGAAATACACGATCCAAATCGAAGGAACCACGCGCACGGTCGAAGTGCAGCTAAACGGCGCTGGCTCATTCCACGCTCAGATTGAAGGCCGGGCCGCGAGCGTGGACGCCGTCGAAACCGCGCCGGACACCTTCTCCATCCTGCTCGACGGCCAATCGTTCGAGGCGCGCGTCTGGCAGGACGGCTCGGAAGAGGGCCTGCTGGTGCGCTGCGCCGGCCAGGACTTTCGCGTGCGCGTGCAGGACCCGCGCTCTTGGCGCGGGCGAAGTCACGGCATGCTCGAAGCGTCAGGACCGCAGCGCGTTCTCGCCCCCATGCCGGGCAAAGTTGTTCGTGTGCTGGTCGCCGCGGGCGATGAGGTCGAGGCAGGCAGCGGTCTCGTGGTCGTCGAAGCGATGAAAATGCAGAATGAAATTCGCGCGCCGAAAAAAGGACGGATCGAATGCGTCCTGGTCGCGGAAGGCCAGGCCGTCCGCACCCAGGAAGCGCTGGTGATTATCGCGTGAACACGCCGTCCGCGAATTTTTCGTAGCGCCGGCTTCCAGCCGGCTACTGCTTGGTCGCAGGCGCAGGCGCTGCCGGTACCGCGGGCGTTGACGTCGGCACCGGAATAGCCGGAGGGACCCCCGGAGCCGCCGCGGCTGGAGGCTCGATCTTAATTTCGGGCAGCTTGCCGGCCGATTCCAGCACCTGCCGCGCCAGGTAGTTCACGATGCGGCTCTGGTCCCGCGCCGAAAGCAAATACGCCGCGCGCATCAACTGCTCCTTGCGGCCGCGCAGCGTGTCGCGAATAGTCTGCTGTATCTGCGGATCGGCAAGTTGCCGCTGGCCGGGCGCTTCCTTGGCGACCAAACGCAGAATCGTGTAGCCGCTCGGCAGCCGGATGACGTCGCTGGTCTGGCCGGGCGTCATGCTGGCGAGCATCCTGCGCATGTTGGCATCGGCAATCTGCGATTCGGGCCAGAAGCCGAGGTCGCCGCCGGAAACCGAGCTGGTGGGATCCTCGGAATAGTCCATGGCCACCATGCCGAAATCGGCGCCGTCGCGAAGCTGCTGCACCAGGGCCGCGCCCTTGCGGCGCGCCTCGAGGTCGCTGGCGGCGTCATCGTTCTTGCGGTTGCGCACCTGCAGGTCCTTGGCCGGCGTCACCACGATCTGGGCCAGCCGGTAGGTGGTTTCGGCGACGTTAAATTGGGCGCGATTGTCGTTGTAGAAGTTGGTGACGTCCTGATCGGTGGGAGAAATCTTGGAGACGATCTCGCGGTTGATCAGCTTCTGCACCGAGACCTGCTGGCGGAGGCTGCGGCGCAGGTCGTCCACGGTCATGCCGCCGTCCTTGAGCTGGCGCTGGAAGGCGTCCTCGGTGAAGGGGCTCTTGGTTTCGGTGAATTTGTCTTCCACCTCGCCGTCGGTGGCCTCGACGCCGGTCTGGCGGGCGCGCTGGATGAGCACCTCGTTGTTGATGAGCTCATCGAGCACGCTCAGCATGAGCGAGAGAGCTTCCTCCTGCGAAGGCGGCGCGGCCTGGCCGGTGAGCCGCGCGCGGTAGTATTTCTCGGTGTCCGCGCGCGTGACGGGCTGGTCGTTGACCGTGGCCCACACGCCCTCGGCGGGCGCGCCGGCGCGATTACAGCTCGCGAAGAGCAGGATCGGCGCCAGCGACAAAATGACGATGATGCGTCGAGATCTGAACATACGGATGCCCCCGAAGTACCGCCGTCAAGAATCTACAGAAAGGAAATCGCCGGTCAGGCAGCTTTTTTCACGCGCCCCGCACGGATGCAGGACGTGCAGACGCGCAGTTGCTTGCGCGCGCCGTTCACCAGAGCGCGGACCTTGCGCAGGTTCGGGTTCCAGCGGCGCCGCCTCGCATTATTGGCGTGGCTGATGACGTTTCCGTACCGCGGCCCCTTGCCGCAAAGTTCACATTTTTGAGCCATATCGAGTCCCTAGGTTCCGGATTTAGGATGCGTGATTTTAGCAGAGGAAAGCTCGGATGCCAAAAGTCATTTTTGCCGCAACCGCAAGGATCGGAGCCGGCCACCAACCCTCGTGAAACCGGGTGAAGACGCCTTAGAGATCGCGATCGAGCCTGATCCGAATGCGAAGGGCCGCTCCCGATTCCATCGGGAACGGCCCCTGGTTGTGCAGCGTTTACGCTGCGATTAGAAGGTGAGTTTCACACCGACTTGCACCCGGCGCGGACCGCCCGAACCCAGCACTGGGTTCGTTGCGTCCGTGTCGGGCGTTGCGGTGGACCGGCCAAGCCCGCTTGTGGCGCAGTCGGTGCCGCAATCGAGGCCGTTTTCCACCTGAGCAAACGCCGGGGTGTTGAGAATGTTGAAGAACTCAGCGCGAAACTCCGCCGAGACCCGTTCCGTGATTCGCTGTGTCTTGGTTACGGACATGTCCAGGCCGAAGAACGGCGTACCGGACAATAGGCCCCGGGACATGTTCCCAAAGCTGCCTAGCGCCGGAGGAGTGATCGCCGAACCGCCCTGAGTCCAGCACCCGAATGCCGCGAGCGTGGCCAATGATCGGGCGTTTGACGTGCAGAGCGGCGTGGCGGTAGCCAAATCACTTGCCGCATAGGTTCCACCGGTCTGCGGATTGCTATCTCCCGTGGCTCCGTTAGCCGGGTGGAAGACGGGGACGTTTATTCTGTGTCTGTCGAATTCGAAGTCGCTGGCTTGTCCGAAGAAATCGGATCGCCCGTTTTCTCCGTAGCCATTACCCCTGAAGTCGCCCTCGAAGGATGTGGAGTACGGACGGCCGGTCTGGTACTTGAGGTTGCCGTTGACCTTCCAGCCTTCCAGCAACCCGCCGTAGCCCATGACTCCAGGCAAACGCCAGGTCGGCGAGGCGGTGAATCGGTGACGGACGTCGCTATTGGCTCTGCCGTAATTCAGCCACGGAGAGTAGTTGTCGACTCCAATGTCGGCGCCGTTTCCGCTGGCGACGTCGAGAGACTTCGACCAGGTATATCCGCTTTGCAGCGAAAAGCCGCGGTAGTTCCGTGCGGTTACGGATATCTGCAGGCCGTTATAGTTGGAGAAGTCCGTGCTCCTCAACGTGGTAATGGTGTTGAGGTAGGGGAACTTCGAGTTGTAGGGTCGGCTATTAAATATCAAGTCGCTTATGGACGAGCCGTCGCAGCTGTCGGAGTCCTGATTCGCCACGCAGTCATCGGCGAAGGTTGTGCCGCTGATACCGTTCACGGGTTGGAACCAGTAGTTACCAGCAGGATCCGCCTGGTTCACGTCACCGTGGCTCATGAACTTCGTGCCATGGTTGCCCACGTAGGCTATGTCCGCCACGATGTTGTTGGTAATGGCGTGCTGGATAGAGAGGTTCCAGGACGTCACGTATGGCGTACGCAAGTGCGAGTCCGCGGTAACGACCGGGCAACCGCTGCCCGGCCTCTCCAGTGCGGACGTTTGCGGGTTGTCCCGGACGGTAACATGGGGAGAGCAATTGAGAACGCCCGCACCCGGATAGATCGTGCCGAAACCGTTGTTGATGGGGCCATCCCAATTGACAGCTCCGATGGTTCCCTCGTCCCGCCTCCACTCCACGCTGCCGTTGTTATTGGTGCCGCCAGGGTACGTCAACTGGCCGCCCAGACCTTCGCAGTTTGTCGCTGGGGCGCCGATTCCTGGCACAGCCGGATTCGGGATTGGATCGCCGGAGGAATCCAGGATATTCACGGTGCAGCCGTTGACCCACGCGGTTGGGTTGTTCACCAGGCCGATATCGTTGCCGATTTCGGTGTAAGTGCGGATGTGGACCAACTCGTAGATCAGGCTGCCGCCCGCCCGGACCACGGTCTTCCCGTTGCCCCGCACATCCCAGGCAAAGCCGACGCGGGGAGAGAAGTTATTGTGGTCGGGGTTGTAAATACGCGGAACCTGAACCCCTTCCTGGACCAACCCGACCTGTGGGTTAAAGGAGGCCAGGATGTTATCCCGGTCGTGCAACACGGTGGTCAGGTCGTAGCGCAGCCCGAGGTTCAGCGTGAGTGTGGGCTTAATGCGCCAGTCGTCCTGCACAAACCCTGAGTACACGGTATTGCGAACGTGCGAGTCGTGGTTACCGTAAAACAGAATCGCCGTCTGCAATCCGGTGTTGCCGCTTGAGGTGCGAACAGCGGGCTGGCCCACGCAAGTCGACCCGACCACAACACCAGGTGCCGGACAATAGTTCAAGGCCCCTGGAATGTTGTCTGAGTACCCTAGCTGGCCGTTCATGAACGCAATCAGCCCATTGCTGTTTCCGCCGCTCCCGGCGCCTTGACCGAAGCCGAAACGGCCGCGGCTGTCACCCCATGAACCGCCGTTCTGGTTCTGGTTGATGATCATGCCGCCGAAGCGGATGTTGTGATTGCCCGTTAGGAAGTTGATGGTGTCGTTGATTTCGAGAGAGGTGTGCGGCCCTTCCAACTCGGTATTGCGCGAGCCCAAGGCCGTGAATCCGTTGATGGCCAGGGATTGCGGATACCCGTTGTTAATTCCCGAAAAGTCGGCTGGGTTGATCACGCCCGTAGGCAGGCCCAGATCCGCCGCAGTCAGGTCGCCCACGTCCACGCCGATGTACTTCTGGATATTCCTGGCATAACCAACGCGGAAGGCATTGGCCCAGCTCGCGTTCGGCAGCCAGGTCCAGGTGCCGGCCCCCAAACTAGCCCGGGCCTTTACGCGCGTTCTCCAATCCGGGTTGGTCTTGTTGGCGCTGTAGATGTTGTCGGCGTTGCCGATGAAGGTAAATCCGTTGATGGTGTGCTTATCGTTCAACGCGTAGTCCACCTTGCCGACGCTGCCCAACGCCCGTACTTCGCTCTGCAGCTGCGAGTAGTACGAAGTGATGGGATCGATCGCGTTGAGCCCGTGGTCAGTCGCACCGTGCGGAACAAACCAGGTCGCGCCGGTGGTGGAGTTGGGGTACGACGAAGTTGGCGAGCAGTCTGCCGGATTCAAACCCGCCAGCTTCAGCGATTGCGGGCTGCGCCTGGCTGGCGCCAGTCCTTGGCAGGCCAGGATCAGATGGTTCGTTGCATCCACAGTTCTTGCCCCGGGAACCACGCCGACCACGCCGGTGCAGGACTGCGTGGCCAGGCAACCCGGAAAGCCACCGGGGCCTGTCAGCAAGGATGTGTCCGTGAACGGAGTGCTGCTGCGAACTGAATCGCCCTGATCGACGCGCTGCCCTTCGTAGCCGATGAAGAAGAACATCTTGTCCTGCTTGATCGGGCCGCCGAGGGTGGCGCCAAATTGATTCAGGTTGGTATTCAGCTTGGGCGAAAAGTAGTTCTGAGAGTCCAGGGCGTCGCGACGGAAAAATGCATAACCGGTGCCATGGTAGGCGTTGGTTCCCGACTTCAACCCGATGTTCACCGCGCCGCCGGGCCGGAAGCCGTACTCCGCCTTGTTGTTGAACTGCTGGTTGAATTCCTGAATGGCGTCCACGGGCAACAGGGTCGCCGCATCACCGCGCAAGGCCAGTGCGTTCATGATTGGCTGGCCGTTGAACGGAGACATCGCGTGCAAACCTTCGACGAGGTATTCGTTGCTCTGCTCAGGGCGCAGACCGTTGGTGGAAGCAGCGCCCGTGCCGCCGCTATCGTTGCCCAGGGTCAGCACAACGCCGGGGCGAAGTTCCAGCAACAGGGTGAAGTTCCGACCGTTCAGAGGCAAGTCGGTAATGGTCTCCGCGGTGAGCGTCCCGCCGAGCGTCGAACTGGTGGTGTTTACCAGAGGCAGTTCCTCGGTCACGGTGATGGTTTGCGTCTGGGCGCCGGGCTGGAGGACGACGTCAACAAAGAGGTCGCCACCGACCGGCAGGATGATGTTGGACCGCTCAAAGGTCTGAAAGCCCGTGAAGGTCGCGCGAACGGTGTAGGCGCCGGCGATCAAGTTGGAAGCCAGGTAGGCTCCCACGTCGTCGGTAGTCAAGTTCCGGGTGAGTCCCCTGGCGACGTCTGTAACGACCACGGAGGCGCCGACAATCGCGCCACCGCTCTGGTCCTTTACAGTGCCCGAGATGCGCCCGGTGGCCGTCTGTGAAAACGCCGGAACACACGCGAACAGGAAAAATGTGGAACACAACAAGACAACAACTGCTTTCGTCTTTTTACAACTCATGAACACCCCCGATAGATTCCGCGAAAGATAAAGTCGAAAGTTCAGCGCTTTTCTGCCCTTCGCTGAGTACTTTCGCCTTTTCCGCTTGCAGTCTTACTGCACGTATCCTGCACATAACGCACGCAGGGCTCCGTTTTTGTTGCGCCGTACTACATTCCGGGTAAAGCCCTTAAAAGGGCCAGGGGAGGTGACGGAGCCCCCTTTAATGGCCGACAGTTAACGACGAACTGGCCCGGCTGTCACCTAAAAATTGTAGAAATATTTCATTAAACATATTAAAAACTCATTAATAATGCTTGGAGGCTTTACCTGCTCTCAGATACAATGCCCCCGAAAATGACCCTTCCTAGTGGGCGATGCTTGGGGGGCTACTTGGCCGGGGTGGCGGCAGTTGCGGCTGCAACCCTGTTTCTATCGCCTTTGTCTTTTAGTTTGTCTGGGGGCGGGGTGACTGTGGCCTCTGTCCTGCTTCTGACCGTTGTCTTGACAGCGACAACCTGGGGGGTGGGTCCGGGGGTGCTGTCGGCACTGATCGCTACGCTATGCCTCAATATCCTTTATACCGGTGCGCAGACCACCACGGGCGATCAGGTCATAGGATCGGCGGCTTTTCTGCTCACCGCCTTTATGGTCGGCCGGCTCTCCACCAGGGCGCGCCGCAACCAGTGGGTCAAGGATCCGAGTGTCGCCATCAATCAAGCCAGTGATCGGGCCAGCGATCAGGCCAGCGAACTGGAGGCCGCCAAGCGAAATGAACAGTTCAAGTCCATCCTGCTGGACACGGTGACGCATGACTTTCGCACGCCCCTGACTTCGATCAAGGCTGCCGCAACCACACTTCTCAAGCGAGACCCGTCCCTCTCCCCGAGCCAGTCTCGCGCTTCGCAAAAATTGATCGAGACGATCGTGCAACAATCGGACCGCCTGGACCAATTCATCGAGGGAATGATTGAGCTGGCTAAGGCCGAATCCGCCAGCGGACGGTCTGAACAGGCTACGGAGAGCGCCCCGCTGGAGGAAATTTTTGCGGCGGCATTGTCTCGCGCCGAGGACCTGCTGCGACACCACCGCGTCACCGTCACCTGCGACGATGATTTATATGTGGCTGCCAACCCGCGAGCCATAGCGCAGGCGTTGTTTTCGCTTCTGGAAAACGCGGCCAGGTACTCCCCTCCGGGCACGGGCATTCACATCACGGCTAGCTTGCATAACTCTGATTCTATTGATGTTGCGGTCGAAGACGAGGGGCCCGGAGTGCCACCCGATCTGCGGGAAGGGATTTTTGAAAAATTTGTTCGCGGCTCCGGCCCGCACGAGCGGGCTGCCAATGAACAGGGCCTGGGGATCGGCCTGGCGATCGCGCGAGGGATCGTAACCGCGAACCGGGGCACGATTCGGGTCGAGGACCGGCCGGCCCGCCGGCGCGGGGCGCGATTTGTCTTTACACTTCCCGCCGGGGCGCACGTTTCAACGCTGCAGCCGGAACGCGCGCTACGAGCCCGCGCATGACACGCGTTCTAGTGGTCGATGACGAGCCGCAAATTATCAGTGTGCTGCAAACATCGCTGGCCGCATCCGGATACGACGTCCAAACGGCGGATGACGGAGAGTCGGCGCTCTACGCCTTCAAGCGCTGGCGGCCGGAGTTGATCATCACGGACCTTTCCATGTCTCGCATGGGAGGGATCGCGCTCTGCCAGACGCTTCGAGCGTCCTCCGATGTGCCGATCATCGTGCTGTCCGTCAAGAATGAGGAAGCGACCAAAGTCCAGGCGCTGGAGGCTGGAGCCGACGACTATCTCACCAAGCCGTTCGGCATGGACGAACTGCTGGCGCGAGTCAAAGCGGCGCTGCGACGCGCCTGGTCCCACCGGCCGGAGACTAAACTTCTGGAGGAGGGAGATTTCCGGGTAGACCTGGAGGCGCACCGGACGGAAATTCGCGGCAAGGAAATCCGCCTGACTCCCAAGGAGTTCGATCTGCTCACGGTGCTGCTGTACAACGCCGGCAAGGTTCTTACACATGCGACCCTGTTGACCGAAATTTGGGGGAAGACGTATGTGAATCAGCCGGACGCGATTCGCGTGCTGGTCCGGCAACTGCGGAACAAGATCGAGCCGAATCCGCATCTGCCGAAATATCTCAAGACCGAACCGTGGATCGGATACCGATTCGAGCCCGGGCGATAGCATTGGGGGCGGCAGCAGTTCCCTTTCCGGCCTGATTCTCCTCTGTTACGATTGGCTGGCCGCTTTGTGGGCGTGTAGCTCAGCTGGCAGAGCACCTGCTTTGCAAGCAGGGGGTCGGGGGTTCGAGTCCCCCCCCGTCCACCA
>Ga0209341_10004403_pt1 | contig 12984 bp, 8 predicted proteins | sample RifCSP13_2_FD_184020 | JGI IMG/M metagenome (GOLD analysis project Ga0209341, IMG submission 184020) | Soil microbial communities from Rifle, Colorado - Rifle CSP2_sed 13_2 (SPAdes) (version 2) | ecosystem: Environmental > Terrestrial > Deep subsurface > Rock core/Sediment | place: Rifle...
CGATGCCTACGAGGGGCACTTCACTGAAGGTAGGCAAGATCATCGAGCGGATCACCGAGTCGTCCCGGGCTGAGGTACTCTCAGCCAGGTTGAGCCGGCCTGCCTGAACCCGGTGGCTCCACTCACCAAATCTGACTTTGCCCGCCTCTGGGTCGGTCCAGGTTCCTCGAATCTTGTCGGACTCCACCGTGACCAAGAACTTCTCGGCATCCACCCTCCTGGCAAAGCTCTTCGCCCTTTCCCTCCCATTTGGGTCTATGTATCGGACCTGCCAGCGGTCAGGTGTTTTGGGGTGTCGTCGGATGTGAGCCATTGTGTGATTCCTTCGCCTCGTTGAGGTCGCCGATGTCCACCATACGCGGGTGCGGGCTTTCGGTTCATGGTGTCCGCTGGGTGGTGTCCTGGAGTTTGCGTTGTATCCATTGGTCGACGTCGCTGGATCGGTAGCGGAGGTGTTTGCCGACCCGAAACCCCGGTGGACCTTCATGTCGGTAGCGCCAGGCGTAGATGGTGGCCACCGGCACACCGAGGTACTCGGCGAGTTCCTCGACGGTGAGCAGCCGATCTAAGGCTTCCATGCCTTGATCCTGCGGCTGGACCCTTTCAACACGATGTCAGAATCGCTTTCGAATTCCGCTCCGAACCCCTGATCGACCCGGAAGGAGACGCGCGCCTTGGTGGATCGTTGATGTCGCAGATTGGCCCGTAGGGGTTGGAGTCTTTGGAGTTCTGAGAGTGATTTGAAATCGCCTTGACAGGGTTCCTGACACTCTGCTGACAGGGTGGTTTGGTTTCTTCGGCGATATGGATTCATGCTCGTATCCACGCCGCATCCTCTCGGTGTCATGGTTTGAGTCTCTCCATGGCCGGATATTGATGGACCACCCTCGTAATCCACTCGCAGAATCACTCGCGGCATCCCTCGTAACGCCTGCCCGGCTTCCGTGGCGGGGGCATTCTCGGTGGGTTTGGCGAACCTCTGCTGCGTCGGGTCTCTTGGGCCTGCTGACGCGTGATTTGAGCGGGATGTGATTTTGTTGCGAGTGATTTGCGAGGGCCCGATTCGACAATGCTCTCGATTACCGGTCAGCAAGGACGCTTGATGGACATTGACTTCCTCGAACAGCAGTTGCTCCCGGCGACGGGATCAACAGCTCAATCCGCCCCTGCGGGACGTTGCTCGACGACGACACACCTATGTGCAACGAGTTGTTGTCCGGTGTGGCATCGGTTTCGTTTGCCCCGAGCACCGTTCTCCTCTCGCGCAACACGGATTGTCGAACCCGAATGGTCACCCATTTCGACACCTTCGACTCCATCACGGATGCCTGCTGAGGACTGTGATCGGATGAGCACCTTCCTGCCACGACGCCAGCCAGAGATCGACAGACGAGTGCACACCTGCGGTGGAAGGGTGAAGGGAGGTCGGCGGTGACGGTTCGGGTGACGACTCTGAAGGGGTCGGAAGCGGGCCGCTACTACACCGAGCATCTGCCTTCCTACTACCTCGACGACGACGAGCCACCCGGCAGGTGGTGGGGCCGCGGCGCCGGCGATCTCGGTCTTACCGGTCAGGTCGATCCCGAAGCTTTCCTTGCGGTGATGGCCGGCGAGGATCCGACGACGGGCCGTGACCTCGGTCGCCGCTACGGGGAGGGCTCGGTTCGCGGCTACGACGCCACCTTCTCGGCACCCAAGTCGGTGTCGATCCTGTTCGCCCTCGGTGACGAACGAGTACGGGACCAGGTCGTCGACGCGCACGACCGGGCTGTGGAGGCGGTGCTCGGTTGGGTGGAGACCCATGCCCACACCCGGATGCGTCAGCGCGGTCATGTGATGTGTGTGGACGCCGAGGGGATCGTGGTCGGGATGTTTCGTCAGCACACCAGCCGCAAGCTCGACCCTCAGCTGCATACGCATGCTGTGATCGCCAACCGGGTCCGAGCACCCGACGGCCGGTGGCTCGCGCTCGACGCTCGCACCATCAAGATCGACCAGCGCACTCTGTCGGCGCTCTATCACGCCAACCTCCGGTCCGAGCTGACCCGCCAACTCGGCGTCGAGTGGCACCAGCCGGAGCACGCGATCGCAGAGATCGCCGGCATCGACGACGAGGTGCTGGCCGAGTTCTCCCAACGGACCCGCGATGTCGAGCGGCGCCTCGGCGAGAAGCTCGATCGCTTCCGCATTGGCCTGGGGAGGGCTCCGACCGATCAGGAGCGGTGGAGGCTGGATCGGGAAGCGGCGGTCGACAGCCGACCGGCCAAGCCACACGGTCCCACACCAGCGGACCTGCACCAGGAGTGGCGGGAGCGGACGGCGGCGCTGGGCCACAACCCGAGCCTCGTGGTGCGGCAAGCGATCGGCCAACGCCGAGGGCTCGACGTCATCGACGACCGCGTCGCCGAGGCGCTGACACACAGCGCGCTCGCCTCGCTGGGTGAGCGCCAGTCGACCTGGCGTCCCGCCGAGTTGGTGCGGGAGCTGGCTGCAGCCGTGCCGACGACCGTGGCCGTCGACTCGGCCGAGTTGACCGAGGCTCTAGACCTGCTCGCCGACGATGTCGCCCACATCCGCTGCGTCGACATCTCTCGCCCCATCCCGGCCGGTGCCAAGTTGCGCAGTGACGGCAGGCCGATCACCGAATCGGCGGTGGATCGGGCGCTCACCACCCGAGCCATCCTTGATGAGGAGGAGGAGCTGATCGCCTGGGCTGAGCGGCGCAAGCACGAAGAAGCGGCCAGGACACGACCCCGGCCCGTCCGCTTCGTCGGGGGCCTCACCCCAGGGCAGGCGGCGGCGGTGGCCGCCGTAGCCGGTGACGGCGGCCTCGAGCTGATCGTCGGCCCCGCCGGTGCCGGGAAAACCACGACTCTCGCCGCCGCAGTACTCAACCTCTCCGCCCGAGGACGCCTTACGTACGGCGTGGCACCAACCGCGGCAGCGGCGGAGGTCCTCGCCACTGAGACCCATATGCCCGCCGACACGCTGGATAAGCTGCTTGTCGAGCACGCTGATCCCACCCGACCACCTCAGCTCGCCTACGACCTACCGGCCGGGACCACGGTGATCGTTGACGAGGCCGCCACCGCCGCCACCCCCAAGCTCGCCGAACTGGCCCGGCTTGCCGACCAACACGACTGGAGGATCGTCCTCGTGGGTGATCCCCGCCAGTTCTCCGCAGTGGGACGAGGCGGCATGTTCGCTCACCTTGTAGACAGCATGGGAGCGGTCGAACTCGATCGCATCCACCGCTTCCGACACCCCTGGGAACGCCAAGCCAGCCTCCGCCTCCGCAGCGGCGACCCAGCCGCCCTCACCGAGTACGAGCGGCGAGGCCGACTGCACGGCGGCACCCTCGACCAGATCGAGTCCGAGATCATCGCCGCCTGGGACGAAGCCCGCAGCCAGGGCAAGACGGTGGCGCTCATGGCCAACAGCACCGACGCCGTGGCACGCCTCAACAACCTCGCTCAGCACACCCGACTCGCCGCCGGGGAGCTCGACGCTACCGCCCCTCGAATCGGGGTCGGCCACGACTCGATTCTCGCAGGAGATGAGGTGGTCACCCGCCGCAACGACCGGACGCTGCGCACCGACCTAGGACTCATGGTCAAGAACCGCGACCACTGGACCGTCGCCAGCATCCATGCCGACCGCAGCGTCACCGTCGCCGGCCGTACCGGCACAATCCAGCTCCCAGCCGAGTACGTAGCCGAGCATCTCGAACTCGGCTATGCCCAGACCAGCCACGCCACCCAAGGCCGCACCGTCGACACAGCCCTGGTCCTCATTGACACTCCGACCGACAGCCGCGGCGTATACACCCCTATGACTCGAGGACGTGATGCGAACCACGCCTACGTCGTCCGCGGGGACAATCAGACAGCCCTCGATGTGCTCACCCAGGCCATCGCTCGGGACTGGATCGATCAGCCCGCCGTCGAGCGCCAAGCCCAACTCGATCATCGACATCCACCTCTCCTGGAGGATGCCCGCGGTGGAGAAGAGCTGGCGAGGCTTGAAGAGCACATTCGCAGGATTACGGATGGCCGCGTGCGAGCTGAACGGTTGGGACATTCACAGAGCCGCGCACTCGAACGTTGAGCCTCGGCGGTGCGTGGCAGACGCCCCCCGTTGATCTCCAGCGACCCGGATCTCAAATGGAGACGGCCCGAGGCCAGACTGCACCCTGTGGCCGAGTCAACATATGTAGACTCGGCGAGTGGGCAAAAAGATCGACGTTGACGACCTGATCGACGCCAACGAGGTGGCGCGCATGTTGGGACTCGCCCATCGAAACAGTGTCACCACGTACCTCAATCGGTATCCGGACATGCCGAGGCCCACCGTCGAGATTCGAGAGAGCCGCATTCGTCTGTGGTCGAGACCCGAGATCATGAACTGGGCAGCGCGCACCGGCCGGACGGAGCGTCGAGCCTCATGAATGTCCGGTTGCCCGATCGAGTTGCCAGGCAAGCCAGTCGATTGGCATGGGCATGACCGGCGGCCAGTACACACCGGCGGAGGGAAGAGCCCGCAAGCGGATCGACTCAATGCTGCGCGAAGTGGGGTGGGTAGTCCAGGACCGAGACCAGATCAACCTCTTCGCCTCCCAGGGAGTAGCAGTTCGAGAGTTCACGCTCCGAGAGGGTCATGGCCGAGTCGACTATCTGTTGTTCATCGACGCTGTGCCGGTGGGGACCATCGAGGCGAAGCCGGCGGGCACAACTCTCACCGAAGTGGAGCTCCAGTCGCTGAAGTACATCACCGGGTTGCCTGACCAGATGGAGTCTCGCTTCGAGCGTCTGCCCTTCGCCTACGAGTCGACCAGTACCGAGACCCGTTTCACCAACGGCCTTGAGCCCGATCCCCGCTCGCGCAACGTATTCACCTTTCATGGGCCTGAGACCCTCTACACATGGTCGTTGGCTGTGGATGAACCCGCGTTGGCCGTGCCTCTTGCCCGGCTCCAGCAGATGCCGGACCTCATCACACACAACTTGTGGTCCAACCAAGAGAGGGCCATCCGCAACCTGGAGGACTCCCTGAGGCAGGGTCGTCGTCGGGCGCTGATCCAGATGGCAACCGGGTCGGGCAAGACGTTTACCGCGGCCAACATCTCCTACCGCTTGATCAAGCACGCCGGGTTTCAACGGATCCTCTTCCTTGTGGATCGGGCCAACCTGGGCCGCCAGACGTACAAGGAGTTCGGCCAGTTCGCCACCCCTGATGACGGCCGCAAGTTCACCGAGCTCTACAACGTCCAGCACCTCACCCACAACAAGATCGACCCGGTGTCCCGGGTGACGATCGGAACCATCCAGCGGATTTACTCGATCCTCCGGGGCGAGGCGGAGCTCCCGGAGGAAGACGACGAGATGAGCGGCGAGGCGGTGGAACCGTCCCGCCCCGTCGAGGTCTCCTACACCCCGACGGTCCCGCCTGAGACGTTCGACCTGATCATCGTCGACGAGTGTCATCGGTCGATCTACGGGGTGTGGCGCCAGGTGCTCGAGTACTTTGACGCCACGATCATCGGGCTCACTGCCACCCCGTCCAAGCAGACCTACGGGTTCTTCGACGGCAACTTGGTGATGGAGTATGGGCGGGAGCAGGCGGTCGCTGACAACGTCAACGTGGACTTCGAGGTCTACCGGATTCGCACCGACATCACCGAGCGCGGTTCCTCCATCGACGCCGACTCGTTCGTCTATCAGCGTGACCGGGAGACTCGGGAGATGCGGTGGGAGAAGCTCGACGAGGACGTCGACTACGAGGCGAAGGACCTCGACCGCAAGGTCGTGTCGAAAGACCAGATCCGCACCGTTATCCGAGCGTTCCGCGACGGTCTCCCCACGATGTTCCCTGGTCGCACCCAGGTGCCGAAGACGCTGATCTTCGCCAAGGACGACTCCCACGCCGACGACGTCGTCCAGATCGTCCGCGAGGAGTTCGGCAAGGGCAACGAGTTCGCCACCAAGATCACCTACCGCACGAACGACGGCAAACCCGAAGAGCTGCTGGCCAACTTTCGCAACAGCTTCGACCCGCGGATCGTGGTGTCGGTGGACATGATCGCCACCGGCACCGACGTGAAGCCGATCGAGATCGTGATGTTCATGCGGTCGGTGAAGTCTCGCATCTACTTCGAGCAGATGATCGGCCGGGGCGCCCGGGTGATCAACCGCACCGACCTCGAGACGGTGACCCCCGACGCCGGCGCCAAGACCCACTTCGTGATCGTCGACGCGGTCGGGGTGACCGAGACCAATCTGATCGACTCCCGGCCACTGGAGCGCCAGCCGACAACACCGCTGAAGAAGCTGCTCCAGAACGTGTCCGCAGGAATGGCGACCGTCGAAGACGTGTCCTCCCTCGCCGGACGGCTCGCTCGTCTCAACCGCCAGGTCACCAGGGACGATCGGGAACGTCTGGAGGATGTGCTCGGGCAAAGCCTCCAATCCCTCACCTCATCATTGGTTGACGCCACCGACCCCGATCGACTTGTGAACCGGGCTGCCGCTCTCGCCAGCGGTGAAGAGCCCACCGAGCAGCAAATCGCCCAGGCCAAGCGCGAAGCAGTGATGGAGGCCGTGAAACCCATCGCAGCCAACCCCGAGTTCCGCCAACTATGGCAGGACCTCAAACGGTCCTATGAGCAGACCATCGACGAGACCAGCCGCGACCTCCTGATCGACGCCGGACCAGTTGCCGACGAGCCCGGCTGGGCTAAGTCATACACCGTCGGCTTCCGCGCCTACCTGGAGGAGCACCGCGACGAGATCGACACCCTACGGTTCTTCTACTCCATCCCCTGGAAGGACCGGCCGAGCTTCGGCGAGATCAAGGAGTTGGCAGCGGCAATCGAGCGAACACCTCAGGCCTGGACGACGGAACGTCTGTGGAAGGCCTACGCCGCCTTGGACGGATCCAAGGTTCATGGCTCCGACAAGCGAGTCCTCACCGACCTCGTATCGATCGTCCGCTACACCCTCGGACTTGCCGACGAGCTTGTGCCCTACGCCGAAGTCGTCGAGGAGCGATACCAGGCGTGGCTGCTGCAACAGGACCAGGCAGGACGCAAGTTCACGGACGAGCAGCTCCGCTGGCTCGACATGATCAAGAACCACGTCATCACATCACTAGGCATCACCGCCGACGACTTCGACTACACCCCGTTCAGCCAGGAAGGCGGCCTCGGCCGGGCTGTCCAGGTGTTCGGGTCAGAGCTAGACGGCCTCCTGGATGAGCTGAACCGGGAGCTGGTCGCGTGAGCATTTATCCCGATCACTGGATCCAAGCAACCCTTGGCGACGTAGTTCAGCCGAGAGCGACACGTGTTACACCGACGCCGGAGGATGAGCGGCCCTATCTTTCCATGGAGCATGTCGAGCCGGGAACTACGAAGGTCGTAGGTCACGGTCGAGCGGGGGACATGACGTCGGCGTGCATGGAGTTCGAGCCCGGCGACGTGCTCTATGGGCGGCTGCGCCCGTACCTCAACAAGGTGTGCCGTCCCACCTTCGCCGGTCTCGCATCAGCCGAATTCATCACGTTCCGAGACTTCGATGGTGTAGAACCCGCTTTCTTGAAGTACACGCTGAATCAGCCGGACTTCGTGGCGTTCGCAAACCAGGTCAACGAGGGGGACAGGCCGCGAGTGAAATGGAGTCAGATTCGCTCATTCCCTCTTACGCTTCCGCCACTGGATGAACAGCAGCGGATCGTTGAGGCAATCGAGGAGCATTTCTCCCGACTCGACGCCGGCGTCGAGTCCCTCCATCGAGCCAAACGCAACCTGGCCCGACTACGGGTGTCGATCCTCCGGGCCGGGGTCGAAGGACATCTGACAGCGAGCGATCCCAAGACGTGGGAGAGGAGGTCGATCGACCAGATCGGGCGAGTGGGAAGTGGTGCGACGCCCAAGAGAGGCAAGTCCGGATACTGGGTCGGTGGCACGATCCCGTGGGTGACTAGCGGGCAGCTCAATGATCCGCTCGTGACCGAACCCGCCGACTACATCACCGAGCGAGCTATTCAGGAGACGAGCGTTCAGCTTTGGCCTGTTGGAACCATCCTGGTTGCGATGTATGGAGAAGGCAAGACGCGAGGGAAGTGTTCTGAGCTTGCGTTCCCTTCGACGACCAATCAGGCGTGCGCGGCGATTGTGCTCAACGAGGAGTATGCGGAAATGAGGCCCTTCCTCAAGCTGGTCCTGACCGCTCGCTATGAAGAGAACCGGCGCCTCGCCTCTGGCGGAGTCCAACCGAACCTGAGTCTTGGCCTGATAAAGTCAATCGAAGTGCCAATCCCAGAACGGGCAGTGCAATGCCGCATTGTCGAGGAAGCTGACCGCCTTCTGTCAGTTGTCGAATCGCTTGAGAAAACGATCACTCTTGGCATGATACGGTCGGATGGACTGAAAAGAGCGATCTTACGAGAAGCCTTCAACGGCGGACTCGTGCTGGCCGCATCGTGAGCGGCGTGACGATGTTTTGCCGGTCGAGACCCGTCGAAGAAGTCGTGGTCCTCGGAGCGGGGTTCTCTAAGGCAATTGATGATGAAATGCCAACCGCTGACGAGTTGGGTGTCAGGGCCGTGGCCAGCGCAGGAATCGACGACGCTCCGAAGTTCGTCGGAGGACGCTTCGAATCCTGGTTGTCTCGACTAGCTGAACCTCAACCTGATCTGTCAGCCGCTGAGAACGCAAGGAACGCAGCGACTTTCGCTCGGGTCCTGGAGCACGTCCACGCAGTCATGACGGACGCTCAGGAGAGCGTTCAGTTGATTCCGGAGTGGCTGGCACGGCTTGTGACAGCTCTGCACTTCCGCCGCTCAGCGATCGTCACTTTCAACTACGACACGTTGGTCGAACGCACAGTGGAGTCCATCGGCCTGTGGGATTTCGAGTTGGGAGGGTCCCTGTCGTGGCAGTTGACGTCGACCTTCCCCGGAAGGGTTGATGGCCGGCCGAACGAGAATGGAAAGGTCGGTTGGCATAGCCTGATACGGGATACCCCTCCATTGCCGCCGCCGTTTCGTTCGAGCGAAGAGCTGCCGCCATCGTTTCAGCTTCTGAAGCTGCACGGTTCTCTGAATTGGTACTGGGTACCTGGCGACGTCTCTGGCGCAACGCTGAATAGCTGGCACCTACTCGACAACTCCCCGGACCGGCTTCGTCGCTACTTGCCCGGCCGCGAGCCATTCATTGTCCCACCTGCGGCCACCAAGTCGGCTTACTTCGCGAATCCGATCATGCGCGAGATTTGGCGCACGGCGGGGAACGCACTCAGGGGCGCAGAGTCCGTCCATTTCGTGGGCTACTCGTTGCCCGTGACCGATCTCCTCAGTTCCTCGATGATCGCCGATGGCTTGTCGCAGCGAATACTCAGGCTTAGCTTGGTGAATCGATCACCTGCAGATCCACAGAAGAGGCTGGAGGCATTGACGCCGGTGAGCGCGGATATTTCAAGATCTGTGGCCTCCTGGGCCGAAGACCTTGTACTCGATACTGCTCGCCGCGCACTCGATCAGCTGCGCGAGGCGGCGGCCGGAGCTACCGAAGACGCTGTGGTAGCGGTCGGACGGGGCCCAGACGGATTGAGGTATGTGCGGGATGTGAGTGAGCGAAAGGACAGCCTTGTACTGCAGCTTTCTCTCGACGCGCAGCCTCGTCGTGAGGAGATCATGACCGCCGGAGATGTTGTACGGCGCGGCTTGGGCGCGAAGTATCTCATAGCTCGCCGCGGCAGGAAGGAGTCGCCCATTGTGGGACTCGACGGCTTTGGGCGTGAGTTTGGCCCAGGAGTCTGGTATCAGGTGCTTGTGCCAGCTGATCCGCCGGGCAGCGAATCGGGGGATACAAGCGGTGAGTGACCCTCAAACTCTCGTTCGCAAGCTCTGGTCATACTGCGACGTCCTCCGGGATGACGGCCTTTCCTATGGCGACTACGTCGAGCAGCTCACGTACCTGCTGTTCCTCAAGATGGCAGACGAACAGACCAGACCGCCGTTCAACCGCGACCCGATCACCCCCGCCGGACTCGACTGGCCGTCGCTTCTGTCTAGAGACGGAGACGAACTGGAGACCCACTACCGCCACGTCCTCACCGAGCTGGGGAAGGAGAAGGGGATGCTCGGCGTCGTGTTCCGCAAGGCCCAGAACCGCATCCAGGATCCAGCCAAGCTGCGGCGGCTGATCGTCGACCTGATGGATCAGGAGAAGTGGATGATCCTCGATGCCGACGTGAAGGGTGATCTGTACGAGGGTCTGCTCGAGAAGAACGCCGCTGACCTCAAGTCAGGGGCTGGCCAGTACTTCACTCCGCGGGCGTTGATCAGGGCAATCGTCGAGGTGATGCGGCCAGGTCCCGATGAGGCGATCAACGATCCGGCCTGTGGCACTGGGGGGTTCCTGATCGCCGCTCACGAGTGGATCGCCGACAACCACCAGCTCGACCCCGACCAGAAGAAGCACTTGCGATTCGATGCCCTCAGCGGCAACGAGATCGTCGACAACACGGCTCGCCTCTGTGTGATGAACCTGCTGCTCCACGGGATAGGTCAGCCCAACGGCAAGAGCCCGATCAAGGTGGAGGACTCGCTCGCCGCCGATCCAGGCGATCGGCACTCGATGGTGCTGACCAACCCGCCGTTCGGAAAGAAGTCGTCGATGACGATCGTCGTCGACGGCGAGGCAACCCGGGAGTCACTCCAAGTGGTTCGGGAGGACTTCTGGGCAACCACGTCGAACAAACAACTCAACTTCGTTCAGCACGTCAAGACGATCCTGCAGACGCACGGCCGGGCAGCGGTTGTCGTGCCCGACAACGTGCTGTTCGAGGGTGGGGCAGGGGAGACGGTCCGCCGGCGGTTGCTCCAGGAGTGCGATGTCCACACCCTGCTCCGACTGCCGACCGGCGTCTTCTACGCGCAGGGTGTCAAGGCCAACGTGTTGTTCTTCGACAAGAAGCCGGGCCGCGAGGAGCCGTGGACCCGTGAGCTGTGGATCTACGACCTGCGGACCAACCAGCACTTCACGCTGAAACAGAACCCGCTGACTCTTGAAGCACTGGCAGACTTCATCAAGGCCTACAACCCCGACGACCGCCATGCCCGGGTCGAGTCGGAGCGCTTTCACCGGTTCTCCTACGACGAGCTGATGGCCCGCGACAAGGCCAGCCTCGACATTTTCTGGCTCCGCGACGAGTCTCTGGAAGACACCGACAATCTCCCACCACCGGCCGTCATCGCCGCCGAGATCGCCGAGGACCTGGAGGCAGCTCTGGCTGAGTTCGCCGAGATCGCAGCTTCTCTTTCAGACCAGGAGCCCGCATGACTATGGGGTTGACCGTGGGTGAGTTGCTCTCCGGCTACGCGGAAGATCCTCGCGGAGCTCCGTGAGCGCGGAGTTGTGCGATCCGCCAACGCCCCCGCAGGCGACTACGCCGAGTGGCTGTGCTCGCGGGCACTCGATGCCACCTTGGTCGACAACTTCTCGGTGAAGTCCCATGACCTCGTGCTATCGGACGGTCGGCGCGTCCAGGTCAAGGCCCGTGTGACTTCCGAGCCGCCCAAGGCCGGCCAACTCCAGACCTCTCCATTCCGCTCGTGGGACTTTGACCTTGCTGCCTTCGTGCTGTTCCGTGACTACGACTACGAGGTCCGGCGGGCCGTTCTCCTCCCCGTGGAAGTTGTTCGAGCACGGTCGACTTTCCGTAGCCATGTCAACGGATCTGTCGTGATGATGAGAGACGCCCTACTCGACCACGAGGATGCCGAAGACATCACGGACCGCCTACGGGCGGCCACCAGCCAGGATTAGCGTCGGGGCACTGGTCGGACCGGTCCGACGGTTGCGGTATCGCCGGTTGGGCTGGCAAGAGCGCGCTCCAACGATGTGAACAGTTCGAGGACGGTCGGTGCTTCAAAGATGCGGTAGCGCTGCTTGCCGATGTTGCGCTGTGTCAGGATTCCCGCTTCGACGAGGCGGTTGATGGCTGCTCCCGCGGCGACGTCAGAGCGGTTGACGAGGCCGGCCGCTGATTCCACTGTCAGGAGGGGGACTCCGGGGAGAACGTCGATGAGCAGGTCGACAGCGGATCCCTTTCGGACGGTGCCGACGTTCGTCCGCCACTGGTGGACCAGCTCGTCGATCCTCGCCGCGTAGATCTGAGCGTCGTGGCATGCCCGCAGGGCGGCCCCAGAAAAGGTCCGCAGCCACGTGTGGGCAGCCAGGGATCGCTCGGGGCTGTCTGCGGGATCGAGGTGTCGGAAGGTGGTCAGCCCGGCTATGTAGTCGTCGGACCAGGTGGCGAGGACGAGACTGATGGGCGGCACAAACCTGGGGGAGAGTCCTCGCCGTCGAAGGATGACATAGATCAGCGTCCGTCCGGTTCGGCCGTTCCCGTCGGCGAACGGGTGGATGGTCTCGAACTGGGCGTGGGCGATAGCGGCCTGCACGAGTGGCGAGTGCTCGTCGCCGTTCATGTACTCGACGAGGTCCCGGAGAAGGCCATCGACGTGATCCGGTGGTGGTGGGACGAAGACAGCGCGGCACGGGTTGTAGGAACTGCCGCCTATCCAGTTCTGTCCTTCTCGAATGACTCCTCCGAGTTCGGGTCTCGCTGAGCGTTCCATCAGGACTCGGTGGATCTCCAACAGATCAGTCAACGAGAACCGCTCTGTTTGGACCGCCAGCTCGATGGCGGACTCCATCGCGGCGATATTGCCGAGGACTTCTACGGCGACGCGATCGGCGGTCTCGCCACCCTGGGCGAGAGCGGCCTCCGCCTCGACCAGTCTTCGTGGCCCAGCGTCGAGGCCCTCGATCTTGGAGGAGGCGACCGATTCGGCTCGGAGGAGGAATCGGGCGAGACCTTCAAGGCTGACATGGCTCGTCCCGGCTTCGTTCAGATCCCTGATGGCGGTCTCGGCATCCGCGATGTCTGCTGCCAGGTCGCCAGGTAGGGTGAGCTTCCA
>Ga0209341_10004404_pt1 | contig 12984 bp, 14 predicted proteins | sample RifCSP13_2_FD_184020 | JGI IMG/M metagenome (GOLD analysis project Ga0209341, IMG submission 184020) | Soil microbial communities from Rifle, Colorado - Rifle CSP2_sed 13_2 (SPAdes) (version 2) | ecosystem: Environmental > Terrestrial > Deep subsurface > Rock core/Sediment | place: Rifle...
ACAAGTTTTGAGTCAAAGGGCTGGACGGGGTCGTTGCCCCGGTCGTCGGTCGGGATGGCCTCGTACGCGGCAATCATGCACATGTGGATGCCGGGATCGATCTGCTTTATCGCGTGGTAAAACTCAAAGCGGTTCATTTTTAGCATCAGGTAGTCAAACCATGACAGTTCGTACCTCCGCCGCGTGACACTGGCAAGCGCCTCTACGCGGTCGGTGAACGCGTCGACCTCATATTAGTCACTCAGCAGCATCTTTACAACAAAGGTTATGTCACGCTAGTCATCCACGACGGGTATGCTTTGCTTTCTTTTCATCCTGTCCAGGGCTATTAGGGCTGTCAACCTATGCCCCTGAAGGCAGAAGTAAGGTCAGCGCAATAATTACGGCGTCGGGTCTAAATTCTTACAAGGGACTCTGGTAATTGAATAAATAGCCTTTTTGCGCACAGATCACGATGGCTGTAGGCGACGATTACCCCGTTATGGCAGGTCAGGACGGGATCAAGCTCAAGACGGAAAAGATGGCCGCTGACCACCTGTACCACTGCATCTACGACAACAAGGTGTTTCTGTTCTACAAAGACGAAGACAGCCTGCTCCACTGCTACGAAGTAGAGAACCCCGACGCGGTCAGGGAAATAGCAGCAAATCCTTCTGAAATAGAGAGCATACTCAAAAAATACGCTAGCATGAACGACCATAAGGAGCCAGAATAAACGTTATATTCTACCTTGCCGAGTATTCTCGCACCATGTCTACAAACACCGCAAACACCGCAAACACCGCAAACACCAACACAGTCCGATCAAACAAGCCAAGCAACGAGATATTTATCGGGAAAAAGCCGCTCATGGTATATGTCACTGCAACTCTGGTGCAGCTGGCAAACGAGCCGACAGTGGTGATAAAGGCAAGGGGAAAGAGCATCACAAGAGCGGTCGACGTGGCCCAGATTATTGTCAAGCGCATGGACACACTCGGGTACAAGATTGGACCGATCAAGCTGGGCTCCGAAACCGTGCAGTCGGAGGACGGCAGGACAAGAAACGTCTCCACGATTGACGTCCCGATTTCCCGCGCAAAGTAATAGCATTCAGCCTACTAGAACTTTTCCAAGATCGCAGAGACAAAATGTTTTGTAGCTTCGATTCATCCTTGTTTTATACAAAGCGATGGATCATTTCTTCAGAAGATGTACGGAAGCAGGGAGATAATGATCAACGACCTCAATATATGTTCAGACGGACTAGTCAACGCTCTGAAGAAGGAAAAGCTGGCAGAGGCAAGGGTGAACGTCGCGAACATGAAGGCCCTGCTTGACGATATTGGAAAATACGCCGAAGAAAATATTTCTTGCGAAACCGGGGGAAGGCAATCTGACGAGCCGCTGGACAAGGTCCGGACTGATACCGAAAGGGTCATGGATGCAGCAAGAAGGGCTGAGGAGAAAGCAGTGCGTCTTGACAGGGTAGCTAAAGACGCCGACGGGGAACCAAAGTGACTATAGAAGGCGGCAGAGAGGGCGTGGAAGGAGTCAGAGATGGCTGAAAAGGCGGAAAGCAAGGCCAATCAAGTAGCCAGAAGATCCTAGATGTTGCCTATTGCCTGCAGCACAAAAGATATTCCATAGTACGCCAACACGGCCGCAAGCCCTACCAGCAGAAGAGGGTAGTATTTTAACCTGAGCACCGAGCTGCCCTTTGAAGCTAGGTAGGCAGTGCCGGCAAGCCACGCATAGTCCATCCATATGTGGAGCGCGAAGAGGATGGCTATGCCGGCGGCAAGCCCGAATGTGGCAGAATCTGCTATCAGCTTCAATCCCACAGTAAACCACCAGACAAGAAAGAACGGGTTGAGCGCGGAAAGCGCGACGCCCGCGATAAACGGGCCCTTATTGCCGGCCATGGCTGGCGCAGCCGTGGCGCTCTTTTTCCTGACAACGCCGGCGATCTGCAGGGCGGCAAAGCCAAGGATGCCGAACCCGCCAACCAGCCCTATCGCCCAGGCATATTGCCCAGCGGCTGCCGACGTAAAAAGCCCCGCGGCAAGCACTATGATGAGAGGCAGCTCTACCACCGTGTGGCCATACGCCACTTTCATTCCCGCGCCTGCACCCTGCCGGGTGCCGTAGAGCATGTTTGCGAAAAAGAGTGGGCCGGGAGCAAGCACGCCAGACGCTGAAACGGCCACCACCTGCACCCCGAAATCCAGCAGATCCATCGATTGCTGAAGCAGCGTGCTCTTCTGAAAAGTCTTTGCATCACAGAATTGCTTAATAGAACGGTCGCTGCAAACACGGAGCAATGGTGGACACCATACGCACCATCAAGCTCCTGGGCAAGTGGTCTGCCAACAGGGCGGTCGGGAGGAGGCGGCCCATCATTGCGGTTTTCAGCATGACCCACTATTGCAATTTCTACTGCCCGATGTGCCCCTTTGGCGACTCTGACAAGGAAGGCCAAATGAGGCTTGTTCGCACCCGAGACCTCACGACCGTCCAATGGAAGCTGGTGTTTGACAAGGTGTCAAAACACTGCGTCTGGTCAATAATAGAGGGAGGCGAGCCCACCAGCCGGCCAGACTTTATGGAGCTAGTAAAGTACCTTTACGATCTGAAAATGCCGATAACGCTCATCACCAACTGCTCGCTCCTGCACACTATCGACCTTGACGAGCTGAAAAAGTACATCCAGTTTGTCACGTGCAGCATCGACTCGACCTACGAAGATCCGTATTGCAAGGTGCGCGGCGTGACGCCCCAGATGTTCAAGAAAGTGATCGACAACGTGCGCCTCCTGACGGAGCACCAGGTGCCGCACTATTTCAACAGCGTGATAACGAAATACAACGCCCAAGAATTCATAGACCAGACTTATTTTGACAGGGCAAGGGAGCTTGGCGTGAACGCGGTGTCGCTCACGTTTGTCGAGGACAGGTCAGACGTCAACTATTCGCTCCTGCCGGACAGGGAAACGATGGCAAAGGTGAGCGAAAGCGTCCTTGACCACATGAGCAAGCCCGGCTCGCTTCCGCTATTGATACCGCCTGAATATTTCCAGCAGGTGATAGAGCACGGCCGGACGGTGTTTGACGAGTGCGGCGTGTGGAAGAGCGTCTTTGTCAACGGCAACGGCACGGTGATGGTCCCCTGCTGGAAGTTCAACTCACCAGAGAACGTCTACAGCCTCCTTGAAAATAGCGTGGACGAGATATGGGACGCGCCCCAGTGGGACATTGCAAGGACGTGCCACGACTGCAAGGTGCTCGGCTGCATCTGGTACTCGTCGCAGCCAGTCACCACATTTGCGAGGAACTACATGCGCGGGCTTGGCAAGATAATAGGCCAAAAGAGGCCCGAGCTGGCCGAAGTATCATAGTTCTGCCACATTTGCGCAAATGGAAGATTATTTCGTTCGTCATATATTGCAGATTGTTAGTCCCGTTTCAGGCATGCCATCTGCTCAGCCCAGATAATTGTGAAAGGTTTCTGCGCGACGTCGAAGAGCAAATCGACAGCGCAGACAAGGAAATGAAGCAAGAGGCTGAGGATACCCTGAAGGTCATTGCTGACAACTACCGCAAGCTCCTATCAGAATGGCTGGAGCACGAGCTCGGCATGAAAGACGAGGCAGAGGCAATCGGCAACGACTCGGCGGCCCAGCACCACAGGGTGCTGGCGTAAGTATACAAGTCGATGCTCGGCAACGGGCCGGCAGTCAAGACTACTTGAAAAAACGCTTATAACATCATTTTTCATGACTGCAGCAAATGCAACTGTATGACACGTTGGCTGGCAGGAAGGAAAGGTTTGTCGCCAGCGGAGATTGCGTCAAGATGTTCCTCTGCGGCCCTACCGTGTACGACTATTCCCACGTCGGGCACGCGCGGATGCTCCTCTTTTACGACTTGATGGCAAGGTATTTCAGATCAAGAAAAATGCGCGTCAGCGTTGTCGTGAACATCACCGACATTGACCAGAAGGTATTCGCCAAGGCGAGGGCAGCCGCAACGGCGCCAGCGGAGCTGGCGGAAGGGTTCATAAACAAGCTGCTCTTCGACCTGTCGTCGCTTGGTATCGACGGCTTTGCGCTTGCGCGCGTGTCAGACCATGTCGGCACGGCGCGGCAGCTGGTTGCCGGGCTTTTGGAAAGCGCCAACGCCTACCCTGCCGGCGGGAACGTTTACCTTGATACCGCAGGCACGCCTTCGTTTGGCAGGATGGCGAGGATGACAAGGGAAGACCTGGACGACTGCCGCCTGGACATCTCCCCGGCCAAAAAGTCGCCATCAGACATACTGCTTTGGAACGCAAGCGAAAATTTTGACGTCGCTTTTCCCGACAGCGTTCTTGGTAGCGGGATCCCGTGGTGGCACATGCAGGACTCGTCTGTGGCGGTGGCCAGCTTTGGCGGCTCGTACGACATACACGGCGGAGCAAGCGAGCTTGTCTACCCGCACCACGAATCCCACCTGGCGCAGCTGCAGGCGCTGACGTCGCAGGACCACCCAGTGAAGTTCTGGACGCATGTCGGGCTAGTGCGCACTAAGGGCAGGAAAATGAGCAGGTCCCTTGGCAACACCGTTGCTGCTCGCGACCTGCTCATGAGGCATGGACCCAACGTGCTCAGGCTATATTTCTATTCAAAGCACTACAGGGACGACTTTGACTTTGCAGAAAATGACCTGGACAGGTTCAGGCGAATTGACGACATGGTAGCAACAAGCATGCAGGCCTGTCGCACTAGATCAAAACTGGCTGGCAAATTTCTTAAGTGCATTGAAGACGATTTTGACACGCCCGGCGCGCTGAAGGTACTGGTTGAAGCGGCCAGGACGCGCAGCGCAGACCTTGACATGATGGTGAGCATCTTCGGGCTACGCTATTGACAGGACGGAGGATAACGAGTGGTCCTTTTGTTCGATGTGGGCTGAGCGGCTCGAGTCTGGCTGCGCCCACGCGCTGGTCAACGAAAGGCTTGATGGCGACTATTTCTTCAACAGGGCAGATGTCTCCGGTTGCCCCGACCCTGTTGCGGCAGCCCGCCAGATCGCAAAATCGTTCTGGCAGAAAGGTATGGACTGCTATATTTACGACAAGGACGGCAGGCTGGTAGGAAAGGGCCTTGCCCAGATAGATACGATGTACGTGTTAGCGGCGGGCTCTGGCACCGCTACCGGCAAGACAGAAGTCGTACAGATCGACCGCTCATTGCTGCCTGTCTGGATAGACACATTTTGCAGGTCTTTTGCCGTGCCTCAATGGAAGACAGAGGTTGGGAGGATAATGGATGCGAGCTTTGGCAGGCTGAAGCTGCTGCTATCCTACAAGGATGGCGTGCCCGCAGGATGCGCCGCACTATTCAGCAAAAATGGCGTCACCGGCCTCTACTGCCTCGGCACTGTCTCCCAGTTGCGCGGAAGGGGCCTGGCCAAAGAAATACTAAAGAGCGCGATGTCAAAGGATCTGTTCCTCCAGACGCTGGGAAGCGAGGGACTGGTGCCATTTTACGAGAAAGCGGGCTTTGCGGTTGCTAATACCAAAAAGATCTACGTCGTCCGACGCGCAAGTAAATTAAAGGGTTCGAGAAACCGCGCAGTGAAATAAATCTGTACCAAAATCCCTAGACACAATTCCCTACAGACAGAAATAACCGGTAAATGTCAAATTTTGATGTTATTGTTGTTGGAACTTGCTAAACGACGAGGGCTGGGGCCTGGGTTCCCTAGCGCAGCGTCCAGCATTTCGGGTCGCCGGCTGCTTCGAGCCCGCGTTCGTGTACGTAGTGATCAGGGAAAGCGACATTAACGCCCTGAACATCGACGCGCGGGAAAAGCAGATGATAATGGAAATGGATCTGCCCGGCGACGTCAACACGTTCAAGCTCATATTGTATTCATGAGCGCGGTACGACCATGACCTGAAGTATCTGCTCAAGGAGAACGAGCTGGAAAAAACAAAGCGTCGACACCTTGTGCTAGAGGAAACAGAGTAGATATATTAATCAGGATTTGATGGCAATTACATCATGGGGAGAAAGGTCAAGGTTGCCGTGGCTGGCATCGGCAACTGCGCGTCAGCCCTTGTTCAAGGCACCCGCTACTACCGCAGCAATTCCGAGGTCCGCAACCCTGATAAGGATTGGATTGGCCTGACGGCCTACAGCATCGGCGGCATCGAGCCTTCAGACATTGACTTTGTCGCCGCGTTTGACGTTGCAGACACCAAGGTTGGTAAGGACCTCTCTGAGGCGATCTTTGCAAAGCCAAACAACACGGTCAGGATAGTCAAGGATATAGACAGGACGGGCGTCAAGGTGCAAAAGGGTGAGGTGCACGACGGGGTTGGACGCCACCTTTCCCAGAAGGTCAAGCTAACAGGCACTCCTGCCGTCAACGTCGCGCAGGTGCTCAAGGATACCGGCGCCGAAATGCTGCTCAGTTACCTGCCAGTAGGCAGCAGGCGCGGCACGCAGTACTACGCCGAAGCGGCCCTTGACGCGGGCTGTGGCTTTATCAACGCAATTCCGGTTTTCATCGCATCTACGCCAAAGTGGCAGCAGGCTTTTGCTGGCAGGGGCCTCCCATGCGCTGGCGACGACGTGATGAGCCAGCTCGGGGCCACGGTCCTGCACAAGACGCTTGTGAAACTATTTGTCGACCGCGGCGTAAAGGTAAACGAAACGTACCAGCTTAACATCGGTGGCGACATGGACTTTTACAACATGCTTGACGAAGAGCGCCTCGAAGACAAGAGGATAAGCAAGACAAGCGCGGTGGCCGCGATGGTGCCGTACGAAATCCCGATGCGCATAGGCCCATCTGACTTTGTGTCGTTCCTTGACAACGACAAGGTGTGCTACATTTCGATAAAGGGCCAGTACTTTGGCGGGATACCTGTCGAGTTGGACCTGAAGTTAAAGGTGGTTGACGCCTACAACAGCGCCGGCGTCATGATAGACGCGGTAAGGGCGACCAAGATAGCCATCGACAGAGGGATCTCAGGGCCTCTTGAGAGCATTTCGGCATACTGCTTCAAGCACCCGCCGGTGCAATTGCCGTATTCTGTTGCCAAGTCAAACTTTTTAGAATTTGTCGAGGGCAAGCGAGAGCGCTAGCCATGAGATAAAAAATAGTTCACTAAAAGGAGCTGGATTGGACGCTACAACGCATAATTAGGCGCATGGAAAACTCAACCCGATAGCTGTCATTGGTTCATATAAGAAAACTCGAAGTGTACGGGTTCAAGTCGTTTGGCTTCAAGAACACAGTAGTGCACTTTGAGAAAGGCCTGGTTGCAGTGACCGGCCCAAACGGCTCGGGCAAGAGCAACATCCTGGACGCCATCATGTTTGCGATAGGCGAGAACAGCCCCAAGGCCCTCAGGGTGGACAAGTTCCAGTCACTCTTCCACGACAGCCAGAACAGCAGCCACAGGCTTATCCGCGTCAGCCTCACGTTTGAAAATGCCGACAGGGGCATACCCGTTGATGAAGACAGCGTGACCCTCACCCGCGAGATGGAGGGGCAGAATGGCGAGAGCCAGTATTCCCTAAATGGCAAGAAGGTGAGCAAGACCGCCATAATGGAGCTGCTAGAGGTGGTGCTTGCCGCGCCAAACAAACTTAACATTGTCCAGCAGGGCATGATTACGAGGATATCAGAGCTCAACTCCGAGGAGCGCAGGAAAATAATCGAGGATATCGTCGGGCTATCCTACTTTGACGAGAAAAAGGCCGAAGCGCTCAAGCAGCTTGACGAAGCCGACAGGAGGCTTGAGGTGGCGTTTGCAAGAATGGGCGAGATCCGAAAGCGCATAGACGAGCTGGAGGCAGAGAGGAACGACCAGCTGAGGTACGACCAGCTGAATTCTGAGCTCAAGCGCTTCAAGGCAGTGCAGATTTCCAACACCATACGGACCGTGAGGCACAAGCTGGCCACAAGCAACCAGATTCTCGAATCCAACAACCAGAAATCGTCCCAGCTTTCAAAGCAGGCTGAAGAGCTCAGGCTAGAGATTGAAAAGCTGGACGCTGAGAAGACAAAGTTCATCCAAGAGGCCGACGCGGCCACCCGTGCCAAGGCGCAGGTGACAAGCAGGATATCAAATGTCGTACACGATTCAGAACGCACAAAGGCGATGCTGGGCGAGTTTGACCGCAGGTTAGTAGAGATAGAAAGGAGGCTGCCGGCGATTGACGGCGACAAGCAGGTGACTGCCCAGCGCATGGAAAACGCGCGCGCGGAAACTGATAGGTTGAAGGAAACTGTCGTTCAAGAGAAGACAGCGATGGCAGAGCTCAGAGCAAAGCTGGACGCCCTTGACGCGGAAGTGGAAAAAATAACCGCAAGGGTCGCAAAGCACGCCGCGTTCAGGAACAAGCTGGAAAAGAGGCATGCAAGGATGTCGTCGCTAAAGGGGCAGCTAGAGCTTGCCGCAGCAAGGATCGAAGAAAAGATCAAGACTACCAATTACAAAAAAAGTTCCAACGATTCGGCGCTCAATTCGCTGCAGTCTGAAATTTCGTCTGCAAACGGCAGGATAGCAGAGCTGGAAAAATCGCTTGAATCCGACAGAAACAAACTGTATGATGCAGCCCAGGTTGTAGCCGAGCTTGCAGAAGCAAAGGCAGGGATTGAAAAAGAGCTTGCCGGCTCTGCTAACCTGCTCGTGCGCGGTGAGAGCCTCGCGACAAAGTTTGAGGAGCGCGCAAGCGTTGCCAAGAACGCCATGAACGAGGATTTCGCTATTGCAGAGCTGATGAAGGAAAAGGACAAGTTCGGCATCAGGGGCATCGTGCATAACCTGATAAGGTGGGATACGACTTACGAGCGGCCCGTTCTTGCGGCCGGCTCTGAATGGATGAAGGCCTTTGTCGTCGACGACATCAAGTCCATGATTCTGATAGCCGCATATGCCAAGGAGCGCAAGCTGCCGCGCCTCCGGATAATACCGCTTGACGTTGTCAGCCGCTTCAAGCAAAACCAGGGCATACCTGATGACGATGTCAACGTCATCGGGAGGCTGTCAGACTTTGTGCATTCCGACTATGAAAGGCTGCCGGCGTTCCTGTTCTCAGACACGCTCCTTGTAAGGAATTCATCCAGTGCGTTCATGCTGGCAAGGCAGAGCTACAGGACAGTGTCGGCAGAGGGCGAGCTGTTCGAGCCGGCGGGAGGCTCGATGTCGCTTGACTTTGGCGGCAAGATAACCGACATGACAAAGGCGATACTGTTTGGTGACTCTGTTGAGGACCTGCGCGAAATGCTGGGCAGGCTGTCAAAGACGATAGAGAAAAAGAATGCTGAACTGCAAGAGATTACCGAGCGGATAAGCGCCGGCGAATCTGAAAAAGTCAGACTTGAGCTTGGCATCGGCAACCTGGAGAGCAGGATCGCAAACGAAAGGGAAGCTGCAGGCGCAAAGGAAAAGTCAATATCGCAGTTTTTTTCCGGCAACCAGATTCTCCAGTCAGAAGCTGACTTGCTGGCGGCAGAACTTGCTAGGTATGCAAGGAGGCTGGAACTTCTAGTCCCTGCAATTGGAAGGCTGTCGTCAATGCTGCAGAGCATCGGCGACGAGCCGTCGAGCAAGAGCGAGCTTGCGGCCAAGAACCTGCAGCGCAACCACATAATCAAGGCCATAGACAGTGCCAACATCGAGCTTGGACAGGCGACATCGATGCTTGGCGGGCTTGAAGGAAGATTCGAGCTTGACATGCGGCAGCTGGGCGAGGTGGACGGCGAAAAGGAGCGCCTTGCGCTGGAACTTGAACAAAGAAAGCACCAGATTGCAGAGCTGCGTGGGAAATCGCAATCGCTTGAAGCAGAATTAAAGGCGCTCAGGGACCAAGAGCAGCAGATTATCGACTCTTCCGGCAGCGCCTACGGCGTACTCCAAGAGTACGAGCGCAAGATAAAGGCACTGGCGGAAAGCGAGCGCAGGCTGTCAAAGGAGCACAACATAATCGAGCGCGAATCGGCGCTGCTCAGGAAAGACGTCGCGGACCTGACTGAAGCAGAATCGCGCCATACAAATGACCTTGTTTGGCTCGGATACAAGAACCTCCATGACGAAATGGACGTCGGCCTGGCGATAAAAGAGCTGACAGACGAATACGAAGGAGTCAAGTCCAGGATCAACCTGCGCGCCGACGAAGCATACATGCAGGTAATGGACGGCTACCGCGGCATGTCAACCCGGCGCAACCAGCTGGAAAGCGAGCGCAATTCCATCGTTTCGTTCATTGAGCAGATACTGAAAGAGAAGGAGAAGGTCTTCATGGAGGCGTTCCAGAGGGTGGACGGCGACATCAGGACCACATTTGAGAGAATGACCGGCGGCTCGGCGTGGCTCGAGATAGAGAATCCGGCCGACATTTTCTCAAGCGGCGTGATGCTGCTCGTGCGCTTTCCCGGCAAGAACGTCCCCCGCGAGTCCACCGCCCTGTCCGGCGGCGAAAAAACCATAGCAGCCACGGTGTTTCTGCTTGCGCTCCAGTCGTTAAAGCCCTCACCTTTCTACCTGTTGGACGAAGTCGACGCGCACCTTGACGCGCAGAACACAGAGCGCCTGGCAAAGGTCCTGCTCGAGCGCTCCAAGGACAACCAGATAATCATGGTCACATTGAAGGATACGACGGTGGCAAAGGCCGCGCTCATTTACGGCGTCTACCCGAGGGAAGGAGTTTCGCAGGTAGTAAAGTACAAGAGCCCGGCGCAGGTTCCGCTCGCGCAGATAAGCGAAAATAAGGCGTAAATAGAGAATGTGACAAATATCCACATTGCCAATTAACCTCCAGCAGCCGAGGCGGCTGCTGACGCTGTCGCTTGCAATCACCGCCGCCATAGCGGTCGTCGAAGCCATAAGCGGCATTTTGAGCAACAGCATTTCGCTCATAAGCGACGCCGTCCACATGTTCACGGACGTGACTGCCATCACGCTGAGCCTCTTTGCCATAACGATGGCCGCAAGGAGCCATTCCGGCGTAATGACGTTTGGCTACCACAGGGCGGAGGTTCTGGCAGCGCTCGCAAACGGAGTCGCGCTCGCCGCCATTTCGGTGTGGGTGCTGTACGAGGCTGTCTTGAGGGTAATGACGCCGCGCATGATAGACACGCCTCTGATGCTCACTGCAGCAGGCATCGGCCTTGCAGGTAACCTGCTGGTGATGTTTCTGCTAAAACACCACGCCGGCAAGAGCATCAACATCCAGAGCGCGTTGGTGCACGTGGTCTATGACACGCTATCGTCAGTCGCAGTCATCATTACAGGATTCATTGCCCTTTACACGGGCATCACGATCGTCGACCCGCTTGTGGCGTTTCTGATAGCAGGCCTTGTGGCAAGGAGCGCTTACACAATCATGAGGAGCAGCACCCACATACTGCTAGAGGGCGCGCCGCGCGAGCTGGACATGCATCAGGTCATTGCCGCCCTCGAGCAGCTGGATGGGGTAGTCGACGTCCACGATCTGCACGTCTGGACGATATCGACAGGCATGGACGCGCTGAGCGGCCACGTGGTGGTGCGCGACCAGATGCTGAGCCAGTCAAGCAAGCTGCTGGAAGACATAAACAGGGTTCTTGCCGAGCGCTTCAACATCACCCACACGACGATACAGCTCGAGAACGAGCAAGAAGTGTCATTCAGGCGGACGGCAAGAAACTAGCTTAGCTTTGACTATCAGGTGATTCCAGACAGATTCGCTTGGACGGATTTTATAGTTCGTCTATGTGGAATTTTGACATGCAGCCGGTGCATTCATAGATTTCGTCGCCGACTTGGCCGGACACGTTGAACTTGACAATCGTGGTGCATTTTGGACAGCGTCCGTCCACCCTGCGAGACTTTCTTGCCGGCCTGGCAAGCGTTTTTCTCCTTCTGCTTCCCATATACGGGCAAGAGAACATCTTACCGTTTTATAAATCAAGGTTCAGTTATTGTTATATTGCATTCCCGGCAACAACAGGTCATGCTTCTGCCCGAGCATTGCTCAGCCAAGGTTGACGGAGAGGAATGTCAGCTTGCGCCTTCGTACGTCGTGTCAGTAAGGTCGCATGAAGGCGAATACATGCTTGCCGTGGTGTGCGACGACCACAAGAGCGGCATTGAAGCGCGGCTGGTTGCAATGCAAAAGGAGAACAAGGTGCCACATGGCAGGATACATTTCCAGCCAGTAAAGACCGTGGTCACCGACTGCGTGATGGGCATGAACGAGGACTATATCGAGCTGGAATTGAAGCGGGGCGTCGAGTCGGACAGAAAGATTGTCTAGGATTCCTTTTTGTCGTCCTCATCGCCGTCTTCTAGCGTCCATGGGAACCACCTTCCAATTATCCTGGCCCAGTCTATCCTGAGCGATAAGTAGACGATGACTCCAAGCACCACGATGCTAGCCACCGCACCCACGATGAGCCATGCTGTGTCCGTCGTTTCTCGAAGTATGCCCTCCACAAACGGCCGCCCGAGGAAGATCGAGCTCCACACTATCGCCTCATTCATCAGGAATTTGCCGGCGAACGTGGCAGTTGCGAACTTCCAGGGGCTGTATCTCGCAAGCCCAAGCGGGATGTAGACGATGTCGTCCGGTATGGGAGTGAGCGCCGCAACGAACGCGCCTGACCAGCCGTACCTGCTCACCAGCTTTTGCAGCGGGCGCATCCTTTGCTTGGTCTTGTCGCTCAGGATCTTGCGGCCGTAATAGCTGGCGAAAAAAATTATCGTCTTTGCCGCGACAACGCCGGACGCGCTGGCAAGTGCAATCAGGTGCGGGTTGAAATTGCTGTTGAACGACGCCGTTATAAGTAGAGGAAAATATGGAATCGGGATGAACGGGGACGAGGCTGGCAACAAAGCTGATGACAAGGATGCCAAGGTACCCCAGCTCGGGGTCAAATGGGAACAGGTCTTCAAGGGTTACCAATTAGTATGCCCTTGCAAATATCGCTGCCTTCTTGCTTTCCTGCCCGCAGTAGATGCACTTTG
>Ga0209341_10004405_pt1 | contig 12981 bp, 12 predicted proteins | sample RifCSP13_2_FD_184020 | JGI IMG/M metagenome (GOLD analysis project Ga0209341, IMG submission 184020) | Soil microbial communities from Rifle, Colorado - Rifle CSP2_sed 13_2 (SPAdes) (version 2) | ecosystem: Environmental > Terrestrial > Deep subsurface > Rock core/Sediment | place: Rifle...
CGCGTTCATCATCAGCATGCTCGCCCACTTCGGCGTGGGCGCCGCGCGCAGCATCTTCACCGCGCGGGGTATATTCCGCAGCGGCGTGGATATGTTCCTCGTCGGCCTGGGCATCGCCGGCATCGGCTATCTGGTGGGCGAATGGATCCAGCGCGTTCTCTGACGGGCGGCCGGGTCGGGCGCCATGACACGCAACAGGGGTCTCCTGCTGCGAGTCGAAGTAGACTCCCGATTGCACGGGGAGAAGGAGGGCATCTGCATGCAGGTCGGGCGTAGGGGTTTCCTTCGAATTGCCGCGGCAGTACTGCTGCTGACCGCCTCACTGATCCTGCCCGCCGGGGCAGGCGGGCCGGTGACGATCACGTTCTGGCACGGGATGAGCGGTGTGCTCAACCCGGCCATCGACGAACTGACCAACGACTTCAACAAGCTGAACCCTGGGATCGTAGTCAATGCCCAGTACCAGGGGACGTACGGCACCCTCAACCAGAAACTCGTCGCGGCGGTCGCCGCCGGTAGTCCTCCAACGATTACCCAACTCTTCCCGAACTGGGCGGACCAGCTCATTCAAGCCAAGGCCATTGTACCAATGGAGAATTTCATCAAAGGCCCCGATGGGTTGTCTGCGGAGGAACTGAGTGACATTTTCCCCATCCTCCGCCAGGAAAGTACGTTCAACGGCGTGATGTGGACGATGCCGTTCAACAAGAGCCTCTACATCCTCTTCTACAATGAGGATCTGTTTAAGCAGAACAACCTGAAGCCGCCGGCGACCTGGGATGATCTGCTGAACGTCTCCAAGGCGCTGACGAAGGAGGAGGGTGGGCGAACGACCCGCTACGGCTTCGTCGTCCGGCCCACGACCGATTACTTCCTCCTCATGCTGATCACCAACGGGGGAGACTTCCTGAAGCCGGGCGGCAAAGAGGTCGCCTTCAACAGTCCTGCCGGGGTGGAAGGATTGCAGTTTCTGATCGACCTGGTGCAGAAACAGAAAGTCGCGTACGTCCTGAACGCATTCGCGGACGCCGACTTCGCCGCCGGGAAGGTGGCGATGTACTTCGTCACCAACCCCGGGCTGGCGTTCGCCCGGGCCGCCGTCGCCGGCCGATTCGAAATCGGGATCGCACCGATTCCCTACAAGAAGTCCCGGGCCACACTCCTCTCCGGCACGGACGTCGCGATCATGGCTAAGGCCGCCCCCGAACAGCAGGCGGCAGCATGGAAGTACATCAAATTCGTCACCGGGACCACCGCGACAACGCGCTGGTTCATGAAGACGTTCTACATGCCGGTCCGCCGCTCGGCGCGGGACTCCACCCTGGCCCGCGTCTACCTCCAGCAGAACCCCGAGCACCGCGCGGGGCTGGATTCGCTGGCCGTTGCCCGCACCGCACCCAACATCGCCGAGTGGCAGGAGATTCGGGACATCATTCAGGAGGCCGTGGAGGAGGCCGTGCTGGGCAAGAAGACGGCGAAGCAGGCCCTCGACGACGCGGCGGTTAAGGCGAACAAACTACTGTCCCAGCGCAAGTAAATGCCTGCCTTGGAAGCGGCGTCTGGACCCGGCGTGATCCCCCGGGTCCCGTCCCGGAGGGTCCGCCGGCTCCTGGAAAATCTGGAGGCCTACGCGTTCCTCCTGCCGGCCATCGTCGTCCTTGGTGTGTTTCACCTCTTCCCGATCGTTTTCGCGTTTTTCATCAGCCTGCTGAAGTGGAATATGATCGACCCCGTGCGGCCGTATGTCGGATTGGCCAACTACGTGCAGGCGCTACAGGATGACAAGTTTCGGACGGCGTTAGGGAACACGACGTACTACGCGTTTGTCTCGGTCGGACTGGCCATTCCGTTGGCGCTGTTCTTTGCGGTTCTGCTCAACCGCAAGCTCAGGGGGATGTCCTGGTACCGCACCGCCTTCTTCATCCCGCATGTGACGTCGCTGGCGGCCGCGGCGATGGTCTGGCACTGGCTGTACAATCCGGACCAGTTCGGTCTGCTGAACTACCTCCTCGACAAGGTCGGGATCCCGCCGCAGCGCTGGCTCCTCGACCCCCTCCAGGCGATGCCGGCGATCATCGCCGTGTCGATCTGGAGCAGCCTGGGACGTGACATCGTCATCTTTCTGGCGGGACTGCAGAGCATTTCCCAGGATTACTATGAAGCGGCCCAGATCGACGGGGCCAACAACTGGCAACTGTTCCGCCACGTCACCTGGCCGCTGCTGTCGCCGACCACGTACTTCATCCTGATTATCAGCATGATCGGCGCGTTCAAGATCTTTGCGCTGCCTCTCTTCCTTACGGGCGGAGGGCCGATCAGCAAGACCCTGACCATCGTCTACTCGATCTACCAGCAGGGGTTCCAGTACTTCCGGATGGGCTACGCGTCGGCCCAGGCCTACACGCTCTTCGCGATCATCTTCCTGATCACCATGCTGCAGCGGCGGGTCCTGGCCCACCGCGTGCACTACGACATCTGATGGCCCGGACGCTCACGCTGCCCGCCATCCAGATCCGCGCCCCCGGGCGGCGCGTTGCCCTGAAGAACACCCTCGTGCACCTGGTCCTCCTGGCCAGCGTCGTGGTGGTGCTGCTGCCGTACTATTTGATGATTTCCACGTCCCTCAAGCCCATCCAGGAGATTTTCACGGATCCCTTCCAGTGGCTCCCCTCGCGCCTGGCCTGGGAGAACTACGTGGACGCCTGGAACCACGCGCCCTTCGGCCGCTACTTCCTGAACAGCACGTTCATCTCGGTGACGGAGACGCTGGGCGTGCTCGTCACCTCCGCCCTGGCTGGCTACGCCTTCTCCCGCATGCGCTTCTGGGGCCGGGAGGTGTTCTTCGTCATCTTCCTGGGGACGCTGATGGTGCCGGGCGAGGTGCAGTTGGTGCCCAACTACATCACGATCGTCCGGCTGGGCTGGCTGAACACCTACTACGCGCTGATCATCCCCTGGCTGGCCAGCGTCTTCGGCATCTTCTTCATGCGCCAGTTCTTCGCCACGATCCCCCAGGAACTGCAGGACGCCGCCACGATGGACGGCGCTTCCCACTGGACCTTCCTCTGGCGCGTCGTCGTGCCCTTGAGCAAGCCGGCCTTCATCACCGTCGGGTTACTCAGCTTCCTGGGATCCTGGAACGCGCTGACCTGGCCGTTGATCGTGACGAACACGCCGGAGATGCGGCCGATCATGGTGGGGCTGCTCTCCTTCTCCAACGAGTGGGGCACGCAGCCGCGGCTGCTCATGGCCGCGGCAACCTTCTCCGTCGCGCCCATCCTGGTGCTGTTCTTCATCCTGCAGCGCTACTTCATCCAGGGGATCGCCCGGGCGGGGATCAAGTTCTAGGGCGACAGGTAGCGGTCGAAGAAGTCCGCGATCATCCTCGAGACTTCCCGCCGCGACGGTTGAATGGGGCCGCCGGTCTCCCGCAGGCCGTGACCGGCATTCTTCACGATGACCAGCGTCGCGGGTACCCCCGCCGCGCGCAGTCGCGCGTAGAGTTCCCGCGACTGGCTGGGCGGCACCTCGTCGTCCCGCTCGCCGTGAATAATCAGGAAGGGCGGATCATCCGGGGAGGCGTAGGTGATGGGACTGGCGCGGGCCAGCGCGGGGTCCGCTGCCGACTGCGCGCCGAAGACCCGCCGCATCACCTGGCGCTGGGAGCCGAAGAAATCCGGCGCCGCCAGATTCGCCGGGCCGAACAGATCCACGACTGCGCCCACCCGGCTAGACGCGTTCGCGTATCCACCGGTTCCTTCAAACCCGGCGCGCGCGTCGGCGAGTCCGGCCAGCGCGGCGAGGTGCCCGCCCGCGCTGGAACCCCAGATGCCGATCCGCTGCGGGTTGAGGCGGTAGGCCGCCGCGTTGGCCCGCAGATGGCGGACGGCGCATTTCACGTCCTCGATCTGCGCGGGAAACGGATACCGGGGTCCCAGCCGGTAGTTGATCGACGCGACCACAAAGCCGCGGCGCACGAGGTCCGGGATCTCGTCTGCGCCGCTCCCTTCCGTCTTGTCGCCGCGGATCCACCTGCCGCCGTGCACGTAGATCGCGGCCGGAGCCCCCGGTCCGGCCGCCGCCGGCAGGTAGATGTCCATGAGCAGCGGCACCCCGCCGCCCGTACAGTAGGTCACGTTCTCCAGGACTTTCGCGCCCGGCAGGGGTGCCCTCGCGCCCCTGGCGGTCACCGCGGTCATCGCGAGGAGCGTACCACACAGAGCGGCGGTGAGCAGGATGGTGGTCCGGGAGCGGCGGGACTCCTGGGGCTTCTCCATGGGCCTCAAGCCCGGAACGTCTCCCGGTGCAGGAGTTCTGCCAGCGGGAGCCGGCTGATGCGCGTGAGTTTAGCGGCGGGATCGGCGTCGGCGCGCGGACGCGGCTCGCCGGGGGCCGGATAGCCGAGCGAGAGCACGGTGGAGACGCTCATTTCCGCCGGAATTTCCAGGCGTTCCCTCATCGCCGCCTCGTCCGAAGGCGTGTTCGGACAGGAGCCGATGCCCAAGGTCCAGGCAGCAAGCATCATGTTCTGGGCGGTGCGCCCTGCGTCAAACTGCGCCCGCGGGTTGGTCAACACCACTGCGATCGCCGCCGCGCACCCCTCCAGGTTGGCTGGCCGGAAGACGAAGGGCGCCAGATCGCGGAGGATGGTCCGTTCGGTGACGGCGATGAAGCGCCACGGCTGCCGGTTGCGGCTGCTGCCGCTGGCGCGGCCGGCCTGCACGATCTGCTCCAACGCCTCCTCGGGAATCGGTCGCGGCAGGTACCGCCGCACCTCCCGTTTGGACACGACGGCCAGATAGGCATCCACTTCGGTCACCTCAGCGATCGGGATATTGCCATTCTACCTGAGGCGGCGGCTCCGGCGGTGGGCCTAGCCAAACACCCGCGCGAAGGTCGGGTTCGCCACCGCGGCCTGCAGCGTCTCCGTGAGGGCGTCCAGGGCGGTCTGCCGGTTCGGCAGGTCGGGGGGCAGTTCGGCGCTCTCGCCGGTGAGGAACGCGGAGATCTCTTCGGTAGCGCGGGCGATGTCGGTCGGGGTAACGCCCCTCCGCTGCAGCGCCTCCGTGACAGCCATCGCGATGTCCAGCACGGCGATGTGCGCGAGCTGCCGTCTCCCTGGGTCCTGCAGGGCCTGTCCCATGCGCCGGCGGATCTCGTCCAAATCCATGCGGTGGCCGTCTTTCCGCTTGGCGCCCGTGGTTCCCTGCCGGGACTGGCATAATAAGTGCACGCGATGGAGATCGAGCTGACGCCGGCCTTCCGTGAGGCGTTCCCCGACGGGATCTTTGGGGCGCTTGTCGCGCGGCACTGCCCCAACCGTGTGCGGGCCGCGGCGATCGGCCCCACTCAGCGCGCGGTTGAGACGAGGCTGCGCGAGCGGTTCCCCGACGACACCATCGACAGCGACCCCGTCGCGCTAGCCTACGCCGTCTACTTCCGCCGTTACGGCGCCCGCTATCCGGTCGTGCACCAGGCCAGGACGATTATCGTGGGGAGGGCGATTGACAGCCCCTTCGCCCTCGTGGAAGTGATGTTCACCGCTGAGGTAGATAGCCTCGTCCTGACGTCGGGGCACGACCTCGATGCGCTGGCCGGGCCCCTCCGGGTTGACGTGGCTCGTGCCGGCGACGCCTACACGAAGCTCTCCGGCAAGGAGCAGGCGCTGAAGCCGGGCGATATGGTCGTGCGCGATGCGGAAGGGATTATCGCCTGCGTCCTGTACGGGCCCGACTTCCGCACGCGACTGCGTCCGGAGACCCATGCCGCGCTTTTCGGCGCGTGGTGTCCGGCGGGCCTTTCGGCCGAGATCGCGGAGGCGCATCTGACGACCCTGGCCGGCCTGCTGCGGCTGGAGTGGCCAGAGGCGATCGTGGCCGGTCCACGGATCTGGCGCGCCGTGGACAAATGAGCTGAAGTCTTACCCACCGCTCTTGCCGCCCCGTCCGAACAGGAGCAGTGCGGCGATGATGATCGCCGTCAGCACAAGGCGGCCCCAGTGAACGGCCCGCGTCTGCACGCGAAGCGGCCCTGCGGGAAGAGTGTCCCAGAGGGCAGTGCCTGCGGACATCCGAGGAGCGTTGGAGGTCCTTACCCGCCCCGGTAGCGTCACCACCACTTCAAAGCTGCCCACCGCGCCGGCCAGAGCGGGGGCCACGTCCGGCTGCAGCCGCAGGGTGAAGTCGTAGGTCGTCACGACGAGCCAGCTGCGCTTGGCGAATGACGCCTCCCCGAGCACCGCCACCGGCAGATTGCGTACGCGCCCGACGGTCGATTCGTCGCCCCGGCCATCAAGGAGGAGACGACCGTCGGTACCGACGCGGGCGAACATTTCAAACGCCGTGCTGCGCGTGAACACCGCCGCCAGGAGCAGCCCCAGGATGAAACCGACGCCCACTCCTCGTCCCCACCCGTTCATCTCCGCACCCCATTTCTGCGGTTACCGGCCGGCCGCGATAGGTGTCGATCCGGTTCCCCTATTCCTTCAGGAGACCTGCGGCGCCTCTTGACTCTCCCGCCACGGGAGGATGCACGCTTGCGTTCGGGGAGACGGACGCCTAGAGATAGGCGGCGACCAGGTCGGCGATGGTGGTGATCCCATACCGCTGCGGGATTCGCAACGGGTGAGCGTCCCGCCCTTCCAGGGCTGAATGGACGAGGTATTGCCTTCCCATCTTCTCCTGCGCCCAGGAGATGACCGTGTCAATGTGCGGCGTCGCCACCCCCGCGATCTGCGCGATGGCCTTGGTGACCACCAGGCCGTAGGGGATGTCCTCGGTGAGGAACCTGTGGCCGAAATCCGGCACATAAGCGTCCGGGGCGATCTGCCGCATCGGAGCCATGACACCCCGGTAGGCGGCATTCGTGCTGAACGCGCGAGCGAGGGTACTAGCGTCCGCGATCGCGTGGGCGTAGGCTGTCTGCAGCCACGTGCGAATGGGTAGCACGCCCCGCAGGTCCAGTTTCCCTTGTGCCGCCACCGCGAGCGCCCGCGCGACCGTCACGATCTCGTCTGAAACCGCCTCGAGGAGGCGACCCGTCTCCTCATCCATGCCCGCGTAGAACGCCGGGATCTCTTCCTCCGCGTAGACCCTGTCAGTCCACGCGCCAAAGAGCCCGTACATCCCCACGGGATGGATGATTTGGCCCGTGTTTCCCAGCGTCAGGTCGAGAAAGGTCGGGAGCGCGGCGACCTCCATTCCGATGATGCCGCTCATCGCGGTCATGGCCGCCGGTGCTGCGGCCACGGGCAGGGCGGCCGCAGAGACCGTTGCTTTCGTTGCATTGACCTTGACCTCTCGGCCAAATTCCCTTATCCGGCAGAGCCAGGGAAACGTCTGGAAACCGATCACCACCCGGCGCCTGTCCGGTTTCAGGGTGGCGACGGCGCGCAGGTCAAACTCGAACCCGCTGCGGCTGGGCATGGCGACAATCCAGGCGCCCGTTTTCAGATAGGGGGCGACGCGGCTCAGGAGAGGGAGATGCGCGAACGCCGGGACGACAAGCACCACGAGGTCGGACTGCGGGATGACCGCGGCAGGATCTGCCGAGACAGTCCTGACTCGCCGGGCGGTCGCCTCAACTGCGCCTGTCGCCCGGAGCCCTTGAGCCGAGAACACTCCTTGCCGCAGGCGGTCCGCCTTTTCTTCAGAGGACGTGAGCCAGACGATATCGCCGTTGAAGTGCGCCGAAGCCACCGCGGCGAGGGCGTGGGCACCATTCCCGCCGCCACAGATTGCCAGGACGGCCGGCGTCGCGTCGCTAGCCGGCATGCAATCCTCGCGCGGCCCGGTTGCGACCTCCCACCAGGGCCCGAGCGAGCCTGCCCATGATACCGGCAGCCCAACTCACGAAGGGGGCCGGATCGTCGAAGGCAAACCACGCCGCCTCTTGAATCCCCCAGAGCGATTTCGCCCAGCCCGCGAAGGTCAAGTTCCCATCCCTCCAGTACTGACGGCAGGAGAAGATGTCTTCTTCGAGCAGCCACTTCCGCCCCTCGATGGACTCATCGGGCGGCACCGGCTGCTGCGTCATGTCCAGGTAGAACGCCCGCACGACGTCCATGCCTCCCCGTCCCACGAACAACCGGAACGTCGCCCCGACCCGGGGGTTCGCGTCAAGGATCTTGTAGCGACCATCCCGCGCGTCGTACCGGTACCCGACGTCGAGGATGCCGTGGTAGCCGACCGTCTTCATGAAGCGCTTCGTCAGATCTGCCACGAGATCATTGCGTGCGCAGATCCCCAGCGACGTGACCCCGCGGTACGGCGGCCATTGTCGCAGCTTCCGTCCCGTGAAGCCCGCAAGGCAGTCGGCTTCCCGGTCGAAGTACCCATTGAACATCCAGACGGCATCGTCGTTCCCCGGGATGTACTCCTGGATCATGACGTTGGTGATGTCCGCCCCGTCGACCGCTGCTCGCAGGGCGCGTTCGCTGCGCACTATCGCTTTCACCTTGCCACCCGGGAGTCGCGGGTCGATGCCCTTCACCATGATCGGGAGCGGGACAGTGTCCAGCAGTCGCGGCACCTCGTCTTCGGACCGGGGGAAAGCCGTCCGGGCGGTGGGGATGCCGATGCGTGTGGCGAGGTAGAACATCTCCCGCTTGCTCAGCAACGAGAACACCAGGTGCGGCGAGAGCCTGGGGAAGACGAATGGACCGGTCAGGGCGTCCGCGTGCTCGGCGACGAACATAGCGAGGGCATCGGTGGCGGGGATGAGGAGAGCCGGCCGTCCGATGCGCCGACCAATGACATCCAGGAAGTCCAGCAGGGCAGGCGCCGGTCGGGAGAAATCCCAGCGAAGAGCTTCCTTCCAGTACCGAGAGAATCTGGTCTGAGAGGGAGGCTCTTCATAAATGGCGTAGACCGGAACACCCAGCCGTCCCAGGCTGCGCGCGACACCCAGCGCCCCCTGCCGGCCGCCCAGCACAAGGACAGGCGTGGATGCGTCGATGTGTGGGGCGGGAGGCCGGGTCATCTATAGTTCAGTTTCCCTATTTGTGGGGGTTCCAGAGCGGAATTAGGTATTTCCGATCCTATTTCCTGGAGTCCTTCGAGGCTGTCTCCTCTCGGCGTCGAAGTTTCTCAGGTGATTCCACCAGTCTTGTGGGGCGGTAGTTCCCTTGCGAGAAGGGAAGGATGAATCCATGGCGCGGCAGGACGGCTCTCGAGGAAAGGTCGGCAGGCGGACATTCCTCCGTGATGTGGGAAGTACGGCCGTCGCCCTCGCGGCAGGTGCGATTGGCCTGCCGTCGCTGCTAACGGCGAGTAGAACCGAGGCTGCGGGTTCTCGCGGAGCGATCAGTCAGGCAATTCCCGTGGGCCAGGGGGCAGCCGAGGAACCCTCTGCGGGCAACTGGAAAACCTGGGTCCTGCGTTCCGGGAGCGACTCTCGCCTCCCGGAACCCGCACCGCCCAACAGCCCCCAGGCGGTGAGGGAGCTCGCCCAGCTCAAACAGGCCCAACTTGAGCGGACCCAGGCTCAGATCGACGCCGCGCGCTTCTGGGACGCCGGCCCCGCCACCAGGCGATGGACCGAGATGCAGCTGGACATGATCAAGACCCACAGGCCCAACCCGCCGCGGGCCTCTCGCGGCCTGGCGCTGCTGCACATCGCCGTGTTTGACGCTGTGGTCGCAGCGTGGCACGCCAAGTACACCTACAATTTCCCCGCCCCCAGCAATGTGGATCCGACGCTGACGCCCGCGCTTCCGCCGCGCAACAACCCATCCTATCCCTCCGAGCACGCGGTCGTCGCCGGGGCCGCCGCACAAGTTCTCAAGCACCTGTTCCCGCGGCAAGGCGCCGACTGGTTCGAGGCCAAGGCCCGAGAGGCCGCCGCGTCCCGCGTCTGGGCGGGCGTCGACTGGCCCAGCGCCGTGGAGCAGGGGTTGGCCCTGGGCCGTGCCGTGGCAGACAGAGTCCTGGCCCAGGCCGCCGCGGACGGAGCTAATGCGCCATGGGACGGGAGGCGACCGACGGGTGTCTGCTATTGGAAACCCACGCCGCCGGGTCTCGTCTACCCACCGCTGGAGCCAGTGTGGGGGCAGGTCCGCCCCTGGCTTCTCACCACCGGCGACCTGTTCCGCCCCGATCGGAGCCCTGTGTGCGGCTCCGCCGAGGAGCGCGAACAGATGCTGGAGGTGTACCGCACCGTCAACTCGCTGACCGCGGAGCAGAAGCGGATCGCCTCCTTCTGGGACGACGGTCCGGGCACGTTCACGCCGCCCGGACATTGGGCGGAGATCGCCCTCAGGTTGGTCGAGCGATATCAGACCAGCACGCCGCGGGCGGCACGCCTCTTCGCGTATCAGGGCGTAGCGGCCATGGTCGCCGGCGTCTGTGTCTGGGACGCGAAGTTCGCCTATTGGAGCCTCCGGCCGGTCACGTATATCCAGGACTACGTCGACCCAAACTGGACGAGCTTCATCACAACGCCCCCGTTCCCCGGTTTTGTATCCGGGCACTCCGGCTTCTCTGGGGCCTCAGCGACCCTGCTGGGGTATGTGTTTCCGCAGGAGAAGGCGGCGCTTCAGGCGATGGCCGCCGAGGCGGCTCTGTCCCGACTCTACGGCGGCATCCACATCCGCGTAGACAACGAGGTAGGGCTGACCATGGGCCGGCGGATCGGCGCCTTCGCCAGCGCGCGCGCCCTGAGCGACGACATCGAAGACTTGATCGGGAGGCGCGTATTGGAACGAGGGCAGGGGAACGCGCTCATCGCGAAATTGACAGCCGTGGTCGCGCATGTAAATCGGAAGAACATCGCCGGGGCAATCAGGGAACTGCAGGCGTTCATCGGTGAGGTGAGTGCCGTCATCCGAGCGCAGGAGGGCCAGCCGCTGGCTGAGGCAGCGACGGATATCATCAGCCAATTGAGCAGTTAGTGTGCGGAGTGTAGACGCGGGGTGGGAGCGAGGGCGCTATGTCACGACAGTCGCCCAAGCGCGGCCAGGCCAGAGTCAATGCGGCCACACTGAGTGGGGGTGTTCGGCGTGCGTCTCTACATGTCTGTAGATATGGAAGGTATCACCGGCGTGGCGGTGGGCAAGCAGGTCCTCCCTGGAGAGAAGGACTACGAGCGCTTCCGGCGTCTGATGACTCTAGAGGCCAACGCGGCGATTGAAGGTGCGCTCGAAGCCGGCGCTGCTGATATTGTCGTCAGCGATGGCCACGGACCCATGACCAACCTACTCGTCGAGGACCTGCACCCGTCGGCGCGCCTGATGAGTGGCAGCAACAGACTGCTTGGCCAGTTGGAGGGGATCGATCGGGGCTTCGACGCGGTCTTCTTCCTCGGCTACCATCAGCGAGAAGGCGGCGGCGACGGCATCCTCAACCACACGCTGATCGGCCGCATCGTGTACGAGATCCGGCTCAACGGGGCGCCCGCGGACGAGGCGCTGATCAACGCCGGCCTGGCGGGCTCCTTTGACGTCCCGGTTGCGCTGGTCAGCGGCGACAGCACAGTCTGCACCGAGGCCCAGCAGCGGTTCCCTGGCGTAGTGGTTGCCCCCGTGAAGGAGGCGTTCGACCGGTACGTCGGGCTAAGCCTGACGCCCCAGCGGGCCCACGCGCTGATCCGCGAGCGCGCCGCCGAAGCCGTGCGAAAGGTAGCGGCCGGTCAGGTCGCGCCCTACCGTGTTCCGGTCCCTGTGACGTTCCAGGTGGACTTCAAACGGACCGCGTCCGCGCACTTGACCACGCTCTTCCCCGGCGTCGAGCGGGTGGGCCCGCGTACCATCGCCGTCACCGACTCTGACTATGTCCGCGCCTTCAAGCTGATGTGGGGATGCCTGATTGTCGGTATGGCGGTGGCGGAGGGCCTGCTCTAACCAGCCTGGGAGGGGAGGACCCGTCATGATCCCCGTCAACGTGGGACTCATCGGCTACAGATTCATGGGCAAGGTGCACAGCCACGCCTACCACGATATGCCGTTCTTCTTCCAGACCGACCATGTCCCGGTGCGCAAGGTTATCTGCGGGCGGTCCGCACAGGCGCTGCGGGAAGCTGCGGTCCGCTGGGGATGGGAGGATGTGGAGACCGACTGGCGGCGGGTCATCGAGCGCAAAGATATCGATCTGGTCGACATCTCCGCCCCGGACTCCTTACACCATGAGATTGTGATGGCCGCGGCCGCTGCCAGGAAGCACATCCTGTGCGAGAAGCCCCTGGGGATGACGGTGCGGGAGGCCGAGGAGATGGTCGACGCCGTCGAGCGGGCCGGCGTGACGCACATGATCGCCTATCAACTTAGGAAGGTGCCCGCCCTCCTCTACGCCCGCCGCCTGATCGAAGAGGGGGCGCTGGGAGCGATTCTGCACGTGCGGGCGTTGTGGACGAACGAGATGGGCATCGATCCCAACTTCCCCCTCGTCTGGCGCTTCCGCAAGGAGGCGGTGGGAACGAAGGGCGTGATCGCCAACCTGGCGTCTCATTTGATTGACCTCATCCGGTTCCTGGTGGGAGAGATCGTGGAGGTCGTGGGCACCGCCGACACCCACCTCCGGTTCAGGCCGCTGCCTGAGGAAGGGACCCACCGCCCGCTCCCGGGGACACAGGCAGAGGTAACGGTCTTTGATGAAGCCTCCTTCCTGGCCCGGCTGGCCAACGGGGCGAGCGCCGTGGTGGAAGCCAGCTGGATGGCCGCGGGGCACAAGCACGGCCAGCGCATCGAGGTGAACGGCACTGAGGGGTCGCTCGCCTTCGGGTTCGAGCGCATGAACGAACTGGAGGTGTACTTTCGCCGCGATCCTGCCCCGTCGGGCGGGTTCCGCCGCGTCGTCATCACCGAACCTGAGCACCCTTACATCTCCGCCTGGTGGCCGCGTGGCCATGGGATCTCGTACGAGCACCTCTTTGTCCACATGGTGTACGAGTTCATGGACGCGCTCGACAAAAGCGCCCGGCCGGCGCCCAATTTTCACGACGGGCTAATGGTCAATCGGGTGATGGACGCGGTCGAATCCTCCATTGAGC
>Ga0209341_10004411_pt1 | contig 12971 bp, 12 predicted proteins | sample RifCSP13_2_FD_184020 | JGI IMG/M metagenome (GOLD analysis project Ga0209341, IMG submission 184020) | Soil microbial communities from Rifle, Colorado - Rifle CSP2_sed 13_2 (SPAdes) (version 2) | ecosystem: Environmental > Terrestrial > Deep subsurface > Rock core/Sediment | place: Rifle...
CCCCCCGGCGCTGCCCCCGGCGGGCCGCGTCGGCGGCCTGCGCCGGTCGCAGCGGCGCGAGCGGCAGATCCGCGAGATCCTCACCGGCGTGGGTTTCACGGAGGTGGTCAACTACGCCTTCGTCGCAGGGGCCGAGGTCGCGCCGCCTCCCGGCGTGCGCCTTGCCAACCCGCTGACGGTCGAGCAGGACACGCTGCGCACCTCGCTGGTGGTGCCCGGCCTCGTCTCGACGCTTCGCACCAACCTGCGCCTGGGGCGCCGCGACCTGGCCGTGTTCGAGCTCGGTCGCGTCTTCCTTCCGGGGCCGCAGCGACCGGTGGAGCAGCGCCGGCTGGGTATCCTGCTCTCGGGCCAGTGGCACCCGCGCCACTGGTCGGCGCCCTCGCGTTCCTTCGACCTGTTCGACCTCAAGGGCACGGTCGAGCTGCTCTTCGACCGGTTGGGCGAGCCACGGCCGGAGTGGGATCGAAAGGCGCCGCCTCCAGCCTTCCTGCACCCCGGGCGCGCCGCCCGGCTCGAGCAGGCCGGTGAGACCCTGGGCTTCGCCGGCGTGCTCCACCCCGACGTCCGCGATCGCCTGGAGCTCAAGGACGAGGCGGTGGTGCTCGAGCTGGACCTGGAGCGCCTGCTCGAGTCGCCCCCGGAGCGGACCCGCTTCCGCGTGCTCGACCGCTACCCCGCGGTGGATCGCGACTTGTCGATCCTGTGCGACGAGGCGACGCCCGCCGCCGAGATCGACGCGCGCGTGCGCGGGGCGGCGGGCGCGTGGCTGCGCTCGGTGAGCCTGGTCGACCGCTACACAGGCAACCAGGTGCCGCCGGGCAAGGTGAGCCTGACCGTGAGCCTGCGCTTCCAGGACCGGGAGCGCACGCTCACGAGCGACGAGGTGCAGGCGGCGATGGACGACGTGGTGAGGGAGCTCCGCGCCGCGGGGCTCGAGATCCGGGGAGAGTGAGGGAGGCTGCGGTGGAAGAGGGCTTCAAGCTGCTCGAGGACAGGATCCAGCGTGCGGCCGAGCGGCTCAAGGAGCTGACGGCCGAGGCGAAGGCGGCGCGCACGGAGGCGTCGCGGGCCAACGAGCGGGCCGAGCGGGCCGAGCGCGAGCTGCAGGCGCTCAAGGAGCGTGCCGGCGGCTCGGCGGCGGCCGCGGAGAAGGCCGAGGCCCTCGCCGGCGAGGTGAAGACGCTGCGCGCCGAGCGCGAGGAGCTGCGCGGGCGCGTCGAGAAGCTCACGGGCCTCCTCGACCGCCTATAATCCGGCCATGGCGGAAAAGGCCAACCTCGTCCAGGTCGAGATCTTCGGCCAGACCTACTCGGTCAAGGCCGGCGGCGACGCCGCGTACGTCCAGAAGCTCGCCGCGTTCGTGGACGAGGAGATGAAGGACGTGAGCCGCGCGAGCGGTGCGGTCGACAGCCTGCGCGTCGCCGTGCTCGCCGCGCTCAACCTCGCCGACGAGTGCTTCAGGCTGCGCCAGGAAGGCGAGGACAAGCACTCGAGCGGCGCGTCGCTCGACGAGCGGGCCATGCGCCTCGCGCGCAAGCTGGGGACGGCGCTCGGAGAATAGGCGGGTCCATCGACCACACCGGCGGACGCGCCACGGGAGCCCTCGGGATCCGCCGCTACCCGTGGTTCGAGACCGTGGCTTGCTCGCACGTGCACACGGCGGCTATGATGCCGGCGAGGCTCTCTGCTCTGCCCGTGATGGTTTCGGAAACCTCGAACCAACGTCTTCAATAAGGGGGTCCGATTCGCCTCGCGGTGAGCACGCCTCCGCGTCGAGGAAGCCTGAAGCGCGGCTCAGGACTCCCACCTTGTGACCCGGTTCAGGTCACCCGCCACACGACAGCGCGGAGAGCCTCACTTTGACCCTCCTTTCGCAGACTCTCGCCGAGATTGGCGAGCGTGGGCTGCTCCGGCACATCCGCGGGCGGCTGCCGGCCACGGCGGGAGTCAAGGTCGGCCCCGGCGACGACGCGGCGGCCGTGGAGATCGGCCCGCTGGCGCTCGTGACGACCGACTGCATGGTCGAGGGTGTCCACTTCACCCGCGACGGCGCGCCGGCGCGCCTGGTGGGGCGAAAAGCGCTCACGGTGAATCTCTCGGACGTCGCGGCGATGGGGGGCATCGGCCGCTACGCGACAGTCAGCCTGCTGCTGCCGCCGGACGCCACGCTCGGCTGGGTGGACGCGCTCTACGACGGGCTGCTCGAGCGCGCCGCGGAAGCCGGCGTGGGCCTGATCGGCGGCAACCTCGCGCGCTCGCGCGAGGGGATCGTCGTGGACGTCACGATGCTGGGCGACGCCGGACGCCTGCTGCTGCGCTCGGGCGCCCGCCCGGGTGACCTGGTGGTCGTCACCGGGACTCTCGGCGGTGCGGCCGAGGGAGTGCGGCTGCTGCAGGAGGGCGCGCGGCTCGACGAGGAGGGCCAGCTGGTGGCAACCGGCCTTTGGACCGAGTCGTCGTCCGCGGCGGTGCTGGCGTGCCTGCGCGCGCAGCTCGACCCGCGGCCGCCGTTCGCGGTCGCCCGCTCGATCGCCGAGCGCGGCCTGGCGCACGCGGGGATGGACCTGTCGGACGGCCTGTCGACGGACCTGCTCGACCTTTGCACCCAGAGTGGCGTCGCCGCCGTCGTCGACCCGGCGTCGCTGCCGATCGACCCCAAGGCGGCGGGCCTGGCCCGCGCCGGCGGCGGCGACCCCCTCGAGCTGGCGCTGCACGGGGGAGAGGACTATCAGCTGCTGCTCGCGATAGCCCCCGACGAGCTCGGCGAGGTGCGCGAGCTCGCGCGGGTGTTCGGCGCGGAGATCACGGCCGTGGGCACGTTCGTCGAGGGCGAGCCCGCGGTGAGCGTGCGCGACGCCTCGGGCGAGCGGCCGCTCCTGCCGCGCGGGCACGACCACTTCCGCGCGCTGGGCGGCTGAGGTCGCCACTGCATGCGCTGGATCGCGAGGACGGCGCAGATCCTCGGGCACGTAGAAGACAGCCCGGCCCGCGTCGCCGCCGCCTTCGGGATCGGCGCGTTCATCGCCTTCTTCCCGATCCTCGGGATCCACACGGGCCTCGCGCTCGGCATCGCGCTCCTGTTCCGGCTGAACAAGGTCGCGATCCTGGTCGGCGCCTGGCTCAACAACCCCTGGACGATCGCGCCCATGTACAGCGCCGGGACGCTCGTGGGCTGCGCGCTCCTGCGCGTCCCGCTGGTGAGCCCGGCGGCGAGCGTCGACTGGAGCCTGAAGGGCCGTGCGTTCTATTCCGCGCTGGTCGCGAGCCTGGAGCCGCTCGTGTGGCCGTTCGTCGTCGGCAACCTGGCGCTGGGCGCGGTCGCGGGCCTCGCCGGCTTCCTCCTGCTGCGGTCGGTGCTGTCCAGGCGCCGGTCCTCGCTGCCGGCGGCGCGGCCCTAGAGCGGCGGCGCCAGCTCGTGGTGCGAGGTGGCCTGCTGGAAGCCGGCGCCGAGGCGGAGCAGCGTCTCTTCCTCGAACGGGCGGCCCACCAGCTGCAGGCCGACCGGGAGACCGCCGGCGAGGCCGCAGGGGAGCGAGAGCCCCGGCAGGCCGGCGAGGTTCGCGGGCACCGTGAAGATGTCGGCGAGGTACATCTGCAGCGGGTCCTCGGTCTTCTCGCCGAAGCGGAAGGCGGGCGCGGGGGTCGTGGGCGTGGCGATCGCGTCGCAGCTTTCGAAGGCCTGCTCGAAGTCGCGCCGGATCAGCGTCCGCACCTTCTGCGCCCGCAGGTAGTAGGCGTCGTAGTAGCCGGACGAGAGCGCGAAGGTGCCGAGCAGGATGCGCCGCTTGACCTCCGCCCCGAAGCCGTGGTCGCGCGTCTCGCCGTAGAGTCGCTTCAGGTCGGGGGCGGCCCCGGCGCGCGCGCCGTAGCGGACGCCGTCGAAGCGCGCGAGGTTGCTCGAGGCCTCGGCGGTCGCGACGAGGTAGTACGCGGCGATCGCGTGCGGGAGGTGCGGCAGCTCGACGTCGACGACGCTGGCGCCAGCCCTTTCGAGCGCGCCGAGCGCCTCGTCGAAGCGCGCGAGCGTCTCCGCCTCGACGCCCAGGGCGATGAAGCGACGCGGAACGCCGAGCCGCAGGCCCGAAGCACCGCGCGACAGCAGGCTGGCGAAGTCCGGGACGGGCCGGGACGAGCTCGTGGCGTCCGCGGGATCGTGCCCGCACAGGACCGACGCCGCGATCGCCAGGTCCGGCACGCTGCGCGCGAGGGGGCCCACCTGGTCGAGCGACGACGCGAAGGCGACGATCCCGTAGCGGCTGGCGCGGCCCCAGGTCGGCTTGAGGCCGCTGACGCCGCACAGGGCGGCGGGCTGACGGATCGAGCCGCCGGTGTCGGTGCCGAGCGCGAGCGGGACCATGCGCGCGGCCACGGCCGCCGCCGAACCGCCCGACGAGCCCCCCGGCACCCGCTCGCGGTCCCACGGGTTGCGCGTGGCCTTGAAGGCGCTGTGCTCGGTCGACGAGCCCATCGCGAACTCGTCCATGTTCGCCTTGCCGAGAACGATGGCCCCGGCCGCCTCGAGGCGCGTGACCACGGTCGCCTCGAAGGGCGGGCGGTAGCCGGCGAGGATCCGCGAGCCGCACGTGGTGGCGAGGCCCGAGACGTGCACGATGTCCTTCACCGCGATCGGGACGCCCGCGAGCGCCGGAGCATCGGCCCCCGCGGCCAGGTCGCGGTCGAGCCGGCGCGCACTTTCGAGGGCTCGCTCGACTGCGAGCGCGAGGAAGGCGTCCACGGCAGGCTCGACCGTCGCGATGCGGTCCAGGTGGGCGCGCACCACTTGCTCGGCCGACACGTCTCGCCGCGCCACTCGTTCACGGATCGCGGATGCGGTGAGGCTGGTGAGACCGCTCGTCACGGCAGGATCCGCGGCACCCGGAACAGCCCCTCGGCCTGATCGGGCGCAGGGCCCACGGCCTGCTCGCGGCCCAGGCCCTCGCGCGCCGTGTCGTCGCGCAGCGCGTCGTCGGCCGCCTCGAGCCGCAGCGGCGGCACCCCGTCCGTGTCCAGCGCCTGCAGCGAGTCGGCCCAGGCGACGATCGCCTCGAGCTCGCGCGCGAAGCGCGTACGCTCGTCGGGCGAGAGCGACAGCCGCGCGAGGCGCGCGACGGCGTCGACGGTGTCCTCGGTGATCCGCGTCATCGCCGGCTACTCTATACTGCGAGCGCCGCGCCGGCATCGCCCATGGAGACGCCGATGGCCCTCTGCCCTCACTGCCAGAACCCGCTTCCCCCCGACTGGCCCGCCGCGCAGTGCCCGAACTGCGGCGGCGCTCTCAGTCCTGTGGGCGAGCCGCCACCTCCTCCGATCCCGGACGAGCCCACGCAGCCGCCGCCGCTCCCGCCGTCCATCCCGCAGCCCGCGGCTCCCTATCTCGCGTTGCCCCCCGACGCCGGGGCCGCGGAGCCTGCAGGCGGTACTGCGTGGGACGAGCGCGACCGGATCGGGTTCGCCGCGGCGTTCGTGGAGACGACGCGCCAGGTGCTGACCGCGCCCACGGGCTTCTTCCGCAGCATGCCCGTCACGGGGGGCTTCGGCTCGCCGCTGCTGTACGCTGTGATCGCCGGCTGGATCGGCCTCGCGGCGGCGGCCTTCTACCAGGCGATCTGGATCTCGATCGTGGGCCCGGCCGCGCTCCCCTTCGGCCTCGACCGTGGCGAGCTGGCCTTCGCCCTCGACTGGCTCGAGAGCTGGGCCGGCCTCATCGCGCAGGTCGTCTTCGGGGGCATCTCCGTGGTGATCACGGTCTTCGTCGGGTCCGGGATCCTGCACCTGATGCTGCTGTTGCTGGGCGGCGCGCGCCGGGGCTTCGAGGCGACTTTCCGCGCGGTGTGCTTCTCGCAGGCGACCGCGCTGCTGCTGCTGATCCCGCTGTTCCTGATCCCGTTCTGCGGCATCCTGGGGGTCGTCTGGTGCCTGGCGCTCTACGTGATCGGTCTCGCCCAGGCGCACCAGATCGGCTACGGCCAGTCGCTCGCGGCCGTGCTGCTGCCGATCCTCGCCTTGTGCTGCTGCTGCGCCGGCCTCGCGATCACGTTCGCCGGTGCCATCGCGAGCCTGATCGGGCAGATGCCGTGAGCGAGACAAAGGCCGCGGGGCTCCGGTCCCAACCGCCGATTCGGGTCGTGTCGCGGCCGGGTCCGCCGCTCGGCCTGATCTTCGGGGCGATCGGCAGCCTGGCCGCCTTCGGGATCGGCACCCTGCACCTCGACCGGCTGCCGATCGCGCTTTGCTACATGAAGGTGCTCACGCGCCTGCCGTGTCCCACGTGCGGCTCGACGCGCTCCCTGGGCCGGCTGTTCGCGTTCGACGTCGCGGGCGCTTTCGCCATGAACCCGCTCACGGCGCTCGCGGCGCTTCTGCTCGCCGCGTGGGCGATCGCCGACCTGGCGCTCCTGCCAAGGCGCCGCGCGCTCGGCCTCGAGGTCGCGCCGCGCACGGCCACGCTGCTGCGTATCGCTGCGGTTGTCGCGCTCGCCCTGAACTGGGCGTACCTGCTCGCCGCCGGCCGCTGAGGGCCGGCCGCGACCGTCGCGTATACTCGGGTTCCCCATGGACGACGCCGCGCGCGTGGACGTCTCCGTCGTCGTTCCGCTCTACAACGAGAAGGACAACCTCGCCGACCTGCACCAGCAGCTGAGCTCGGCGCTCGTCTCGCTCGGCCGCTCGTTCGAGATCGTGCTGGTGGACGACGGCAGCAGCGACGGCACGCGCGAAGGCCTGCTCGAGCTCGAGGCGCGTGACCCGCGGGTGAGAGCCGTGCTGCTGCGCCGCAACTTCGGGCAGACTGCCGCCTTCTCGGCGGGCTTCGACCGCTCGCGCGGCGACGTGGTGGTGACCTCCGACGGCGACCTGCAGAACGACCCCGCCGACATCCCGGCGCTCGTGGCGAAGCTCGAGACAGAAGACCTCGACATGGTGTGCGGCTGGCGCAAGGCGCGGCGCGACCCGCTGTCGAAGCGGGTCCCGTCCTTCCTCGCGAACCGTCTGATCTCGTGGTCGACGGGCGTCGCGCTCCACGACTACGGCTGCTCGCTCAAGGCCATGCGTGGCGACGTCGCGCGCGGGATCAGGCTCTACGGCGAGATGCACCGCTTCATCCCCGCCGTCGCTTCGTGGATGGGAGTGAGCCTGGCCGAGGTCCCGGTCAACCACCGGCCGCGCACGCGGGGCCGCAGCAAGTACGGCCTGGGGCGCACCGTGCGCGTGCTGCTCGACCTGTTCACGGTCAAGTTCCTGCACTCGTACGGGACGCGGCCGGCGCACCTGTTCGGCCTGATGGGCCTCGCGAGCGGTGGCCTCGGCTTCGCGCTGCTCGCGTACCTCGCGGTGCTCAAGCTGTTTTTCGACGAGGCGATCGGCGGCCGCCCGCTGCTGCTGCTGGGGGCGCTCTTGTTCCTGACCGGCGTCATCCTGGTGAGCTTCGGCCTGATGGGCGAGCTGCTGGTGCGCACCTGGCACGAGAGCCAGGGCAAGCCGATCTACGTGGTGCAGGAGAGGCGCCCGCGGCGAGATCCAAAGCCGGGTGCTGCCGCGCGTTGACGCGGGTCCTGTTCCTGACGGAGTCGTTCCATCCGACGCTCGGGGGCGGCGAGACGCACATCCGCAGGCTCGGGTCGCAGCTGGTGGCGGCAGGTGACGCCGTCACGGTGCTGACGCGCCGGGCGGACGCGTCGTGGCCGGCCGAGGAGCATCTCGACGGCATCCGCGTGCGGCGTGTGGGCCCGCCCGGTCCGGGCGCGAGCGGGAAATACCGCATGCTGCCCGCGGCTCTGCGCGAAGCCCTGCGCGAAGCGCCGCGGCACGACGTGCTCGTGGTGCGCAACACGCGTGTGCTCGGCGTTCCGGGTCTCGTGGCCGCGCGGGCTCGCGGCACGGCGGTCGTCCTGCAGCCCGAGATCAACGGAGAGCTGAGCGGCGAGGCGTTCACCTGGGGCAAGAGCTGGGCCAAGGGCGCTGCGGGCCGGCTCGTGCTCGGACTCGTGGCGCTGCGCAACCTCCTGCTGCGCGACGCCGACGCGTTCGTGGCGATGTCGCGCCTGATCCGGGACGAGATGCAGGCCGCGTCGGTGCCCGCAGAGCGTATCCGCCTGCTGCCGCACGGCGTCGACACCGTGCGATTCCACCCCCCATCGCCGGACGAGCGCGCCGCGCTGCGGGGGCGGCTCGGGCTGCCCCAGGGCCTGCTCGCGGTCTACTCAGGGCGCCTGCTGCGGGGCAAGGGCCTCGAGACGCTCGTGGAGGCCCTCGGCGTGCCTTCGGTGCCGCGGGACCTGCACGTGGTCCTGCTGGGTTCGGGGGAGGGCCAGGCGCTGGACGCGACCGAGGGCCTGAGGCAGCGCGTTGCGCAGCGCGGCCTCGAAGCGCGGGTCGTCTTCGCCGGGCGCAGGGACCGCGTCGAAGATTACCTTCGCGCCTGCGATCTGTTCGTCTTCCCGTCGCTGTTCGAGGCGCTCGGCATCGCCCTCGTCGAGGCCGCAGCGTGCGGCCTGCCGGCGATCGCGTCGCGCACCGGGGGCATCGTCGACGTCGTGGACGACGCTCACTCAGGCCTGCTCGTGCCTCCGGGCGACCCGGCGGCGCTCGCGGGGGCGCTCTCGGCCCTCGCCGGAGACGCCGCGAGGCGTGCGGCGATGGGGGCCGCGGCCCGCGCCGTGGCGGTCTCGCGCTTCGACGAGCGGGACGTGCTCGAGGGCTATCGGGCGCTCTTCCGCGAGGTCAGCTCGTCGCGCGCTTGACGCCGGTCGCGACGTGCTCCTCGTGCAGGTGCAGGTCCTCCTCCATGACCGGGCGCTCGAGCTTGAACGAGAAGTAGAGCGCGAGCAGGATCACCGTCGCGAAGACGCCGATGAAGTGGACCCAGAGGTAGCGGGTGACGCCGTTGACGGGGGCGAGCGCTTCTTCCAGATCCTGCTCCACGGTCACGAGCCACTGCACGCCCGGCACCTGGTCGACGGGGGAGAAGCCGACGACTCGCGCCGGCTCGGCGATCGCCGGCTGATTGGCGGTGGCGGGCAGCCGCACCGCGGGGATCGTCCAGTAGCCGCGCCGGTGGCCGGCCGTCCCGAAGAGCTGACGGCCCGAGTCGCCGAGCGGGAAACCCTCGACGGCGCTGCGCAGCGAGTCGAAGCCGGGAAGCGGCGTTGTCAGAACGCGCTCGGTCTCGTCGGAGGCGAGCACGAGGCCGTCGGTCGCCCGCACCAGCACGGCGTGTCCCGTGCGGCCGATGCGGACGGGCCCCAGCACGGCGTAGAGGTCCGAAGCGTCGACGAGGGCGCGCGTCGCGCCGATGAAGACGCCGTCGGCGTCGCGCACCGGGTACACGATCTCGAAGAGCGTCATGGAGGACCCGGTCGGACGAAACGGCTCGCCGATATGGGCTTCTGGCTCGCCCTCCTGTGCCGCCACGGCCTTGAACCAGGCGGTCTCGCCGTTCCACAGCCGTCCGCCGCGCGACGACGCCGCCACCAGCCGACCGCCCGCGTCGACCACCTGGATCTGGCGGAAGGCGGGTCGAACGAGCGTGAGCGGGCGAGCGCGGGCAGCGAGCGGGTTGTCGACCATCGAGGCGGTGAGCCGGGGGTCTTTGCCGGAGGCCCAGGCCTGCTCGGCCGTGCGCCGCTGCGCGTCCGACGCCGGCGGGCTCGGCCGCGCCAGCGCGCGCTGGACCTCGGGGGCCATCGCCACCAGGCGCAGATGCACGACCTGGTCCGCGACGTACTGCTCGAGAGCGAGCTTGGTCTGCACCGCGCGCTGCTCGAGGCTCGAGCCGACAGACTCGCGCAGCAGGGTGCGGGCCTGGTTGACCACGATGAAAGACCCGAACGCGACGAACGGCATCGCGGCCACGAAGAATGCCGTGAGGACCTTGGCGTCGAGTTGGTGCCGCTGCTCGGCCATGACTGCCTCCGCTTGCTCGGGGGCGGGAGCTTGCGCGGCTCGAAGCCCCCTGATGCAAGGAGACTAGGCCCGGCCCGACGCGAGCGTCAAGGAGAAAACGGCTCATATGCACTGATTCGACCGGCTCACGGCGGAAGCGGTGCTGCCGTTAAACTTCTGGCCTTGCGAGTGGCATTGACGGGCGCATCCGGCTACACCGGCGGCCGCCTGCTCGCGGCGCTGCGGGACCGGGGCGACGACGTCGCCGTGCTGGTGCGCCCGAGGTCCCTCTCCGAGGGCCTGCGGGCGCGCGCCACCAGCGTCGTCGAGGGGGACCTGGCCGACGCCCCGGCCGTCGACCGACTGGTGGCGGGCCGGGACGCCGTCCTGCACGTGGCCGCCGTCTACCGCACGGCCGGGCACCCGGATGCGTACTACCGCGAGGTGAACGTCCTCGGCACCGAGCGCCTGCTGGAGGCGGCGGCGCGCCACGGGGTGCGCCGCTTCGTTCACACCTCGACCGTCGGCGTCCACGGGCACGTCGAGCACGCGCCGGCGGACGAGACCGCGCCCTTCGCCCCAGGCGACGTCTACCAGGCGACGAAGGCGGAGGCCGAGAGGCTGGCGCTCGATTACCACCGGCGCCGGGGCGTGCCGGTGACGGTCGTGCGTCCGGGCGCCATCTACGGACCCGGAGAGACGAGGCTGCTCAAGCTCTTCCGGGCCATCGCGCGCGGGCGCTACGCGATCGTCGGGAGCGGCCGCACGTTCTACCACCCGGTCTTCATCGACGATCTCGTCGCCGGGTTCCTGCTGGCGCTCGACAAAGCGCAGGCGGTCGGCGAGGCGTTCCTGATCTGCGGTCCGAGCTACGTGTCTCAGCTGGATCTCGCCGCCCTGGTGGCGAAGCACACCGGCGGTCGCGTGCTGCCGTTTCGCATCCCGGCGCGTCCGATCCAGTGGGCGGGGGATCTCGTCGAAGCGATCTGCGTGCCGCTCGGGCTCGAGCCGCCGCTGCACCGCAGGCGGGTCGATTTCTGGACCAAGAGCCGGGCGTTCACGATCGAGAAGGCGCGGCGGCTGCTGGGCTACGACCCGCAGACGGACCTGGATCGGGGCATCGCGGTCACGGCGGCCTGGTACCGCGAGGCCGGGTGGCTATGACCGGTCGCTTTCGCGTCGGAGACCGCGAGGCCCGCGTCGTGCTCGTGCTGCTCACGACTCTCCTCGTGGCTGCGACCCTGGCGCTCGACCTGCCGCGCGCGGCGGGGGGCGAGACCTGGGGCGACGGGGCCAGCTACCACGCGATGGCGTGGAGCCTCTCGCGCGACCTGGACCTCCGCTTCGAGGAGCGTGACCTCGCGCGAATCCGCCTCGAGTACCCGAGCGGGCCGCAGGGGGTCTTCCTGAAGCGGGCGAGCGGCGGCCTCACGCTCGACGTTCAAGGCGGCTTTCCGTGGCTGCGGCGCGTGCGGCCCGACGAGGGCCGGCTGTACTACGCCAAGGCCTTCGCCCACCCGCTGGCGGTGGCCCCGCTCGTGGCGCTCTTCGGCACGCGCGGGCTCACGCTCGGCAACGGCCTGCTGCTGTCGGCGGTGCTCTGGCTGTCGTTCGCGATCCTCCGCGGGCGCGGCCACACGCCGGCCGGAAGCCTCGCGGCCACCGTCGGCTTCTTCCTGCTCACGATCGTGCCGCTCTACCTGGTCTGGCCGACGCCCGAGGTGTTCGGGCTCGCGCTCGTCGCCGCCGGGCTCGCAGCCTGGGCGGCGCGCCTGCCGCTGCTGTCGGCGGTGCTCTTTGGCGTGGCCGGGTACGTGAAGCCGCCGAACGTGCTGATGGCCGCGCCGCTCGGCATCGAGCCGCTTTTGCCGCGGGACGGGGAACGCTGGCTCGGTCCGGGTCTCGGCCGTCGCGTGGGCGAGACGCTGCGCCGCGGCGCCGTGCTGGCACTGACGACGGGGAGCCTCTACGCGCTCAACGTGGCGTTCACCGGCGAGCTCAACTACCAGGGCGGCGAGCGCAAGACCTTCTACGGGCGCTTCCCGTTCGACGCGAGCGGGGCCACGTTCGACGACGCCGGGATCTGGATGACCACCAACCAGGTGGGACCCCTGGTCGCCGGCCGCGACGACGGCCAGGTTACGGAAGCGAGCGGCCCTGCCCGCGACCCCGGCGAGATCCGCGAGTCGTTCCTGCTGAACCTCGGCTATTTCTGGATCGGCCGCTTCGGCGGCGTGCTGGCCTACTACTTCCCGGCACTCGCGACGCTCGCCCTCTTCCTGTGGCGCGGCCCGCGAGACCGCGCATCCTGGCTCGCGCTCCTGGCGATCGTGGCCTCGTGGCTGGCCTACCTCTGGGTCATCCCGGACAACTGGTACGGCGGTGGCGGCACCGTCGGCAACCGCTACTTCCTGGCGGTCCTGCCCGCCTTCCTGTTCCTGGTCCCGAGGTCGCGCGGTGCCCTCGTCGGGATCGCCGCCGTACTGGCCGCGGGCGTCTTCCTCGAGCCGATCCTGTGGTCGCCGGTCCGCCACTCGCTGCGGCCCGGGAGCCACGCGCTGCGCCCGGCGTTCCGCGCGCTGCCCGCCGAGCTCACGATGCTCAACGACCTGTCGGTGTTCACGGAGCCCTGGCGCAAGAAGCGCCCGTTCGGCTTCACGGGCGACGCCTCGCGCCACGCCGACGCCGACGCGTACTTCCTGTACTTCATGGACGGGGGGACCTGGGGCCGCGAGGAGTGGGGCGGCCGCCCCGGGTTCTGGCTGCGCGGGGGGGCTTCGAGCGAGGTGGTCGTGCGCGCGTTCGACATCGCTCCGGTGGAGCGGGTCGTGCTGCGGATCAGGGGTGGGCCGCGGGGCGACCTGGTGACGGCGCGGCGCGGCTTCCGCTCGGACCGCGTGAGCGTCGGCCCCGGCGAGGAGCGCGAGCTGGTGCTGGAGCTGGGCCGCGGCGTGCGCTACTACGACACGTTCCTCCACGTCCTGCGGCTTTCGTCACGGCGGGGTGCGGCGCTTCCCGACGGCCGCGTGGTGGGCGCATTCGTGGAGATGCGCGTCGTGACCGGACCTCGCCCAGCCGCGGCGGCCGCG
>Ga0209341_10004412_pt1 | contig 12966 bp, 11 predicted proteins | sample RifCSP13_2_FD_184020 | JGI IMG/M metagenome (GOLD analysis project Ga0209341, IMG submission 184020) | Soil microbial communities from Rifle, Colorado - Rifle CSP2_sed 13_2 (SPAdes) (version 2) | ecosystem: Environmental > Terrestrial > Deep subsurface > Rock core/Sediment | place: Rifle...
GCCTGCTGGACGACGAGGGTGCAACGCTTGCCGCTCAAACCGCCTATTCCCCTCTCAACCTCATCCGCGAGGAAGATTTGGTCATCCTGGCGGCCCACTTCGACTCGCAGAGCGGGCAGCCGGCGAGGGCCGCCGTCACGCCGGTGAGCGCGCTGGGCCTCGCCGACACCTCGCGTTATCTCCCCGCCGAGGTCGAGGCGAGCGACGAAGGCCCAACCTCCACCGGACTTGGATGGACGGTGCAAGGTGAGGTCCATCTGGGAGCGGAAGGGGAAGTGGAAGTGTCACGAGGGATCGTTATCCTGGTCGGGTTCGACGACGACGATCGGCCCGTGGGGCTGACGACGTGGGAATTCAGCGGAACAGTGGCTCCGGGGGGCGCCGTGCCCTTCCATTTGATGGTCTTCAGCCATGGGGCGAGAATCGTCCGGGCGACGGTGTCCGCCGAGGCTCAGGCGGCCGAGGAATAAGGCTCCAGCGCAAGGATTACGGGCCGGGGGAACTGAGCTTCACGGCGAACTGCCCGATTGCGTAGGCCGTCCCATATTCCCCGCTCACCACCACCTCGTACGTGATGATTTCACCGGGCCGCAGCCCTCGAAGTTGGAGGGAGAAGGAACATCGGCCGTCGGAGCCCGTCGCCGCCACGGTTGGATATTGGGCCCCCTGCGGCGCCGCCACTCGGACGAGAGGGACAATCCCGCTCCAGGGAGAGCCGTCGGGGCGGAGAACCTCGATGTAGATTCGCTGCTCGCTCTCCGGCTCGAGGATCGGATACTCCACCCACGTGTGCGCCACCGGGCCACCAGATTGGGGGAGCGCCGTTGGAGGCGCAGCGGGGGAGGCCTCCCCCGATTCCGGAGGCATCGGGGGGGAGTAGCTCAGGCCCAGGGGAGCGAGCTGAATGGCAAGCTGGTCCGGGAGGTCGTTGTGAACCTCGAGGATCCCGTTTTCGAATCGCTGGGTGGGCATCTCCCCCTCGCTGTACGCCTCGCCGAGCGGCAAGCCCAGAATCTCCCCGCCGCGCAGCGCCTGGTAGAGGCTGGTGAAGGCGGGGTGAACGTTGTGGCCGGTTGTTGAGACATACTCCGCATCGGGGTCCGGAGAAGGCTCGACCGGGGGCTCCGCCGGGCCCAGCGCGAGGCCGAGGGGCCGAAGGCGGACCAGTTGCGGCTCACCGGGCGGCGCCCAGAGCACCGCACGCTCAAAGACCTGCTCCAGGCTGCCATCTGCTGTCGCGTAGGGATTGCTGACCGCGCGTCCGAAGAAGGCCTCGCCCCCGTAGAGATCCAGGAATGACGCGAAGGGGCGCTCGCGGAGCCCGGGAGGGAGGAGGGAACGCTCCTCCACGCGAGGAGCATCCTCACCCAGCGAAGCCAGGCCGAGGGCCAACAGGTGCACTTCGGATGGCGGCGCCGCCTCCTCCCGATAGAAGCCAAGGTTCTCAAAGTACTGGTAGATCAACCCCTCCTCGAAACGGGCCTCCGAAATCGGCGCTCCCACCACAGCCTCGCCACCCAGCCGTCCATAGGCTTCGAGGAAGCCCGTATAGATGGTGTGGCCTGTTTGAGGAAAGTAGCGCGCGGCCGGGTCTGCCGGGGGAGCAGCGGGTGGCTCGGCGAGGCCGAGTGAGAGGCCGAGCGGTGCGAGGCTCACCGAGGCCTCGCCTCGGCTGTAGATCAGCTCAGCGCTGACGAAGGTCTGGCGAAGGAAGCCTCCAACCATGCGAGCTGCGACGAGCGAATCGCCGAAGTCGCTCGCCAAGCCGCGTGCCTCCAGCCATTCGGCAAATTCGGGGGCGATTCCGGAGCCCGCGCCCGGCGTGCCCTCAGGGGAGCGGGAGATGCATGCCCCGAGCGCAACGCACAGAGCCAGCATGAGCGTCGGACGCCGAGCCGAAACGAGTGTCATCGAAGGTTGCCAGCCGGAGGTGACTATAGCCGCTTTCCAGGAAGGGGACAAGAGATGGAGGGATATCCGGGATTCCAGCCCGCGAGGCGCTGCGCCTCGGGATCGGCCGAAGAATCGCGACCAAGCCCTCGCGTGCTCCAAGCACGCGAGGGCCTCATCCCCAGCCTTGGCTGTGAACCGCGGCACGGTTACAATTCCACGAATGAGCGAGGTGAGGCGTCTGCAGCCCGCTGAACGAGGCGAGCTCGCTGTCCTGATCGACGAGCATTCCGCAGCCGATTCGATGGCGGCCTACTATGCATTGCTCCACCCGTCGGACCGTGTCAGCCTCTTCGCCTATCAGCCGACCAGGAGCGGCCTGCGCGGCTTCCTGGCGCTTGCCCAGACGGGGCTCGATCTCTTCCGCCCCCTCGCCGTCCCGTTTGTCGGCCAACGGGCGGGGCTTTCGGAGCTGCTGCGGGCGGCGCTGAGGCCGGGCCGGCCGGTGGTGCTCCACATTCCCGCGGAGCAGCGGCCTTGGGCGCTGGAGGTGGCCGAACTGAGCGACGCCCGCCCGGCGGAGCTCTTCCGGTTTGACCCCAAGCGCTTCCGGACGATTGTGAACGTGCTGGTCGTCGAGTCGCAATCTCCCAACGGCTGGCCGCGTTACGAAATCCGCGCCGCCGATGGATCCGTCGCCGCGGCCGGCCTGAACTGGAAAGGGCCCTCCTTCGCCGAACTCTACCTCGCCGTCGATCCGAAGGCTAAGGGCCGCGGATTCGGAACTTCCGTCCTGGCCGCCATCACTCGCAGGCTCATCGAGGAGAAGGTCTCTCCGCTCTACCGCCTGGCCGACGACGACCTGGCAGCCAGGGTGGAAGCCGAGGACCTTGGCTTCGTCCCGACCGGCATCCACACCCTCACTTGCCACGCCATGCTGCGCACGCAGCCCATCACCGCGCCGGCGCGGAGCCTTTCTTGATTCGGGCTGTTCACTCATTTCCCCGCGGATTTCTGTGGGGTACCGCCACGGCCGCCCACCAGGTGGAAGGCGACAATCGAAACAACGATTGGTGGGCCTGGGAGCAGGAGCCCGGACACATCGCGCTCGGGCACCGCTCGGGAAAGGCGTGCGATTGGTGGGGCGGCCGCTGGCGGGACGACCTGGATCGCTCGGCGGCGGACGGACACAACGCGCACCGGTTTTCGATCGAGTGGAGTCGGGTTGAGCCCACCCGCGCCGTCTGGGATGAAGGCGCAATCGACGCGTACCGGGAGATCGCCAAGGGCGCCCTCGACCGAGGCTTGATGCCGGTCGTCACTCTCCATCACTTCTCCAACCCCCAGTGGATTTCCGAATCGGGCGGCTGGGTGAACCCCGAAATCATTCCCCTCTTCGAACGCTACGTCCGCAAGGTGGTGACGGCCCTGCAGGATCTCGTCGGGATCTGGGTGACCATCAACGAGCCCAATCTGTATGCAGTCCTGGCCTATGCCATGGGGGCCTTTCCACCCGGAGGGAAAGACATCGGGAAGGCCGTGCGGGCTGCCAGGAACCTGACCCTGGCGCACGCGGCGGCCTACCATGCGATTCATGAGATCCAGCCCGGCAGCCTGGTGGGCCTAGCGCACCACTATCGGGCCTTCTGGCCCGCCCGCCCGGCCAATCCGTTGGATCGATGGGCCGCTCGAGCGCGCTGGCGCATGGTCAACGATCTCATTCCGCGGGCGCTGGCCGATGGCCGCTTTCGGTCCCTGATCTGGAACGAGCGCCTGCCTCAAGCCGCTGGAACGCAAGACTACTTCGGACTCAACTACTACACCGCTGAAACGATCGCCTTCGATCCATCTCAGCCGGGGGCCCTCTTCAGCCGCGGATTCTTCCCGGAAGGATCGGATCTTAGCCCGACGGGCTTCATCGCCAATGAGCCGGAAGGGCTCTGGGAGGCCCTCTCTTGGGCGCACTCCACGGGCCTGCCGATCTTCGTCATGGAGAACGGCGTCGAAGATCCCACCGACCGATTGCGCCCTCGCTATCTCGCGGCCCACATCCGCCAGGTCTGGCGCGCGGTGAATTTCGCCTGGCCGGTGCGCGGCTATTTCTTCTGGACTCTGGTGGACAACTTCGAATGGGAACGCGGCTGGACGCAACGCTTCGGCCTCTGGGAGCTCGTCCCCGAGACTCAGGAAAGGCGAAAGCGCCCCAGCGCCGATTTCTTCCGCGAGATCTGCAAAGCCAATGCCCTCTCCTCCGACACCGTCGCCGCCTACGCGCCGGAGGCATTCGAATGGCTCTTCCCTCCCAAAGGACGCATGAGGCCCGAGGCGACCACGGCATGACTTCGAGGGGCGTAAACCGAGGGGAGGATTCTCACCGCGGACCCCGGCACATCCATCCGGGGCGAGTGCCCCGGCACTTGCGTCCGGGGCAAGTGGTTCGCCGAGACCGCAGAGATCCACATGGGTATCTTTGCGGTCTCTGCGTTCTCTGCGGTGGAAGACCGAGAATCCGGGTGATATAATCGCCCCCTGAGAGCGGAACGCTCGACCGGAGAGGTTGCGTAGTCTGGTCTAACGCGCGCGCCTGGAGAGCGCGTGAGCCGAAAGGCTCCGTGGGTTCAAATCCCACCCTCTCCGCCAATAGGCCATCCCCGGATGGGGACGCAGAGGAGGCTTCCGATGCCGATGCGGCGGAGGAGGCCTTTCGATTGACAAGGGGGGCGAGCGGGGGTTATGCTCCGGAGGAGCGTCCGGGTGGGTCCGGCGCGGCGGAGACCTTCGAACCCCGTCAGGGCCGAGAGGCAGCAGCGGTAAGGAGGGACCTCCGGGTGCCGCCGGGAGCCCGCCCGGCGCTCAACCTTTCCGTCTGGTGAACGCCGGCCCACGGCAGGCGAGCGCGGAATCCCGCAGGTCCCCGTGCTGCACGAGGACTCAGCGGTTCTGGCGTTTGTCTTGTGCATCGGCGCGACCCTGGAGCCGGTGCGAGCGATCACCCAGCGGCCCAGCGTAGTCCTCGCAGATCCTTTGTGCGATCCACCTTGCTGGAACGGGATTACGCCCGGCGCCACCTCAGCCGATGAGGTGTACTCGATCCTCGCACGGACCGAGGGAGTCGACTTCGGGACTCTGTTCGAGAGGATCCGAGGCGATCAGACGCTCCAGTTCAGCTGGTTCTTTTCCGCTCCAATCCCCGACTCCACCGGCCGGATCTATTTCATCGGCGGGGAGGTCGCGGCGATCACGATCGGGACCTATGGATCTGCCGACGTCGAAGAGATCCTGGGAATGCTGGGCCCGCCCGCTGCATAGTGTATCCACTGTGCAGCCTTCGACGGCATCGTGTGGACGCAAACGGTGTTGCTCTGGCTCGACCAGGGGTACGCGGTCGTCGTGGATCATCGGTCTTCTTGCCCGGCCGGCGACCCAACCCAAATCTCACCGGGTGACCGGGTGGCGCAGGTCGTCTATTTCGAGGTCTCCAGGTTTCCCGCGCTGCTCCGGACTCAGTCGTTGTTCGGCCCGGATTCAGAGGCCGTCCTCGTGGAAGCTGCGCCCTGGACCGAGGCCGAGCTCGCTCCTTAGCTTGTGCGCCGGCGATTGACATTGCCGGCCGCCCCATGTAGGCTGATGCTGAGGCGTTGCACACGGGCGTCAAGGCGGCCCGGCTCGTGAGAGCCCGCCCGGCTGGCGCAAGGGATCCTCCTGCTTCCCTTGGGCCGTGTTCGCGTTTCGCACCGGGCCCGGCCCGTGCATCGACGCCGCAATCGGGGGCCCCCAAGAGATCCGGCGCGCAGACGGGCTGCCTCCGCGGCCGGGGGTTGCGTCTCCGTCCATTGAAAGCGGCATCTCACCGAATGAAGAAGGTTCTTGTGGTCGCTCTCGCCCTGGTGGCGTTCATCTGCGCAGCCGGCGCTCTGCTCACGTTGGTGGGGAGCGTCACCCGCGAGCCCAGCGTGGTCGCCCCTGAAGTGTCCTGTGCGCCGCCATGCTGGAACGGGATCATCCCGGGCGAGAGCACCTATGATGACGTCGTCTCGGCCATATCGCGGGTTGAGGGCATAGATCCCGAAACGATGACGGAGGGATTCGTTCGCGACCAAGCCGAATATGTGTCATGGTCCTTCGCCTATCCTGTTCCCGACTCCAACGGCCGGATCTTCTTCCTCGACGGCAAGGTCGCCGCTATCCTGATCGGGACGTACGGCTCCGTCGAGTTGGAGGAGGTGCTTGCCTGGCTCGGCCCACCATCCAGATGGTGGACCCATTGCACAACGGAGCTCGATATCACGTGGAGGCAGACCGTGCTCCTCTGGCCTGAGCAGGGGCACGCCGTCGTGATCGACCGGGACCCTCCGTGCCTATCCGGGGAGTGGACCCCTGTGGCAACGAACGACCGAGTCGCCCAGGTGATCTACTTCGAGCCGACAACGCTGCGCGACGTGCTTCAGACGCACTCCCTGTTTGGGCCGGACTCGGAGCGCGCCATCGACGAGGCCCAGCCGTGGTCTCCGGCTGAGCTCGCGCCCTGAGAGGCTGCAAATGAATCGGATGAGGACATGCGCAAGCATGTCTAACATCCAATTGCTCTGATGCAGTGCACTTCATGTCTTGTATGTTTCCGCCTCTCCCCCTTTACCCCCCTCTCCGCCTGTCATGATTCCCACACGCACTGCGCGAAAGCGGAGCCCCAAAGGGGTGCTGCGCGAAGGGGGGATGAAGGTCTAAGGACGCGTCCTTAGATAACCTCCCCTGCCCCGGCACAGCCTCGTCACCCAGATAATGGGAGCAACTGCCGGGGGTCCCTCCGCTCACCTGCACTCACTGGCACTGCGCTCACTTGCACCGCACTCCCCGCACCTGCGGTTCGGGGCAGGTGTGCGTGCTGTGCAAGTGCGGTGGGCGCGCACATCGTCCCGACCCAGCACCTGCGGTCTGGGCACTCAGTGCCCGTGCCCGTAGGGCAGGTGTGTCCTTCGGGAGCGCCAGTGCAAGTGTGCATCAGGTGCAAGTGGCGCTCCGGGATGCACGCGAAGGGGCCAGGGGCCGTCCCCCGCACCTGCGGTCTGGGCACTCAGTGCCCGTGCCCGTAGGGCAGGTGTGTCCTTCGGGAGGGCTCCGCGGCCCGCCTGCACCGGTGGCTGCGCCACAGGCGCAGGCACAGGCGAACGGGGTGGGGGGCCATTGGGGACGCGCCAACCGCGGAGAAGGGTCCTGGTCGGTCGATACGGGATTCGTTCACAGGCCCTGAGGGCGACTTCTTCACCGGATTAACCGATGTCGGCCCGGCCTCGCATGGCCGCGCTCTGGTATACTGCCGCCGCATGAACCTCGGCCCGCTCGTGGATCGCATTCGACAGTCGCCGCTTACATGGGCCGCGGCGGCCCTCGCGGTCGCCGGGCTGGCTCTGGTCTATGTCGGAACGGCGAAGACGGTGGGGCTCGTCGTGGATGGCCGGAGGGTCTCCCTCCGCACACACGCCCAGACGGTGGCGGGCGCGATCCGCGACGCGGGGTACGCGGCCGGACCCTCCGACTTGCTCGAGCCCGGGCCCTCGGCGTGGCTTCGCGCAGGCAGCACGATCCGGCTTGAGCACGCCCAGCGCGTGATCATCGAAGCCGACGGGGAGCGCTGGGCCGTCGAATCGCCCTCAAGGATCCCAGCCAACATCCTGGCGCAAGGCGGCGTCCCCCTCTACCCGGGTGACCGGATCTGGGCCGACGGGTTGCCGCTCGCCGACCCTGCGGCTCCGCTCGAATCAACCCCCGAGCGGCTCCGGCTGCGAAGGGGAATCGAGATCGTGCTGAATGAGGCCGGCAACGCCCGCGCCCTGCGTTCGGCGGCGCCCACGCTCGGCGACGCCCTCTGGGAGGCTGGGGTCGCATTGCGAGCCGCAGACCGGCTCGAGCCGGGCGCCGGATCTCCGCTTCGAGCGCCGGTCGACGCGGTCCTGTGGGCCGGGCGCCGCGTGAGCATCCTGGCCGACGGCCTCGAGCTCACGGCCTGGACGTCGGGCGCGACCGTGGGCGAGGCTCTGGCCGAAGCCGGCCTGGCGCCCGTTGGCCTTGACTATTCGGTGCCTGCGGCAGACGAGCTCGTGCCCGAAGACGGCCGCATCCGGCTTGTGAGAGTGAACGAAGAGATCGTCGTCGAGCAGGAGCCCGTGCCGTTCGAGACCACCTACCAGCCACTACCCGATCTGGAGATCGACAACCAGCGCGTGATCGAGCCGGGGACGTACGGGGTGGTGGTGAACCGTGTGAGGCTGCGGGTGGAGAACGGCGAGGAGATGGGCCGAGAGGTGGAGCGCGCCTTCGTCGCCGTCGAGCCGCAGCCGAGGGTGATCGGATACGGGACGCAAATCGTCGTCCGGACTCTTGCGACTTCCGATGGGACCCTCGAATACTGGCGAGCCGTAGAGATGTATGCCACGTCCTACTCGCCGGCGCGCGCCGGCACCCCGGCCGACGCGCCGTGGTATGGGATCACCGCCTCAGGCCAGCGGCTGCGCAAGGGGTTGGTCGCCATCGACATCAGCCTGATCCCGTTTGGCACGCGCATGTATGTCCCGGGATACGGTTTCGCCGAGGCCGCCGATGTGGGCGGCGGCGTCCGCGGGCGCTGGATCGATCTAGGCTATGAGGACCACGACTTCGTGAACTGGCACCAGTATGTGACCGTGTATTTCCTCACGCCGGTTCCTCCCGCAGGCAGTATCGTCTGGATCTTTCCGTGAGCCCGGGCCGGCGGCCGGCGGGCGCGCCCGAGCCGCGGCCCGATTTCCGCGGCCTGTTGCGGCGCCACGGAATTCGCCCCGACAAGCGGCTCGGGCAACACTTCCTCTTCGAACCGGCGGCGCTCGAGCGCGTCCTGGCGGCGGCCGAGCTGGCCGGGAACGAAACCGTCCTCGAAATCGGCGCAGGAGTGGGCTCGCTTACCCTCCAGCTCGCCGCGGCGGCCCGAAAGGTGATCGCCGTCGAAGTGGACCCGCGCCTGATCCCGGCGCTGCGCGAGGCCGTGGCCGACAGGCCGAACATAGAGCTGGTCGTGGGGGACATCCTGCGCCTCGATCTGCCCGGCCTCATCGGCGGCTCGCCCTACGTGGTGGTCGCCAACATTCCGTACTACATCACCTCGCACCTTCTTCGAAGGCTGCTCGAGACGCCGGCACGCGCCGCCCGGCTCGTGCTCACCGTTCAAGAGGAAGTGGCGGAGCGGGTGACAGCCGAGGCCGGGAAACACAGCCTCCTGGCTCTCGGCGTTCAGCTGTATGGATCCGCCGTGGTGGCGGGGCGGATCCCCGCCGGCGCATTTCACCCGCCCCCGGCCGTGGACTCGGCGATCCTGGTAGTGCGCGTCCATGAGCGCCCACGGATCGCGCCCGACCTCATCGCCCCGTTCTTCCTCCTGGCGCGTGCCGGGTTCAATCAGAAACGCAAGCAGCTGCGCAACTCGCTGTCGCGCGGCCTGGGCGTGGAAGGGAATGTGGTGGCGGAGTGGATCGAGGCGGCGGGGCTCCGCCCCGACTGTCGGGCGGAGGATCTCGGCTTGAAGGAGTGGGAGCGACTGCTGAGCGCCGCCCGGCCTGGCGGCATCAAGTGGCCGGCAGGCGATCGGCCGGGGTCAGCCGGCGGTGAAGCATGAGCACGTGCCAGACGCGCAGCGAAGCCTCCAGCTGGATGCGCAGCGACATCTTGGAGCGGCCGATCCGGCGGTCTTCAAAGTAGATCGGAATCTCATGCAGGCGGTAGCCGAGGCGCTGCGCCACGTAGGCCATTTCCACCTGGAACACGTATCCATTGGAGACGACGCTATCGAGCGGCATCCCCAGCAGTGTTTCGCGCCGCCAGACGCGGAAGCCTCCGGTTGTGTCTTGCACGTGCAGGCCGAGGATCGTCCTGGCGTAGATGTTGCCAAACCAGGAGAGGAGCACGCGGGCGATGCCCCAGCGCTCGTCGAGCTGGCCTCCCGGGACGTAGCGCGATCCGAAGACCGCGTCGGCCTCCTCCAGGGCTTCGAGGAATTTGGGGAGGTAGGAAGGCGAATGGGAGAAGTCGGCGTCCATCTGCCCGACGGCCTCGGCCCCGGCGCGCAAGGCGGCACGAAAGCCGGTGATGTAGGCCGAGCCGAGGCCGAGCTTTCCCTTGCGGTGGATGGTCTGGAGAAGGCCCGGCCGACGCGCTCTGATCTCCTCGGCGATCTCGCCCGTGCCGTCGGGGGAGCCGTCATCGACGACGATGAGCTTCAAGTTGTTGAGGGGCAAGGCCCAAAGCATCGCCGTCAGCGGGCCGATGTTTTCCCTTTCGTTATAGGTCGGGACGACGATGGTCAGCTGGCGCATCGAGGGCGGGGCGCCCCGAGCCCTGGAACGGGGCGATGCGAAGGGGGCGCAGTTGTCATCGAGCGGGAGCGGCGAGCCGCGCAGGGGCGAGATGGCGGGCTCAGGAGGTGGGCTCCGTCTCGATGCGAAACTCGCACGCCTCGCCTCCCGCGGCGATGCATCGGGTCTCGAAGACGCGGAAGCTGAGGCCGCCGGAGAGATAGCGGACGGCTTCCTCGAGCAAGCCCTGGGTGGCGGCGCAGGTGGGGGATGTGGATTTCCTTCCCCAGCACACGGGGCAGCGGTGAACGGTGTATACCAGCGAACCGTCGCCGCCCTGCACAGTGATCTGTTCGTCACCGAACTCGGAGAGCCAGCGGGCCATCTCGCCCAGACCGCGCTGGAGGCGATCCGGGAGGGGAAGGGCGATCAGCCCCGGGTCTTCCGCGGCGGGCAGAGCCGCCGAAGGGCGGACGGCGCTATCAAACGTCAGCCAGGCGGAGCGGCGGGCAAGGCCTCGCCCGGCGCGCGGCCCATACATTTCCTCCAGCGCCCCGCCGATGGTCGAGAAATCCGCGAAGTCGACTCCGCGCTCCAGGCTGTCGTCCGGGTAGTGCTGGATCCATTGCGAGAGCCCGGCGAAGTTGAGGATGGCGCTGACGCCGTGGCGTCCCATCACATCCTCGAGCGCCAGCAAGAACGAGCGTGTGAGGCGGTTGGGGTAGGTGAAACCGCTCTTCGGGATCGGCACCGTCGGCCCTCAGCCTAGGTGAAGAGCTTAGCGAGGTCGTCCGCCGCACGGCGCATATCGAGGAACAGCAGGCCTAGTTTGGCCTGCTGCCGCGCCAGGACGGTGAGGACTGCCTCCAGCCCCACCGCCATCAAGACGACGTAACCGACCTCGCCCCGGATATACACCTGATCGAGCTTTCCGCGCCCCAGCTCGCTCGCGATCCGTTCTCCCAGCGAGAGCATGGCGGCGGACATTGCCGAAACGCGGTCTTCCTCCACGTCCCCCGGGAGAGCGGAGGCCATCGTGAGGCCGTCCACGCTGACGACGGCCGAGGCTTCGACGTCCGGAGAGGAGGCCTGCAAATCGCGCAGGCGCGCTACCATGAGATCCGTGCGCGGCTTGGCCACGACGAGGCGCTCCTTGCGAGCGGCTGAATTGTACGGGTCGTGCGGGCAGAGCGCGGCGAACTGTAGCATAGCGAGGAATCCTTGTCAAGCAAGCAAGCGCGGGAGCCGCTCGCGCGGGGCGCAAGCTGCGCCGCCTTGCGAGTGGCCCGGCGCGCGGGCGTGCTATAATCGCCGAGTTCTCCCGGAGCCATTCCCCCATCAAGGGCCGTTGCGGCACGGGGAATCAGCGGAGCGATCCAACTGCGATGGACCTCATTGCCCAGCTGATCGACATCTTCCTTCACCTGGATGAGCACCTCAGCCTGGTGATCACGCGCTTCGGCGGGTGGACCTACCTGATTCTGTTCCTGGTGATCTTCGTCGAGACCGGGCTCGTTGTGACCCCGCTCCTGCCGGGAGATTCCCTGCTCTTCGCGGCCGGCACCTTTGCCGCATTGGGCGCTCTGGATATTCGGCTGCTCTTCCCGCTTCTCTTCGCCGCGGCGGTCGCCGGCGACACGGCCAACTACTGGATCGGCCACGCGATCGGGCCTCGCGTCTTCGAGATGAACGTTCCCTGGCTGAAGCGGGAATACCTGGAGCGGACGCACCGGTTCTATGAACGCCACGGCGGCAAGACGATCTTCCTGGCGCGCTTCATCCCCATCCTTCGCACCTTTGCTCCGTTTGTGGCGGGCGTCGGCGAGATGTCGTACGGCCGATTCATTGCCTACAACGTCTTCGGCGGGCTGGTGTGGACCGCCGGTTTCATCTTCCTCGGCTTCTTCTTTGGCAACATCCCGATCGTGAAGGAAAACTTCAGCTTCGTCGTGGTGGCGATCGTCCTGATTTCGGTCGCCCCGATGGGCGTCGAGTTCGTCTCCTCGCGCCTCCGCCGGCGGAGGGCCGCCGAGGAGGCCCGTCAACCCGCCCCGGAAGAGCCCGCCGCGCCGTAGCTGCACTTCGCGGACAGGAACCCCTCGGCACTGCCCAGCCTCTAAGGGTGGTCTCAACAAAGAGAGGGCGGGGTTGCTGGCTGGGGTCGGTCACTCCGCCGCCAGGCGAGACACGCCCGACAGCGCGCCGTCCCTGGCGCGGACCGCGCCAATGATTTCGGCCTGGCGTCCTCACTTAACGTCATCCTGAGGCCGTCTCCTAGAATGTCGCCTCGCCGCAAACCTTCGCAGGTGAGGATCTCACAAGTGAAACATGAGAGATCCTCATCTGAAACTGCCACCGCCCTGCGGTCGCGGGTACAAGCGTTGCCCGCTTCGCAGACTGCTGGTGACGTCAACTGAGCAGCAGCAAGCAATCCAGGAAGCAGCTCGAGAACCATCTCCTTAATGTCATCCTGAGGCCGTCTTCTGGGATGTCGGCTCATCTCAGGTCCTCGGAGGCCGACACTTGCACCTGCATGCAAGTGCAGGTGAGGATCTCGTTCTTGGCCACGTTGAGAATATGGGTGGCAACGAGATCCTCACCTGCGCTGATGCCGCAGGTGCAAGTGTCAGGCCTCCCGAAGCCCGAGGAGTGGTTGCAGGTCAGGGAACGGCCTTCAGGATGACATTGGTGTGCTGGGGGCGGAGGTGCCCAGGGAACGGAGACATCACCCCCCGCGGATGATGATCTCGTTCTTGGT